>Ga0172382_10003727_pt1 | contig 23894 bp, 23 predicted proteins | sample Leawel138RmetaG_FD_122245 | JGI IMG/M metagenome (GOLD analysis project Ga0172382, IMG submission 122245) | Leachate microbial communities from a municipal landfill in Southern Ontario, Canada - Leachate well 138R metaG | ecosystem: Engineered > Solid waste > Landfill > Unclassified | place... | reverse complement strand
GACGTCAGCTTCTCGCTGGGCGACGGCCTGCGTCCGGGCTCGATTGCCGATGCCAACGACGCCGCACAGTTTGGCGAGCTGGAAACGCTCGGCGAACTGACCAAGATCGCCTGGAAGCACGACGTGCAGTGCATGATCGAAGGCCCGGGCCATGTGCCGATGCACATGATCAAGGAGAACATGGACAAGCAGCTGGAGTGCTGTGACGAGGCGCCGTTCTACACCCTCGGGCCGCTGACCACCGATATCGCGCCGGGCTACGACCACATCACCAGCGGTATCGGTGCGGCAATGATCGGCTGGTTCGGCTGCGCCATGCTCTGCTACGTCACGCCCAAGGAGCACCTCGGCCTGCCGAACAAGGATGACGTGAAGACCGGCATCATCACCTACAAGATCGCCGCCCACGCCGCGGACCTCGCCAAGGGCCATCCGGGCGCGCAGATCCGCGACAACGCTTTGAGCAAGGCGCGCTTCGAGTTCCGCTGGGAAGACCAGTTCAACCTGGGCCTGGACCCGGACACCGCGCGCAGCTACCACGACGAGACGCTGCCCAAGGATTCGGCCAAGGTCGCGCACTTCTGCTCCATGTGCGGGCCGAAGTTCTGCTCGATGAAGATCACTCAGGAAGTGCGCGAATACGCTGCCGAGAACGGTCTGACCGACGAGCAGAAGGCCATCGAGGCGGGTTTCGCCGAGCAGGCCGAGCGCTTCAAGGACGAAGGGTCGGTGATCTACCGCCAGGTGTGATCCGGCGGTGACGAAATGAACCCCGGCGTCGGCAACGGCGCCGGGGTTCTGCGTTTCTAGGCCAGCAGATCGCTCAGCAGGCGCATATGGCGCTGCTGCTGAGCCGGCTGGCGGAGCTGGTTGGCGCGGAAGATTGCCTGCAGGTCGATCAGTGCGTGGGCGAAATCGTCGTTGATTACCAGGTAGTCGTATTCGACGTAGTGACTCATCTCGCTGACCGCTTCGCGCATGCGCCGCTCGATGATCTCGTCGCTGTCCTGGCCGCGGTTGTTCAGGCGCTGGCGCAGGGCCTCCTGGGTCGGCGGCAGGATGAAGATCGATTTGGCCTGCGACATCAGCCGGCGCACCTGCTGGGCGCCTTGCCAGTCGATCTCCAGAATCAGGTCGTAGCCTTCGGCGAGGGTCTGTTCCAGCCAGCGTTGCGAGGTGCCGTAGAGGTTGCCGAACACTTCGGCATGCTCGAGGAATTCGTCGCGTTCGAGGCGTTCGAGAAAGTCCTCGCGGCTGACGAAGTGGTAGTTGACCCCGTCGACCTCGCCCGGGCGCATGGCGCGGGTGGTATGCGATACCGACACCCGGACCTGCGGCTGGGCATCGATCAGTGCCTTGACCAGACTGGTCTTGCCGGCCCCGGAAGGCGCGGAAACGATATAGAGCGTGCCGGTTGTGGCGGACATGACGGTTTCCTGGAACTCAATGAATATCTGACTGTGACAATAGCCCGGCGGTTGTGCGTGCCCGCCGGCTATTCGATGTTCTGCACCTGCTCGCGCATCTGCTCGATCAGCACCTTGAGGTTGACCGCCGCCTGGGTGCTGCGCGGATCGAACGCCTTGGAGCCGAGGGTGTTGGCTTCACGGTTGAGTTCCTGCATCAGGAAGTCCAGGCGCCGCCCGGCGGCGCCCCCGGCCTTGAGTACCCGGCGCACTTCACCGACATGGGTGGCGAGGCGGTCGAGTTCTTCGGCGACGTCGCTCTTCTGCGCCAGCAGGACCATTTCCTGTTCCAGGCGCTGCGGATCGAGTTCGGCCTGCATTTCCGCGCAGCGATCGAGCACTTTCTGTCGCTGGGCAGCGAGCATTTGCGGAACCTGCTCGCGTAGCGTGGCGACTTCGCCGAGGATGCCGTCCAGGCGTTCATTGAGCAGTTTGGCCAGTTCCTCGCCTTCGCGCTGGCGGCCTTCCCGGAGCTGCGCCAGGGCGTCGTGGAACAGTTGCAGGGCACTCTTGTTCAATGCCTGCGGGTCGATCGCATCGCCAACCAGGACGCCGGGCCAGCCGAGCACCTGCAGCGGGTCGATCGGCGCCGGCCGGCTGATCAGCGCGGCTACGCTTTCGGCCGCGGCGATCAGCTGGCTGGCGCGTTCGCGGTCGAGCTGCAGCTCGCCGCGGCCGGCATCCTCGGCGAAGCGCAGGGTGCATTCGACCTTGCCGCGCGACAGCCCTTTGCGCAGAGCTTCGCGCACCGCGCCCTCGAGATCGCGAAAGGCCTCCGGCAGGCGCAAGTGCGGCTCCAGGTAGCGATGATTGACCGAGCGGATTTCCCAGCTGAGGGTGCCGTGGGGGCCGGCCAGCTCGCTGCGAGCGAAGGCCGTCATGCTGTGGACCATCGGGAGACCTCTCGATGCGGATGGCGAAAGGCGGAGGATTGTAAAGGAAAAACCGTCAGCGGGGTTGCGGCGGCAATCGGCCCCTTTTGCGGACAAGCCTTCTATAATGCCCGGCACTCTTACCCTCGAAGCAGGATGTACCTACATGAAGCGTCCCAGTGGCCGTGCCGCCGATCAGCTGCGCTCGATCCGTATCACGCGCAATTACACCAAGCATGCCGAAGGTTCGGTGCTGGTCGAGTTCGGCGACACCCGGGTCATCTGCACTGCCAGTATCGAGTCGGGCGTACCGCGTTTCCTCAAGGGGCAGGGGCAGGGCTGGCTGACTGCCGAGTACGGCATGCTGCCGCGCGCCACCGGCGAGCGTAATCAGCGTGAAGCCGCGCGTGGCAAGCAGGGCGGGCGCACCCTGGAGATCCAGCGGTTGATCGGCCGTTCGCTGCGTGCGGCGCTGGACATGAGCAAGCTGGGCGAGAACACCCTGTTCATCGACTGCGATGTGATCCAGGCCGACGGCGGCACCCGCACGGCCTCGATCACCGGCGCAATGGTCGCGCTGGTCGACGCGCTGAAGGTGCTGAAGCAGCGTGGCGGGCTGAAGGGCGGCGATCCGGTCAAGCAGATGGTGGCCGCGGTCTCCGTCGGCATGTATCAGGGGCAGCCGGTGCTCGATCTCGACTATCTCGAGGATTCGGCGGCCGAGACTGACCTCAACGTGGTGATGACCGACGCCGGCGGCTTCATCGAGGTGCAGGGCACCGCCGAGGGCGCGCCGTTCCAGCCGCACGAGCTGAACGCCATGCTCGAGCTGGCCCAGAGCGGCATGCGTGAGCTGTTCGACCTGCAGCGCGCGGCGCTGGCCGACTGAGTGGTGCAGCCATGAGCGATCAGGAGCTGATGCCGTTGCCCAGCCGCGAAGCGCGCCAATGGGCGATGTTCTGTCATTATTCGGCGTTCTTCTGGTTCCTCGCGCCGATGATCGGCAACGTCATCGGTCCGCTGATCGTCTGGCAGCTGAAGAAGGATCTAGATCCGTTCGTCGATCAGCAGGGCAAGGAGGCGCTGAACTTCCAGATTACCTTCAGCATCGTGATGATGGTCTGTGCGCTGCTCGCCTGGATTCTCATCGGTTTTCCGCTGATGGCGCTGATCAGCGTGGTGGCGCTGGTGCTGGTGATCATCGCCGGCATTCGCGCCAACGAAGGCAAGCCCTACCGTTATCCGTTCTGCTGGCGATTGATCAAGTAACCGCGAACCGCACGAGTCGATCGAACCTGGCGCGCTGAACGCCAGGCTCTCCTTACCTGCTATTAGACGCTCAGCGTCCAGTCATAGTCGACGATCAGCGGCGCGTGCTGCGAGAAGCGTGGCTGGCGCGGCAGGCGAGCGCCACGCACGAAGCGACGCAGGCCCGAGGTGAGAATCTGGTAGTCGAAACGCCACCCCAGGTTGAGCATCTCTGCCTGCTCGGTATCCGGCCACCAGCTGAACAGATCGCCCTCGCGATTGACCTCGCGCAGCGCATCGACGTAACCCATGTTGCCGAAGATCTCGTCCAGCCAGGCACGTTCGGGGGCGAGGAAGCCCGGGCTCTGCTGGCAGTCGCGCCAGTTCTTCACGTCGAGCTTCTGGTGCGCGACGTACAGCGAGCCGCAATACAGGTACTCGCGACGCTTGCGACGCTGCTTGTCCAGGTAATGGGCGAAATCGTCCATGAACTTGAATTTCTGGTTCAGGCTGGCGTCGCCATCCTGGCCGGTCGGCAGTAGCAGGCTGGCGATGCTGACCTTGTCGAAGTCCGCCTGCAGGTAGCGCCCGTAGCGATCCGCCGTCTCGAAGCCGAGCCCCATGATCACCGCCTTGGGCTGCAGTCGCGAATACAGCGCCACACCGCCCTGTTCGGGGATTTCGGCGTCGCAGGCATAGAGGAAATAGCCGTCCAGCTGGTAGGCCGGATCATCGAGTTCCAATACAGAGGCGCGGGTATCCTGCAGGCAGATGACATCGGCATTCTGCGCTTGCAGCCAGCTGAGCAAACCTCGCTGTGCTGCCGCTTGAATGCCATTCACGTTGACGCTGATGATCCGCATAAATGGCCCCTAAAAACACGTCCGTGTATGATAACCCAAGCTCTCTGTAATTGGCTAAATCCGTGGCTTCCGGGAATTTTCTTCATGCAGGCGTACCAGCGCGAGTTCATTCGTTTTGCCATCGAGCGCGGTGTTCTGCGCTTCGGTGAATTCACCCTCAAATCCGGCCGTACCAGTCCGTACTTCTTCAACGCCGGGTTGTTCAACAGTGGCAGCGCGCTGGCTCAGTTGGGCCGTTTCTATGCGGCGGCGGTGATGGAAAGCGGCATCGATTTCGACGTGATCTTCGGCCCGGCCTACAAGGGCATTCCGCTTGCCGCCGCGACGGCGATCGCGCTGGCCGAGCAGCACGAGCGCGATCTGCCGTGGTGCTTCAACCGCAAGGAAGCCAAGGACCACGGCGAAGGCGGCACCCTGGTTGGCGCACCGCTGGCCGGGCGTGTGCTGATCGTCGATGACGTGATCACCGCCGGCACGGCGATTCGCGAGGTCATGCAGATCATCCAGGGTCAGCAGGCCCAGGCTGCGGGCGTGCTAATTGCGCTCAACCGTCAGGAGCGTGGGCAGGGTGAGCTGTCGGCGATTCAGGAAGTCGAGCGCGATTACGCGATGCCGGTGATCAGTATTGTGTCGCTGTCGCAGGTGCTCGAGTATCTGGAAGAAGATAATCAGCTCAAACAGCATCTGCCCGCGGTGCAGGCCTATCGCGCGCAGTACGGAATCTGATCAGGGATAGGTATCTCGCCATGCTCCAGCCGCTAATTCGCTCGCTCGTTGCGCTGGGACTGCTGACCGCGACGCTGGCTGACGCCGCCGAGCTTTATCGCTACACCGATGAGCGCGGTGTGGTGGTGCTTGACCGGCATGGCGTACCGCCGCAGCACATCGGCCGTGGTTACGAGGTGCTGAACGAGCAGGGGCGGGTCGTCCGGGTGGTGCCGCCGGCGCCGACGGCCGAGGAAATGCAGCGCCAGCAGCAGGCAAAGGCTCGTGCGGCGGCCGATGTGCAGCTGCTGCGTCTGTATGCCAGTCCGGACGATGTGGATCGCGCCCGCAAGCGCAAGCTGGCGGAGCTCGACAGCATCATCGGCATTACCCAGAGCAATCTGCAATCGCTGCGCACGCAGCAGGAGACTCTTCGGGCGCAGGCGGCCCAGCACGAGCGCGCCGGTCGTGAGGTTCCGCAGAATCTGCTGACGCAGATCGCCAATCTCGAAAAGGAGCAGGCGGGGCTGCAGCGTGACCAGGTGCGTTACCAGCGCGCCAAGGTCGAGGCGGACGCGAGCTTCGCGCGTGACCGCGAGCGTGTCGCCGAACTGCTCGGCGATCGCTGAGCCGTCTGTCCACTTTCGGCACAGCCGAAATGAGCGTCACAGTCCGCGGTCCGCGTTTGCCTGGCGCAGCGACTATCTGGAACATGAGCTGCAGATCATGGCGCCGCGACGCTGGCGTCCGAACCTTCCATTTCGCGATTACCGCTTCGAGATCGAGGATTGGGTGCCGGCCATGGCCGCCACCTTCGTAAGATCGTGATGGTCGCTGCGGTGGTGGCGGCGTTCGCCGGGCCGCTGGGGCTGTCCAACGAGTTCGTCATCGAGAACGTGCGCTTCGAGATGCCGATCGCGGCGATCCTCTTTGTCGTGCTGTTCTCCGGTCTCCTCAACTCCACCGCCAACCTGGCCGGCATCCATGGCCCGCTGATCCCGCTGATCGGATCCCGGCCATGTTCGATTCTTCCGCGTCGACTACTGACGGCGCGGGCATGAAAAAGGGGAGCCGATGGCTCCCCTTTTTTATCCGACCGCCGCTGTTCAGCGCTGATTGTTGGTGATCAGCGTACCGACACCGACGTCGGTGAAGATTTCCAGCAGCACCGCGTTGGGTACCCGGCCGTCGATGATGTGCGCGCTGGTTACACCGCCCTGCACCGCTTCGAGGGCGCAGCGGATCTTCGGCAGCATGCCGCCGTAGATGGTGCCGTCGGCGATCAGCGCATCGACCTGCGCGGTCGAGAGGCCGGTGAGCACGTTGCCTTGCTTGTCCATCAGACCGGCGATGTTGGTCAGCAGCATCAGCTTCTCGGCCTTCAGCGCTTCGGCCACCTTGCCGGCGACCAAGTCGGCGTTGATGTTGTACGACTCGCCATTTTCGCCCACGCCGATCGGCGCGATCACCGGGATGAAGTTGCCCTTGACCAGCATCTCCAGCAGCTCGCTGTTGACCCCGGTGACCTCGCCGACATGACCGATGTCGATGATTTCCGGCTTGGTCATCTCCGGCGTCTGGCGGGTGGCCTTGAGTTTCTTAGCGCGGATCAGTCCGGCGTCTTTGCCGGTCAGGCCGATGGCGCTGCCGCCATGCTGGTTGATCAGGCTGACGATGCTCTTGTTGACCTGGCCGCCGAGGACCATCTCTACCACGTCCATGGTCTGGCTGTCGGTCACCCGCATGCCGTCGATGAAGTGGCTCTCGATGTTCAGGCGCTTGAGCAGATCGCCGATCTGCGGGCCGCCGCCGTGCACCACCACCGGATTGATGCCTACCGCCTTCATCAGCACGATGTCGCGCGCGAAGCCGGTTTTCAGCTCCTCGCTTTCCATCGCGTTGCCGCCGTACTTGATCACCAGCGTCTTGCCGACGAAGCGGCGAATGTACGGCAACGCCTCGGAGAGGACCTGGGCGAATTGGGTGGCAGCTTCACGGCTGAGGGTCATGCAGGGCTCCGCAAAATCAGAACGGCAGTTTGAGGTCGGGTGCAACGTTGTGCAGCTGCGCGCGGAAGACGTCCTGGATGCGGCCGAGCTCTTGCGCGCTGTCGGCCTCGAAACGCAGCACCAGCACCGGCGTGGTGTTGGAGGCGCGGATCAGGCCCCAGCCCTTGGGATAGTCGACCCGCACGCCGTCGAGCGTGATCAGGTTGGCTTCGCCCCACTGGGCATCCCGTTGCAGGGCGTCAATGATGGTGAATTTGCTTTCTTCTGTCACCGTGATGTTGATTTCCGGCGTGGAAACATCGCTCGGGAAAGCGGCGAACACCTGCTCGGCATCGCGCTTGTCCTGACTGAGGATTTCCAGCAGGCGCGCGGCGCTGTAGATGCCGTCGTCGAAGCCGAACCAGCGCTCCTTGAAGAAGATGTGGCCGCTCATCTCGCCGGCCAGCAGCGCGCCGGATTCCTTCATTTTCTTCTTGATCAGCGAATGGCCGGTCTTCCACATCACCGGGCGACCACCGTAGCCGCTGATCAGCGGGGTCAGGCGGCGCGTGCACTTGACGTCGAAGATGATGTCGGCGCCGGGGTTGCGCGCCACCACGTCCTTGGCGAAGAGCATCAGCAGGCGGTCGGGGTAGATCATGGTGCCGGCATTGGTCACCACGCCGACGCGGTCGCCGTCGCCGTCGAAGGCCAGGCCAAGGTCGGCCTTCTCGGCTTTGACCTTGGCGATCAGGTCGACCAGATTCTCTGGCTTGCCCGGGTCCGGGTGGTGATTGGGGAAGTTGCCGTCGACCTCGCAGTACAGCGGGATCACCTTGCAGCCCAGCGCCTCGATCAGCTGCGGGGCGATGACCCCGGCGACGCCATTGCCGCAGTCAACCACCACCTTCATCGGCTTGGCCATGGCGATGTCGGTGCGGATCTGCTCGAAGTAACGCTCCAGCACGTCGACCGGCTCGACGCGGCCGATGCCTTCACTCAGGTCACCGGTTTCGATGCGCTGGCGCAGCGCCTGGATCTGCTCGTTGGCCAGGGTGTCGCCGGCGATGACGATCTTGAAGCCGTTGTAATCCGGCGGATTGTGGCTGCCGGTGAGCATCACGCCGGATTTGCCGGCGAGGATGTTGGCTGCGTAGTAGAGCACCGGCGTCGGCACCATGCCGATGTCGCTGACTGTGCAGCCGCTGTCGACCAGGCCCTGAATCAGATGCTGGACCAGCTCCGGGCCGGAAAGACGACCGTCGCGGCCGACCGAGACGTTCGGCTCGCCCTGGGCGAGGCTCTGCGAGCCTACGGCGCGGCCGATCCAGTAGGCGGTCTCGTTGGTCAGGCTGTCGCCGACAATGCCGCGGATGTCGTAGGCGCGAAAGATGCTGGCGGGCAGTTTCGGGGCTTTGGCGCTGCTCATTGCGGTTTCTCGCTCCTTGGTATCGAGGCCGAACAGATCCAGGTCCTCGTCGAGAATATCGATGTCGAGAATGTCGGTATCCGGCACGCGCGGATCGACATACTCCTTGGTCGGGCGGGCGGCAGGTGCCGCCGCGGCTTGCGTAACTGCCGGTCCGACGGGGCGAAGCGGCAGGCGGGCCATGTTCCGTGCCAGCGCGTCGAGCGCCGGCAGGCTCAGGGACGGTTGTTGGATGGCCCGGCCGCTGGAGAGTTCCTGCACGAGGCGGTTGATCTGCAGCACGTCATCACGCAGGCGCCGCTGCTGGGCGCTGGCGAGGAACTGCAGGCCGAGCAACAGGCCGATGAGCGCCAGCAGCCCAGCCCCCAGCACTATCAGCGGCGAGGCGCCGGTCGCAGTCGTGGCGGGCTGGAAACTCAGCTTCCAGTGCGGGTTGCCGCTGGCCAGCGGCAGCAGCGGTCCGTTGCCACTGCCCTGCTGGAGCAGGACCTTCTCGGGCGAGTTGTCGAACTGCTGCGTCAGACGCAGCTGGCCGGCATCGGCCGGCAGGCGCGGCAATGTGGCAAGCAGACGGTCGAACTCGATGACGCGCAGCAGCGTACCCTGCGCGGCCTCGTTGGCAGAGGCGCGTAGCGGCGCCGCGCTGTAGAGCAGCCAGCGCTTGCCGACCTGAAAGGCCTCGACGGGCGGGGCATCGCCGCTCTCGGCGCGCTGCAGCAGGTCCAGTGCAGCGAAATTCATCGGCCCTGCGCGTTCAGGCGTCGGGCGGCCGCGGCCGCGTGCGTTGAGATGTGCATCGATGACGCCCGGCTGCTGGCGCAGCGCATGTTCGAGAGCGGCGATCTGTTCGGGCTGCTCGCTGCGCAGCGCCTCGAGCAGGCGCGGGTCGGCAGCGATGGCCTGGGTATCGGCCTGTAGCTGGCGCACGGCCTGTTGCAGCGCGCTCGCCTGGCTCTGGCCCCAGGCTGCGGCAAGCTCGGCCTGTTGCTGGCGCTGGGCGTCCTGCAGACCGAACCATAGCAGCGCGGCCGCCGCACCCAGGCCGAGCAGGCCGGGGAGCAGCCCGCTCAGCAGCAGGTTGGGAGCGGCGCGGGTGGGGCGTTTGTTGTCGGCGTTGGCCGGGGTCAACAGGTCCGGTTCCTTGGCGGTGCGCTTGAAGAGTGCCATGAGGCTCCTCGATTCATCCTGAAAGGGGGCGTTGGATCAATGGCTGCCGGAATGCCCGAAGCCGCCGGCACCGCGGTCGCTGCTGTCGAACTGCTCGACCAGCTCGAAGCGCGCCTGCACCACCGGCACTAGCACCAGCTGTGCGATGCGCTCGCCGACGGCGATGGTGAAGTCGCCCAGGCCGCGGTTCCAGCAGGAGACCATCAGCTCGCCCTGGTAGTCCGAGTCGATCAGGCCGACCAGGTTGCCGAGCACGATGCCGTGCTTATGGCCCAGGCCCGAGCGCGGCAGAACCAGCGCCGCGAGTCCCGGGTCGGCGATGTGGATCGACAGCCCGGTCGGGATCAGCAGCGTCTGGCCCGGCTGCAGCACGGTATCGCTCTGCAGCATCGCGCGCAGGTCGAGGCCGGCCGAGCCGGAGGTGGCGTAGTCGGGCAGCGGGAAGTCCCGGCCCAGGCGGGGGTCGAGAATCTTGGCTTGTAGCTGGTGCATGTCAGGCCTGCCTGTAGCGATCGGCGATGAAGGCCACCAGCGCGCGGGCGATGTGCCCCTTGCTGGCTTGGCCGAAGCGGGTTACGTGCTGCTGGCGATCGATCACGCTGACCGCGTTTTCTTCGCTGTTGAAGCCGATGCTCGGGTTGGCCACGTCGTTGGCGACGATGAGGTCGAGATTCTTGTCGCGCAGCTTGCGCATGGCGTAGTCGAGCAGGTTCTCGGTTTCGGCGGCGAAGCCGACGCAGAACGGGCGATCCGGGCGAGCCGCCAGGGTGGCGAGGATGTCCGGATTGCGCACCATCTGCAGCAACAGGCCGTCGCCGGTAGTGGGGTCTTTCTTCAGCTTGTGCGGCGCCACCACCTCGGGGCGGTAGTCGGCCACTGCGGCAGCGGCGATCAGCAGATCGCAGGGCATCGCCGCTTCGCAGGCGGCGAGCATGTCGCGCGCGCTGACCACGTCGATGCGCTGCACGCGATCAGGCGTCGGCAGGAACACCGGGCCGGTGACCAGCGTGACCTGCGCGCCGGCTTCGGCGGCCGCCTCGGCGAGGGTGAAGCCCATCTTGCCCGAGCTGTGATTGGTGATGTAACGCACCGGGTCGATGTTTTCCTGGGTCGGCCCGGCGGTGATCAGCAGGCGCAGGCCGCTCAGGCGGCCGTTCTCGAAACAGTCGGCTGCGGCCTGGGCCAGCTCTTCGGCCTCGAGCATGCGGCCCATGCCGACATCGCCGCAGGCCTGGCTGCCGGAGCCAGGGCCGAACAAGCGGATCCCGCGCTGTTCGAGCAGTTGGCGGTTGGCCTGGGTCGCCGGGTCGGCCCACATCGCCTGATTCATCGCCGGCGCCAGGGCGACCGGGGCGTTGGTCGCCAGCACCAGGGTGGTCAGCAGGTCATTGGCGATGCCCTGGGCGAGGCGCGCCATGAGGTCGGCAGTGGCTGGTGCGATCAGCACCAGATCGGCCCAGCGCGCCAGTTCGATATGGCCCATCGCCGCTTCGGCAGCGGGGTCGAGCAGATCCAGATGTACCGGGTGGCCGGAGAGCGCCTGCAGGGTCAGCGGCGTGATGAACTCGCGGCCGCCCTGGGTCATCACCACCCGTACTTCGGCGCCGTGGTCGCGCAGACGACGCACCAGCTCGGCGCTTTTGTAAGCGGCGATGCCGCCGCCGACGCCCAGGACGATGCGTTTACGATACAGCCGCTGCATAGGCCTGCCTTGTTTCTTATAGAGGATTGCCGGAGTGAGAACTGCGTCGGAGCCGCGCGGGCACCCCGGAAAAATGACGGGCTAAGATAGCACAGCGCCCGCGACGGAGAAGCGGGCCTGCTCGACAGGGAGGAGACATGAGCATACGTGACTGGCCGGCGGCGGAGCGGCCGCGGGAAAAGCTTCTGGAACAGGGTGCGGCGGCGCTTTCCGATGCCGAATTGCTGGCGATTTTCCTGCGTACCGGCGTTGCCGGCCGAAGCGCGGTAGACCTGGCGCGCCACCTGCTCGGCGAGTTCGGCGGCCTGCGCGCGCTGCTCGAAGCCGAACTCGATCAATTCACCACGCATCTGGGGCTCGGCCCGGCCAAGTACGCACAGTTGCAGGCCGTGCTGGAGATGGCGCGCCGGCATCTGGCTGAGCGGCTGCGCCGGGATTCGGCGCTGGAGTCGCCGCAAGCGGTGCGCGACTACCTCAAGGCGCGCCTGCGCCATGAGCCGCACGAGCTGTTCGGCTGCCTGTTTCTCGATTCCAAGCACCGGGTGCTGGCGTTCGAAGTGCTGTTCCACGGCACCATCGATGGCGCCAGCGTCTACCCGCGACAGGTGGTCAAGCGCGTGCTGGCGCAGAATGCGGCGGCGGTGATCCTTACCCACAATCATCCCTCCGGCGTCGCCGAGCCGAGTCAGGCCGATCGCCAGCTGACCCAGCGTTTAAAGGAAGCGCTGGCACTGATCGACGTGCGCGTGCTCGACCACTTCATCGTCGGCGAGGGCGAGCCGCTGTCGATGACCGAAGCGGGCTGGATGTGAGCGCCGTTACGCCAGCAGCGGCACCAGCAGCAGCGGTCCGAGCGCCAGCAGCACGAAGCGACCGTTCCAACCGAAGGCGATGCGCCACGGCGACAGCCCGGCATGTCGCGCCAGCATCAGCGCCGAGGGGCCGTAGGGCGACAGCAGCATCGCCAGCGAGAAGCCGGCGAGCAGCGCTACCGCCGGTTGCATGACGGTCACGCCCTGTGCGGCCAGTCGCGCCAGCAGCGCGGCACACAGGCTCAGTGAAATGATCGGTGCGACGCCCAGCAAGGCCAGCGCGATGACCGCAAGCATGCCGGCACTGCCGAGGCCGAACAGCGCCAGCGGTGAGGTGCCGACGTGCACGACCAGCACGTCGACCGGAACCAGCGCGGCGACGAGCCCGCCGAGCACGGCCGAACAGGCGAAAATGAAGGTCTCGTTGCGCATGCCGGCCAGGGTGTCGCGCACCTGGATATGAATCGCACCGAACCCTTCCCCCTGCGCGCGCAGCAGGCCGACCACCACCAGCGGTACCAGCAGCATCGCCGCCTGAGTGGCGGACAGCGGGGTAAAAGCCGCCAGCAGGGCGATCAGCGCGATACCCAGCAGGCTGCCGAGCAGCAGGCTGCGCAGTGATTGCGGTGGTGTCGGTGTGTCGCCGGACTCGGTGCGACGCAGCTGCCGCAGTCGACGGTTCTCCAGCGGCCAGCCGATCAGCAGCAGGAGCAGGGCGGCGAGCAGGCCGAACGGCAGCAGCGCCTGCCAGCTCAGTCCCGGCAGTTCACGCGTGAGAATGGCCACCGCGACACTGGTCGGTGTCAGCAGCGGCACCAGGGCGAAGCCGCGCAATGCGGTAACCATCACCCCGCGTCGACCTTCGCGGCGCTGCGTCTCGCTGTAGCCGCCGTGTTGCAGGTGGCGCTCGAGCGAGCCGCAGACCAGCGTGAGCATGCCGAAGCTGAGGATCGAGCTGATCGTCAGGGTGCTCAGCAGATAGCTTGGATACAGCAGCGCGGGTGGTCCGGCCAGCAGCCGTCGATGCAGCTCGCCAAGCGGGCGCAGGCGCTCGGCCAGGCAATGCATCAATCCCAGCGCGCCGACGAAGGCGCCGTAGTACGCGGCCGCCGCAAGCAGACGCTGGCCCTGCTCCCAGCTGGCTGCGCCGCTCAGCAGCCAGTAGCCGAGCAGGCCCAGCGTGACCAGGGCGAGTCGGCGCGGGTAAGGCAGCAGCGAACGCCAGTGCCAGACGAAGAACAGACTCAGCAGCACCCCGCTGGCGACACTCAGCGGGCGCGTCCGAGTCGCCAGTGCGAGCAGTTCGCAGAACAGTGCCAGCGGCAGCAGCGCGGTCATGGTCCGGTGCGTCTCGATAATCGGTAAAAACTCGCCCGGCGAAGCGTGCACGGAGAGCGGGCGAAACGGGCGTGCGAACAGGAGGCGTATATATAGAAGGCAGGCTGTCAGTCTCCGAACGCGCGGTCAATTGCGCAGAACGTTGTTCTGCAAAGCGAAATACCGTTGCATCATCAGAACCACTGGGCGCCGCCCTCGATTTTCCGATTGACGGTGCGAGGGCTGCGGTACGGCATGACCGCAGCGCCATAGGCGGTTGGCCCGTGCGCCACGCCTCGTGGTATGCGAGGGCATAACGGACTGTTGGCACTTTGCTACTAAGGCACTACTGACATTCGTCGCGAAATATGGGTAAAACGCTTGGCCGATCGACAAGAACAAATAGAGGCCGTCCATGCGATCTACCCCTCGCCTTAACGCGCGCGCCTGCCTGCTGCACGGCTTGGCCATTTGTGCCGTGCTGCTGCTCCACTACGCAATCACCCTGCCGTTTCCGCTGCTTGCCGCGCTCATCCTGGGGGCGGCGCTGGCGCCCTGGTTCGGTGTCTGGCGTGCGGGCGGCGAGACGAGCAGTGTGGCTGGGTCCGAACCGCAGGCCTTCACCGAACTGAGCAAGAATCTCTCCCGGCACACCTGCCACAACGCGCTGTCGGCCGCCCAGGTGGCCTTCAGCGCCGAGCAGCTGGCCGGCCGGCTGCAGTCGCAGCTGCAGGCGGTCAGCGAGATTGCCAATGGCGCCGAGGCGATGGCCGCCACTGGCCAGGACAGCGCCGAGCGCGCCCGCCATACCCTGGAAGCAGCGCAGGCGGTGCGGCGCAGCAGCGATGCCGGGCAGACCGAACTGCTGCAGGCTATCGCCCGCATGCAGCAGCTCAGTGCGCAGACCCAGTCGAGCCGCGAGCTGATCGACGGCCTGTCGGCGCGTACCGAGGAAATCCGCCAGATCACCGACGTGATCCAGTCCATCGCCAGCCAGACCAATCTGCTCGCGCTCAATGCCGCCATCGAAGCGGCCCGGGCCGGCGAGGCGGGGCGCGGCTTCGCCGTGGTGGCCGACGAGGTGCGCAACCTCGCCGCGCGGACCTCCAGCGCAACCGAGGAAGTCGGGCGCATGGTCGCCGATATCCGCGAGCAGAGCGGCGCCGTGGTCAGCCATATCCAGCAGCAGGCCAGCGAACTGGACGAAGCCGCCGCGCAGATCGCCGGTACCGGCCAGCAGCTGACCGGCATCACCGAACTGGCCGGCGGCGTGGAGGCCCAGGTCGCCGAGATCACCTCCGGCACCGCCAGCAACCATGAGCGGCTGACCGCGTTGTTCGTCGCGCTCGACCAGCTGCGTGCCGGTGCGCTGGACAGCGAACAGCAGACCCGCCAGCTCGAGCAGGCCGCCGAACGCCTGGTGGCGCAGGCCGAGAGTGCCAGCGAGCGCCTCGCCGAGGTACAGCTCGACGACTATCACCAGGCGATCTACGACCTCGCGCGCCAAGGGGCCGCGGATATCGCGGCGCGCTTCGAGGCGGATATCGACGCCGGGCGCATTGCCGTCAACGACCTGTTCGACCGCAACTACCAGGCGCAGCCGGGTACCGATCCGTTGAAGTACCACACCCGCTTCGATAAGTACGCCGATGGCGTGCTGCCGGCGATTCAGGAGCCGCTGCTGGCGCGCCACGATGCGATCGTCTACGCCATCGCCACCACGCCGGAAGGCTACGTGCCGACCCACAACAACGCCTTCAATCATCCGCCGGTGGGCAATCCCGAGATCGACCGCAGCCGCAGTCGCAGCAAGCGGCTATTCAACGACCGTACCGGCGGACGTTGCGGCAGCCACCAGCGCAACGTGCTGCTGCAGACCTACAGCCGCGACACCGGCGAGCTGATGCACGACCTCTCGGTGCCGATCATGGTCAAGGGGCGCCACTGGGGCGGGCTGCGCCTGGGCTATCGGCCGGAGGCGCAGGCCTGACGGCGGCTCAGGGCGCCAGCGCCATCCACTGATCGCTCAGGCTGCGGGTGTGGCGGTCGACCATGATCGGCGCGAACGGCCGGCCCGAGGCGGTGGAGAAGTTGTTGCTGCCGCTGTTCATGTCCTGCAGCGCCACCTTGAGAAAGCTCCAGCGCGTCTTGACCTGGGCTAGCGCCGGGTCGCCGCGCTCGCTGAGCTGCGCCAGTTGCGCGTCGATGGCCGGCACCAGCTGCCGTTCGTCCTGACCGAGATAGGTGTCGGGCTGCTCGCGGGCCGTCTCGAAACTGCCGATGTAGGCGCGGCTGAGGTATTGCACGGCGAGGTATTCGACTTTCGCCGGCAGCTCGGCGTGGGCCTCGACGCCCTGCTGGCCACGCACGGCGGTGAGGAACTCGCGCAGTGCCTTGCTCATTTCCAGTGGCCAGCCCCAGGGCATGTCGTCTTCGCCACGACCGAAACCGGCCCCTTCACGCAGTCTGGCCTGTAACTGGCGGTGGCTGTCGCGTAGCGCGCTGGTGGGATTCGCTACACCCTGCAGGGCCTCGTTGAGTGCCAGGATGTCGGCTTCCATCCGCGCCAAGTGGGCTTTCTGGAAGCCTTCGCCGCGATACAGCAGCAGGCTGCTGGTGGCGCGACTGGCGTGGATCTGCAGTTTTTCCAGCGCGGACAGCGTCTGGCTGTGGGACTGGCCGGGCAGCCAGGCGACGACCAGGACGAGCAGCCATATCCATGTGCGATGGCGCATTGTTGTGCTCCTTTGTTGTTTTTATCGAAGCGGATGCCTGCTTGTTACAGTTGGCTTCCAGAGCCTAGCGGACCAGTGGCCAAGTGGTATCACCCCAAAGTGTGATTCGCCGCTGCAGGTGCCGGATGGTCGGCCGCGCCGCTTGGGCTGCGCTCAGAGCATCCGTTCGAGGCCAACGACGTCGGCCAGCCAGGCGTTCAGGCGGCGCCAGAATCCGCCCGGTTCGCGTTCGAGGATGATGCGCTGACCCTGCTCCTCGGCGATCCATACCAGCTGCCGGGTATCACCGCGCCGGGCCAGTTTCACCTCGTAGCTGGTTGCCGGCGCCATGCCCTCGAGCGTCAGCCGGTGCACCTCGCCGGCCAGCGCCGGGCTCTGCGCGAGGATGCCGACCTCGCTGTTCCACAGCACCGAGCGCGGGTCGAAGTTGAGCGAGCCGATGAACACCCGCTGCCGGTCGAACACCGCCGCCTTGCTGTGCAGGCTGGATTCCGACTCGCCGAAGAAGCTGTAGGAGGACTTCTGGTCGGGCTGGCGGCGCAGTTCGAACAGCTGCACGCCCTGTTCCAGCATGCGCTGGCGGTACGGCGCATAACCGCCATGCACGGCCGGCACGTCGGTGGCTTCCAGCGAATTGGTGAGGATGCGGATGGTCACGCCGTCGCGGCGACGTTCGACCAGGTAGTCGACGCCGCTGTCGGTGGGCACGAAGTACGCCGACACCAGCATCAGCTCGTCCTGCACCGCGGTCAGCGCCGGCGCCAGCTGGGTGGTCAGCAGTCGCGTGGGCGGGCCATCGGCCAGGAGTTTGTCGGGATCGTCCCAGAGCGCTGCGGCGGGCGCCCAGATCAGCTCGTCCAGCCAGCGCTGCAGCTGCGGCTCGCGCTGGTAGCGGATCAGTCGCCGGTACAGCGGGCCATCGTCGCGGCGCGCCTGTTGCAGATATTGCTGGAGCTGTTCGCGTGCCTCGCTCAGCTTGCGCTGCGCCGGCGGTCGCCAGAAGAAGTGCTGGATCGGCACGCTCAGCTGGTGATTCCAGTACTGATCGAAGCTGTCGGCGAGCTGCCGCGCCACCGGACCGGCGGCGAGCAGGTCGATGTCGGTGAAATTCAGGCTGCGATCGGCATCGAAATACTCGTCGCCCAGATTGCGTCCGCCGACGATCGCCAGGCTGCTGTCGACCAGCAGCAGCTTGTTGTGCATGCGCCGGTGCTGCTGCGGCAGATGCAGCAGTCGCCCGAGCGTGCGCGTGACCGGGTTGCTGCGGCCGGCGCGCAGCGGGTTGAACACGCGGATCTGCACGTTCGAATGCGCTGCCAGCGTGGCGATGCGGTAGTCCTGGCCGTCGCTGGTGGTGTCGTCGAGCAGCAGCCGGACGCGCACGCCATGGTCGGCGGCGCGCAGTAGCTCGTCGACCAGCAGGCGCGTGGAGAGGCCGTCATGCACGATGTAGTACTGAATATCCAGGCTGCGCCGCGCGGCACGGAACAATTCGGCGCGGGCGGCGAAGGCCTCGCTGCTCTCGGGCAGCAGGCGCAGGCCTGAATGACCTTCCGGCTGCGCGGCCGCCAGCCGCTGTACCTGCCGGCCGAGCGAGGAGTCCGCCGGCGCGATGGCGTGGGAGGGCGTCGGCGCAGACTGGCTGGCACAGCCGGCAAGCGACAGCAGTAGGATCAGCAGCAGGAGCGCTCGCACGGTGTTCCCTTCCGGTCCGGTCACGTGCAGCTTAGACGTCGCGGCGTCAGAAGCGATCCTTCAACCGATACCAGAGCATACCCAGCGCCAGCAGCGGCGAGCGCAACGCCGGGCCGCCGGGGAAGGTCGGGTGCGGCACGCGGGCGAACAGATCGAAGCCGCGGCTCTCGCGCCCGGCGATGGCTTCGGCGAGCAGCCGGCCGGCCAGATGAGTGGCGTTCAGACCGTGGCCGGAGTAGGCCTGGGCGTAGTAGACGTTCGGCTGCTCCGGCAGCCGGCCGATCTGTGGCAGGCGGTTGGCGCCGATGCCGATCATGCCGCCCCACTGGTACTCGATGCCGATGCCAACCAGTTGCGGAAACACCGCGAGCATCTTCGGCTGCATGTAGGCGGCGATGTCTTTGGGATCGCGCCCGGAATAATGGCAGGCACCGCCGAACAGCAGTCGCCCGTCGGCCGAGAGGCGGAAATAGTCGAGCGCCACGCGCTGATCGCAGACCGCCATGTTCTGCGGCAGCAGTTCCTGGCACAGCGCCGCCGGCAGGCGCTCGGTGGCGATGATGTAGCTGCCGGCCGGCAACACCTTGCCCGCGAGCTTGGGTTGCAGGCCGTCGAGGTAGGCATTGCAGGCCAGCACCAGCTGGTTGGCGCGCACCACGCCGTGGGCGGTGTGGACCGCGACCTGCGTGCCGTACTCGATGCGTTCGACGGCGGAGTCTTCGTGCAGGCGCACGCCCAGGGTCTGCGCCACGGCGGCCTCGCCGAGCACCAGGTTGAGCGGATGCAGGTGCCCGGAGCCCATGTCGACCAGCCCGCCGATGTAGCGCTGCGAGCCGATCACCGTCGGCAGGTTGGCGCGCGAGATGCGCTGCAGCGGATGCGCATAACCCAGACGCAGCAGGTCGGCGTAGTCCTCCTCGAACCCTTCCAGATGGCGCGGTTTGGTCGCCAGGTCGCAATAGCCCCAGGTCAGGTCGCAATCGATGGCGTGCCGCTCGATGCGCTGGCGGACGATCTCGACGGCTTCGAAGCCCATGCGCTTGAGTTCGTCGACGCCCTCTTCGCCGAGGATCGGCCGGAACTGCTCGACATCGTGGCCGACACCGCGGATCAGCTGGCCGCCGTTGCGACCGCTGGCCCCCCAGCCGATACGCCGGGCTTCGAGGAGGATGACCGACAGTCCTCGCTCGGCGAGTTCGATGGCGGTATTCAGCCCGGTAAAGCCGCCGCCGACGATGCAGACGTCGGCGCGGGCCTCACCGGCGAGCGCGGCGAAGCGCAGCGCACGGTTCGCGCTGGCGGCGTAGTAGGAGGGTGCGTGAGCGTCTTGGCGAGTGGTGTTCTGAGTCATCGGTTCGGAATGGATTCTCTGCGGGGTTCAGGGGGAGGTCACGGTTCGGCACTGCAGCGAGCAAAGCACGCCCGGCGCCGTTCGGCCAGCGGCCGCGGCGGGCTCGCTGGAGCGGAACGGGTACGCGGCGCTCTAGTCCGGCACCGGCAGCTCGAGCGATTCCTTCACTTCTTCCATGACGATGTAACTCTTGGATTCGCGCACGTGCGGTAGTTTCAGCAGGATGTCGCCGAGCAGCTTGCGGTAGGAGGCCATCTCCGAAATGCGCGCCTTGACCAGATAGTCGAAGTCGCCCGACACCAGATGGCACTCCAGCACGTGCGGCAGCCGCAGCACGGCGCGGCGGAACTCCTCGAAGGTGTCGCCGGACTTGTAGTCCAGGCTGATCTCGACGAACACCAGCAGGTTGGCGCGCAGCAGCTGCGGATTGAGCCGTGCGTGGTAACCGAGGATCACGCCGTCGCGTTCCAGACGGCGCACCCGTTCGGTGCACGGGGTGGTCGAGAGGTTGACCCGCTCGCCCAGTTCGGTGAACGAAATCCGTCCCTCCTGCTGCAGGATACGCAGGATGGAACGGTCGATCCGGTCCAATTCCCGACGGGCCTTGTTGGAATTATTCATGGGGGATGCCCCTCCAGTGAAAGCCATATTGGCGAGAATTTTCGTCAAGAATCGCATGATAAACAGTGAATACCACTGAGTCAGCCGTCCTACACTCCGCCCAACAACAACGGAAACATCCGGGCGTGCCGGATGGAGGGCGACAGTCATGCGAGTTCTGATCCTGGGCAGCGGTGTGGTCGGCACCACCAGCGCGTACTACCTGGCCCGAGCCGGGTTCGAGGTGGTAGTGGTCGATCGCCAGGACGGCGTCGCTCTGGAAACCAGCTTCGCCAACGCTGGCCAGGTCTCGCCTGGCTACGCCTCGCCGTGGGCCGCTCCGGGCATTCCGCTCAAGGCCATGAAGTGGCTGCTGCAGCGCCATGCGCCGCTGGCCATCAAGCTCACCGGCAGCCTCGACCAGTACCTGTGGATGGCGCAGATGCTGCGCAACTGCACTGCTGCGCGCTACGCGGTGAACAAGGAGCGCATGGTGCGGCTGGCCGAATACAGCCGCGATTGCCTCGACGAGCTGCGTGCCGAGACCGGCATCGCCTATGAGGGTCGCCAGCTCGGCACCACCCAGCTGTTCCGCACCCAGGCGCAGGTCGACGCCGCAGCCAAGGACATCGCCGTGCTCGAACAGGCCGGCGTTCCTTACGAATTGCTCGACCGTGCTGGCATCGCGCGCGTCGAACCGGCGCTGGCTAAGGTTTCCGACAAGCTTGCCGGCGCTCTGCGTCTGCCCAATGACCAGACCGGCGACTGCTATCTGTTCACCTCGCGCTTGGCCGAGATGGCCCGCGAGCTGGGCGTGGAGTTTCGCTTCGGGCAGAACATCGAGCGCCTGGAAAGCGATGGCGAACGCATCGCCGGCGTCTGGATCGATGGCCAACTGGAGCGTGCCGACCATTACGTGCTGGCGCTGGGCAGCTACTCGCCGCAGTTGCTCAAGCCGCTCGGTATCCGCGCGCCGATCTACCCGCTCAAGGGCTATTCGCTGACCGTGCCGATCACCGATGCAGCGATGGCGCCGACCTCGACCATTCTCGACGAGACCTACAAGGTCGCCATCACCCGCTTCGACGACCGTATCCGCGTCGGCGGCATGGCCGAGATCGCCGGCTTCGATCTGTCGCTCAACCCGCGTCGTCGCGAGACGCTGGAGATGATCACCGCCGACCTCTATCCGCAGGGCGGCGACCTGAGCCGCGCCGAGTTCTGGACCGGCCTGCGCCCGGCGACCCCGGACGGCACGCCGATCATCGGTGCGACGCGCTATCGCAACCTGTTCCTCAACACTGGCCACGGCACCCTCGGTTGGACCATGGCCTGTGGGTCCGGTAGCCTGCTTGCCGATCTGATCGCGAAGAAGCGTCCGCAGATCAGCGCGCAGGGTCTGGATATTTCCCGCTATAGCAGCCGCAGCGAGGTATCTGGCCACGGTCGGCCGGCTTCCGCCCACTGACCCTCAACCCTTTGCAATAACCGTCGACCGGGTGTCCGCCATGCGGACGCCCGGTCGAGTGACATGGATCTATCAGCGAGCCGGAGCCGCTCATCTGTTCCCCGCCTGGGACAGCGTTTTACCGGAATGAGCTGACATCTGCAGTCGTTCCTCGTACCTACAAATCTAAGAACGAGATGAATGTAATGAACAAACAGTCGATCCAGATTGCGCTGGCTTATATGTCCGTGGTCATCGGTGGCGGCTTCGCCTCCGGCCAGGAAGTCCTCCAATTCTTCACCGGCTACGGGCTGGTCGGCGTCGCCGGTACGCTGGTCAGTGGCCTGCTGTTCGCCTTCCTCGGCATGCAGATCGCCCGCATGAGTTCGAAGATGCAGGCCAACTCGCACAAAGAAGTCCTCTACAGCCTGTTCGGCGCGCGTGTCGGCCTGGCCGTCGACGTGGTGCTGTCATTCTTCCTCTATGGCGTCGGCGTGGTCATGCTGGCCGGCTGCGGATCGATCTTCGCCCAGCAGTACGGCATGCATCCGCTGTTCGGTGGCGTGCTGATGACCGTGCTGGTGATCGCCACGCTGTGCCTGAACGTCAAGCGCATCATCGATCTGATCAGCGCGGTGATGCCGTTCCTGCTGGCGATGGTGCTGATCATCACCACCTACTCGATCTTCAACTACAACGCACCGGTCGAGACCCTCGATGCGATTGCCCGCGAGAACAACGAGACGGTCAGCTCCAACTGGTTCGTCGGCGCGCTGCTCTACGCCTCGTTCAACATCGCCGTAGGTTTCCCGATGCTGGCGGTGATCGGCGGGATGACCAAGCAATCCAAGGCTGCAGGGCTGGGTGGCGTGCTCGGCGGGCTCGGCCTGGGTGTGCTGATCCTGCTGCTGAACGTCGGTCTGTTCGCCAACATCAACCAGCTGCAGGGCTTCGAGATGCCGACCCTGGCGCTGGCATCGCGGATTTCCCCGCTGCTCTCGGTGGTCATGTCGGTAGCGCTGATCTGCATGGTCTATAGCACCGCTGTCGGCATGTTCTTCGCCTTCAGCGCACGTTTCGCCAAGCCCGAGTCGGCACGTTTCAAGGGCTTCAGCGCGATTTCGGTGTGCATCGGCCTGGCGCTGAGCCTGGGCGGTTTCAGCAAGCTGGTCGGCACCGTGTACCCGCTGCTCGGCTACGTCGGCTTTGCGCTGATCCTCGCCATCGTCTTCAGCTGGGTGCGCGGCCGCTCCCGCGCGAACCTCGAAGTGCAAAAACGCGAGCTAAGCCCGCTATCCTGACACTGCCCGGCGCCGGCCCACTGCAGGCCGGCGCCACTCGTTCGAGGAGAATTTAATGCCCATCCAGCGTCTGCACACTACCGCCCGCTACAGCGAGGCAGTCATCCACCGCGGCACGGTCTACCTGTCCGGGCAACTGGCCGACGATCTGTCGGGCGACATTCGCCAGCAGACCCGCGAAACCCTGCTGAGCATCGACCGCATGCTGGCCGAGGCCGGCAGCGACCGCTCGCGCCTGCTTTCGGCGCTGATCCATCTGCGCGACATGGCCGACTACGACGGCATGAACGAAGTCTGGGATGAGTGGCTGCCCAAAGGTTCCGCACCGGCGCGTACCACGGTGCAGGCGCTGATGTATTCGCCGCAGGTGCGGGTGGAAATCACCGTGGTGGCCGCGCTGCCGGACCTGTCCGGGCCGAACCTCTGACAGCAGGTGCACTGGATAGCGCGCCAGCGTGTTGTAAATTCCGAACGCCGTTGCCATCATGACAGCCTGTCGTTTCGCTCTTGATAGGAGAGCTCGTATTGGACGTCGGCGTTCGACTGCAAACCATCCGCAAGCTCAAGGGGCTGTCTCAGCGTGAACTCGCCAAGCGTGCGGGCGTCACCAACAGCACCATTTCCATGATCGAGAAGAACAGCGTCAGCCCCTCGATCAGTTCGTTGAAAAAGGTTCTCGGCGGCATTCCGATGTCGCTGGTGGAGTTCTTCTCGCCGGATTTCGAGCAGGACAGCGACACCCAGGTGGTCTACAAGGCGAGCGAGCTGATCGACATCTCCGACGGTGCGGTGAGCATGAAGCTGGTGGGCAAGGCGCATCCGAGCCGCGCCATCGCCTTTCTCGACGAGACCTATCCACCGGGTGCGGACACCGGCCTGGACATGCTCGCCCACCAGGGCGAGGAGACCGGCATGCTGGTCGAGGGCCAGTTGGAGCTGACGGTCAACGGGCAGACCTATGTGCTTGAAACCGGCGACAGCTACTACTTCGAGAGCAGCAAACCCCATCGTTTTCGCAATCCGTTCGACGCGCCGGCTCGGCTGATCAGCGCAACCACGCCGGCAAACTTCTAAGCGGCGCCGCGCAATGCGACAAAGAGTCGCTGGCGATGGCAATTGTTTCGGCTTGTGGGGCTTGCCGCTATACTACCGCCCGCTCGCGAACCGTGGCCGCGGGCGTGTCTAGCCACAATGAG
>Ga0172382_10003723_pt1 | contig 23908 bp, 23 predicted proteins | sample Leawel138RmetaG_FD_122245 | JGI IMG/M metagenome (GOLD analysis project Ga0172382, IMG submission 122245) | Leachate microbial communities from a municipal landfill in Southern Ontario, Canada - Leachate well 138R metaG | ecosystem: Engineered > Solid waste > Landfill > Unclassified | place... | reverse complement strand
GGCACTATTATTTAAAAAAGGCTTTGGAAGCCAACAACTCTATTGAATATACCCATATGCCAGGGCATGAAGTTGCTGAATGTTTTCCTGAATCGTTAGAGGAGCTCAACGCTTTTGATGTGATAATCCTTAGTGATGTCGGTGCCAACTCATTTTTATTGAGTCGTAAGGTATTCGTTGAAGGGGAAACTGCTCCAAATAGGTTGCTCCTTTTAAAAGAATGGGTTGCTCAAGGTGGTGGGCTCTGCATGTGTGGAGGGTATCTCTCCTTTGCCGGATTTGAGGCTGCGGCTAAGTATTTCCGTTCTCATATTGAAACTGTGCTTCCGGTAGATATCTATACTTTCGATGATAGGGTAGAGACGCCAGAAGGCACGCAGGTTTCTGTTTTATTGCCGGATCATCCTATTATGGCAGGGGTACCCGAAAAGTGGCCACTTTTATTAGGGTATCAGGAGGCTCCGCTAAAGCCTCAGGCACAACTGATTGCAAAGACACAATACGACCATCCAATGCTTGTAGCCATGGAGTATGAGAAAGGAAGAACACTGGCGTGGATGACCGATATTGGTCCCCACTGGTGTCCCAAGGCGTTTACAGAGTGGGAAGGTTATGCCAAAATCTGGCAAAATGCCGTAGCATGGCTTGCCCAAGCATAATCAAATATTAAGATGGTTTCCCTAGATATATAGGTGTGGTCGTTGTGATAAGGGCTCAAGTAACATACTAAATAGAGAGTTTTGTTAAACGATATTGCATTACAAAATGACATAAAATCCAATCAGCAGTTCATCTGTTATCCAACAGAGAGAGGTGTTAAATACAAGACAGTAGCGGAGGATTATTATTGATTATATTTTTCGAATAAGTAAATCATGGTTGTCATGAAGAAAGCCTAAGCTTATCGGGAGCCTCCCATTTTCCAGAATCTTGCTACCACTGTAAGATTCATTAACGATGAGTTCTAATCCCGATTTGCCTAAAAATATTTTCCACCAAATATCTTCCACAGCACAAACATCAGTGTTTTCATGGGAGTAGTAGATGTCATTACCAGCGGGTATCGGTCCTTCAAAAGTAGTAATGGAGTCACCTAGTAGTGAACAAGTTTTGTACATATCTACCTCCAGTAGAAACAAAAGAATTTAAATACATCTCTTATATCTGAGGATACTATAAGAAAAGTTAAGATTGAACTCAATTCATTTGAGGAATGAGTAAAAGAAATCATATTCAGGCTAGTATAGAGAAGGTATAACACACTAGACATGGTGTTTCTCGGTAAACTAGTATACAATATAGAGGAGTTTTCCCCACACACGTGGGGGTGTTTCTGGATGCCAGTAGTTGATAGAGGAAGGGTCTCAGTATTCCCCACCCCCGTGGGGGTGTTTCTAGGGCTTGTTAGCAATAAGTTCTCAAGATGGTAGTAGCTGTTGTTTCTCATGGGTATGTAATTTGCAAAGTGAATGAGTTCTGCTAATAACGTTTATCCTATGTCATTCCCAATCGGCAAGAGGAAGATCCATGAGAGGTGCGTGCTGTTGAGCTCCATAGACATCTCTCTCTCCTAAAGCTCCGGAGCATAATGGGCGTACAATAGTTGCTTTCACTGCCATGGCAGGGGGGAACTCCACAATTGAAAACACCTGGTCCTCACTAATATTGTATAATTTGGCTACTGTTCCTTTGTTGAAAATTTTTTCCTGGCAGAAACGATCAAAACTGGCTTTATCCGTGAAAATGACATCGAATGTCAGCTCATAGGGACCTGAATTCTTGGATCTAATAATCGTCGCAACATCTTTGAGGCGTTTCATGTTGTTACCTCCCCGTTTTCTACGTGATAGTAAGTCCTAGGGAATAGATCTTTTGGGTGTTCATTTTCAAGCAGACAGTACACAGCAAAATTATAGACATCTCCAACCTCAATGTCTGAAGGTGAAAAGGGAAACGCCAAATTTCCGGCAGTTGCCATGCGTCCTGGATAACCATAATGGAGTAACGTTGAACGTGCAACGGAGCATACGGTATTGGCATGCTCCTGAGTGTCGGCAACGGCGTCGATCACCAAGCCCACCTCATGGGAAGTAACGATCGGATTTGGTTCAAGAGCTCCCATGACGCCATTTTTACCATACACAATGAAATCTAATTGGTAATAAAATTCAGCACCCTTAAGGTTCTCTGCAGTCCGTTTTTTCAGCCCTTCGAGGATGCTGTCGAGTTCCTTAATGAATAGGAAATCTCGGTTACCACAAATGCTGATGGTGCGGCATCCGATAAAACGAGTTCCTTCAAGTTTAACATTTTTCCGTTCTTGGGGGATGAACTTACTCCCACGCACTCGAACACGCCGTTCAGTTTCCTGAATGAAGGTACACTCTCGTAAGTCTAAAGTTCCACCCGGTCCAGGCAGTAGGTATGGGTTTGATTTTTCGTATAACGTATGAGCAGCGATTGATGTTGTCGTGCAGATGCGTTTTGGCGTGCAAGGTTCAACGGAAAATGAGTCTTCATAGAGATAACCCATTATACAGTCCGATCCGCTCCCTGGAGTAGCGGCAATACAGGCGCACTCGAGGATTTTGCCGAGGTGGGTCGCAAGAGCCTCAGAGAATCCGTTGCGGATAGCAGGTGCAGCAAACGGGGCAGGGTCGTAACAGCGCCCACACAGAATGACCTGTGCATCATTATCGAGAGCCTCGATGATTGGTTCGACTCCCATCTGTGCAACCACCCTAGTGCAACTACGGATATCTTCCTCAGTGGCTAACGGAGCCACTCCGAGAGGGAGCATTTTACCATCTTTTAGTTCGCGAACAAGGAACTCTTTGTCAAATTCTGAAGAAATGGTGACAAAATTAAAGCTGAGTTTATGCTCCTCGGCAATCTCAAAGACGATGTCGATCTCGCGCTGAAGATGGGGGGTACCACCGGAACCTCCGGCCGTGCCTATAATCAACGGGATGTTGAGTTCACAGGCGGCCTTTAGCATAAGGGACATGTCTCGTTTGACCGCACTGCGTGTGGTAAAAGGTTTGCCGCTTCCAAGGTAATATGGTCCGGGATCAGTAGATCCTGCGTCACAAGCAATGAGATCGGGTTTCTGCGCAACTCCAGCGAAAAACGATTCTTCAGGAAATCCATACCCTACGATGCCTGTGGGAGAAAGTATTTTCATCTCTTTCATTGTCTTCTCTCCAAAATAAAACCACCTCCAACTCTCTATAATTATCACTCCCAGTACTTTAAAAAAACCATTGCAATTTGGTTAATGGACTTTGCAGTTCTACTAAATTCTTCTGTGTAGTGTGGTCTATGCGAATTTTGAGATTGACGTGGGGTAGGGTGTGAGTTAGACTTTTTTGAAGGAAGTAAACATGTTTCATATCAGCATAGTTTAGCTTGTCATACAATTTTTTACTGAAAAATTTTGAACCAAAGGCGCTAATGCATTGGAGCTTTGCTTCAATGAATATAATAGGAGGATAGAAATGAAAAAGAGGTGTATAATTCTAGTCCTGATGATTTTGTTAGTGTCCGTAGGGATGCTTTGGTCGGCAGGATCTGAGGAACAAGCTAAGAAAGTGAAACTGGTGCACTGGGGACACACCCAACCACCCTTTGATGGTTTGATCCAGAGAAACATCAACACATTCATGGCAGAAAACCCTAATGTTGCGGTCGAGTATGCGATTTTCAGTGATGCGGATCTTCCCAATCAGCTTCTTACCGCTGTTGCTGGTAAATCAGCTCCCGATTCTTTCACGATCGCAGGTACTCAAGCTGCGCGATTCCTAGAAGCTAACATGTTGGCAAAGCTCGATCCCGAAGCGTTTGGGAAAAAGAGCGTTGATGAGGTGCTAGCTATGTGGGAAGACGGTGCATTCAAGGGTGCTGGCGGTTATTTCAAGGGTGCCTACTACGGTGTGCCGCATGAATTGTCCAATTACTGTGCTTGGATCAATGGAGCTCATATGGTGGAAGCTGGGTTGGATCCCAAGAACGATATACCAAAGACATGGGCGGAATTTACCGAAGTCGGTAAGAAGATGACCGTTGATGTAGGTGGAGTGCGTACACGCAACGGCTTTGGCGTTAACCTAAAGACTGCCGGATTCGTAGCCAACGTTGGGTTCCCGTTGCTTCGTCAGCTGGGAGCTGGGATCGTCGATGACGATGTGACTAAGAGCTTACTCGATACTCCCGAAGCTGCTAAGGCTGTTACCACATTTACCAACTGGATTCTCAAGGATAAGATTTGGGATCCAGGTTTGGTTTCGGATGATCGCGAAGGATTTGGAAACGAGCTACTTTCCATGTTCCTTACCGGTGGAGCTTGGTATTGGGGTGTCATGGAGTCTCAGTATCCTGGCGTATATGACGATGCGATTGTATTCCCGTATCCGCGTTTTGCCGATGGAAAAGATCTCGGAGGTATCAGCTATGGATACTCTACGTATGTATTCGATTCCTCGAAAAACCAGAAAGATGCGTGGAGAGTTGCAAATGCCATTGCTTCTACTCCTGATGATTTCATCAAGGAAGGACTCTTCCAACCACGTAAGGGATACGATGTGAAGTTGGCTGAGGAATCTCTGCCAAGTTGGGATGTCTTCGGAGCCGATTTGAAGAAATCAACTCCTCGCCCTGTAACAAAGCACTATGCGGAAGTCATCGACATCTACTATGCTGCAATTACCCAAATAGTCTACGATGGCGTAAAAGTCGAAACCGCGCTTGACGCCGCTGCAAAGAAAATCAACAACCTACTGAAAAAATAAGCATCAAATTACGGTCGGTGGAATCCCACTGGCCGTACTGTTATGAGGGGTATCGATGAAAACTAAAAGCCAATCCCGCGCGGGTTATTATTTTGTGGTTCCTACTGTGATTCTGTTTTGTGTGTTTCTGATTTATCCAATGCTGAATTCATTTCGACTCAGTCTTTATTCTTGGAATATCATGGAACCTATGCAGTTTGTCGCTTTTGATAACTTTAAAACGCTTTTACAAGATCAGGAATTTCTCTCATCTTGGGGAAGAACACTTCAGTATACCCTTACCAGTGTCGCTCTGTTGCTGGTTATCTCATTCGTATTTGCATTAATGCTCGATAGCCGTATGTTGAAAGCACGCAATATGTTCCAGGCCATTTATTTTATTCCGGTCGTGTTAGTCACACCGGCAGTCGGTGTCGTCTGGAAACTAATGTTTCAAACTACCGGCATTCTCAATGCTGGAATATTTGCACCACTTTTTGGAGCGACCGTCCCTTGGCTGGAGTCAAAGAACGTTGCGTTGTATTCCATTATGATGGTTCAATTGTGGATTTCAGCCGGCTATTACATGGTTATGTTCATTGCCGGTTTGCAAGGAATCCCTGAAGAGTATTATGAATCAGCGGTAATTGATGGAGCCTCTTGGAGTAAGCGGCTTTTTGCTATTACCATTCCTTTATTAAAGCCCGTATTTCTTTTGGTATTTGTCACTTCTGTTTTGTTTACATTTGGCCAGTTTGCCTTACCCTATACCATATCGCAAGGGGGGCCGAACTATTCCACTGAATTGTTGACTCTATTCGTCTATCGAAACGCATTTAAATATTTGAAAGTCGGTTATGCATCTACCGCTTCAATCTTCTATTTCCTGACAATGATCGTGTTCTCCATCATGCAGATCAGATTGTTCAGCGATAAGAAACGATAAGGTGGTAGATATGAGTAAATATAAAACTAAAAAAACTATTGGATCCATTATCTTACATCTTTTTGTTATATTCATAGGATTGCTGATGCTGTTTCCGTTTATCTGGATGATCCTCGGATCGTTTAAGTACAACAAGGATGTATTGTCTGTTCCAGTACGTTTGCTACCACCAGAGTGGAATTTTAGCAGTTACCGGAATGCTTTCGCTGCAGGACCTTTTGGACGTTATTACCTCAACTCTGTCATCGTGTTGGTCTTTGCTGTGATTATTAATGTTGTTACCTGTACGACTGCAGGCTATGGACTAGCCAAATTTAAATTTAAAGGACGCGATTTCTTTTTTACCCTGATTCTAAGTACCCTGATGATTCCTATCCAGACGATTATCGTACCGTTGTTCGTGCTTATTTCACAGTTAAATATGGTCAATACCTATGCTGGAATCATTCTTCCTCTATCGCTTTCGGGCTTCGGGGTGTTCTTAATGCGGCAGTTTTTCTACGGGGTTCCTGATGAATTGTTGGAAGCAGCGAGAATTGATGGGGCAGGTGAATTTTACATCTTCAGAAGAATAAGTATTCCCATCAGTACGGTCGCGCTCATCAGTCTGACGATCTTCCACTCGCAATATGTGTGGAAAAACTTGTTGTGGCCGCTTGTCGTTGCAACAAAAACGGATCTTCGAACGCTTACAGTCGGTATATCGCTGTTTTCAGGGGTGTTCTTTACTCCCTACCCAGAGCAGTTAGCGATGTCCGTTTCCGCCTGTATTCCAATTGTGATTTTATTTATGTTCTTATCCAAATATTTTATCCGTGGTACGGCGATGACAGGAATCAAAGGATAAGCGGACCGAAGGGAAATTTAGGTGAATCAATATTGCCCACCTTTCTTGAGTTCCTCAGTTACGGATACGGCACTGGAACATTTTGGTACGGCCTGACTGGAGAATAAGAGTGTTTAACTTAACACAGGTCATTGATGGATATGGAGATTCTAAAATTATAGTTGAGAAGAAATCAGCAGGAGGATGCAAATGGTATCGTTACAGCTAACAAAGGTTGATATTACCCCGCAAGAAAGTGTTCCGATGATGGGGTATGGTGATCGAACTTCTTGGTCGAAGGGGATTCATGATCCGTTATTTGCCTATATCTGGTACGTGAAAAACATTGATCAAGCAAAGGCGCATGTGTGGATTGTCTGCGATTTGTGTCTGTTTAGCATTCAAGCTTCTACGCTCATCCGTGAAGCATTGAACAAAGCCACCGGAATTCCTACGGACCAAATCGTTATATCGGCCACCCACACCCACTCGGGTCCCAATGTTAGATATTTATCATCCGAGGGCGTTCCTTGGGAACAGCGCTATTATTCATTATTACTCGAACGCCTTTCAGAAGGAATCGTACAGGCTGAGGCAAGTGCGTTTGATGGAAGCATTCAAGTGAGAACCACCCAAATAGATATCGGTGTAAACCGCCGGGGTAAGCATCTACCAGCCGATTCACGCGTTATATTGTTTTCCCTTGTAGACAAAACTGGTAAAGAACGCGCCCACATGTTCCACTATTCAAGTCATTTGACCGCTTTAGGTGTGGACAACTATCTAATCAGTAGTGACTGGGTTGGGCCGCTTCGTCATGAGTTGGAAAAAGATCTCAAGGTGCCGTTCGGTTTTATACAAGGTGCCGAAGGCAATATTGATCCGTATTGCAGGGGACTGTTGTTCATGGAAGACCCGAATCAGGCTGTCGGTGTTTCGTTTGAAGAGATGGCCGAGATGGCCATGACGGCAGTCGAACCGCTAAAGAAAGCGCTCGATTCTCCGGTAACTGCAACACTCGATTCATTGAAAACATCTTCGGTGACCGCTAAATTACCGATGCGGTTCGGTGCAATGCAGAGCGCTGAGGTGGAAAAACAAATTGCTGAATGGAAAACTGAATTCTCTCAATTTTTAGATCTTCCTGTCTCAGAAGTTCCCGAAGATTATGAGATTAACGCATTGATCAAAGAAAAATGCCGCAAAGACGGTATTACTGGACAAGAAGTCCTTAAGTGGGTATCAAGGCAATTTACCTATTGTGCGTTCCTTAACCTATATCGCAAAGATACTAAGTACGTAAAACCTTCACAGGGAGTAATGATTTGTCCCGTTGTCTTATGGGATTTTGACAAGTTGTTCATTTACGGCATTCCAGCAGAAGTATTGATTGAAAACGCTTTCCACCTACAAAAACAATGTCCGAACAACATTGCATTGGTCGGTGGTTTAGCTAATGGATGGGTAGGATATCTTCCTCATGCCGACAACTTTGCCGAAAGCAACCAGAACGTGTTGTACGAAACGGTCAGCACCATGTTTGCCGAGCATGCTTCCGATGTGTTATTCGATATTGTAAAGGAGGTCAGGGAATGCTGAAGTTTTTTGATGCGCTGATGCCGATGGGCAAAACGAACAAAGCCTATCCGTCAACACCTGGAACTGAAAGCGAAGTGTTGGCGGTTATGGAGCGGTACGACATCGACAAGGCTATGGTATTTCATACTGTCGCGCGTGATGCCGATCCCGACGATGGAAATTTGGCGTTGCTCTCCTGTAAGGATGAGAGGCTTTCCACCATGTGGGCGTTGGAAACTGCTTATATTGCCGAAGAATCGGTCGAGGATTTTTTTCGTAGGGCAGTGGCCCATGGGGTGAAGGCACTTTATGTTAATCCATGCATGATTCGTCTTCACATAGAGAAAAATCCACGAATTCTAGCACTAGCCAAGCTTATGGAAGTAGCTCGCATGCCGTTATACCTGCTCTATTGGACTCAGGATGCCGTCGATAATGTCATCGATTGGTATACATTGGCTGACTTTTGTAACATGTTTCCCTCGTTACCTATTATCGCGTGGGAATGGCGAGCTAGGGGCAACCGAGCTTTGTTTGATGGCATGGCCGCTGCTGATAATCTACACGTGATTCTGACACAACTATGGCAAGCCCAGTCGCTTGAAGCGATGTAATGCATTTGGTTCGCATCGTGTCCTGTTTAGCTGCGGATTGCCCCATCTGGATCCGGGAAGTTTCCAAGCATGCGTCAGTTATGCCGATTTGCCAGAGTCTGACAAACAAGCTGTTGCCTACGGTAATATCGAAAAACTCTTGGCTGATATCAATATTGAGGAGGTGCTCTGATGGCGTATCAACAACGTGGAAAAGAGGGGGCTATTCTCAACCGTCTCAGAAACGGTCAACCATTGGATCATATTCCAGTATTGGATTTACACACACACGTCGGTTCCTCGTCACGGCTCTATTATGTCCCGCGCAGTACCGAACGCTATGTAGAACCATATTTGGAGCGATATGGCGTCGACCATATGCTTACGTTTACTCTCAGTTCAACGAGTGACGCAGCAGTAAAAAACCGCAATGCATACCGGTGGATGGATGAGTTTCCTAGCAAAATATCGGTTCTTACTGCGTTGCACGCAGCTTTTCCTGATGATTGGATTGGTTTGCTACAAGAGGGAGCCGATCGTGGTGCGCGAGGGATCAAACTTTTAACGAGCTATCAGGGAGTAAATGAGCTTGACGTCGACTTCTCTCCCGCGTTTGATTTTGCCAGAACGAGAAGTTGGATCGTGTTGAATCATGATTGGGCAACCGAGGAACATTTGGCCGAATATGCACAAGCATACCCAGATGTAACGTTTGTCATTGGACACCCAAGTTTGCGCCTCGATAGTAGGAAACGCTTATTGAGTTGCTACGACAACATTTACCAATCGACCTGTGCGGCCTTTGTTATGCCGGGCTTTTCGTTGTATAACACGGAAGATTTGTATCGTAACTTACCACTTGATAAAATCCTATTTGGATCGGACTCGCTCGATCTCGATTTGGGTACTGCAATAGGACCGATTGCCTACGCCGCGATTCCTGAACGTGCCAAGGAGATGATCCTTGGTGAGAATGCTTTGGCGTTAGCACGAAAAATCGGTTGGGATTTAAGCCATATCGAACGAGTGTATGCTGGCGAAGTGAAGTAGCTCCCGATTGGTGTAATTGAATGAAACGACTGTCCTTGAAGGTCGCTTCTCTTTGTAATATATTGTTGCACCCAGAAGTCAATCGTATTCAGGTATATGCCGCCTAAAAAACACGCATAGGCTCATGGATTTTGCTGGATATGGTTATATTGGCGTTATCAGGTCGCTAATCTATCCAGATAGTTTCCTCTTACATTAGCTCATCTGTCAATGTGTATTCATATAGAAGCAATTATGGCAATTATGCTTATGTTGCTAACAGTTTGTTTACTAGAAGAGTGGATAGTATCGTTAAATCGGCGACAATAAAAGCTAAAATTTTCGCTTTTAATATATACACTAATATACGATTTCTATCTAATTTTCGCTATTTAGGGTATACTAACTCTATGGATAAGAAGGATGGAAAGGTTAAACAGGTGCGACTGGGAACATTTAGGAGTCCGTCCAAGGCATACCATGTGCATAAAATCAATTCAAGCAATTTTAGTGAAGAAGCTCATTACCACAACTATTACCAGATTGGATATGTTGAATGTGGTGTAATTACTCATTGCCAAGAGGGACAAAAAGTTAATCTGGTGGGAGGCGACGCGTTCATCATACCTCCGAGATTTGTCCATAGTGTAATCTTTAATGAAAACGCTGAGCTCTATTCCTTATCGTTCTCACCAAAGATTTTCAGTTCGAGCGAATCTCGTTCCAGTTTCTACAATTTTCTTCGAGCGCTCAATTTTAATGCGGGGTCACAAGGGAAAATTGATGTTAGGTTAAACGTTACCCTCAACGAATCGCATCGTAAATCAATTAAAAGCTTATTTGATTGTCTCTTGCGGGAGTTTTCTTCAAAGTCACCTCAAAAATTGTCTGCTTCTGCATCTTTGATCGCCTCTCTACTTTGTATTCTTAGCCAAGCATATGCAGTATTGCCAGCAATTGAAGTGCGGTCGCATCAATATGGGACGTATCGGGAGAATGTCATACGTTGCATTAAATACATCGAAGAAAATTTCTCAAAACCTCTCACGATAGACGTACTTGCAGATCAATTTGCAGTTTCTCGATCAACTTTGGGTTTGTGGTTTTCCCGTCTTACCGGAATGACTGTAAAGGCATTCATCAATAGAAAAAGAATAGAACATGCGGCAGAGATGATCCGGTCCAGTTCGTTCACTATCACGGAGATTGCCACTATGGTTGGTTATGAGGAATTTTCGACTTTCTATAGAAACTTTACGAAAGTCATGGGGATCTCTTCTGCTAATTATCGACGACAGATTGAAAGTCTTGCTTCTGAACAGGAGTCTGGTGAGAAACGTAAAAAACTTGGTTTAGTGGTCGAGTAGACATGATCAGTTAAAAATATTCCCGTAATAGAGCAAGCTCATCAATAATTTTCATAATGGAGAAGACGGATTCTTAAAACAAATGCTCCTCTTGGTGTTTGCGTTGTTGTCTTTACTTAACACCCCCGCTAACTGCAATGCTTTTAAAGAGAGTTTTCTTTTTCATGACAAAGGCAAATTCTGATGCTCTGGACAATAGCATTTCTCGGAGAAAAGGATCAGGTATGTATGACATGTATTTCAGTAATGACTGTATCTATGTTACATATATTCACGCCTTTATGTAATGGTATTAACGAAAAATTGCAGTTTTATCATACTCAATTGGCAGTATCCTTCAAAAAAGATAGCCTTACCATCCTGCAAGTGGTACAATTATAGTTGCAGCGAAAAGGTAAGGTTGGCATTTTTGGGAGGAATAATGGCAAGAAAAACGTTGATAATCTACTTGGTGAGTGCGTGCGTCGTTTTATTCGTAGCAATTGCAGTTGCCATTCCTTTTCTTACTCGTACAACAACGTTGACCTTCAAAGTAATGGAGAGCGTAGGGGAAAGTTGGGTCTGGGATTTTGAAGCAAAAATTCAAAATAAGACTGTCACCGGGTACTTCCAATCAGATCGAGGACCCAAAACATACCAGTTTACAAACCTAAAGAGTGGTAATTCTACATTGACAGTCACTGCACCCTCGTATCGTTCGGTTGAAATCCCTGTTCAACTAAAGAAAGGAAACAATACAATTCCGGTGCCAATCGTAATGGACGCGTATGAGATAGAAGGCTTAGCTAAATTTTTTGCGTTTGAACAAAAAGTTGAGGATGGCTGGGATATTTCTTTACGGGCGGCCACCAGTGAACATGCCGCCATTCTATATCATCCTCCACTTGACATTCGCTTGTACGTTCAAGTGTATTCATGGAATCGTAACGACCAAAGTGATTGGGATAAACTGCTGGCCGAACAGTCTCTTTATTACGGCCAGATCCCTTGGAGCTGGGATACGACACTGGAAAGTCAATTCCGCTATGTTGCCCATCTTGATTATTCGCTGCTTGCGCGGCAAACAGTCTCCGCCTGCACAATCAAATATTTGATTCTTATTCGCGATCCTGATAAAACCACACCTGAATTATTCGAAGATACAGCCAAGAAACTTGATTCGATGCGGAACATCGACCAAGCGCTTGCATATCTTGACCAGCAAGCACCTACAATCCCTTATTACACCGATATTTCGTGGGATGTCGCTAAATGAATTGGAGAAACGTTATGAAGAAGAATATGATGCTCCTGCTTTTAATGATGGTGCTACCGATGTCTCTAAGGGCTGAAATTCCTGAACGGATCGAAGAGACCATGTATGTGGTGGTTGGTTATGACGGCAACGATTACGGCGCTATCACTTTTACAAAGGAAGATGCCAACTCACTGTTTCTCTTAGCTGACGAGACGAGTTTTATCAGCGTTAAAAAGCACTTGGTATACTGGTGGCCAATTACCGAAGACTGGCGGGTCGACAGTTCAGTGCTCGACATCAATTTAGACGGCACACTTGAGATCACTGATCGCAAGGGCAATCTTCAATTAGTAGAACCGGTTGCCTACACCTATTTTAACTTAAAAGGTACGTATGATAACAATTGGCAAGTGCTCACCGGCCAAGAAGCGTTAGCTGAATGGGAGCGTTACATGACCATTTCTTCAACGTATCAGAGGAAGCTGCAGGCATATGAGGTGTTGCAACAGGAGTATGAAGGGAAGATCTTCACCCTTTTTGAGCAATACATGGAGGCCCAAGATATGCAATTGCCGACAGACACTATCGAAGAGGCGATGAAAAGTCTTGTCGCTCCAGTTAAACCGATCGACAACTCACCCTATGCCACTGCGCCCTCGTACATACAGATGGGGTATCCAGTCAATCTTCCCCAAGGAGATTATCAAATACGCTTTCTGCTGCGAGACGGGTCTGTTTTGGAGGGAACTGAAAAAATATTGACTGTTTTCTCAGGGCGTCGCTCCAATTCGGTAGGCTATACTATTACAGCCTCTGACCGTTGGACGCAACCAAGGCAATCGACAAGCCCCCGATCGGTCGTGTACGTTGACGGTAGTGTTGATCTTTATCTCCAAGGTCATTATCAGAATGAGTATCAAGATCTTCATTATAATAAACTAATCGATAACCAGAGTTCAGGTAACCCGTCAATCTACCGCTGGGTGAATATTCAACAGATTCCGAACACCGTATTGGAAGTCCAAGGAAAAGGAGAGGTCCAACATCTCCAGATGCAACAGTATGGCATCACCCAAAGTTCCTCATCTACAAGCGGGTACCAGATAGTCACTGTTGATGAAACACTAAACAGTGATGCAGTCATGGTTCAAAAAAAGGCGTTTCACCTACCGGTACAACAAATCAACCAACGCACAGAGATTGAGCTCATCGATGATTCGGGCAAACGTATTGCTGACAGCAGGCGTGAGGTCAGAATTGTAACGGGCCTGCGTTACGAATGGATGGCCTTTGTTATGATAGCCATCCCGTTAGTTGTTTCAATGATTGTAATCAGTTTGAGAAAACGACGATTATCATCTTAATTCAAAATGGTACATCATCTAGGCTTTGCATAGACGATTCAGTTGATTACTGTCAGGTTGATGCCAGTTTGTCACAGCTGTTATGGCGTCCCGAAATCATACATCTTTCGACACCCCATTATCAGATATTCTATTAGGATTTATTATCCTCAATCTTGTATTTTTTTTGTACCATATAATTTAGTCGGTTTGAAATCTTTATCGATTCCTAGAATTAAAAACGCTTTTTCCTTGTTCTTTTCGACCTGAATATCAATTTGATCGAAGAGGTTGTTGCCCTTTGTATCCATGTCGACGACAAAAGGGCCAAGATTGGTACATTCAAGCAGCCAGGGTGCTTCGATAGACCCCAGCTCATCCTTGAGCGCGACTCCTGCAATCTTAATTGAGTCGACCCACAAGTTCGGTGATACACTTTGCGGGGATACGTGTACGCATCCTTTCATCATCATCATGTTTGATGTTTCACTACCCATCGTTGTCTTGCCAACGATCATGCGCAAATTCCATTCGTCGATGCTGAGTGCACCCCACTTTTCAAAGCGCAGTGACGAAGTCGGCATAAATGAAATGAGTCGGTACCCTGATTCTTCTTCTAGCACAATCGGGCCGACGTGAATTAACAGGTCAAGATCTGCCATCTGTGTAGGGAACTCGTGTTTTTCATCAAAAACCCAACGTTGGAGGCGGGAACGACTCGTAAAAGCTTTCCCGGTAAGGTATACAATATCACCAATCACTAGTTTGCGAATTGTTTCTTCTTCTAGTGGAGTCTGTAAATGCCATGTAGCCATAATCAATGAGCTCCCTTAAACCACTCAGGGTATTTCATCTCTACCACCGAACCATCTACGAGTATGCGTGAAGCCGCTCTTCTGGCTACCATGCAGTTGCTGCTTATCGCGACACAAATGCCGGCAAGATGGGTAAAGGCGTATTCCACATGGACTGCAAAAACAGAGGTGTTACCACCAGCTCCCATGCAACCCACTCCCAGCGAGTTTATCGCTTTATAGAGATCTTCTTCAATTTTTCTAAACTGGGGGTCGGGGTTATGTGATCCTACAGGCCTCAAGCTTGCGGCTTGTTTGGCCAAACCAGCAGCTACATCGGCGGTGCCCCCAATGCCGATTCCCAAAATATTTGGAGGACATATTGCTCCTGCTCTTGATGCATCTATAAACGCTTCGACAATAAATTTCTCAATGCCTTTGATTCCATCAGCGAAAGCCACCACTCTATGACGAGTACCACCAAAGCATTCAGATCCTCCACCTTTAGCCGCGAAGATTATCTGAAGATCATCACCTTCGGTAAACATGTAGGTAAAATGAGGAATATTGTTACCCACGTTGTCTCCGGGATCCTCACCGGTTAATGGATGTTTCATTGTTGCTCGAAGGAACCCTTCTTTGGTCGCTTTTCGAACAGCACTTCTGGCGGCCTCCTCAAGTGCAATAAAACCACCTTCAATTTCACATGTATTGCCAACCTTGAAGAAAAAAAGTGGCCACCCAGTATCGGGGCAAGCTGGATTATTGCGCAGTTTTGCCATTTTTATTGATTCATACGTATGGTTAAGCCCAGCCTGCGCGGATTCATTCGTCTCTTTGGTGATGGCATCAGAGAATGCTGCAAGAACATCATCAGAAATTACGGTTGAACCACGCTTAACGCAATTAAAAAGTACTTCCGTGTAAGTTTCTTTCTGTATCATCCTTCCAATCCTTTATATATCAATTTAACCACTGTTTTATAAGAATTCAAATTGCATAATATGTTTAAAAGATTGCATTTTTCCCGATTGGCAAATTCTCTTTCTTATTTTGATGGGTTAGGGGATACGCGCCCTTTGGATAGGGTTTGCGCAAAAGTTAAAACAGATCGACTGAGAGCATGTAGAGACTTCTCCGCGGTCTACCATGTGTACAAAATCAATTCAGTAAATTTCAGTAAAGGCCACCATTCTCACAACTACTATCATACCCTTAAATCCGTCCATCGCGTCGTTGCTCTGTGCGTGCAACCAAGCATACAGATGTTGCTGGCAATCGAACCAATATTGGAAACATCGGGAGAAGGTCATTCGGGCATTAAATACATTAAGCAAAGACTCCCCAACCTTAGGGGTAGTTCACTTCTATCCTCTTTGTATTATGGAGAATTTCTAACACGTGTCGACCGAGTTATGAGCGGAACAACCGCGACAGTCAAAATCATGGCCGCCAGATAATAGACAATAATTACCAACGTTGCATCTATTGCTATGTTGGCGCTATTGGCAAAATAGATAGATGTTAATGGAACTCCCATGCCAAGAGTCTTTTGAGAACCGGTAAACACTAATGCAATACGATCTTCAATAGAAAGACGCAATATCAATCCTTGTGAATACGTTGCAAATATTTGGATAGTACATAGTACTATTGCAGCCAACAATGGAATGGCCAATGCTCCCAAAGTGTTGCCAAGATTTCCCTGTGATGCGACTTTTGCTAAATTCATATAAAGTATAAAGAATATTCCATAAAACGATACGACCTGTCCCGGTTTACCTAATCGATGCTTAAATTGCTGTAGGAATTGCCCAACGATGAACGGGAGAATCATTTTCTGTACGAGACTCAAAAGCACCGTACCAAAAGAACTAACAGTTTCAAATTGGGCAGTCAGTACGATTGATAGAATCAGGGGTGTGATCACAACGCCAAGTATTTGAGACAACACTGCGTTGTACAGGGAGCCCACAGCATTTCCCCCATAACGCTTGGTCAACATGATGCAACTGGTAATGGTACTCGGTATAGCTCCAACGAATAACAGGCCTACCGCCCCTTCTCCATAGCCCTGCGAAGCCAGAATCATAAACAATACGAACGACATGAGAGGAGCAATGATAAACAAAGCAAATTGCACCGAAAGATGAAGTTTCCATTGGCTCAAACCTGTTTTTAACATCGAGGTGTCGGTGTTTAGGCCCATCCCAAGGTACATCAACATGATGATCCCTGTTGAAGGCCAACGTTGATCATACAACCATTGTCCCGCAGTTGGGGCTGTGATGGCGAGAAGAAAAGTTACCGAAAGAGCAATTGCGAATACCGGTCTCTTTTTTGTCATACTGTCTTACTACCTCACAAAGCATAGAATCGTATGTCTACATAATTTAAGATTATCAGATCCAATGAATAAATCATTGTCTGCAGAAATTCTCGGCAATGTAAGTACGTTCGGTTTGGTCTAAGAAGACCTTATGAAGCCAGACCAAACCTTCTTAACTCACTACCTTCGTTGTCATACTTCAATGGAGAGACATGGTCTCCTTTAAACAAGGGATGGTTCATCGCAACTTCGATATGATGAGATTTTTTAGGGTAATTGGCAAACGCTTTGCACACCACAGGCAATCCGGCGTTGGGGCTACCGCCAGTAACGCCATTCTGTAAGGTTTGATGGGTTGCTTCTATGATATGATTGTAAGTGGGAAAATCAGGTTTCCCAATTTTCCGATAGACTACATCCTGATAGTAGACAGCCTCAACCAGAAAGGCCCTATTATCCGATTGAGGGATTTCAATTGCGACTTGGTTCAAGGGTTTTACTCTTTTTGCTAGATTGGATTGGGATCTTATTCTCTTTTGGTGGAGGTGGTCCATTTTCCTCTATTAAGCTGTTCACAATGCTAACTATCTCCCCAATGTCAGGCATGCTATCAAAGGAATCAACCAATTGCTGGAAATTCTCCAAAGCCTTTTGCCCTCTTTCTTGCTAGTCACATGTCATTTTAACAGAACTTGCAGAATTCGCATAGTGGTATTGTAGTTCAGGGAAAACAGTACCTACTGCCATTGCATGGTGCTATTGATGGGCTACTGGCTGTATAAAACGGTTGTGGGGAACCCTAAGAGATCGCTTGAAAAAGGGAGGTATTAAAACTATGGAGGAAGCGAATGCATGGCTCCCCTCGTTAATCAAAGATTATAATTGTCGTTTTGCATGCCCTGCCTAAAATAAAAAGCGTGCATATCGTCCAAAAATACCCAAGAAAGAGTTTAACTCATACTATCTCATCAGGAAAAAAGGACACTCGATCGAGGGTCGAGTTTTTCTTATCTTGGTAAGAGGTATGCAAGTTTCTTTTTACGAATTGTCCGAGCGACGAGTGTAATAATCAACGGAACACAAATCATGAATATTGTTACTAATTCACCTTTGATCCCTGTTATGACCCTAATGGTACGTTTTGAAGAAGTTTTGATGGAATCATCCCCATCGGCTAAGGAGATGGTTACTTCTTTATCAGCAGTGCCGATCGGGATGTGTAAAGCCACGATACTCGGTGATTTTCCCGCATGGGCGCCTGCTGGGTCGTATGGAACGATCGAATAACCTAACGTGGCGCTTGTCGATTGCTCAACCATAAAAGGTTGTTCGGCTACCACCTGCATTTGGCCTGACATTGTGACCTCAATATTGCTGTTGGGAACTTGTTGGATGCGTACCCAACGGTAGAGGTTCGGATTGCCTGACGATTGATTGTTGATCATTTTTTGGTACTGCAGGTCGAGGAATTCATCTTGGAAGAAAGGTCGGGCGTATATGTCTGAAGTCCCGTCGACGTACAGCACCGATGAAGGTGAGGACGATGTGGAAGGCGTCGTCCAGCGATCGGCTGGAAAAACCTCGTACCCAATGGAATCAGATCTTCTGGAAGCCACTGACACAATAGTTTTTTCCGAATTTTGCATGACCCGGCCATCAGCGTTGACAAACCGTAAACTATATTCTCCGGGCGGGAGGTTGATACGGTATCCATTTTGAATCTTCGCAGGATGTACAGTGTAAACGGCGGGCATTTCAGGTTTGCTTGGAGGGATAAACGTTGAAAGTTGTTGCAAGAGTGCTTCAGTGTCGCCGCCAGCTTTCTCTACGTTTAAGATTTCATAGAACAAGGGAGTTGTCTGTTTCTGGTACATCGAATATTCTTGATCATATACCGCTATCGCTTCTTGGTAATCCAGATACATCTTTACATATCCGTCCCATTCGTCCAGCGCTTCTTGACCAGTTCTCACATACCAGTTGTTTTCGTATTTTCCCCGCATATTGAAAAATGTGTATTCAACTGATTCAATACGTTGTGTATTTCCTTTCTTGTCGACGATTTCCACTATGCCGTCAAACGTGACATCCAAAACCGAATCATCTACTATCCACATATCGGTAATTGGCCAATAATAGATAAAATTTTTCTTAATGTTGAGAAAGTTATCGGCATCGGCATACAGATATATCGTACCGGCATCCTCTTTAGCAAATGTTAATGCGTAATCTTTACCACTAAAGGCTGCGATTGAGTAGAGTAATTGTTCTGTACGTACAGGTACTTCTCCAAAGAGGTTGAAGTTACAGCAGACTGCGACGAGCAGGGTGTAGATGGCCAACCTTTTCATGTGCGTGTTTCCTTATGGAGTTCTACCCAAATCGTGACGAATCCCACAAGTGTACCAACCATCAGTGTCCCGATCAAGCCTCCGATCACAGTCACAGGAGCACCGAGTTCCAATCCCGTCTGTATCAACGTGATAAAATAGAACGGGCTGAACCATTGAATAATCCAAGATAATACGGTTGAGACATTTCTGATGTAATCGTTGATTACGGTATAAGAACCAATGTGCACGATAGCGAACAATACCATGACAATTAAAAAGAGCGATAACGAACCAATGCCGGTTGTGGTAACCGACGCTGCTAGTCTCGCATAAACGCACACAAGAATCGAAACAAAAGCCAATACGAATACCGCCTGGATGAATGCGGGGCCCATTAACAAATTATTGAGACGTGAGATGACAAAGAATGTCGCTGTCAAATAGAGAATATAGATCAGTATTAACACCATATCTTTTAAAAATAGTGAGACAAGGTATGTTCTTGAACGAATTGGCCCAAACCTTACCAGTTCGATAGCTCCTACGTCATGTTGGAAATGATACGTAATGATTGAAGAGGTGCATACGTATAGTAACATCGGGATGAAAGCGCAATAGAATGCGAACAGAAAAGGACCTTCGGCAAACAACTTTTCAACTAATACTTCGCTGAACAGGCTTTCCAATGAGGAGGTGATGTTGGCGAACATGGGAGACAAGGAGGGCTTGAACCCCTGCGACCCGATCGAATTAACAAATCCTCTCACCGGAAGATACCCGAATACGGTGCTGATTGCTGCTACAATGAAAAATGCCGGGGAAAGAAACATTTCTTTCAGATGGAGGCGGGTCAACTCTTTGGTTCCATAAAATCCTTTCATCGGATAGCCTCCTTTGGAAGTGAGGTAAGTGAAAGATAAGCATCCTCTAGGGAATGAGCTTGCTCTTGCATCAGTAGAGGGGGTATTCCTTCCTCAAAGAAAAACTTCGACAGATCCTTCCGATGATCGCCTTCTTTTTCGACGGTTACCATCACTGTGTTTCCAGAGGTAGTGACCGTTTGAACGTATGGTAGTGTCAACAATTTTTCTGACAAATTGGTGTCGACGTGCTCGATATCAATTCTGAAAACACGGTTGAAGATCAATGAGTCGATGATTGTTTTGGTAGCGTTTTCAGAGACCAGTTGTCCTTTATAAATAATACCGATTCTCGTACAGAATTTCTCAATCTCAGTGAGCAGGTGTGAGGAGACAATGATTGTCTTTCCCTTTTTGTGTTCCTCAAGTATGATGTCTCGGATCTGATGGATTCCGTATGGATCCAATCCGGAAATTGGTTCGTCGAGAAGCAATATTTCGGGATTGTGGATCATGGCCCGTGCAAAACTGAGTTTTTGCATCATGCCGCGCGAAAACTGGCGAATGAGCTTGTTGTGGTGTTCTGAAAGCTGTAATCGCTCCAAGGCCGCGTTGATCTTGTTCTTGCGATCATCTACCTGAAATAAATTACAGAAAAACTGTAAATATTCCGTCGCGGTCATCCAACTCCACATTCCTGACGGGTGATTTTCAGGTACTACTCCTATGAGCCTTCGGTAGGCAGTATCAGTCGGTAATACCGATTCTCCATTAATGAATATTTGCCCAGAGTCGGGCTTTGCAAGCCCGAGCAACATCCTTATTGTAGTTGTTTTGCCCGCTCCGTTTGGTCCGAGAAATCCGTAGATCTCTCCATGGTCAACGGTAAGGGAGAGCTTATCAACAGCTTGTTGATTCCCAAACCGTTTTGAAAGATCGATTGTTCGTATCATTACTTCCTCCCCACATCCCACGTGATATCTGTATAGAACGACACAGATCCTCGCAGCGTATTGATATAGTCGTCGATTTGATTGAAATCGAGATTTTTGATAGTTTGTATTATTGCTTCGTATTCACCCGTATCGATCAGCTTTGGATCAGGGACGAGAATCAAATATTCGAATACATAGGACCTGCTGGTTTTATTGTGTAAATCTGCAAACGGTAACGAGGCGATATAGCGAAATTGAGTTTCTGGATAGGAATCCCATCGCCAATCAAGCTCCCCAAGGTACACGATTGGTCGTTTCTCCAACTCTTCGGCTGTTTGCGGTAACGTGGGTTCCCAATCGTACACGCGCGTTCCAACCCAAATGTCAAGCGCAGGATGAATCGTTATCGCCTTGTTATCAGAGGTGATCGGTCGGAGCGTGATGTTCCAACCATCACCTAATACTTTTTCAAACGCATAGAAATTGGTTAATTCAGGGATTTCAAGTCCAACTAATTCAACTGGTTGCTCTATGCGGTTCACTCCTCGCTTTAATTCGACAGGCAATTTTACAGTACGGTATTGCGGTGCTGAGACGGTAAGGACAGATTTTTCAGGCTTTAAATCGGTAAACTGATAGGTAATCAGAGCTCCATCCGACTGGAAGTATCCATATAGAACACGATCTTGGATATAGGCTTCCATATCCCATACCCAGCTTTTAGTAACACTATCTCTAACCTGAAATTCCAATATTGTATCAGTGCTGAAATAGAATACTGACGCCAGAACGGTTATAATCAATACGACCGCAACGGCGGTTACCCACATTAATCGTTTTTTCACTGTTTCCCGCCTTGTACTCTGAACAATTATACAACCTGCACCGATTCTTCTGACAAGGTGTATTCATATAAAAACAATTATGCTGTTTTACCAGCAGAGTTTTTGCTATATAAGCTAATAGTATCGTTAAATTGGTTGTAATACAAGAAAAACTTCTCACTTTAAATATATATGTATATACATGTTATTGATCGGTTTATAACGTAAAATAATGAAATATCCACTAGAGCTTTAAAAAAATATCTAACCACCTAACGTGTAGCACGATATTGCTTCATGTAGATACCGTTTTTCTATGTTATATTTCCAAGTTTGTATTTTTTTTTAGTTTGAGCCAATATTTTCCATACAGTTGTGGTAATGGTCAAAAATATAGAGGATTTGGTCTAGTTTCTTCCTAAAAGTATGTCGCCAAATTGACAAGCATTCGTGCTCTATAGGTTGCTTATTTTTTCTCTTTAGTACCCACTAAAGGGTCTGAAAATTTTAAAGAACTAGCAATAATGAATAATATTAGACAAGCTACGGCTCCAAATACACCAACGAGCCGATAACTATGGGTGAACGCATAGAACAGGCTAAAAGCCCAAGGTCCGATGGCACTACCAGCGATGATTATTGATGTAGCAAATCCACTGATAGCTCCTAAGTGGGTTCTTCCATAAAGCTTTGGCCACACTACGACATTAAGCACCACGTACAAACCACCCGCGAGGCCATAAAAGATAAGTAAAGTCCAATCCCCTAGAGGAGTTCCTAGGTTAATTAAAGATGCAAATGCCAACATAATAGAGAGCGTAAAGCTCAGAAAAAGCCACTTTATAGGTATGCGGTCACTAAGGAAACTTCCGATAATTTGGGTACATACTGAGATATAAGAGATCGGTGGGAATATTTGCACTGCTTTAGAAGCACTCACGCCAATTTCCTGATAGATAGAAACTACATGGAAAATGAATGCATTATTAAATAAAGCCCAAAATCCTAAAGTAATTATCATAATCCAGAATCGTAATTGATGTTGAGCATCAGTTACGGTGTAATTCTCAGTTGTATCTTTTGTGCGTGATTTCTGTTGAGAAGCGCGAGATGTTAAGCCTTGCTCCATCATCATACCGCACGATTCGGGATCAGAGCGGAAGAAAAGTAATACTATGGGAAGTATGATAAAAAGAAGTAACAATACTTCCGTCTTAAGGGCTCCTATCCAGCCCAGTCGGGAGATAAGTGATTGGAGGGATTGCGGTGCATAAGAAAAACCAAGTAACTGAACGGCTCCCATTATTCCTACTGCGATTCCTCGTCTAGAGCTAAACCATCTAGCAACCATAGTGCGTGACACGATAGAGATAACGCCCTGTCCAAAAAAACGGATACCTAAAAAGCTGATCGTAACAATAATAAACGCTATCACTGCTTCTGATAATGGCAAAAAGGCACTTAATTGATTAACTACAAAAACAGAAGAAGTTAAAAGTAGTAGAAAAACACTCAAGCCGATTGTAGCTAAGGAACCAGTGACGCAGACTCCCCGACGATCGAGGAAGGCTCCGGCAAAGGGGATAATTAAACTGCTAGTGAGAGTTCCAATCATATAAGCGGTGGAAACAGAGACTCGGGAGATGTTGAGAGCCTCTATTATGTGATCGGTAAAAACCGATACTCCAATAGTCTGTCCAGGGATACTTGCTAATATCCCAATTGAACCTACCACAAGAATAACCCAACCGTAGTAAAAAGGCAGACGGGCTATTTTTGATTTTGGTGTTATGGGTTCAGTCTCAATTTCGCGTTGCACTGGTGATGCTCCTCGCTAGAATAATATTATTTTGGCAGAATTTTAATAAATGTACAATGAGCGGGTGGGGGAGTTTTAAAATACATATATCCTATCGCTAAAGGATAAAATGTAGTCATGTACCTACTGGTTTTGATAATTTTACTGAAAGAAGCATCCTTATGCAGTCTCTATGAGGGAATCAAATTTAAATTAGAAAACACAAACAGTGCTTCGTTCAACGCTCGGTTTGGTCCACGAATATCTATTTATCTATTTAACGTATCCGTAGCAGTTCCTTCTGCTAATTCTACTGCAACTGCGAATGTTTCACTGAGAGTTGGGTGGGG
>Ga0172382_10003722_pt1 | contig 23909 bp, 24 predicted proteins | sample Leawel138RmetaG_FD_122245 | JGI IMG/M metagenome (GOLD analysis project Ga0172382, IMG submission 122245) | Leachate microbial communities from a municipal landfill in Southern Ontario, Canada - Leachate well 138R metaG | ecosystem: Engineered > Solid waste > Landfill > Unclassified | place... | reverse complement strand
GGTGACACGTTCGGTCGGGTCGCGCCCGGCAGTGCCTTTGCTGAAATGGCTGATCCCCAGCACCGCAGCCCCCAGGCGGTCGGCCATCGTCACCAATGGTTGCAGCGCGCGCCTCACCTCCCCGTTCTTGTGCGAGTCGCCGGCCACTGCTGAAACGATGGGATCAACCACGATCAGCGCCGCGCCGCCCACGGCATCAGCTTCAAATGCCAGGGCCGGGATGTCGGTGGCGGGATCGAACGAACGCACGTCCGCACCCTCCCGCGCGTCTCCCACGAAGAACGTCCGCTCAAGGTCGGCGCCGGCGGCAAGAAGTCGCGGCACCAGGGTATCGGCCGGGTCATCTTCACCGCTCCAGATCAGGACGTTGCCCAGCGTCGGCCGGAAGCCGCCGGGCAGCGGGTCACCAGTGGTGATGCACGCGGCAAGGTGCATGGCGATGGTGGTCTTCGCGACACCGGGAGCGCCGGCGAGGATATGGAGCTTGCCCCGAGCCAACCACCCCGGCCACAACCAACGGATCGGGGTGGGCTGGATGTCTGAGGCGCGGTGCAGATCCACGATGCACGGCTCGGACTCGGCCAACCCCGGCACGGCCATCAGTCGGGTACGAGCCGAGCCAGCAGTCATGCGATGGCCTCCTTCACGCTGCGACGCAGGTGCAGGATGCGGTCGTGTGCTTCCGCGACCCGGGCATGGTCGGCAGGCCCGATCCAGCGGCGTGCAACCACCAGCCCGGCGGCAACCTCCACCACCGCCAGTTCGGGCAGCGCCGCACCCAGCGCGGCCCACTGGCGGGCAATGCGTGTCTCGCGGTGAAGCGCGCGGCGCTGAGACGGGTTGAGACGATGGAAGGCCGGCGCGCGGTCGAACAGATCGGCCAGCGTCAGGCCCACGGCCATCACCACATCCGCCGCAGCGCAGCCTGCGAAACAGTGCAGCAGCACCGTGCCGCCATCGCCCTCGGCCAAACTGAGCGAGGCAGACCTGCCCTGATGTGAAGGACAACGTGCCACCCAGCCAGCACCGGCACGGCGGGGGCTGTCCAGACGATCCAGCAGGCGTTCAATGGGGCTGCTCATGTCGTGCCCCTCTTCTTGCCTGCCGCAGGGCGTCGGCCCTGGCTGTGGCTGGTTTTCCCCGAAAAAGGGGGAAACTCCGCAGGCTCCGTGAGCGACGGCATGTCCGCACCCCGAACTCGATCATTGGCAAAGCGGGCAAGGCCCGCGCTGCCTTGATCGCGTGCTGCCTGCGCCAGTTCGTGTGCAATCCCGCTGGCCACATCCACGCAGATGCACAACGCGGCCTCCAGCCCACCACGTAGCGGCTCCCCAAAGGGTGTGCCGGTACGCAGGGCAGTCTCCGCACTCATCACGCTGCTGTCATGGATGCCGGCAATCACGCTGTCCCGCCGCAGCAGGTGAGCCAGGCTGGTGGCACCGTCCAGCGCATCCCTGAGCTTTGCGACCTCATGGGCGCACCCGTCCAGACCGTCCTCGTAGGCGTGCAGGCTGTGGCCGTTGGGAGGCAGGGTTTCGATGTGTTCGATGCTCATGCCACGCCTCCAAGTTCGCGCAGGCTGACTGCAAGCCGGGCAAGGTCCGGATCGTCGCGGTGGATATCGGTTGCGCCGGCATTGCGCGCCACCTGTGAGGCTGCCTCCACCAACTGTTCCAGCGCCGCACGCGCATCACGAAGGCTCTGCGCGATCGCACGGCATTGCTGTTCACGGTCGCCGCTGAAGGTGTCCCCGATCAGCTCCACCCGCGTGGCGGCATGTCGAATTGCGGACAGCGCGCTCATTCCACACCTCCTTCTTGTTTTCCTTCCAGCGTCCGTTCGATGTCGGTAGCCGCCGCCGTGGTGACACCCTGCAGAATGCTCTGGACCTCGCCCAAGAAGCCGAGCAACTGCGCAGCCTGTTCCAACAGTCCTTTGTCGATGGGTCTGGGCACAGTAGCCACCACCTCAAGCAGACCACCGATAGTCAGAATCCCCTCGGTGGCCTGCACCAGTGCATTGCTGGCTGCTTCGATGACAGCGCCGGGCGCTGTGTAGCGGTCCGGAATCTGGATCAGGTCGGCCAGGCCGGGAATGTGGCCTGTGGGGCGTTGCCTGCTCATGCGGCACCTCCCTCGCGACTGGCAGCCAGCGCCGCCATCTGTGCCCCGCTGGCCAGTTGCAGCAGGCAGTGCGCGCCGAACAGCAGATTGGCGGTGGCGCTCCGGTTGGCGGCGATGTCCCCGTCATTGCACAGGCCGTGGGCCACGGTGTTGATGATGTCTTCCACGATGCCCATCAGATTCAGCGCATCGTCCTGCAGCGCATCGGCAGGCGTGCCGGGTGCGGCGTGGTACGTGGCATTGAGCCGCAGCACGGGCGTGGTTGCGGTGCTGGCCAGCGACGTGGTGGGCGTGCTCATGCGACACCTCCCGCCGGGTCGGCCAGCAATGCAGTGGTTTCCAGCAGGCCGGCAAGGCGAAGTGCATCCGGCCCTTCCAGGCCAAAGCTCAGGGTGACGCCGCGCACCGCCTCGGCGTGGGGAGGGTTGGCCCCGATGGTCACGGTGATGCCATCGTTGAAGCTGGTGACCTCCACCACGCAAGTGCAGAACTGATCCCGGACCGATTGGCCCACCGGTTCATCGCCTTCCAGCGAGGCAGCCACGGTGCGCAGGACCGGCGCCAAGGCACGCGCGCCGGGGACCGTCAGCACGATGAAGTTGATCGGCCTGTCCCCGATGGCGGGATCCTTCGGCGGCTCCACCGTCAGCTGCACGGCTGGGCCAGCCGGATATGGCGCCAGTACCAGTTCGACGTGCTCCGTCTGGAGCGAGACGCTGCCGTTCATGCCGCACCTCCTTCGCCCTGCTGGCCCGCACCCAGCACTTCCGCGCTGGCGACCAGCATGGCGCCCAGGCGATGGCTGGCGTCAGCCGGGAACACCAGTGAGAGCCGGCTCATTTCTCGCGTCACCTGGGCGCCGTGAAGCTGGATACTCAGCGTGATTTCCCGCGTGGCGGAATCCGGGCGCACGGTGACCGTGGAGCCATCCATGGCAGCGACGTTGCGCGCGCCCTGCATGGTTTCCGCAATGAGGCGCTTGCCGGCCTCGATGTTCTCCAGTGCCGCCTGCAGCAGCTGCACAGCCTCGGTGTCACGCTGGCACTGGGCATCGTGGAAACGCGGCCAGCGCGATTCCAGGGACCGCAGCGCCATGCGCAGGGTGTGTTCCAGATCAGTGGGGGTACGGCGCGCGTTCATGCGGCACCCCCGGCCAACAGCATGTTGGCGTGGTGGCGCAGGTGCGTGGCCAGCAGTTGGGCATCGGTGGTGGACAGCTCGAACTGCACCAGCGGGCCACGCGACAGGCCGGCAGGCACCTTGCGATCAGTGGCGACCTTCACCACCAGCTTCAGCGGGTGGCGCTCGATCACCAGGCGCAGGCCGCCGGCCTGCATGCGAGTAGTGCGGGGGTTGGGGTTGGCACAGGCGTGCGCGGGTACGGCATCGGCCGGGATGGCCGGAGAAATGGTGCTCATGTTGTGGTCCTTTGTCGGTCTGGTGAACCGCCGCCCTGCGCTGCTAAACACAGGGTGGCGGACTGCAACGGGTTAGCAGACCGGGACAAAGGAACCGGCAGGCTTTCGCCTCCCGATGCAGCCCGCCATGAACACGGACTGCGCGCAACAAAAAAGCGCCGTTGCGGCGCTTGTGCGCCTTTGTCATTCGGGCTGCTAAACCCGGCTGCCGATTGTGCGGCAGCGGGGGTGAGATTATGGACGGCCATGGCGGGTGTCAAGTGCCGGAGCCATCACGTCGCTGGGCGAGGCGATCGTGGACCCACTGCCGGACCTCGCCCTCGTGCCACCGCACCGCACTGGGCGAAATACGGACACGCTCGGGGAAACTGCCTGCCTGCATCAATGCGTAGATCGTGGAGCGCGCGAGGGAGGTGATATGCACTACGTCCGCTATGCGGATCAGGCGAGGCTGCGAGGTGATGCGAGGTGATGCGGACATGACGTGGCTCCGGATGAGGTGCCGGATATTGGACCTCAGCGGACATCCCTTTCGCCCCCGCTAATAGCCCCGTTTGGAGGCACTAATTCGGTCCCCACCGCCCCCCACGTGGTGAGGCATCTCGTCCACTTGTCTCGTTATCGCTCGGCGCTCGTCCCACTACTTCTATCTTTCGGGGAAAGGGGGGGCTTTCCCATTAAAGCGAGCGGGGCGCGAATCCCCCAGGTTCAGCCAGGTAGGGACTTTGGCACCCTTTCCCATTAGATATAGATGCCTTCCCCGAGGCGTCCCATTAAAGGCCGCCCGGATGCCCAGCAGCGTGCTGACGCACACGCAGTGTCATCGCGGCCAGCGCCCTTGTATCCGGGCAGCTGAGCGACGCACGCATGGTCTTGGCAGCAAGCGTTGGCCACACCAAGCGGTCACTCGGATGGTGTTGCTTACGGGGATGGCTGACGGCTCGCTGCCTTTTCTTCCTCGGCCTGGCGCTGTGCTGCACATGCGCGGCGGGCTTCGATCTCCTGAGATGTGGCCGTCTGGCGCTCCATCGCGATCATCTGGTGAAAGCCAGCGATCTGTTCCCGCAGACCGGCCTCCCACGTCGCGCCAGCGAGGTTGTTCCGGGCGCGACGGGTATCCGCTTCCAGCTTGGCGATTTGCTGCTCATGTTGCCGGATACGGATGTTGGTTGGCCGCCAGATGCTATCGACGCGGCCACGGATACAGGCGGCTTCCTGATCGGCAATGCTGCTCATCAACCGGTTCTGGTGCATGGCCTCCATGGCGGCAGTCTCTGCGGCGGTGCGCTCCGCGCTCTTGATCGCCTTCACCTCGATTTCCTGCTGGTCCCGCCCCTCACCCTCGCAAGGCATCTGCGAGTAGATGGTGCCCCCTTGGGCATCTTTGCACCGGTACATCGTCTGCGCTGCCGCCTGCGTGGACAGGAGAGCAGACAACACCAGGAGCAACACACCGCATCGTTTCATGACATGGCCTCTTCAGATTCCCCGGGCCGATTCTAATCGGCGAACTGCCCGCGAGGGCATAGGAAAAGTCCTAGACCAGACCGAAGGGAGCGAAGGGTGCAACTCCCTGCACCCCGCTCCCTTCGCTCCCTTCGGGGTGGAAGTGCTCCCTTCGGTGGCATGTTCAGCCAGTCCGTTCGGCGCTCCGATAGGATGCCGACATCGTCCGCGTCCGCCCTTGTCCGTAGGGTGTTGCTCATGTCCACTACCGCGAAAACGTATAGGTCTTTGCGATGCAGTCTTTTTGGCGAATCGTTGTCTATCCCATGGCCGGCTGATCGGCCTGTCCCGCCAGAACCGCTGGTCTTTCGCGATATTGAGGTGTCGCGTGACGGTGTGGAGTTGCGGGAGTATCCAATCGATGACACTGGCGGCTCCCATGGGGTTGGCTTGAGTCTGCAGACGGCTAGCGATCTATGGCGCGAGTGTTGGGATCAGCGGCTACGGTACTCATCCGGCATGAAAGTCACCGGAGAAGGTGGACTCCAAGTCTGGGCTCTTCTCAGGATGTACGAGACCGCCGGGCCGAGCGGTGATGTCGAGAAATGGCGTGAGTCACTGGATGCTGGGCGAGTGGGGTGGCGCACCTTGGAGTTGGAGCGGCCTGACCTGTTGAGTGTTCCATTCCTTCAGCAATGGAAAGCGGCACGCGGAAAGGATGGACTCCCCATCAACCCACCTGGAAGACAAGTAGGTACCAAGGCTTTTGACGAAGCACGATGGGCGCTGGACTTGTTGGCTTTGGGTGATTTCTGGCTAGCAAAGGAGCGTGGTCGTCCCATCACATGGAAAGAGGCTGCTGAGCGCTCGTGTAAGCGATTTCCCGAGCTGCTGACTGGCTCGCTGGGAGGTACGCGCCACCAGTGGCTGGAAGAGATGGTGGAAAGGCTTCAAAAAAAGCAAACCCCGCAAAAACGCTGGAAGAACATCCGTGAACGAAGGGGCGGGCCACCGCGGTAACTCCTCAGAATATTTATCGAGGGGCTACAAGTATCGGGCCCCTCTGTACGTTGCCGACCTGCGCCACATGGCGTCCTCCTACACCGGGCGGACGATGACGACGCAGAGGCAACGTCATGGCTACAACCGATCTTGTGTCGCCGGGGATCCCACCGGCACCCGCCGAGCGTTTTCTGACCTTGGCCGAAGTGCTGGCGCACGTCGGCATCGGTCGCACTGCGTGGACGGATCGCGTCCGTGACGGGCGGGCACCCAAGCCGATCCGCGTAGGCGCTCGTTCGCTGTGGGTAGCGAGTGAGGTCAACCAGTGGATGACCGACCAGATCGCCGCATCGCGGCAGGAGGCCGTCGCATGAGCCGGCCTGACGAACTCCCGGAAATCGTGAACATCACGCCATGTGCACCGGGCTGGCTCGCAAGATACCGCATGGAGGGCCCGGAGCAGTTCATCGAAGAGCCGATCGCTGCGTGGGGCTTGCTGCAGGAAACGTGGGACGGCGATCGCATCCGCTCTGTGGCTGCGTTGGTACCGGAAGGCGGCGAGCTTGTGCCAGCCCGCGATGCCGGCAACTTCGAAGAGATCATTTTCCGCGACCCGACGTGCGGCAGGTATCTGAGCACACCCCAATGCAACTCGGCGTTGAGGGGGATCGAGGCACTTGAGACGCTGCTGGAGAATCTTTCCGCGGCATCCGGCGCCCGGCTTCTGGCCAATGAGATCGCGTCTCGACAGAAGGACCTCAGGAACCTGGCAGCAATGCTGGGCCGCGAAGGCTGACCCATGGCCCGCCGCAATTTCAAGTCTGTGGCCAGCGCCGCGCTGGCTGCGGCAGGTGCCGTGCTTGATCGCTGGTTGCCCGGCGGCAAGCCCAGCGGTCATGAATATCGGGCGCTGAACCCGACGCGCAGCGACGGCCGTGCCGGCTCGTTCTCGGTGAACACAAGAACCGGTGCATGGTCGGACTTCGCCACTGGCGACAAGGGCGGCGACCTGATCGCCCTGGTGGCGTACCTGGACGGCGTGAATCAAGCCGAGGCGCATGATCGGCTGGCGGCCTTTCTTGGCTTGGCTGACCGTGGCGCTACGGCCCCTGCATCCAGCACAAAGACCGCACCCAAGGCGCGCGCCGCAGCCAGCGATGGAATACCGCTGCTGCCGGTACCCAAAGACGCTCCGGCTGCACCCCGCACGCACAGCAAGCGCGGCAAGCCGTCGGCGCTGTGGACGTATCGCAATGCAGATGGCGCAGTGTTGTTCTACATCGCCCGCTTCGATGCGCCTGGCGGCGGCAAGGATGTTCTGCCGCTGGCGCTCTGGCGTGATGAAAAGGACGCCCTGCGCTGGCGATGGAAAGGGGTGCCGGCTCCGCGCCCGCTGTACGCACTGGACCAGCTGGTATCGGACCCTTCAGCCACGGTGCTCGTTACCGAAGGCGAGAAGGCCGCCGATGCTGCCCAGGCATTGATCACTCCATTGGGCTGGGTCGCCACCACCGCACCCGGTGGCGCGCGCGCCGCAGACAAGGCGGACTGGTCGCCATTGCGTGGCCGCCATGTCCGCATCTGGCCAGACGCCGATGCACCGGGCGCGGGCTATGCCGGCGACGTGGCGCGGTTGGCACTGGCGGCAGGTTCCGCATCCGCCCAGGTGCTGTCACTGGATGCACTGCACGGCCTGCACGGCGGGCCGCTGCCCGATGGCTGGGACGCCGCCGATGCGCAAGCCGAAGGCATCGCGCCGGAGCCGCTGTGCGCCGTTCTGGGCGTATCGGAGAACTGGACAGCCATTGCCCCCAAGACAAAGCAAGGCAGCGCCGCAGGCGCGCCCACGGGCGGCAAGACACCCTCGGCCAAGGTGCCGGCGGGATTCATGCTGGTGCCTATCAGCAGCACCTCAGGCCGACGGCCCGGCGTGCACTACCTCCCGCAGGTGCGGGACAAGGCGAGCGGCGAAGTGATCGACGCGCCGCCGGAATGGATCTGTTCGCCGCTGGAAGTCGCCGCGCTCACGCGCGATGCCGGCGGCAGTGATTGGGGCCGGCTTCTGGTGTTCCCGGATCGCGACGGCATCGAGCATCGCTGGGCCATGCCCTGCGCGATGCTGGCCAAGGATGGCGCGGAGATGAGGGAATCGCTGCTGTCCCAAGGTGTGGAAATCACGCTGAACCCTGATCGGCGCCGCCGCTTGGGTGAGTACATCATGGCCGCCGAGCCGGGCCGCTTCGCTCGATGTGTGGCGCGCACCGGCTGGCACGACGATGCCTTCGTCACGGCCACCTCGGTGATCGGCCAGACGCGCGATGAAGAACTGGTGCTGCAATCAGCCACGCCGGGCAGCAGCGACATGGTGGAAGCCAGCACGCTGGAGCAGTGGCGTGATGCCGTGGCGGCACCGTGCGCCGGCAACAGCCGGCTGGTTCTGGCGATCTGCGCCGCGCTGGCTGCGCCCTGTTTGGCATTGGTGGGGCAGGAAGGCGGCGGGCTGCATTTCCGGGGGGCATCGTCCAGCGGCAAGAGCACGGCGCTGGCCGTGGCTGCGAGCGTGTACGGGCCACCGGCCTACGTGCACCAGTGGCGTACCACTTCCAACGCGCTGGAAAGTCTGGCGGCGCTGCACTCGGATGCGCTGCTGGTACTGGATGAACTCGGCCAACTCGAACCCCAGCACGCCGCCAGCGTGGCTTATCTGCTGAGCAACGGGCAGGCCAAGAGCCGCTCGCACCGCGATGGCTCACTGCGTGCACCGGCGACGTGGAGGGTGTTGTTCCTGAGCTGCGGCGAGGTGGGCCTGGGCGATCTGATCGCGGAAGCTGGTGGCCGCAACCGTGCCGGCATGGAAGTTCGCGTGACGGATATCCCTGCCGATGCTGGCACCGGACTGGGCATCTTCGACGCAGTACCGCCTGAAACGAAGCCGGGCGCGGTTGCCGATGGCTTGAAGGCAGCGGCAGCAGAACATCATGGAACGGCCTTCACGGCCTTCCTGCGGGCGCTGACGGGCGACATGGAGCGTTCGCGGGCCTTCCTCGCGCAGGGCACGCAGGCACTGGCGGATGAGCTGGCTGCCGGCGATGTGGCCGGTCAGGTGCGGCGTGTGGCCCGTCGCTTCGGCTTGATCGGTGCGGCGGGTGAACTGGCAACGGCACACGGCATCACCGGATGGCCGCGTGGTGAAGCGGAAGCGGCGGCACGGCGTTGCTTCGTCGATTGGCTGGCAGCACGCGGTGGCTCGGGTGAAAGCGAGCCACGCGCGATGGTGGCGCAGGTGCAGTCGTTCATCGGCTTGCACGGTGACGGTCGCTTCACCGACATGAACCGGGTTGGGGATGACCGCGCGCCGCGCACGCTGGTGCGTGCCGGCTGGCGCACGGATGAATCCGGCGGCGATGAGTACTGGGTGTTGCCCGAAGTGTGGCGCAACGAAGTGTGCAAGGGATTCGACCCGGTGGCGGTGGCCAAGGTGCTGGCAGAACGCAACCTGTTGAAGCCCGAATCGCCCGGCAAGTTCACCCGGCGAGAGCGCCTCAAGAACGGCGAGCGGGTGCGTGTGTACCGGCTGCTGCCGGGGCTGCTGGAGGTGGAACCGTGAGTACCGGCGTGCTTGGAAATCTGCTCGATACGGCGGGGTTTGCAGCGGCTGATTGTCCGCAGGCGTCCGATGCCGTCCGGCTGTCCCGCCTGTCCCGCCCAGATGAAAGCAAGGCGGGACAACCTAACCCGTTGAAAACAAAGGCTGTCCCGCCTGTCCCGCCTGTCCCGCCCGGAAAAGGTGAAGTTGTAGGGAAGGGAGAACGGGAAAACGTGTCTCACGGACACGGAGTCGAACGCGGGGTGGGCCGCGTACAGGAGGAATCCTCCGCGCGTGATTTAGGCCGGGAGCGGCTGTATCGCATCGCAGAAACGGAAGGACTGGACGCAGAGCGCGTGGTGGCCTTGGACGATGCGGAAGCCGGGGAACTGGAACACCTGGATGACAACGTGCTGCGTGCCTATGCACGGGCGTTGCTGATCACGGCGGAACGCAAGACGGGGCGGGTGCCGGAAGGCAGCACGCAGGTGGTGACGTGTGCGGGATGCGGGCCGGTGTGGCTGGAACCGGGTAGCCCGGAACAGATGATCGCCTGCCCGTGGTGCCTGGTTCGGATGCAGGGCGTGAGCCTGCCGGTGTGTCCCGCTGTCCCGAAAGGAAGTGAGCAATGAATGTTTCGCACCCGACTCAATGCCCTGCTTCCGCTCGTTCGGGACAGATGCGCATGTCCTGCCGCGTTCTCCCCTCCCCTCGTACCTTGCTGTTTTCAGGCGGGACAGGCGGGACAGGCGGGACAACCTTTGTTTTCAATGGCTTGGGTTGTCCCGCCACCTCGCCGCGTGGGCGGGACAGTCGGGACAACCGGACGGCGACGGACGCCAGCGGCCACCGGGGCCGAGGGGCGCGGGTCCTTCCTGACATGTTCAAGATGCGGGTAGCTGACACGCAATACCCCTGTAGTCAGCAGACTTCCCACATGGTTGACACCCCGCATGACCTGGGGACGGGCAGCCGTTGCGGGGTGCCCGGATGAGCGAGCAACTGCCCTTCGACGTGCTGGAAATGCTGCGCGCCGGGATCCGGGTCAATCAGGCCGAGTTCGGCCGGATGGTTGGTGTGAGCCGGAACGCGGTCAACAAATGGGTGAAGGACGGGCTGATCACGCTCGGGCCTGATCGCAAAGTGAACCCGCGTGATGCCGCCCGGCAATTGATGGAGCGGGCCGACCCGGCGCGGCTGCGGGCGCCGCTGTTGCGCCAGGTGATGGAGACCACCAGTGACGCGCAGGCCCGGGCCGAGCGATTGGCGCGCGAAGTGATTTCCCTGCGTGCCGCCAACACCGGCCTGAAATCGGATTTGGAAGCCGAGCGGGCCTTCCGGCGTGAGAACTACATCCACGAAGACGATCTGGCCAAGCGTGAGTGTCGATTGATCAATGCGCTGGAGGCGGAGTTCGGGCACTTGGTGCACGAACAGGCCACCGGCCGGCTGGATATCGCACTGACGCTGCTGTTCGGCCGCCACCTTTGGCAGCTGGGTGAAGACGATCTTGCGGACATGCGCACTGAGCTGATGGCCGATCAAGAGGGCGCGCCGTGACCAAGGACGTCTGCACGCTTCTGGAGTTCTCCAAAATCATCGGCGGCAGCCTGGCCTACGTTCGGCGGCTGCACCGCGCCGGGCGTCTGGTGATGACCGACAGCGACCATGTTCAGGTGAGCGCATCCCTCGCGCGGCTGGGTGAGGAAGGCGACGGCGCCCCGGATGAAGCGGGCGCGGCTCGGGACGCTGAGCCTGGCTCCACTGGCCTGCCGTTGCCCAGCTACAACGAATCCCGCGCGCGGCGCGAACACTTCCTGGCATTGGCTGCGGAACGCGACTACCGGCAAAGCATGGGCGAGTTGGCGCCGGTTGGCTTGATGGAGGAAGCCCTGACCCGCACGGCCGTCCGCTGCCATGCGCTGTTCAACTCCATCCCGGCGGCGCTGAGAACGAGCAACCCTGCTCTGACTGCGACGGATCTGGCTGCAGTCGACGCAGTCATCACCAAGGTACTGAACGCCGTTGCGGCCCTGAGCTTGAAGGATGTCCTCAACGATGCGGCGGGCGCTGCTGATCAGCCCGCCTGCGATGCCCTGCCTGCACCGCAGGCGCCCTCTTCCACGCAAGCCGAGTGATACCGCCATGCTCCGATCCAACCGCCGCAACAGCGCTCTGAAGTTCTACCTCAACGGCAAGGCTGCCAAATCATTGAGCGGCCTCACCGATCCTGCCGGGCGGGTTCTGTCCGCGTTCGACACCGCCGTGCAGCGCGCCAGCATCGGCCTGAAGCGCCGCGCCGGCCCTGCGGTCTCGCGTGCGGTACGCGAGAACTTCGGCATCAAACGCAACGCGCTGTCAGGACAGAACCTGTTCCGCATCGAGGAGGGCACATCGTCCAAGGGCGATTACCTCTCCATCTGGGCCAGCACCCGGAAGCTCTCGCTCATCGAATTCGATGGCCGCTGGGGCGGCCCGAAGACGCCGGGTGCTACTGCTTCCATCGAAAAGGGGCGACCGCAGACCTACACCGGCGCCTTCATCGCTCCGGGGCACATCCGTGGGAAGCCGCGGCCGGTGATCTACAGCCGGATCAGGGGCGAAAAGAAGGTGGTGAAGTACGGCCGTTACAAGGGCAAGTTGCGCGAGCCGATCCGGCAACTGCGCGGCCCCAGCCCTTTTGAAATGGTGTCCGGCGTGGGCGGCTACCCCGCACCGCTGCGCACACATCGAACCATCCTGGCCGAGCTCTCGGCCTTCTACATCAACGAACTGCAACGCCAGTTCAAGCTTGCGAGGTAACGACGATGGCAGCCATTGAAGAAGCAATCCGGATTGTTCTGGAAGCCGAAGGGGCCGAGGGAATCAAGACACTGCGCAAGGTGCTTGCCGATCTGGGCGAAACCGGCGAGCTGACCCGGGAGCAAGTGGGCGACCTCGCCGGCGAGGTGCTGAAGTTCGGTGAGGCGGCGGCAGACAGTGCCGGGATCACGCGCGCGATCGACAGGTACCAGGAGTTGGCCGCGACGCAAGGCGACGTTGCGGATGCCATGGAAGCGGCTCGTCTGAAGTTGAGCATCCTGGCGGAAGCTGAAACCGATGCGGCCCGTGCCGTCCAGGAACGCCGGCGGGCATTGGATGATGCACGCGGCGCGCTGGCCGACTACCAGAACAGCGTCGACAAGACTTCCGAAGGGCTGGCCGAACAGCGGCGACAGGTCAGCGACGCCAGTGCAGCCCTCAAGAAGGCGGAAGACAGTTGGGGCAGCATCACCGCCAGCCTCGCCGGTGCGAACGACGAGTTTGATGCCGCGTACAAGGCACAGGAACGTCTGAATGCCGGCCTGGAGCGACATGGTGACCGGATCCGTGAGGCGGGTCTTTCCACCGATGACCTTGCCGATGCCCAAGCTGAACTGGCAACCCGCACTGAAGCAGCAGGCCAAAGCCTCGCGGATCAGATCCAGAACGCGCGCAGCGCGGCGGCGGCACAGCGGGAGCTGGGCGAACAAACCAAGCGAACAGCGGATGCGGCAGCCGAGGCCGAGCGCGACTTCGCCAATGCGTGGCGATCGCTCGGCGGGGACGGCGCGCTGCGGGATGCGTCAGCTGAAATCACGCGCCTTGAAAGCGCCTTCCAGACCCTTGCCGAATCTGGCCGGCTCAGCGCCGAGCAAATCGGGCAGGCACAGGAACAGCTGCAGCAGCGCATCCAGAAGGTGCGTGAAGGCACAGCCGAATACCGCGCCGAACAGGAGCGCCTGGCCGAACAAACCCGTCAGACCGCCGAAGAGGTGGAGCGGACAGAAAAGGCGCTGGCGGCACTGGAAGCTGAAAGCGGCAGCGGCATCCGGGCGCTGCGCACTTCACTGGAAGAAATGGCCGATGCCAGCAAGTTGGCCGGTGAGAACACCGGCGACTTGGCGGCCGAGCTGCAGGCCCTCGGCAGTGCGGACAAGGTTGTTTCGGACTTCACCCGTCTCAAGGCCACGCTCCGGGAAACGGATACGCAGCTGGATGAAGCACGTACCGCACTGACCCGCCTGAATCAGGAGTTCGGCCGTTCCGACCGCGACAGCCGGCGTGCCAGCGATGCCTACCGCCACGCGGAGCAACAGGTTGAACGCCTGAGCCGGCAACAGCGGGCGCAGACGCTGGAGTTGCAGCGCGCCTCCGGGGCGCTCAACAAAGCCGGCGTCGATACCCGCAACCTGGGCACGGCGCAGCAGTTCATCCGCGACCGCATGCACAACACCTCGCAGAAGATCGGCGAGGTGAATCGGGGCCTGTCGAACATGGGTGGTGCAGCCAGTCAGGCCACTACCAACGTTCAGGGGGTAGGCAAGCAATTCGACGTGTTGCAGTTCTCGCTGACCAGGATCGCCGCACTGGCCGCGAGTGTGGCGGCCGGACTGAAAGGCATCGCCTTGGGTGGTGACGCTTTCGGCGCGGCGGTGCAGTTGGAACAGCAACTGGCCGAGGTGCAATCGGTGGCCGGCGGTGCCGCCGAACAGATGACACAGCTACGCGACGCGGCACAGGAAGCGGCCGCCCACACCGGCATGTCGATGGATGCGGTCACCAGCGGCATGGCCGAGCTGGCACGTGCAGGCCTGGACACCGAGCAGACCATTGCTGCCCTGACCCCTACGCTTGATCTGGCACAGGGTGCCGGCGTCGGATTGGCGGAGGCCGTGGAGATCACGACCACGACGCTGACGCAGTTCGGGCTGGCAGCAACGGACGCGCAGCGGGTGGCCGACGTGCTCGCGCAATCAGCCAACAGCTCGCAATCCAGCGTGCAGGGGCTGGGCAGCGCCTTGGGCTACGTGGCACCGCTGGCGAATCAGCTGGGCATGAACCTGGAGGAAACCACCGCCATCCTGTCGGCGCTGGCCGACGAAGGCTATCGCGGGGAACGCGCCGGCACCGCACTGCGCAATATGTTCTCGCAGATGATGGATCCCAGCTCCAAGTTCCGCGAGGAACTGGAGAAGCTCGGCATCACCGGCAACGACTTCGGCCAGATCCTCCAGCAGCTTGCGGCCAAGGGCGAAGAAGGCAAGAGAGCCTTGCTGACGCTGGATCAGGCCGCACGCCCGGCCATCCTCTCCCTGTTCAACAAGGGTGGCGAGTCGATTCGCAGGTTCACCGTGGATCTGGAAAACGCCAAGGGCGCCGCCGCAAGCACGGCTGCCGTGGTGCGTGACACCTTGGGCACTGCCTGGGCGCGCTTCCGGCAAACCTCGGAGAACGCACTGTCCAACCTGATCGGGCCGCTGCTCAAGCCGCTGCAGGCCGAGCTGGAAGCGCTCGCCAGCCGGGTCGATGCGTTCGCGAAATCTCCGGCATTCGCCGAACTGCGGGACGAGCTGACCCGGACCTTCGAAGGTGGCCTGAAGGCGGTGCGGAACTTCACCGACAACATCGATTTCGGGCAAATCTCCGAGGATCTGAGCGATCTCATGGTGGTGCTGGGCAACACGGTCGACATGTTCAACATGATGGCCGACCAGATGGCCTTTGCCGCCGAGCTGGCCACCAAGATCAGCCTGGCTGCCAAGGCGGTGGAGGCTCTGCGTGCCGGCTTGGGCAATCTGTCCGATGTGGTGCGGGACAACCGCGATGCCATGGATGGCCTGACCGCCGGCATGGGCCGCAGTGCCACCGGCGCGCGCGATATGAGCGCCTCGCTGAAAGCCGCCGAAGAACAGATGAAAACCCTTCGCGACGGTGCCAAGCCTGCTGCGGCTGCGGTGGCGGATGTGGGCACGGCCACGGAAGACGCGGCCCAGAAATCAGCCGATGCCGCAGCGCAGTTGCGGCAGGTGGCGGTTTCGGCCTTTACCGAGTTGGTCACCAGCGCCACCGCCAGCAGCGAGCAGGTGCGGGAGGCATTCTCCAAGGCTCTGGATCCGGAGTTGACCAAGGAACAGGTGGAACGTCTGCGCAGCGCGCTGCGTGTCGCGTTCGAAGCCGGCACGATTTCGGCTGAGGAGTTCGGTGACGCGCTGGAAGACATGAGCGACCGGGTGTCCGCCGCCGGCGCCACGATCGAACACCTGGCGCACCGCTCCGGTGAAGTCTGGGCGCAACTGCAGCAGGCCATCAAGGACGGTGCGGCTCCCGAAATCATCGAGCGCCTGCAACAGCGCTTCGAACTGCTGGGCCAGCGGATCAAGGAAGCCGAGCGCGCTGCCACCGGCATGGGTCAGGCGATGGGCGATGCCGCCGGCCAGGTGATGACGCTGGATGGCGCGTTCACACAGCTCAGTCTCACGTCACAGGCGAAGCTGGCCGAGACCCGCGAGAAAGCGTTGCTCGCCTTCAACACCATTTCATCGGCCGCCAAAGAAGGCAAAGCTGCCACGGAAGACGTGACGCGCGCGTTCGAGGCTTATGCCCGCGCCGCCCAGGAAGCCGCGAAACACAGCACGGAATTGGAGCGCAAGCAGGTAGAGGCACAGCTGCGCATCAAGGGCAGCTCCCTTGGACTGACGGAATCACTGGAACGATTGGGATTGGCCGGCAAGAAGGCCGGCGACGATACCGCCGATTCCATGGGCCGCGCGGGCCAGGCCCTGAGTGAAGTCGCTGAATCAGCAGAAGACGCCGCAACTGCGATGGACGGCATCACCTCGTCTGCGACCACTGCGGCCAGTGCCACCCATCAGATGGCCGAAGGGATTGGCCACGTCACCCGGCAAGTGATGCTGACCAACGACGAGCTGGAAGGCACCAGCAAGCTGTTCCAGGAGCTGGCCAACGACCGCTTCGGCGAGCGCGTCTCCGGCGCCTTCAATTCAATCCGCCTGGGCAACCAGCGCTTGCAGTACGCGCTGCAGGAACAGACCAAGGAATACGACCGGCAACTGGCATCGCTGCAAGAGCAGAACATGGCCATGGATGAAGTCGGGCAGCGCGTGCTGGAGCTTCGCCGGCAGTTCTCCTACCTCTCCGATGACCGCCTGCGCGCCCTGGCACAGGAACAACTGCGATACGAACAGGCCACCGGCGCCGGTGCCGAGCAAAACCGCAACCTTGCCAGCGGCAACGAGTTGCTGCGCGAGCGCAATGCGCTGCTGGACAAGCAAGGCCAGCAGCTGCTGGACAAGCAAGGCCAGCAGACTGTGCAGACAACCAAGGTGGTCGAAGTTCGGCTGACCGCAGGCGTTGGCCGAGTGGAGTTCAATGTTGATGAGATCCAGCGCGCGGATATTCGCAAGCTGGCGAAACTGATCATTCAGGAGATCGAGATGGACCGGCAGTGAGCCGGCACCACCCAGCGCTGACACCGGCTACGCGTCGGCGTCAGGCTTGCGCCCGGCGTGCGGCCAGCGGCACCACGTTGCTATTGGTCCGCAGCTGATCCAGATAATCGGCCCACGCCTGCATCATCGCCTTGCGCGCAGGCAAGTGCGCAGTGCGGTTGTAGGCGCGGCCATTGGGGTCACGTACGGCATGGGCGAGCTGATGCTCGATGTAATCGGGGCGGTAGCCCAGCACCTCGTCCAAGATGGTTCGCGCCATCGCACGAAAGCCATGGCCCGTCATGGTGTTTCCATCGAAGCCCATCGTTCGGAGCGCGGCGGTGACGGCATTCTCACTCATTGGCCGCGCTGCACTGCGAGCATTGGGAAAAACGTAGACGCTGCGGCTGGTCAAAGGCTGCAGTTCACGCAAGATGCTCACCGCCTGGGTGGACAGCGGAACAATGTGCGGTTGGGCTGTTTTGCTGGCGCTATAGCGCCACTCGGCGCCATCAAGATCGATGTCGGTCCAACGAACGGTGCGCAGTTCTCCCGGTCGCACGAACACCAAGGGTGCAAGCTTCAGTGCCGTCATCACCTGGGGTGACCCCTGATAGCCGTGAAGCGCACGCAACAGCACTGCCACATCATTGGGATCGGTAAGGCTGGCGAAGTGCTTCTTCTTGGGCGACTGCAAAGCACCGATCAAATCGGCCGCCGGGTTGCGCGTTGCGCGACCGGTAGCCATCGCGTAAGCGAACACCCTGCTTGCCAATGAGCGGGCACGGTGAGCAGTTTCCACGGCGCCGCGCGCCTCGATGCGTCGCAACGCAGCCAGCAGTACCGTTGCCTCCACCTCGGCCACCGGCAGGCTGCCGATGTAAGGCCCCAAGTCCTTCTCGATCATGCGTTGCTCGCGTGCCACCGAACCCGCGCTCAGACCCTCACGCGAGCGCTTGGCCAGCAATTCGCCGGCCACGACGACGAAGGTGTTCTGGGCGTGCTCCACATGTGTGGCCTTCGCGACCCTGGCCGCATGCGACGGGTTGGTCCCGGCCTTCAGCAGCGCCTTGGCTTGGTCACGCTTCGCCCGCGCCTCAGCCAGCGATGTCGCAGGATACTCGCCAAGGCTGACCATGCTGGCCTTGCCCACGAATCGATACCGATAGCGCCACAACTTGGACCCCGTCGGCCGCACCTCGATGCACAACCCTCCAGAATCGGCGACACGATACGGCGCTTCTCGGGGCTTCAAGGATCTGAGCTTGGTGTCGGTAAGCATGGCGTGAGTACCTATTTTGTGAGTAGTCGCTTCATAAGGCCGACTCGGCACACACGACCACACTCACAACTTCACCGGATGCGTGCGTACAGCGACGGACTCACACGGACGGTACCACTAAAAGAAAGCCCTACCAACCAAGAGTTTCCGGACACCCTCGGACTGCTGCGGATCGGAATGTGGTGGGCCCAGCAGGACTCGAACCTGCAACCAAAGGATTATGAGTCCTCTGCTCTAACCATTGAGCTATAGGCCCGGCGGGGTCTTCATCGCGGCCGGTATTGTGCCGGATATGCGGGGCCGGCCCAAGCGCAGGAATGCGCAGGTTGCCCGGATGCGATGCACGTCGTGCCGAACGGGACGGATCGCAGGCAAAGAAAAACCCGCCGTGAGGCGGGTTCTTCGATTTGGCAGCCCCGGATGGATTCGAACCACCGAATGCCTGAGTCAGAGTCAGGTGCCTTACCGCTTGGCGACGGGGCTGTAGAACAGGTTGCGGCGTGCAGTTTAGCGCTTGGAGAACTGCGTTGCACGACGCGCCTTGTGCAGGCCGACCTTCTTGCGCTCGACTTCGCGTGCGTCACGGGTCATGAAACCGGCACGGCGCAGATCGCCCTTCAGGTTCTCGTCGTAGTCGACCAGTGCGCGGGCCAGGCCCAGACGGATCGCGCCGGCCTGACCGGTGGTGCCGCCGCCTTCAACCGTGACCAGCACGTCGAACTTGTCGCCCATCTGGGTCAATTCCAGCGGCTGGCGCACGATCATGCGTGCAGTCTCGCGGCCGAAGAACTGGTCAAGCGGACGATGGTTGACGGTGATCGTGCCCGAGCCCGGACGCAGGAACACGCGGGCGGAGGAGGACTTGCGACGGCCGGTGCCGTAATTCTGCTGAAGTGCCATGATCGTCTACTCAGATGTCCAGCACTTGCGGCTGCTGGGCGGTGTGCGGATGGTTCGGGCCGGCATAGACCTTGAGCTTGCGGAACATCGCACGGCCCAGCGGGTTCTTCGGCAGCATGCCCTTGACGCCGGTCTCGATGACGCGCTCGGGGTGACGCTCCAGCGCCTGCCCGAGGGTCTCGGTCTTCAGGTTGCCGATGTAGCCGGTGAAGCGGTGATACTTCTTGTCGGCCAGCTTGTTGCCGGTGGTGTGGATCTTCTCGGCGTTGATCACGACGAGGTAGTCACCGGTGTCCACGTGCGGGGTATAGACGGGCTTGTGCTTGCCGCGCAGGCGGATGGCGAGCTCGGAACACAGGCGACCCAGCGTCTTACCGCTGGCGTCGACCACGTACCAGTCGCGCTTGACGGTTTCGGACTTGGCGCTGAAGGTCTTCATGACGGCTTCCAGAAATCTGTGGTGCTTGCGAAAAGCAAGGCGAAAGACGCGGAATGATAGCCGGACTTTTCGCCCGGATCAACATTGATCGCGAAACTTGGGGATGATGCAGGCCATGCGGCCCTGCAATCCTGTGTGCGGCGGATGCAGCCCAGCCGACAGGGCCGGCCATTCTAGCCTGCCTGTGGCCGCTTGCCAAGACATGCCGATCAGAAAGATGTCTGTCGGCCGCCACGCAGTCAGACGCGGCGGCGACCGGCTAGACTGGCGGGCTCGCGCCCTGGCCTCGCCGTTACGGAATATCCGCCGATGCTGACCCGCCACTTCACTCCGCTGGACCGCGTCCTGATGCGGCTGGACCACGCCCTGGCCTCCGGTGTGGCCGGCGTGGCCCATGCGCAGCGCGACAACCCGGCCGGCGACCTGCCCGAAGCGGACATGGACGCGACGCAGCGTCGCCATGCGGCGGGTCTGATGCGAATCAACCATACCGGCGAGGTCTGCGCGCAGGCGCTGTATGTCGGGCAGGCGGCGGTGGCGCGCGATGCGGCCACGCGCGCGCATCTGGAACACGCCGCGCAGGAAGAAGCCGATCACCTGGCCTGGTGCCATGAACGCCTGCGCGAACTGGATGCGCGGCCAAGCCTGCTCAACCCGTTCTGGTATGCCTCCAGTTACAGCTTGGGGGCGCTGGCCGGGTTGCGGGGCGACGGCTGGAATCTGGGCTTCGTGGTGGAAACCGAACGCCAGGTCGAGGCACATCTGGACGAACATCTGGAAACCCTGCCGCCGCAGGACGCGCGCAGCCGCGCGATCCTGGCCACGATGAAGGACGACGAGGCACGCCACGCCGACAACGCGCAGGCAGCCGGCGCGCGCGTGCTGCCGCCGCCGATTCCGGGCGTGATGCGCTTCATGTCCAAGATCATGAAGTCCGTCGCCTACCGCATCTGAATACGCGGTGGCGCGCGGCCCGGAATCCATCTTGCCGGTTCGCACATGCCGCTGGTGTATCTGGCGGCGCACCATTGACGCCCGCCCCGCAACTTGGCGACTCTTGGCCAGCATCCCGGCGTCGACCGCGCGCAATGGACTGCCGTTCCGGGCCGCGCGTCGGGCCCGGCCCACTGCGGATGCCGTGTCATCGCCACACAGATGAAAGGGGAAGAGTTGCCGTGGACAACGTGATCCAGTTCAAGCGCCCCGCGCCCAAGCCGCGCGCGCCGGTGCGCACCGAGGAGCTGTGCATCTATCTGGACGTGGTCATGCACATGCGCAACTACCTGATCTGCACCGGCAATCTGGCGCTGGCCGAAAGGCTGGTTCCCTACGTCCGGCAGGCACTGGACGAAGGCTGGGTCTATGCCGATTTCGATCCGGACGAGGAACTCAAGGCCGAAGTGCGGGCGTTGCTGGACAACCGCGGAAAGAACGACTTCTTCATGTGGAAGGGGTTGTACGAGAAAAGCATCGAGGCCGACGACGAATAGTGCGTTGCGCGTGATCCGCATCGCGGGCTGACTAAGGAGGCAGGTGGATGGTTGCAGGATGGGTCCTGCTGGGCGTGTCGCTGCTGTATGTGGCGCTGCTGTTCGCGGTGGCCTATTACGGTGACCGCCGGCCGCTGTATCCGGAACGCACCGTGCTGCGCCCGATCGTCTACAGCCTGGCGCTGGCGGTCTACTGTTCCTCGTGGACGTTCTACGGCGCGGTCGGCATTGCGGTGGCCTCGGGCTGGAGCTTCCTGCCGATCTATCTGGGCCCGATCCTGCTGTTCGTGTTCGGCATCGGTGTGCTCAAGCGTCTGGTGCAGGTGGCGCACGAGCAGAACATCACCTCGATCGCCGATTTCATCGGTTCGCGCTACGGCAAATCGCAGCGTCTGGCAGAACTGGTGACGGTGATCGCGCTGATTGCGGCGGTGCCGTACATCGCGCTGCAATTCAAAGCCGGGGCGATGAGCATCGAGGTACTCAGCGGCATCGGCCACGGTGGGCCGTCGGCGCCATTGCGCGAGCCGGCGTTCTATCTGGCGGTGCTGCTGGCGGTGTTCTCGATCCTGTTCGGCACCCGCCAGGTCGATGCCACCGAGCACCATCACGGCCTGATGCTGGCGGTGGCGCTGGAATCGCTGGTCAAGCTGCTGGCCTTCATCGCCGTGGGCCTGTTCGCCTGGAGCCAGGTGACGGATGGCTTCTTCAGCCGGATCGAAACCTCGGCATTTTCCGATACCCGGCTGCCGGCCGGCTTTCTGGCGCAGCTGCTGCTCTCGTTCCTGGCGGTGTTCTGCCTGCCGCGCCAGTTCCAGGTGGGCGTGGTGGAGTGCGAAAACCCCGATGACGTGGGCCGGGCACGCTGGCTGTTCCCGCTGTATCTGGCGATCATCAGCGTGCTGGTGATCCCGATCGCGCTGGCCGGCAGCGCCACCTTCGGCGGCAGCCAGGTGGATCCGGACACCTATGTGCTGATGCTGCCGCTGGCGCATGGTCAGGACACGCTGGCGCTGATCGCCTTCATCGGCGGTTTCTCGGCCGCCACCGGCATGGTGATCGTGGCCACGGTGGCGCTGGCGACGATGGTGTCCAACGACCTGGTGATGCCGGCACTGTTGCGCTGGCGGCTGATCGATCCGGCGGTATCGCGCAATCTGACGCCGGTGGTGCTGGGCATCCGCCGCGCCACGATCATCGCGCTGGCGATGGCGGCCTACGTCTATTACCGCGCCACCGAAGGCCAGCAGAATCTGGCCTCGATCGGGTTGCTGTCGTTCGCGGCGGTGGCGCAGTTCGCGCCGGCGATCATCGGCGGCCTGTACTGGCGCGGTGCCAGCCATCGCGGTGCGGTTGGCGGGCTGGTCGCCGGGTTTACGATCTGGGGCTACACCCTGCTGCTGCCGACGCTGGCGGCGGCCGGCTGGCTGGATGGCGACTGGGTGCGGCACGGGCTGTTCGATCAGGCCTGGCTGCATCCGCAGGCGCTGTTCGGGCTGGCCGGCTGGGATGAGCTGACGCACGGCGTTTTCTGGTCGCTGCTGTTCAACATCGGATTCTTCGTGTTCCTGAGCCTGCGTTACCGGCCCGGCGTGGACGAGCGCCTGCGCGCCCTGCCCTTTCTGGATCCGTGGATGGAACGGCCGATCAGCGCCGGCGGCGAATGGCGCGGGCGCATCTCGGTCGCGGATCTGCGCACGATCGCCGAACGCATCGTCGGGCGGCGCACGGTGGATCGCGCATTTTCCGATTACCGCGACGCCAACGGCCGGCCGCTGGCCCCAGGCGATCTGGCCGACCGTGGCCTGCTGCAGCACACCGAACGCCTTTTGTCGGCCTCGATCGGCGCCGCCTCGGCGCGGCGCATGCTGACCACCGCGCTGCGCGGCACCGGCATGGACCTGGGCGAAGTGGTATCGCTGCTGGACGAGGCGTCGCAGGAGCTGCGTTTCAACCGCGAGCTGATGTGGGCGGCGCTGGAAAACATCTCGCAGGGTATCAGCGTGGTCGATGCCGACATGCGTCTGGTGGCGTGGAACCGGCGCTATCTGGAAATGCTGGAATATCCCGACGGCATGGTCTACGTCGGGCGTCCGGTCGCGGATCTGATCCGCTGGAATGCCGAGCGCGGCGAGTGCGGCCCGGGCGAGGTGGAGGAACATGTCGAAAAGCGCGTGACCTTCATGCGTCAGGGTTCGCCCTATGTGTTCGAGCGCCTGCGCGATGACGGCAGCGTCTTTGAAATGCGCGGCCGGCCGATGCCCGGCGGCGGCTACGTCACCACCTATGCCGACGTGACCGATTACAAGCGCGTCGAGCAGGCCCTGCTGGACGCCAACGAAACCCTCGAACTGCGCGTGCGCCAGCGCACCCGCGAACTGACCGCCGCACTGGAAGCGCAACGCGCCGCCAAGCTGGAGGCCGAGGCCGCCAATCTCAGCAAGACCCGCTTCCTGGCCGGCGCCAGTCATGACCTGCTGCAACCGCTGAACGCCGCGCGCCTGTTCAGTTCCGCGCTGGGCGCCAACCCGGGCGAAGACCCGGACAGCCGGCAACTGGTCGAACGCATCGACAGCGCGCTGAAGAACGCCGAGGAACTGCTTGAAGGCCTGCTCGACATCTCCCGCCTGGACACCGGCGCGATGCGGGCCGAACTGGCCCCAACATCGGCCGCGGCACTGGCGCAGACGCTGTACGAACAGTTCGCGCCCCTGGCAGCGGCACGCGGGCTGGAACTGCGCGTGCGCGTGGCCGATGTCTGGCTGCACAGCGACCGCCGCCTGCTGCGACGCATCCTGCAGAATTTCCTCGCCAATGCATTGCGCTACACCCGCCACGGCGGAGTGCTGCTGGCATTGCGGCGGCGCGGCGCGGTAGCGCGCTGGCAGGTCTGGGACACTGGCCCGGGCATCGCGCCGGAACAGGTGGATTCGATCTTCGAGGAGTTCCAGCGTCTGGAACATTCTTCGCCGT
>Ga0172382_10003717_pt1 | contig 23932 bp, 20 predicted proteins | sample Leawel138RmetaG_FD_122245 | JGI IMG/M metagenome (GOLD analysis project Ga0172382, IMG submission 122245) | Leachate microbial communities from a municipal landfill in Southern Ontario, Canada - Leachate well 138R metaG | ecosystem: Engineered > Solid waste > Landfill > Unclassified | place... | reverse complement strand
GATACTGCTCGGCAAGGTACTCGGTGATCGCGAGCGTGTCCCAGACCACGAGTCCGTCGTCGGTGACCAGGGTCGGGACGGTGCGCGCCGGCCGATGGCGGGCCAGGCCGGCGGCGAATTCCGGCGTCTGCAGGAAATGCTGCTGTTCCTCGAACGCGATTCCGCACTGGCGCATCAGCAGCCAGGCGCGCATCGACCAGCTCGAGTAGTTGCGATCGCCGATGAGGAGCTTGATCATCTTGCCGGGCTCACAGGTTCGCGCGGCGGGGCAGGGCTCAGCGGCCGGCCCGGGCCCGTCGCGATATGTAGAGGACATCGTCCTCGACGAGGTATTCGGGGGCGACACCCGACATCGCGACCGGCTCCAGGCGCAGCTCGGGCGCCATCGGGCCGCTCGCGATATTGGGCACGCCGAGGCTGTCGAAGTTGTCGCGGGTCATGAGCGTCGGACCCGGGGCGAACTCGAGCGCCGTCGCCTGCAGGCGGCCGATGTCGTCGGGCAGGTTCCAGACCAGGCGCCGACGTCCGGACCAGCGCACGACGTCCTCGACGATCGCGCCGAGCGTGGTGACCTCGGGGCCGGCGAGTTCGAAACAGCGTCCGTTCGCCCATGGCGCGTCGATCGTGGCGGCGATGGCGCGGGCGACATCACCGACCCAGATCGGCTGCATCTGCGCATCGCCACGCGCCAGCGGGATGATCGGCAGGTAGCGGGCCATGCGGGCGAAGAGCCGGGTGAAGCGGTCTTCGGAGCCGTACACGATCGACGGGCGGAATATCGTCCAGTCGATGTCGCGGGTGCCGCGGATCACCTGTTCGCCGGCAGCCTTGGATCGCAGGTACATCGAGGGCAGGCCGGCGGGATCGGCGTCGGTGACCCCGAGTGCCGAGACATGCAGCAGGCGGCGTACGCCGGCGGCGCGGGCCGCGTCGGCCAGCATGCGCGGGATCTCGACATGGGCCTGCGCGAAGCCCGGGCCATAGGGCTGGGCGCGCCCGCCGTGGAGAACGCCCACGAGATTGACGACGGCATCGATGCCTTCGAGCAGCGGCGCGAATGCGCCGGGTTCGTTGACATCGGCTTTCACCAGCTCGACCGTGGGCAGCAGGAGGAGGTGGCGGCCCTCCTCGTATCGACGGCTTGGAACGCGGACGCGCCGACCCTGGCCCGAGAGCGTGCCGACCAGTGCGCTGCCGAGGAAGCCGGAGCCGCCGAGTACCAGGATGTTCTTGTGACGCATGTTCGCCGAATTCCAGGAAGTGACATGATTGCAAGCCGGGTCCCCTATTCTCGCAGACCGGCGCGGTTGCGGGGCAAACAGCCTCGCCCCGGCCGCGTCATCGGTCGCCCGTCGCACCGTGGCGGACCGGTATGGCGGCCCGCGGCGGCGAGGCGGCGGCAACGCGAAGAGGTCGGTTCAGCGGCGCGCGATGTCGTCGGTCGGGCTGGCGGCGGGTTCGGGCCCGGAGTCCTCGGGATCGTCCGCCGGCTCCGGATCGACCCGGCCCAGCAAGCGGTGCAGCAGCAGCGGTTCGTCGCGCAGCATCGCGGCATAGGCGGCCGTATTGGCCATCACGTTCTGCGTGTACCTGCGGGTCTCGTTGAAGGGAATCAGTTCGGCGAACAGCGCGCCGTCCACCGTTCGGGCGATGCTGGCGCGCCAGCGCGTCGGCCGGCCGGGGCCGGCGTTGTAGCCGGCCGATGCGAGCAGGATCGAGCCGTCGAGGCGATCGAGGACATTGCGCATGTACCAGGTGCCGAAATCGAGATTCGTGCCGGGATCTTCGAGCGAAGCGACCCGAAAGCCGCCCAGTCCGCGCTGGCGCGCGATCCAGCGCCCGGTGTTCGGCATGATCTGCATCAGGCCCCGGGCGCCGACGCCGGAGCGCGCGGCCGGGGTGAAGCGCGATTCCTGGCGGATCAGGCCATAGACCCAGGCCGGATCGAGGCCTTGCGCCCGGGCGGCGGCCTCGAGCGGCTCGCGGTAGGGCAGCAGGTAGCGCAGCGACCAGTCGTCGTGTCCGCTCATCCGGGAGGCGTCGTTGATGCAGCGATCGAATATCCCCCGTTCGCAGGCGAGGCGCGCCGCGCCGAGCAGTTCCGCATCCGAGGCGCCCCGCAGGCCGGCCAGCCACTCGAGCTGGGCCTCGCCGCGCAGGTCGAGGCGATAGAGCGCCAGGGCGCGGGCGATGGCGGCGCGGCCAGCCAGGCTGGCGGGATCGACGGCCGGCTGCGGCTCGGCTTGCGGCGCGGGCCGCCCGGTCGCGAGCCCGGCTTCCTCCGCGGCGAGCATCGGGTAGTAGCCGAGGTGCCCGGCCACCAGGGCGAGCAGGGCGTCGGCCGCATCGGGCGCGCCGGTGGCCGTCAGCGCGCGTGCCCGCCAGTAGGTCCAGCGCGGCGTCGCGGCATCGTCTTCGTCGAGATGGTCGAGCGCCGTCAGGACACCCGGCCAGTCGTCGGCGAGCATGGCGGCGCGTACCAGCCATTCCCGGGTGTCGCGGCCGGCATCGGCGGCCAGCCCCTGACGCGCCCATTGCCAGGCCCGGGGGTTGAGGTCACGACCGGCCGAAGCGCCGATGATCGCCCAGAGCAGGCGTGTGTCGGCCTCGGGAAGGTCGGTGCGCTCGGCCAGGCGCGCCGCGGCCTGATCGGGCGCGGGTCGCGCCAGCAGGCCCAGCGCGACCAGCACGACCCGAGGGTCGCTGGAACGGGCGAGCGCACGCGCGGGTGAATCGAGGACGAGGCCGAGATCGTCGGCCCCGATGCCCAGCAGGCGCCCGAGCACCCGGATCGTGTCCGTGGCCTTGGCCTCGAGCGCACTGCGCAGCCGGCGATCCAGCTGTTCCGTGCCGAGCTGGCCCGCCTCGTACATGCGCAGGGTCAGCAGTTCGCAATCCTCGCCCAGTTCGCGGCGCTCGTTCCAGGTGCGCAGCGGCGCATCCCCGGCCGGCAGGCCGCGCAGGACCCGTGACACGCCGGCAAGGCACCACAGTGGATTGCCGATGCGCGGGTTCGCGAGCGGGAAATGCTCGTCGAACAGGTGCCAGATCGAGCGCCGCCCGAGACTGCGCAACCAGTCGGCCAGCAGCCGGTCGGCCACTACCGTGCCGGCATGGGCGGCGATGAAGGCCTGGATCTCGGTATCGAGGGCCGCCGGGTCGGGGGTTTCGGTGCGTTCATCGAGCAGCATCCGCAATCGCCAGAACTCGGGATAGGCGGCGAGCGGATGGCCGGGGTCGATGCGCAATGAGTGCGCGCGCACGCCGGCCTCGTCACGGCGTACCGCGGCCTGGCGCGCATCGAGGAGCGCTTCTTCGTTCGCATCGAACTGCACGCTGGGAGCTGTGCCCGTGTCCGCGATGGCCGGGCAGCCTAGAATCAGCAGGCAGGAAAGGAGCAGCGAGGCGAAGAGCGGGCGAAGGGGAGGCTGAACTGGATACATCGGTTCGCGGGACACTGCAGTGGCGAGCTTAACACGCCCGATCACCACCGCCGACGACCGGCGTCGCGCTCGCGCGGCGCTGCTTGCGGTACGCCGGGCAATGCCCGGGCCGGAGCGGCGCGTCGCCGATGCGGCGATACGCGCCCGGCTCGGCGGGCTGCTTGCCGCCCGTGCCTGGCCGCTGGCCGGGCGGTGCATCGCCGCCTACTGGCCGATGCAGGGCGAACCCGACCTGCGCCCGCTGTTCGCCGACTGGATCGCGGCCGGCGCGACGCTCGCGTTGCCGGTGGTCGTCGGGCGCGGCCAGCCCTTGCGGTTCGCCCGCCATGCGCCGGGTGGCCCCCTGCGCGGCGGTGCGCACGGAACGGTCGAGCCGGCCGGGGACGATTGGCTGGCGCCCGACACGGTGATCCTGCCCTGCCTGGGATTCAGCAAGGACGGCTGGCGCCTCGGCTACGGCGGCGGCTATTACGACCGGACCCTTGCCGGCCTGGCCGCGACCGCGATCGGGATCGCCTACGACGCCGGCGAACTGCCGGGGCTGCGCCCGGAGTCGCACGACATCGCCCTGGACTGCATCGTCACGCAGGAACGTCTGGTCGAGCGTGCGCCGACGGCCCCGCCGGCTGGTGGCGGTTGAAGGCCTCGACGAAGCCCGGCAGATCGCGCGGGCTGAGTGCCTTGCTGAAATGGTAGCCCTGCGCCCGGTCGCAGCCGATGGCGCGCATGGCGGCGGCGGTTTCCTCGTCCTCGACGCCCTCGGCAAGCGCATGCAGGTCGAAGGTGTGGGCGAGGTCGACCAGGGCGCGCACGATCTGCGCATCGCCCCGGTCCGACACCAGGTTGCGCACGAAGCTCTGGTCGATCTTCAGCTCATCGAGCGGGAACTGGCGCAGGTAGGAGAAGGAGGAGTAGCCGGTGCCGAAGTCGTCGATGGCAAGCTTGCAGCCAAGCGCCTTGAGCCGCGACATGAAGCCGACCGCGCTCGCCTCGTTCTGCACGATCGCGCTCTCGGTCAGCTCGAGCGTGAGCCGGTTGCCCGATGCGTTCCAGGTCGCCAGCGCCTGCTCGACGAGGTCCGGAAACGACGCATCGGACAGGCTCTGGGCCGACAGGTTCAGACCGATGGCAAGGTCGAGCCCCTGCGATTTCCAGAACATCTGGTAGCGCAGCGACGTGTTGAGCACGAACTGGGTGAGCTGGCCGATCATCCCGCGCTCCTCGCAGATCGATGCGATCAGGCCGGGGTCGACCGGCTGGCCGTCGGGCCGGGTCCAGCGGATCAGCGCCTCCGCCGCGAGGCAGCGGCCGGTACCGAGATCGATCTGCGGCTGGAAATGGACATCGAGCATGTTGTCGTTGAGCGCCACACGCAGCGCGCGCTCGATCTCGTCGCGATGCTGGGCGTCCTCGTCGACGACCAGGCGCAGCACTTCGATGCGGTCATCGCGCCGGTTGGCCCGGTCGGCCGCCCGGCTGGCGAGCGTGACCAGCTCCATGGGATCCTCGATGGGCATCGGCTCGCAGCTTGCGACACCGGCCACCGGTCGCAGGCCGACGACGGTTTCGTCGCCGCTGGCCCGGCGCACCACCACCGGGCGGGCGAGGGATTCGATCAGGGTGCGTCCCGCGAGTTCGCCGATGGCTTCGGAGGCGAGGTCGTCGACCAGCAGCCAGAGTTCATCGGTCGATACCATGCTGTAGCAGTCGCCCTGGCGGACCATGTTGTTGAGTCGCCGGGCGATCTCGGCATGGACGTGGCGCGCTTCCTCGGCCTGCGCGAGCGCCGGCAGGCGGTCGGACCGGTTCAGCCGCAGCACCACCAGCGCACGTCGCCGCGGGCGGTGGTTTTGATGGCGGATGCGTCCGAGCAGGTCGGCCGGCGCGACCCGCGGGCCGCGCCGCGCTTCAGCAGGCGGGCGCGACATCGTGGCCATAGTAGTCGCGCACCTTCAGGCCATAGGCGCCCGATGGCAGGCCGCGCACGATGCGGATCACCTTGCCATCGCCACCGCGGCCGCGTTCGCCGAGATCGCGGGCGATGGGTTCGGGCAGCGGCTGCTTGTCCGACCACGTCAGGACCAGCACCTTCGGCTCGAGCCGACGGGTGCGGTTGTGCGCCACGATGATGGCCGCTTCGCCCGTCGACAGTTCGACGAAGGAGCCCACCGGGAAAATCCCGATCGCCTCGACGAACTGCTCGACCAGGGGGGCATGGAAGGATCGTCCGGACCACTCGAACAGGTTCATCAGGGCTTCCTGCGGCGCGCTCGCGTTGGCGTAGGCGCGCGGCGTGACCAGGGCCGCGAAGGTGTCGGCGATCGCGGCGATCCTGCCGTGGATGCCGATCGCATCGCCCGCCAGGCCCAGCGGATAGCCGGAACCATCGAGGCGCTCGTGATGCTGGGCGATGCCCTGCTCGACCTCGGGCGGCAGCACCATGCTGCGGCCCAGCGCCTCCAGCCCGAGCCCGACATGGTCCTTGACGATGGCGTATTCCTCGACGGTGAGCATGCCCGGCTTCTCGAGCAGCGCGCGTGGCACCCGGGTCTTGCCGACATCGGCGAGCATGCCGATCATGCCGAGCTTGTTCAGGTCTTCCCTGGGGAAGCCCAGATGACGGCCGAGGGCGATCATGTAGAGCGCCACCTTCACGCCGTGCGAATAGGTGTTGATGTCCTCGTCGCGCAGGCGGGCGACCCACATCAGCGCGTCGGGATTGCCGATCATGCTCGCCACCATGTCGTCGACCGCAGCGTGGACCCGCACGATGTCGATCATCCGCTCGGCGCGCAGGTCGGCAAGCAGGTTCTCGATCGTGCCGCAGCTCGTCGCGAAGGCGCTACGGGCCCGTGGCAGCTCTTCCTCGACCGGCCGGGTGTCGCGATAGCGCTGCGGCTTGTCGATGGGCAGGGACCTGCGCAACGCCGCGAGCCGGCGCCGCCGCTCGGCGGCGACGCGCGTCGGGTCCGGCGCCAGGCCGATCGCCCGCGCGAGCGACAGCAGCAGCCCGCGCAGGCCACCGGGCTCGTCGCTGGCGATCGTCGCTTCATGGACCATCTTGCGAAAGCGCACCCGGGTGCCGCCGCTGACCCGTCCGCCGCGCGGCCGCGGCCGCGCCGGGCCGGTGCGAACGCTCGCGGGCTCGCGACCGGCGACTTCACCGTCGGGCGAGCGCGGGCTCGCGCCAGGCGCGCCCTCGGCGGGCTCCTCGTCGGGGCCGGCTTCGGCGCGCCGGATCGCGTCCACGACATCGACGTCGGATTTCTCGATGTCGACCTCGACATAGGCGCAATAGCGGCGCAGCGTCTCGAGTTCCTGCGGGGTGTCGACCCGGAAGCCGCGGATCAGGAAGGGCGTATCCAGCCATGGTCGGTCGAGCTCGGCCACCCACATGCCGATCGCGACCGACTCCACGCCCAGGCGATAGTGGCGCAGCAGGCTGCCGCCCGGCTCGGGGGGCGGCTCGGGTGTCCGCGAACGGTCGCCGGCCTCGATCGGCCGGGAAACGAGATCGATGTCCATCTGGGCGCACACATGCTGACGAGAGGCCAGCATAGGCAGGCGGGGCGGTCGACGGGAACCGGCGCCGGCCGGGCGGCGGAAGCCGGCAGGTGGGCGGGGGCCGGACTCTCAGGCGCCCAGGGCGCGCAGCAGGGCGAGGCTCGGGCCGACCTGGTTCAGGGTGTAGAAGTGCAGGCCGGGGGCGCCGCCCGCGACGAGGCGCCGGCACAGGTCGGCGACGACCTCAAGGCCGAATTCGCGAAGCGCCGCCGGATCTTCGGCCAGCGCCGCCAGCCGCCACCGGATCCAGCGGGGGATCTCGGCGCCGCAGTTGTCCGAGAAACGGGCGAGCTGGGCGTGATTGGTGATCGGCATGATGCCGGGGACGATCGGCACGTCGATGCCGGCGGCGACGACATCGTCACGGAACCGGAAATAGGCATCGGCGTTGTAGAAATACTGGGTGATCGCGCCGTCGGCGCCGGCCCGTACCTTGGCGGCGAAGGCGGCGAGATCCTCGCCGGGCGAGCGCGCCTGGGGATGGAATTCGGGATAGGCGGCGACTTCGATGGTGAAGGCGCGGCCGCTGTGGCTGCGGATGAAGGCGACCAGGTCGCTGGCATAGCGGAAGTCGCCGAAAGGGCCGGTGCCGAAACCGGAGGGCGCGTCGCCGCGCAGGGCGACGATACGCTTGACTCCGAGTTCGCGGTAACGATCGAGCAGGGCGCCGATCGCTTCGCGTGTGCTGCCCACGCAGGACAGGTGCGGCGCGACCGAAGAGCCCGTGGCGGCGAGCTCGGCGACGACATCGAAGGTCTTCTCCTGGGTCGCGCCGCCGGCCCCGTAGGTCACGCTGAAGAACTCCGGCCGGGTCGCCGCCAGTTCGGCATGCACGGCGCGCAGCTTGTCATGGCCGACCGGCGTATTGGGAGGGAAGAATTCGTAACTGATCGAGAGCGTATTCATTCGGCTGTTCCGGCGCGTTCGCCCACGGGGCAGGTGGGTGAAGCGGTGGGCGTCGGCTTGCGACGCGCAAGGATGAAGAATTCGCGGTTGCCGTCACCGCCGTCGATGGGGCTGGCGATCCAGTCGCGCACCGCCCAGCCCGCGGCGCCGGCCGCGGCGTCGATTGCGGAGCGGACCCGCATGATCGCGGCATCCGAGCGTACGATTCCGCGCCCGTCGAGCGCCTCGCGGCCGGCCTCGAACTGGGGCTTGACCAGTGCCACGAGCACGGCGCCCGGCTGCGCGAGACCGGCCAGCGCCGGCAGCACGAGTCGCAGCGAGATGAACGACAGGTCGGCCACGATGAGCTCGAAGGGATGCGCCGCGGCCTCGGGGCAGAGTCGCGCGAGGCCGGCCGGATCGAGATGGCGGATGTTGGTGCGCTCGATCGCCCTCACCTCGGGCCGCTTGCGCAGGGCCGGGTCGAGCTGGTCATGGCCGACGTCGATTCCGCAGACGAATGCGGCTCCGTGCTGCAGCAGGCAGTCGGTGAAGCCGCCGGTCGACTGGCCGGCGTCGAGGCAGTGCCAGCCGCGCACATCGAGGTCGAAGCCGCGGATCGCGCCGGCCAGCTTCAGGCCGCCGCGCGAGACATAGGTGTCGAGCTCGCCGGCGGTGAGCTCGATCCGCGTGTCGGGCGCGAGCTCGGTCGCCGGCTTGACCGGCAGGGCCCGCCCGCGCCCGTCGAACGCCGACACCGAGCCGGCCTCGATCAATCGCCTTGCCAGGGTGCGTGAGCGCGCCAGGCCGCGCTCGACGATCAGGCGGTCGGCGCGCATCAGTGGCGCCCGGCCGAAGCGGGCGACAGCGGGCGTGGAGGTCGTTCCATCTCAGTAGCGGTAGGTATCCGGCTTGTACGGCCCTTCGACGGGCACTCCGATGTAGTCGGCCTGCTCCGGCGTGAGCTCGGTGAGCATGGCGCCGAGCTTGGCGAGCTGCAGGCGCGCGACCTTCTCGTCGAGATGCTTGGGCAGCACGTAGACCTTGCCGCTCTCGTAGCGATCTTGATGGCTCCAGAGCTCGATCTGCGCAATCGTCTGGTTGGCGAACGAGGAGCTCATCACATAGGACGGATGCCCGGTGCCGCAGCCGAGGTTCACCAGCCGGCCTTCGGCGAGCAGGATGATGCGCTTGCCGTCGGGGAAGATGATGTGGTCGACCTGGGGCTTGATGTTCTCCCACTCGTACTTCTCGAGGGAGGCGACCGCGATCTCGTTGTCGAAGTGGCCGATGTTGCAGACGATCGCCTGGTCCTTCATCGCCGCCATGTGGTCGTGGGTGATCACGTCCTTGTTGCCGGTGGTGGTGACGAAGATGTCGGCCTTGTCGGCGGCGTACTCCATGGTCACCACCCGATAGCCTTCCATCGCCGCCTGCAGGGCGCAGATCGGGTCGATCTCGGTGATCCACACCTGGGCGGAGAGCGCGCGCAGCGCCTGCGCCGAGCCCTTGCCGACGTCGCCGTAGCCCGCGACCACGGCGATCTTGCCGGCGATCATCACGTCGGTCGCGCGCTTGATGCCGTCGACCAGCGATTCGCGGCAGCCGTAGAGGTTGTCGAACTTGCTCTTGGTGACCGAATCGTTGACGTTGATCGCGCGAAACGCCAGCTCTCCGCGCGCCGACATCTGCTGCAGGCGGTGCACCCCGGTGGTGGTTTCCTCGGTGACGCCGACGATCGCATCGAGCTGGCGCTGGTACCAGCCCGGATCCTGCGCGAGGCGCCGACGGATCGACGCGAAGAGGTGCTTCTCCTCCTCGCTCTGCGGATTGGCGATGACGCTCGCGTCGCTGGCAGCCCGCGCGCCCAGGTGCAGCAGCAGGGTGGCGTCGCCCCCGTCGTCGAGGATCATGTTGGTCGGCTCGCCGTCCGGCCATTCGAAGATGTGGTGGGTGTAGTTCCAGTAATCCTCGAGGCTCTCGCCCTTGTGGGCATAGACCGGCACGCCCGATGCGGCGATCGCGGCGGCGGCGTGGTCCTGGGTGGAGAAGATGTTGCACGAGGCCCAGCGCACCTGCGCGCCCAGCGCGGTCAGGGTTTCGATGAGCACCGCGGTCTGGATCGTCATGTGCAGCGATCCGGCGATGCGCGCGCCGGCCAGCGGGCGGCTGGCGGCGAATTCCTCGCGGATCGCCATCAGACCGGGCATTTCGGTCTCGGCGATCCGGATCTCCTTGCGACCCCAGTCGGCAAGCGCGATATCGGCGATCTTGTAGTCGGGAGGGGTCGGGATCTGGCGGACTGCGGACATGGGAACTCCTCGTCGGGTCTGGCGACGGCAGCGAGGGGATCCGGGGGGTGCTCGCTGGCCGTCTGTGAACGGAACAACGAGCGCGGTTGCTGACGGGTCGGCGGGGGCCGACGGATCGGTTCCGAGCCTGGCGACCGGCATGGCGGTCGTCGCAGCGCTCCTCGGAACCTTTAATTCTAGAGGAAATGGGGTCAGACACGATTTTCAGAGAAAATCGTGTCTGACCCCATTTCCGATTTCCTTCGTCAGGCCGAGCGCAGCGCCTCGGCGCGGTCGGTGCGCTCCCAGCTGAACTCCGGTTCGTCGCGGCCGAAATGCCCGTAGGCGGCCGATTTGCCGTAGATCGGCCGCAGCAGGTCGAGCATCCTGACGATGCCCTTGGGCCGCAGGTCGAAATGCTCGCGCACCAGGGCGGCGATCTTCTCGTCGTCGATCCGGCCGGTGCCCTGGGTGGTCACCCAGATCGAGGTCGGCTGGGCCACGCCGATCGCGTAGGAGAGCTGCACCAGGCAGCGGCTCGCCAGGCCCGCCGCGACGATGTTCTTGGCGACGTAGCGAGCGGCGTAGGCGGCCGAGCGGTCGACCTTGGAGGGGTCCTTGCCGGAAAATGCGCCGCCGCCGTGCGGCGCGGACCCGCCGTAGGTGTCGACGATGATCTTGCGTCCGGTCAGGCCGCAGTCGCCCTGCGGACCCCCGATCACGAAGCGACCGGTCGGGTTGACGAGATACTTCACATCGTCGCCGAGCAGTTCGTGCGGCACCACCGGCTTGATGATCTCTTCGATGACCGCTTCGCGCAGGGTGCCGGCGCTGATGTCGGGGGCGTGCTGGGTCGAGACCACCACGGTGTCGATCGCGACCGGCCGGCCGTCGCGATAGCGCAGGGTCACCTGCGACTTGGCGTCGGGACGCAGCCAGGTGAGGCGGCCGTTCTTGCGCTGCTGCGCCTGGCGCTCGACGATGCGGTGGGCGTAGTGGATCGCCGCCGGCATCAGGGTGGGGGTTTCGTCGCAGGCGTAGCCGAACATCAGGCCCTGGTCGCCGGCGCCCTGGTCGAGGTTGTCGTCGTGGGCATGGTCCACGCCCTGCGCGATGTCCGGGCTCTGCTTGTCGTAGCAGACCTGGACCGAGCAGCCGCGGTAGTCGATGCCGTAGTCGGTGTTGTCGTAGCCGATCGCCTTGATGGTGTCGCGGGCGACCTGGATGAAATCGACCTGCGCCTTCGAGGTGATCTCGCCGGCGAGCAGCACCAGCCCGGTCGTGCAGAGCGTCTCGGCGGCGACGCGCGATGCGGGATCCTGCGCGAGCAGCGCATCGAGGACGGCGTCCGACACCTGGTCGGAGACCTTGTCGGGATGGCCCTCGGAAACGGATTCCGAGGTGAAGAGGTATTCCTGGGCCATGGCTTCTCTCCTGGGATTCGCGGCGAACCGCCTGTCTTTCGGGGCGTTGCCGGATCCGGGAGAAGCGGCGACGCTTTAGCGGAATTTGTGCCCGACCGGCTGGTCGGAGTCGCCCCGCAAGTTGTCATTAACTCGGCGACCGTTGGGGCAGGATTATAACGCCCGGTGTCGGCTGCGGGCGACGCCGGCGCCCACCGGGGCGGCGGATTCGCATAGACTGGTCGCCCTCCCTGTCCACGGCGGCCCCCCCGGGCCCGAGCCAGGCCGGTCCGCGGTATCGCCGGCCGGTCGTCCACCATGTCCGCAAGTTCACTCCCCGCATCGAGTCCGCAACCCCACTGGCTGGTCCGCATCACGGGCATGCTGCCGCTGGCCGTGCTTCGCGCCGTCGGGGCGCTCCTCGGGCGGCTCGTCTATGCGGCGTCGCCCGCCTACCGGGGCAGGCTGGACGCGAATCTCGCGCAGGCTGGCTATGGCGAAGCACCCGCGGTGCGGCGCCGGGCCGTGGCCGAAGCGGGGCGGATGGTGGGTGAACTGCCCTGGATCTGGGCGCGTCCGCCGGCCGAGGTCGCCGGGCGGATCTCCTGCGACTCGCTGCGGGTATTCGATGAAGCCGAGGCCGAACGGCGCGGCATCCTCTTCCTGACCCCCCATCTCGGCGGCTTCGAGGCCACCGCGCGCTATTGCGCGGCGCGCCGCCCGATCACGGTCCTGTTCCGGCGCCCGAAGCAGGGCTGGCTGGCCGCCCTGGTGGCGTCGGCACGCTCGGCGCCGGGCATGCGCGCGGTGCCCATCGGCGCGGCGGGGCTGCGTGCCCTGCTGCGGGCCTTGCGCTCGGGCGAGGCGGTCGGCCTGCTGCCCGACCAGGTGCCGGGCGCGGCGGCGGGCGTCTGGGCGCCCTTCTTCGGTCGCCCCGCCTTCACCATGAGCCTGCCCGAACGACTCGCCGCCCAGACCGGCGCCGCGGTGGTGCTCGCCGTGGGCGAGCGGCTGCCGGGCGGGCGCGGCTGGCGGCTGCATCTCGAGCGCATGCACGAGCCGCCGACGCCCGAGCGGCTCAATCAGCGCCTCGAAGGCCTGATCGCCCGGCTTCCCGGCCAGTATCTCTGGGCCTACAACCGCTACAAGCAGCCGGCCGGCGCCGTGCCGCCGCCCGCCAATGGGTGAGTTCGCGGTCCGGATCGGCATCTGGCTGCTGCGCGGGATCGCGCTGCTGCCGCGTCCGGCGGTGCGGGCCATCTCGGACGTCGCCGGCGACGTCGTCTACCTGCTGGCGGCGCCGCGCCGGCGGGTGACCCTGCGCAATCTCGAGCTCTGCTTTCCCGACATGGATCCGCGCGAGCGCCGCCGGATCGCGCGCGGGCATTTCCGTGCCTTCGTGCGCAGCTTCATCGACCGCTTCGTGTTCTGGTTCGGATCGCCCGAGCGGATCCGGCGGCTCTGTTCGATCGAGGGCTACGAGCATTTCGAAGCCAACGAGCATCGCCCGGTGATCCTGCTGGCCCCGCATTTCGTCGGCATGGATGCGGGCGGCGTACGGATCACCCTCGAATCGACCTTCGCCTCGATGTTCGCGGTGCAGAAGAGCAAGGTGCTCACCGAGGTGATGACGAAGGGGCGCTCGCGCTTCAATGGCGCCCGGATGCTGTTGCGCAACGAGGGCATGCGCCCGGCGCTGCGCGTGCTGCGCGACGGCATTCCCTTCTATTTCCTGCCCGACATGGACCTCGGTCCGCGCGATGCGGTGTTCGTGCCCTTCTTCGGCGTGCCCGCGGCCACGGTCACCTCGGTGGCGCGGCTTGCGAAGATCGCCCGGGCGGTGGTGATTCCCTGCGTGACCCGGATGACCGACGATGGCTACGTCGTCACCTTCCATCCCGCCTGGGAGGACTATCCCGGTACGGATGTCGTCGCGGCCACCCGGCGGGTCAATGCCTTCATCGAGGAGCGGGTGCGCGAGATGCCGGAGCAGTACCTGTTCAGCCACAAGCGCTTCAAGACGCGGCCACCGGGCGAGCCCGACCTGTACCGACACGAGCCTTGAGGCCCGGCGGGAGCCCTCGGCAAATCGGCGATAATCGCGCGATGAGACTGAGGTTCACCAAGATGCAGGGCGCCGGCAACGATTTCGTCGTCATCGACGGCGTGTCGCAGCCGGTCGACCTCTCGCCCGCGCAGTGGCGGCATCTCGCCGATCGCCATTTCGGCGTCGGCGCCGACCAGTCCCTGCTCGTCGAGCGTTCGGATCGCGCCGGGGTGGATTTCCGCTACCGGATATTCAATGCGGACGGCGGCGAGGTCGAGCACTGCGGCAATGGCGCGCGCTGCTTCCTGCGCTTCGTGCGCGACAAGGGCCTGGCGACGCACGAGCCGGTGCGCGTCGAAACGCTGGGCGGCGTGCTGGGCCTGTCCTTCGCGGACGATGGCCGGGTCGTCGTCGACATGGGCGCGCCGCGCTTCGAGCCGGCGGAGATTCCCTTCGACCCGATCGGGCTCGAGTCCCGGCGCGAGGGCGGCGACACGCTCTGGCGGCAGGCGCTGCCCGAAGGGGGCGAGCTCTGGTTCTCCGCGCTGTCGATGGGCAACCCGCACGCGGTGTGCGTGGTGGACCATGTCGAGGCCGCCGATGTTGCCGGTGCCGGTGCCCTGCTCGAGCGCTCGGCCCGTTTTCCGCAGCGGGCCAATGTCGGCTTTGTGCAGGTGATCGATCGTGGCGAGGTCCGCCTGCGGGTCTGGGAGCGCGGCGTCGGCGAGACCCTCGCCTGCGGAAGCGGCGCCTGCGCGGCCGTGGTCGCAGGCATCCGGCGCGGCCTGCTCGATGCCGACGTCGAGGTACAGACCCGGGGCGGGCAGCTGCGGATCCATTGGGCGGGCGAATCGGTCACCCTGACCGGCCCCGCCGAAACCGTCTTCGAGGGCGAGATCGAACTGTGAGCGAGAACCTGAAAGTGGACACTGGACTGACCGAGGGTGTCATCGGCGACTACCTTCGCGCGCATCCCGATTTCTTCAGCCGCCATCCCGATGTCCTCGGTGCGCTGAGCCTGCCGCATCCGCATGGCGGCAGGGCGATTTCCTTGCAGGAGCGCCAGCTCGAGGTCATGCGCGAGCGCCACCGCGCGCTCGAGCGACGGCTCGCCGAGATGGTCCGGCTTGGCCAGGAGAACGACGCGATCGGCGCCCGCCTCCAGAAATGGACTCGCCAGCTGCTGCTCGCCAGCGATCCGGCGCAGCTGCCCGACATCATCCTCGATGGCCTGCGCACCGGCTTCTCGGTGCCCGAGCTCGCCATGCGCCTGTGGGGCCTGCGCGAGCCCTACGGCGATCTCGACGTGGCCCGGCCGGTGACGGTCGAGATCATCCAGCTCGCGAGCGGGCTGAGCCGGCCGCAGTGTGGTGCGAACACCGGGATCGCGGCCGCCGAATGGCTGCCCGAGCAGGGACGGGCGGCGCGCTCGATCGCCTTGCTTCCCTTGCGCAAGGGGCTCGATCCCGACGCCTTCGGGCTGATCGTGCTGGGCTCGCCCGATGCCGATCGCTTCCATGCGGCAATGGGTACCGAGTTCCTCGAACGGATCGCCGAGATCGCCAGCGCTGCCCTGTCGCGGATGATCGAGTAGGACGGGGCATGGGCGAGGCACAGCAGGCGCGTGGTCGCGGCCATCCCGAAACGGCCGCCTCGCTCGGCCCGCTTGCCGATCGCTTCCTCGTCCGCCTGCGTACCGAAGGCGGCCGCTCGCCGCGCACCATCGATGCCTATCGCACCGAGCTGGCCGTGCTCGGCGAATTCGCCCACGGGCGCGATGCCGGATCGATCCGCGAGCACGATATCCGCAGCTGGGTCGCCCGCTCGGCCCTCGGCGGCCTCGCTCCGCGCTCGATCGCGCGCCGGCTCTCGGCCTGGCGGGGCTTCTTCGACTGGCTGCGCCGCGAGGGGCTGATCGAAGCCAATCCGGTTGCGGGAGTGCGCGCCCCGCGCGCGCCCGGACGTCTGCCCAAGGCGTTGGCGCCCGACCAGGCGGTGGCCCTGGTCGATTTCGATGCCGGCGACGATTTCGCGTCGATACGCGACAAGGCGATGTTCGAGCTGCTGTATTCCAGCGGCCTGCGCTTGGCCGAACTCTGTGGGCTCGACGCCCGCGCCGTCGGGCCCGATGGCGCGCGCGCCCATTCCTGGCTCGACATCGTGGAGGCCGAGGTGGTGGTGCGCGGCAAGGGCGGGCGCACCCGCAGCGTACCGGTGGGCAGCGTCGCACTCGACGCCCTGCGCCACTGGCTGCGGGCGCGGGCGGACTTCCTGGCGGCCAGTCCCCGGGCGGATTCCCGGGCGCTTTTCCTCGGGGTGCGCGGGGCGCGGATCTCGCCGCGGATCGTACAGCGCAACCTCGCCCGGCTCGCCGTCGCCCGCGGCATCCCGTCGCGGGTGCATCCGCATGTGCTGCGCCATTCCTTCGCGACCCATCTGCTGCAGTCGAGCGGCGACCTGCGCGCAGTCCAGGAACTGCTGGGCCATGCCGATATCTCCACGACCCAGGTCTATACCGCCCTCGATTTCCAGCGGCTGGCGGCGGTCTATGATGCGGCCCATCCTCGCGCCCGCGGCCGGGCCCGCCGTGGGCCGGCACGGTAGTACCCGTCGGCGCGACGCGCGGGAGGATCCTGGCGACCGGCCTTGAAAGCCTGCCGGTCGCCCCCATCTATCATGGTCGATTCGAATCGAGTAAGAGCTTCAGATGAGCAGCCAACCACAGAACGTGCCGGTGACCATCCTCACCGGCTTCCTCGGCAGCGGCAAGACGACCCTGCTCAACCGCATCCTGCGCGAGGACCACGGCCATCGCATCGCGGTGATCGAGAACGAGTTCGGCGAGGAGGGGGTCGACAACGAGCTGCTGATGCAGAATCCCGACGAGCAGATCGTCGAGCTGAACAATGGCTGCATCTGCTGCACGGTGCGCGGCGACCTGGTCCGCATCCTCGGTGACCTGCGCAAGCGGCGCGAGGCCGGCGAGATCGCCTTCGACCGGGTGGTCATCGAGACCACCGGCATGGCCGATCCCAGCCCGGTGGCGCAGACCTTCTTCATCGACGACGACGTCGCCAGCCACTACCTGCTCGATGCCGTGGTGACGGTGGTCGATTCGGTCCACGGCGATCGTCAGCTCGACGAGCATCGCGAGGCCCAGGAGCAGGTGGCCTTCGCCGATCGCCTGCTGATGTCCAAGCCCGACCTCAGCACCGAGGAGCAGCGCGAGCGCCTGCGTGCCCGCCTGCTGCGGATGAATCCGCGGGCCTCGATCCGGACGGTGAACTTCGGCGACGCCCCGATCGACGAAATCCTCGACATCCGCGGTTTCAATCTCAACGCCATCCTGGACATCGATCCGGATTTCCTCGACGAGGACGAGCACACCCATTCGGATGAGGTCACGTCCTTCGTGTTTCGCGCGAAAAAGCCGTTCGATCCCGCCAGGCTGGAGGATTTCCTCTCGGGGCTTATCCAAGTTTACGGACCCGACATGTTGAGGTATAAAGGCGTGCTCTTCATGAAGGGGTCCGATCGCCAGACGGTGTTCCAGGGCGTCCACGACATGATGGGCGCCGATCTCGGTCGGCGCTGGAAGCCCGGCGAGAGCCGTTCCAGCAAGATGGTTTTCATCGGCCGCAACTTGCCCCGGGAGTTGTTTCTCCAGGGCCTGGAGCAATGCCTGGCCTGATCCGCAACAGCGCGGGAACCCCCGCCGAGGATCGATGCCGACCCCTGAAGGAGCCGACATGGCAGGTACGAAAGACAAGAAGTTGTTGACCGAGCAGGACATCCTCAAGATGTCCGAGTCGCAGTACATGAACGAGGCGCAGCTGGAGTTCTTCCGGGAGCGCCTGCGCCAGATGGAACGCGACATCCTCAGCAACGCCGACGAAACCACCGAGCACCTGCGGGAAACCGTCATCGTCCCCGATCCTGCCGACCGCGCCACCATCGAGGAAGAGCACGCGCTCGAACTGCGTACCCGCGATCGCGAGCGCAAGCTCCTCAAGAAAGTCCAGCAGTCGCTCGCCCGGATCGACGAAGGCGAGTACGGCTATTGCGAGGAAACCGGTGAACCCATCGGCGTCGCCCGCCTGATCGCCCGCCCCACCGCGACGCTCTCGCTCGAGGCGCAGCAGCGCCGCGAACTGCGCCAGAAGCTCTACGGGGATTGATCACCCGATCGGGTGATCGTCGCCCAGGAATATCGCTGCGGTCCACTCTCGGACGACAGGCCGATGTGGGCCGATTTGCGGTCCCCGGAGCCCGGTTTCCGGCCCGGGACCCCATGCTAGACTGGCCTGGTCCCCTCTGGTCGGTAGCGTCGTGGTCTTCTCCATCTTCGGTCGCAAGCAACGCCAGAATCCGCCCAAGTCGGCCGCGGCGGCCGCTGTTCGCGAAAGCGCCGCGAACCTGCGCGAGTCGCCGCTGTCGGCCCGCGAGGCCGCCCGGCTGACCGCCCAGAAGATCGACCAGATCGAATCCGAAATGATCCACGGCGGCGCCACGGCGCTCGCCGCGGCGAATTCCACCCACATGCTCACCGAGCCGGCGTCCACCACGCGCGCCGCTGCGACCGGGACGCCAGCGGCGGATGCGCCGGCCGGCGAAGGCCAGCCTGGCGCCGGCGGCCAGGCGATGGCCATCGACGTCAGCGGGTCGGCGTTGCCGCCCGAACTCGAGGAAGCCGCGATCCTCTACGCCAACGACCAGATCGAACCGGCGATCGCCTCGCTCGAGCCGACGCTCGCCGACGGTGGCCGGACCCCCGGATTCGATCGCCTCGTCTGGCTCGTCATGCTCGACCTGTGCCAGTTCAGCGGTGACAAGCAGCGCTTCGATACCGTGTCGGTCGATTTCGCCGCGCGCTTCGAGACCTCGCCGCCGGTCTGGAACGAGCAGCTGGCCCCGGACGATGCCGAGGCCATTGCCGCGCCGGCCGTCGGGGCCGCCCGTACCCTGCCCGCGGTCCTCGATGCCGGCTGCGCCAAGGCGGTCGACACCATGCTGCGCAGTGCCCGCCAGCGAGAGCCGGTGGTCGATTTCTCGGCGGTGACGGCCGTCGATGCCGCAGGCGCCGCCGAGATCCTGCGCCTGTTCGACACCATTGCCTCCTCCGGTGCGAGCCTGCGCATCAAGGGCGCCGCTGCGCTGGCCGCCGCCGCGCGGGCTGCCATCGAACCCGGGGGCGAATCCCAGGCGCTGGCCAGCTGGACGCTGGCGCTCTACGGCCTGCGCCTGCTCGGGCAGACCCAGCAGTTCGATGACCTCAGCATCGATTATTGCGTCACCTTCGAAGTGTCCCCGCCGCCCTGGGAGCCGGTTCCCGAGGGAATCCTGGTGGACGGCCCCGAACGGGCCGGCGGACGCGACGAAACCCTCGACGATCCGACGACCACCCGCAGCGGTCCCCCGACGCGGGTAGCCTCGGCCTTCGTCCTCTCGGGCGAGCTCGTCGGCCGCATCCAGGCCGAGCTGCAGTCGCTGCGGGCGCATGCCCGCGATCGCAGCGAGATCGCGGTCGACTGCCGCGATCTGCGGCGGATGGATTTCGTCGCCGCCGGCGAGCTCCTCAACGAAGTCGTCAACATGCAGGCCCTCGGCAAGAACCTCCTGTTCATCGAGCCGAACCATGTGGTCTACGCCCTGATGCTCGTCATGGGCATTCACGAGCTCGCCGAGATCCGTCGCCGGCTAAACTAGTCGCCTGTCCCCGCCGCGCATGTCGGCGGGGCCGACGGACATCCTCTTCGAACACGACATGGAACAGTTTCACGGCACGACAATCCTGTCGGTGCGCCGGGGCCGGCAGGTCGCGCTCGGCGGCGACGGCCAGGTCACCCTGGGCAACGTCATCGTCAAGGCGGGCGCGCGCAAGGTGCGGCGCCTGCATCATGGCAAGGTGCTGGCCGGGTTCGCCGGCGGCACGGCCGATGCGTTCACTCTCTTCGAGCGCTTCGAGGGCAAGCTCGAACAGCACGCGGGGCAGCTGCTCAAGGCGGCGGTCGAGCTCGCCAAGGACTGGCGCACCGACCGCATGCTGCGGCGCCTCGAGGCGATGCTGGCGGTGGCCGACTCCCGTCATTCGCTGATCATCACCGGCAACGGTGATGTGCTCGAACCCGAGCACGGCCTGATCGCGATCGGGTCCGGCGGCCCGTACGCCCAGTCGGCGGCGCGGGCGCTGCTCGACAACACCGAGCTCGATGCCGAGGCCATCGTGCGCCGGTCGCTCGCGATCGCCGGCGAGCTGTGCATCTATACCAACCAGCAACACGTCGTCGAGACGATCGACGACCCGGCCGGCAGCGAGGTGGGGCGATGAGCCAGATGACTCCTGCGGAGATCGTCTCCGAACTCGACAAGCACATCGTCGGCCAGGCCAGCGCCAAGCGCGCCGTCGCGATCGCGCTGCGCAATCGCTGGCGCCGCCAGCAGGTCGAACAGCCGCTGCGCGACGAGATCACGCCGAAGAACATCCTCATGATCGGCCCGACAGGCGTCGGCAAGACCGAGATCGCCAGGCGCCTGGCGCGGCTGGCGAATGCGCCCTTCATCAAGATCGAGGCGACCAAGTTCACCGAGGTGGGCTACGTCGGGCGCGACGTCGACTCGATCATCCGCGACCTCGCCGAAGTCGCCGTCAAGCAGGTTCGCAGCCAGGCCAAGGCCCGGGTCGACATGGCCGCGCAGGATGCCGCCGAGGACCGGGTGCTCGACGTGCTGCTGCCGCCGTCGCGCCCGGCCGGTGGCTTCGGCTTCGAAGGCGATGCCGGCCGGCCGAGCGAGGCCGATTCGGCGACTCGCCAGAAGTTCCGCAAGCGGCTGCGCCAGGGGGAGCTGGACGATCGCGAGATCGAGATCGAGGTCGCCCAGGCGATGCCCTCGATGGAACTGATGGGGCCGGCCGGCATGGAGGACCTGACCCAGCAGCTGCAGTCGATGTTCTCCAACCTGCCCGGGCGCAAGCGCACCCGCAAGATGAAGATCGCCGACGCCCTGCGCGTGCTGGCCGACGAGGAGGCGGGCAAGCTCGTCAACGAGGAGGACGTGAAGCTCGAAGCGGTCGCCGCCGTCGAGAACCACGGCATCGTCTTCCTCGACGAGATCGACAAGGTCGCTTCGCGCCAGGCCAATGGCGGTGCCGATGTCTCGCGCCAGGGCGTGCAGCGCGACCTGTTGCCGCTGGTCGAAGGCACGGCGGTCAACACCCGCTACGGCGTGGTGCGGACCGACCACATCCTGTTCATCGCGTCGGGTGCATTCCATCTCTCGAAGCCGTCCGACATGATTCCGGAACTCCAGGGCCGGCTGCCGATCCGGGTCGAGCTCGAATCCCTGACGCCGGCCGACTTCGAGCAGATCCTCTGCGCCACCGATGCGAGCCTGGCCAAGCAGTATTCGGCATTGCTCGCCGCCGAGGGCGTCGAACTGCTCTTCGAGCCGGACGGCGTCCGCCGGATCGCCGAGCTCGCCCATGCGGTCAACGAATCGACCGAGAACATCGGGGCGCGCCGCCTGCATACCGTCATGGAGAAGCTGCTCGAGGATGTCTCCTTCGGGGCCCCCGGGCTGGCCGGCACCACGGTGCGCATCGACGCGGCGGAAGTCGATGCCAGGCTCGGCGCCCTGGCCGCCAGCGAAGACCTCTCGCGCTACGTTCTCTGAGCCCCGCGGCGGCTTCCCCGGACGGCGCCACCCCTGGTCAAGTGCCGGCGATCCGGCCGGCGCCACCGGTCGCCCCCGGCTTGCCGCCCGCCCTCAAGTCCGGCGCCCGATGGCCGATTCCTGTCCGTGGACGGGACCGATGCCGACAAGCCGGTGCCCGGGCGCGGCGCATGGGGCGTCGCGGGATTCCGCTGCGGAGGAATGCATGGGAAGGAGGGTGGCGCAGGCCATCGCGAAGACCCTGGCCGTCGGCCTTGCGGCGGCGCTGGGTACGACCGGCATGGCCCAGGCGCCGGCCCGCGATGAGGCCTTGCCGGGGATGCTCGCACAGGGCGGGATCGGGCCCGAGTTCCGTGCCGCCCGGCAGTTGAGACTCGCCACGACGGACGAAGGCCCGAGCGCGGACGCGCCCCTGAGCTTCGGTCGCAGCCAGCCATCGGGGGATGTCCGGCCGATGCCGGTCGTGCCGGGCTCATCGCCGCCGCAGGAACGAGCCCATGAGCAGGAGCGTCCGCAAGAGCGGACACGGGAGCGCGAGTCGTCGCAGCAGGCCGCGGCGACGGCAACGGCAACGGCCACGGCAACGACAGCGGCCACGGCAACGGCAACGACAGCGGCAGCGGCAACGGGCCGGCATGGCGATGCGGACCATGTCGCGGCGCCCGGGGCGGTTCGCGACGAGGCACAGTCACTCGCCCAGCTGCGCTCCCGACTCGAGGAAGTCATCGCCCGGCATGCCGATGTCGATGCGAAGGCCCAGGGCGATGCGCTGCGCGTGGTTTCCCGGACCTCCGAGGCATCGCCCGCAAGCCTGGCAGCGACACCGGCGCCGCGAAGCCAGGCAGCCGGTGTCACGCCCAAGCGCCCGGCCGGGCCGGCAGAATGGCGCGACTGGAGTTACTCCGGCGATACCGGCCCGGAGCACTGGGCGAGGATGAATCCGCACTGGGCCGCCTGTGGCGCCGACGTGCCGCAGTCGCCGATCGACATCCGCGACGGCATCGCGGTCGGCCTGCCGGAGATCGGATTCGACTTCCCGCCGGCGGTCCTCACGATTCGCGACGATGGCCGTACGATCCGGGTGGTGGTGCGCGAAGGCCCGGCGATCGCCACGCTCGGCAGGCGCTTCGAATTGCGCGAGATCGGCTTCCACCAGCCGGCGGAGTTCCGGATCGATGGTGAGGCCTTCGACCTGTCGGCGCAGCTCGTGCATCGCGACGAGCAGGGCCGCGCCGCGATCGTCGTCGTGCTCTTCGAGATCGGCGACGAGTCCAGCCCGCGCAATCCCGTGGTGCAGACGGTGCTCGACCACCTGCCACTGGCCATCGACATGCCGATGCCGGTCGCCGATCCGGCCGATCTCGCGGCGCTGCTGCCGGCCGATCGTGGCTACTACAACTTCGTGGGTTCGCTGACGGCGCCGCCCTGCACCGAAGGCGTCATCTGGATGGTGATGCGCGAGCCCCTGCGGGTGCCGCCCTCGCAGGTGGCGATCTTCGCGCGGGTCCATCCGGGGAACGTGCGGCCGTTGCAACCCCTCGCCGGTCGCCTCATCAAGCAGTCGGAATAGTCCGTCCAGCGCGTCGCGCCGCAGCGGGCGGCGAAGGCGGCTGCGCCCGCGCTGCTTCGCTTCGACGGGGCGGACGGCTTCGCCGACTGCCCTCCGGTGCTCGCCCCGCCGGCCCGCAGCGCAACTCTCTGCGCTCACCTGCGGCTCGCTTCGTTCGAACAAGCGCTGCGAGAATGATGACGAAGCGCGCAAGCTGGCGCTTGCGCGCGGCCGGCCGGGCTTGCGCTCCTCGGCGCCCCGAGGCGCTGCGCATCGCGGGCGCAGCCGCCTTCGATGAAACGATGGAGGCGCGCAGACGGCGCCGCCGTGGGCGTGCGCGGCACCTTCACCGGTCGGGGACGTTGCCTCGCCGCGGCGGGTGGCCGGCGGCGCGGGCGATCTGCGGGGCGGCGAGGAGCGCAGTGCGCGGGGCGAGCGTGCGGGCCGAAGGTCGGCACGCGACCCCTCATGCTCGCCGCGCTTGTTCGAGCGGATTCGCTCCCGCAGGGAGCGAGCAGCGAGTTGCGCGGCGCGCCCCGCGCACGAGCACCGCAGCGCAGTCGATGCGCAGCATCGACCGCCACGCCATGAGCCAGCGATGCCGGACGCCCGGCGCGGCGAGGTGCAAGCCTGCACCTGGCGCAGCCGGCTTCGCCGGGCGACTACGGTGTCTAGTACGCCTGCGGATCCTTGAACACCAGCCGGATCGTGCGCCAGATGATGTAGAGATCAAGCCGCAGGGACCACTGGCGCAGGTACTCGAGGTCGTAGTGGATGCGTCGCTCCATGTCCTCGAGCTGCGCGGTTTCGCCGCGCGCGCCGTTGATCTGCGCCCAGCCGGTGATGCCGGGCTTGACCTTGTGGCGGACCATGTAGCCCTTGATCACCTTGCGGAACAGTTCGTTGTGCGAGACCGCGTGCGGGCGGGGGCCGACCACGCTCATGCGGCCCTGGAGCACATTGAAGAACTGCGGCAGCTCGTCGAGCGAGGTGCGGCGCAGGAAGCCGCCCAGGGGGGTGATGCGGTCATCGTCCTTCGTTGCCTGCTTCACATGGGCGCCGTCCTCGGCGACCTTCAT
>Ga0172382_10003715_pt1 | contig 23938 bp, 26 predicted proteins | sample Leawel138RmetaG_FD_122245 | JGI IMG/M metagenome (GOLD analysis project Ga0172382, IMG submission 122245) | Leachate microbial communities from a municipal landfill in Southern Ontario, Canada - Leachate well 138R metaG | ecosystem: Engineered > Solid waste > Landfill > Unclassified | place... | reverse complement strand
ATAATTGAAAACATAGTTAAACGAAAAGTCAGAAGTCGGCAAACCACGCCCTGCTGAAATGGCGGTTACTTTTACATAGCCTTCAGGATGAGGAAAGAATTGCAATACTTCTCCTGCATATTGAAAGCCATCCAAATATTCGACTATTTTGATGGAGTCATTCTCTCTTACTGATTTGGATATTTTTTGTCCCGCTGCATTGTATTGGTAACTGATGTATTTCTCATTTGACCAAGTGACTTTGGTCGGTAAATTCAAATGGTTGTAGGTGATACTTTCAATCCCTTTGTTACGGTCTTTAACCATTGAGCTACGCTCGTTTTCTTCACAAAAAAGATTATCAATCTTTTTTACTCGAAAATCATTGGCATCGTATTCCAATTGGTTAATGAAATTTTCACTTACTATGTAAAAAGGTTTTCTCATGGTTTTTCTTAGGCTAAAGATATTGATTTTTTCCTGTATCACTAATTCTAAAACACGAAGTATTCATTTTTTTGTTTTTATTTTGAATTGCGCTTATTATCAGTTGATTGGACGCTAAAAATAGTGTCAGCACTAATTGTGATACGTTACCACATTGCCCCGATTATTGCTTATTTTTTTTATTATATATAACATTATCTGCTTCTTGAAGTTGCAAATAATTGGGGTTATAAAATATTTTAAATTCTTCTTTACGATTTTTGTCAATATACCAAACTATAATTATATTGTTTCTAACTCCAGTATTTAAGATTTGTTCACTTTTTAAGAGATTTGTAAGATAACTTTGTTTTATATCGCAAGAAACATTTCTATTGTTTTTAAATTCTATAGCTTGTCCAGCTTGAGTATATAAGTAATCATTACACTTTAAGTTTTTCTCTAAAACATATATTTGATTATAGAATACTTCCCCTTCAACGAATAACGCTATAAAATAATATTCGGTATTTGGTAGAAATTGATTGGAAAATCCTATTTTAGTAAAAGTATCTTTCAAAAAAGTTTCTTCAAAATATAAAACATAATTTAAACTAAGATTTACCTTAACTTTATCTCTATCAGAGATATTCATATTGTAAAACTCCATTAAGTTTTCAGAAGCCTTACTTTGCCATTCTTTAGTTGAAAAAATAACTTCATGGGATGAAATTATTTCTTGCGCACTATATTGTCTTTGTGTTTTACAAGATTGTAATGAAAACATCAATATTAGTGTTGTTATATTAAGAATTAGTTTTTTCATTCTAAAATTATAGGACTTAATCTTGCTGGAACATTATTTTCTTCTCTGAGTTTATTCTCCTCTTCTCGTACCTCTATTTCTTCTTTAGATATTCCTCCTGGCTTTTGATAAAAAGAATCAGGGTCTACAGCATTTTCAGGATAAACATGACTTTCAGAGGTCCCATCCATAATACGCTCAGCGTGTAATAATTCATGACCCAATCCAATTTTTGGAAGTCTTGTGTTTCCTCCACTTATATCACCACCACCCAATTCATTATGGAGTCCATATGATACTATAGCATCAGATCCTTCATTTTTAGTCCCATCTTCTTTTAAACTCGATTTACTCGAATCCACTACATCTGTTTTATTTTTCCCATCTGAAGAAGGATTTATTGTTGTGGTTTTGCTCATAATGCTTTTCTACTGTTGAATAAGGAATTCGCGAACTACGTTTATTGTACTGTAAAGGGTTGATGGTATTTTGGTTTGCTATGTAAAAAATATTTCTCAAATGGTTTTTCTAAGGCTAAAGATATTGAATCTTTGTTAGAATTTGGGTTTTGTCAAACGTTTTACATTTTGAAATGATACTTCCTATTAATTTGAAATTCATTTTTAACACACGTATCAGCACGGTATTTCAATTTTTTCATGTCCCCATCTGATGCGTCAAATTTAATAAATGAAATGTTATCCTAATTAAATGAACCAAAAAATGAGTGATAATACTTGCTAACCTCTTGAAAATCCTTTTTGAATGCTGTCAATCTACGACCTGCGTAGGCTGTAATCTATTCCATTATTAGGGATTTATCTCATATCGATCCAGCAGGCTATTTGTTTTATGATTAAAAGAGAAAACTGAATTTGGCAAGCGAATTAAAAACAAATTGATAAATTTGCATGGACCAATGAAGATCTTAAAGTTGCAACTAGTTAATTATGTTGTAAACACAAAAATATTACTTGGAAGACCAATCGACGCCTCAATAGAAACAACACGAAAGAAAACAGAATGAATAAACTAATTATTTTTTTAGCACATGGTCAATCCTATTTTATTAATTTGGCGAGAATATCAATACTTATAGTTATGGTCTGGATTGGCGGACTAAAAGTATATCAATATGAAGCAGACGGAATTGTTCCATTTGTTGCCAACAGTCCATTTATGTCTTTCCTTTACAATAATGATGCTCCTGAATACACCGATTATAAAAATCCAGAAGGAAAAACAGTTCAAAAAAACATAGATTGGCATAAAGAAAATGGAACCTATATTTTTGCTTATGGCTTAGGAACGGTTATAGTAATTATAGGCTTGCTCACTTTTTTGGGAATTTGGTATAATAAAATTGGATTATTAGGGGGAGTACTAACCTTTGGGATGTCATTAATTACATTGACTTTTTTGATTACAACACCAGAAGTGTATGTCCCAAATCTTGGCGGAGATTTTCCGACACCGCAATTTGGATTTCCTTATTTATCGGGTGCAGGAAGATTGGTGATAAAGGACGTAATAATGATGGCTGCTGGACTAATTTGTGCGTCGGACTGTGCAAGAAAACTTGTAGGACAAACGAAATAAGCACTACGTATGAATACACTTTTCCACATATTCAAAGTTGACGAAGCTGAAGCCCAAAAAATTTCTTCTCAACCTGACGAACCTCACAATCACGATTTTGAAGAGTTGCTGATTGGCATCAATGGAGAGTTAGAACATTTCATTGATTTTAATACAACTCTAATCCAATCGCCTTTTGTGAGTTTCGTAACCAAAGGAAAAGTGCACCGGGCAATTCCAAGGCTGCATAATGGGAAGTGCGATATTTGGGCAATTCGTTTCAAAAGCGAATTTATTCCCGAGACTACATTTCAACTCTATTCCTTCTATCACGACCAAGCCAACATAAAATTTGAAAAAGGGGATTGTTTTCAAAGATTGGTTACCCTTTGTGAGATGATGTACGCCGAAACGCAGCAGGAAACAACAGATCTTTCCATCCTAAGACAACTATTAAGTGTGCTGTTCACGATGATCGAAGCTGAAAGAAAAAAGTTAGCACCACAAGAAGGTCCTTTGCAAAAAACGCAACATATTTCATTCGGAAATTTCCTAGCCATTCTTGAAGAAAATTATCGAAGACCTGTTGGCGTGGAATTCTATGCAGAAAAACTTTTTATGTCATCAAGGAATTTGAATATCATCTGCCAAAATATTTTGGAGCAGAGTGTTTCAGAAATAATTGAAACCCGTAAATTGATTGAAGCCAAAAACCTCTTAATCTCTACAGAGAAAACTATTTCAGAAATAGCGTATGAACTTGGCTACAACGAAAACTCCTACTTTTCAAATGTCTTCAAAAAAAAGGCAGGACAATCGCCAAGTGAGTTTAGAGAAGATATGAAAAACAGACTAATTTCCTAAATCTACATCTCTATTACCGAAAAATGTAATTCGCTATATAAGAATGCAGCTACCTTTGTAATCAATTAATATTACTAATTTATTTTTTTACAATTATGAGAAAAGCACTTATTTTATTTGCAGTAACATTGATGAGCATAGGCTCATTCGCACAGAGTCAATGGAAAGTAGATCCTTTTCATTCATCAGTAAATTTCAATATATCCCATTCTGGGATTAGTATTGTGAATGGGAAATTTACGGAATACACCGGAACCTTAACTACAAATGGAGAAGCATTGAACGATGCGAAAATTGATTTTACGGTTAAAGTAAACAGCATCAATACGAACGTAGAAAACAGAGACAACCATCTGAGAAATGCCGATTTCTTTGAAGTGGAAAAATACCCAGAAATGACTTTTAAAAGCAGTGAAATATTGGCTACAGGAAAACCAGACAAATATCTATTGTACGGAAAATTGACCATAAAAGATGTGACTAAAGATGTAATTTTTGATCTCCATTATGGTGGAAATGCCAAGAGCAAACAAGGCGAAAAATTAGGATTAAAAGCCACTACAACTATCAATAGATTTGATTACAACATTAACTATGACCCAACGGCTGCAGGTATAGGAAAAGACGTAAAGATTTTGGTTCACTTGCAGTTTGCCAAGCAATAATTCATTTTAAAAGGATAAGTAAATAAATAAAAGCAATATGAAATACAACCTCAAAATCATTTCTTCTACTGTGCGTCCCGGCCGCAAAGGTTCGATTGTAGCAGCGTGGATTACTGAATTGGCAAAGCAAAACGAAAACTTTAATGTAGAATTATTGGATCTTGGCGAGATCAATTTACCAATGATGAATGAGGCTAATCACCCCATGCAGAAAAAGTACGAACACGAACATACCAAGCAATGGAGTGCCAAAATAGAGGAAGCTGATGCTTTTATTTTTGTAACGGCCGAATACGATTATAACTATCCGGCACCCTTACGTAATGCACTGGAATATCTCTTTTTGGAATGGGGATATAAAGCTGCGGGTATTGTAAGCTATGGTGGTATTTCGGCAGGCACCAGAGCGTCAAACAGTTTAAAAGCAGACTTATCCACTTTCAAAATAGTGCCTTTAACTGAAGCGGTAAACTTTCCGTTTTTTCAGCAGAATATCAATGACCAGAATGAATTTGAAGCCAACGATAGCGCTCATAAAGCTGCACAAACAATGTTTAAGGAGTTAATCAGATGGACAAAAGGGCTGAAAACCATAAGGGAAGATCAATCCTAGTAAAATGAGTTCACTTACAATTTGTCAAGGGTAATATTTTTAAAAATTTAGATTAACATTAAAAAATGAAACAAACAATAAAAAGCAGTTTACGTACGGATACTTCGCAGAATACGTTATCCATAGCATTATTATTACTTCGAGTTGCAATGGGAGGAATGATGTTAACCCACGGTTTAGGAAAACTTACCATGCTTTTTGGAAATGACCCAATTGCATTTCCAGATCCTTTAGGTATTGGTCTAACGGCATCTTTGGCACTTGCAGTTTTTGCTGAAGTAGTTTGCTCCATCTTTTTGATTTTCGGACTAGCAACAAGATTTTCTGCCATAATTTTGGTAGTAACAATGCTTATTGCTGCGTTCATTGTTCACGGTGAGGATGATTTTGGAAGAAAGGAATTAGCACTACTTTATCTTTTAAATTATGTAGTAATTGCGAAAGTTGGAGCGGGAAAATATTCGATTGATAATTGGTTGAATAAAAAAGAGCGCTTAAACAATTTAAAAAACAACGGCGTTGGTGCCAATATTTAAAACAGTATGAATCTAAAAGATTTAAATAAAATGACAGCCACAATGAGTAACACCGGAAAAATGCCGGTGTTATTTCTTGGTCATGGAAGTCCTATGAATGCCATTGAAGAAAATGAATTTGTTTCAGCATTCAGAAAACTTGGAAAAGAATTGGTTCGACCCAATGCCATCCTTTGTATTTCGGCACATTGGGAAACAAAAGGCACATTTGTTACAGCCATGCAAAATCCACCGACCATTCACGATTTTGGAGGGTTTCCACAAGCTTTGTTTGATGTTCAATATCCTGTACCAGGAAGTCCGGAATTGGCACAAGAAACCAAAAAAATCATAACCAAAACAGAAGTTGGATTGGACGATAAATGGGGACTTGACCATGGAGCCTGGAGCGTAATCAAACATTTATATCCAAATGCTGATATTCCGGTAATACAAATGAGTATCGATTATTCGCAACCTGCAAAATACCATTATGAATTAGCAAAAGAAATAAACAGCCTTCGCCAAAAAGGAGTTTTGATTATTGGAAGCGGCAATATAGTGCACAATCTGCGGATGGTAGCATGGGGAAAATTAAACGAAGAATACGCTTTTGATTGGGCAATAGAAGCAAACGAAAAAATGAAAAATCACATTTTAAATGGAGACCATCAAAAACTAATCGACTTTAGATCACAAGGAAAAGCGTTTGATTTAGCGATTCCAACCCCCGAACATTATTTGCCTTTATTGTATACATTGGCTTTAAAAGAAGAAAATGAAAGAATAACACTCTTCAACGACAAAGCAGTTGGAGGTTCGTTATCAATGACTTCTTTAAAAATTGAACCGAATTGATAATGTGGTAAATAGGCAGTAGCTAACAACTATCAAGACTAAAAAAACAATGGACATTATAATAAGAAAAGCAGAAGAAAAAGACAGCGAGAAAATTTGGACTTTAATGGAACAATTAGCTGTTTTTGAAAAATACATAGACAGTTTCGCAATCACACCTGAAATTGTAAGAGAAAGTGGCTTTCGTAAAAATCCGCCAGATTTTTATTGCATTGTAGCAGATGACAACGACAAAATTGCTGGAATGTTGGTGTACTATTTTTTGCATTACACAGCTCAAAACAGACCTGCTATTTATATGAAAGAACTATATGTGGATGAAAATTATCGTGGTAAAAAAATTGGCGAACAGTTGATGGACGCTTTACGAAAAGAAGCTGAAATCAATAATTGCACCCAAATAAAATGGACAGTTGCACCTTGGAACAAAGCAGCACAAAAATTCTACGAACGATTAGGAGCAACAGAAAATAATGAGTGGCTTAACTATGAATGGAAACTGTAATGATGAGCACAATTGAAGTAGCAAAAATAGGAAAAGAAGAAATTCTGCGATTGCAAAAAATTGGCAGGCAAACTTTTTATGAAACATTTTACGAGAGTAATACCGAAGAAAATATGAAGAGCTATTTAGAAAACGGTTTTTCCATTGATAAAATAACTGCCGAACTAAATAACGAAACATCTGAATTTTATTTCGTCAAACTTGACAAGGAGGTTATCGGTTACCTAAAACTCAATTTCGGACAATCACAAACCGAACTTAAAGACAACAAAGCTCTTGAAATTGAAAGAATTTATGTGCTTAAAGAATTTCACGGAAAAAAAGTTGGACAAATTCTATACGATAAAGCTATTGAAATAGCCAAAAATAAAAAAGCTGATTATGTTTGGTTAGGAGTTTGGGAAGAAAATCCAAGAGCAATAAAATTTTATAAAAAAAATGGTTTTATAGAATTTGACAAACACATTTTCAAACTTGGAAATGACGAACAAACCGACATAATGATGAAATTGGAGCTGAATTAAAAAAGCCAGGAACTAACAACTAAGCATTCGTGTAACGAAGGAGCCAAAAGGAATGCGGAGTTGACTAAACCAGTGTCTGTCGGTTTGCCTATTTTTAATTTCCTATTATCTGTTATTATAATAAATCAGATAAATATTGTTAGCCATACCCTCCCAACGTTGTATTTTTCGCAACGACAATAATCTGTATATTTATTGAGGCTTAGTACTATTACTGATGAAAAATACCGACCGCACAGTCAAACTCTTTTAATTCTCCACCACCACCCCAAATTGTTGATAAATATTTAACTCATTATGTGAGATATATAAAATATCAATCGTAATATTGCAATGAAGCAATGAAGCAATGAAGCAATGAATAGAGATAACCAATAGATATAAAAATATGTACACAGAGCAACAAAAAGAAATCGCCTTATTCGCTAAAGTCTTTGGACATCCGGCAAGAGTGGCGATTTTACAACAATTATTTGAAATAGACGCTTGCTATTGTGGCGATTTATCCGAAGAAATTGGACTCGCACAACCCACTATTTCCCAACATCTAAAAGAATTAAAAACGGCAGGACTCATTAAAGGTACTGTGGAAGGAACGAAAGTTTGCTATTGTATAGACCACGAAAACTGGACTAAAATGAAGAAATTGATGCATCAATTTTTGGATAAAGACATTCCTAAAGCAGATTGCTGCTAAATTTTTTACTAAAATCAATCGTTTAATCGCAATAAACAAATATCAAAATGACATTATCAGAAATTAAAAACAAATTACAGCAATTGGAACAAATCGGTTTTCAATTGCCAAACGGAGAATTAGTACCTAGTCATTTTCACGTGACCGAAATCGGTAAAATCACAAAACACTTTATTGATTGTGGCGGTACCCTAAGAAACGAAGAAGTAGTCAACTTTCAACTTTGGAATGCAGATGACTATGACCACAGATTACATCCAGAAAAATTATTGGACATCATCGAACTTTCCGAACGTGTTTTAGGGATTGAAGATTTGGAAATCGAAGTGGAATATCAAGGCGATACGATTGAAAAATTCGGACTTGATTTTGACGGAAAAAACTTCTTGCTGACCAATAAACAAACTGATTGTTTGGCAAAAGATAAGTGCGGCATTCCTGAAGAGAAACCGAAAATAAAATTAGTTGAATTGGCAAATGAATCTTCTTGTACACCAGGAGGTGGTTGCTGCTAAAATAACCACTTAACATCAAGAAAATGACAACAACAACTCTCTTTTCAGAAATAGAACAAGTAATCAAGGAATTAAACCCTGAAACTATTTCAAACCAACGCAAAGCAGTCTTACAACCGCTAATCGATTATATTCAGTCAAAAGTTTCAAATCATCAGGACATCAGAATCAACTTTATCTGTACACACAATTCGCGAAGAAGTCATTTAGCACAAATTTGGGCACAAACTTTAGCCTATCATTTTACTATCAAAAACCTGTTTTGTTATTCAGGTGGTACGGAAGCTACGGCACTGTTTCCAGTGGTTGTTGAGACTTTGCAAAACTTAGGTTTTAAAATTAAAAGCATTTCTGAAAGCAACAACCCTATTTACAGTATTAAATATGCTGATAACGCATATCCTATCATTGGTTTTTCTAAAAAGCTGGATGATGATTTTAATCCCAAATCTGAATTTGCAGCCATTATGACTTGCTCACAAGCTGATGATGGCTGCCCATTTGTTGTAGGAGCCGAAAAGCGTATTCCAATTACGTTTGAAGACCCAAAGATATTTGATGGCACACCACAACAAGCTGAAAAATACCAAGAAAGAAGTCTGCAAATTGCAACTGAATTGTTCTATGTCTTTTCTCAAATAAATTTATAAAAATGGCAACCAAAAAATTAGGGTTTTTAACCAGAAATCTCACTTTATGGATATTTGCTGCAATGGCAATCGGAGTTGGTCTTGGCTATTTCATTCCAACTTTCCCAAGCATTATTGACTCGTTTAGCAGCGGAACAACCAATATCCCAATTGCCATTGGTTTAATAGTAATGATGTATCCGCCTTTGGCAAAAGTGAATTATGCGCTATTACCCAAAGTATTCAAAAACACAAAAATCCTTTCTGCTTCGTTGATTTTAAATTGGGTCATCGGACCTGTTTTAATGTTTCTATTGGCAATTACGTTTTTACGTGATTATCCAGAATATATGGTGGGTGTTATTTTAATCGGTTTGGCGCGGTGTATTGCAATGGTTTTGGTCTGGAATGACCTTGCCGAAGGCAATAGCGAATATGGTGCAGGATTAGTAGCGTTAAACAGTGTTTTTCAGGTTTTCGCCTATAGTTTTTATGCGTGGATTTTTATTACGGTGCTTCCGCCCTACTTTGGATTTGAAGGTGCTATCGTGGATATTTCAATGGGAACGGTCGCAGAAAGTGTCGCTATTTATTTAGGACTTCCATTTTTGATGGGAATTTTAAGCCGTTTAATTTTAGTGAAATTAAAAGGAGAAGAATGGTACACCCAGAAATTTATTCCTGCTATTTCTCCATTGACATTGATTGCGCTTCTATTTACCATTGTCATTATGTTTTCGCTCAAGGGAGAATTAATTGTAGAAATTCCGATGGATGTTCTCATTATTGCCGTTCCTTTAATCATCTATTTTAGTTTAATGTTCATCATCAGTTTTTTCTTTACCAAAGCAATAGGTGCTTCCTATGCAGAAAACGCAGCAGTTTCATTTACGGCAGCTGGGAACAACTTTGAATTGGCCATTGCAGTTGCCATAGCCGTTTTCGGGTTAAATTCAGGACAAGCTTTTGCGGGAGTTATTGGCCCGTTGGTTGAAGTTCCGGTGCTCATCTTTTTGGTTCGGGTTTCTTTTTGGTTGAAGAAAAAATATTACGGGTAAGGCAATATGGGATGATCAATTGAATGGGGAAAAGCCTATTGATAACACGGCAAAAGTGCTAAATTGAAAGTTTAAAAGTGAATACTTGTCTTTTATACGCTTGTTAGACACAAGCTGGAAAAAATCCGAACTATCATTAAAAATCCGAATAGAAAAACTCCAACACATATTTTAGCACATTTGTTTTTTTCTCGCATAATACCAACGCTCCAAAAACCATTGTACACTCCTTTCTTGTATTTGTATTCATAATCTTCACCATATACATTTCCACCCCGCAAAGAAAATTTGGGATCTACTTTTGAGAATTCTGATTTTGCAGTTTTTAAATCTCCGTTTGAAAGTGCTAAAGTTCCCTTCATATTTGCCTCGGGTGCAATCCGTACACTCAGAACATTCGTAATACGATTCATTGAAATTTTTTTACCCCGTGAAAACCACTTCCACATTCTTATCCAAATCCGCATAATTTCTGACAGAGCTAAAATAGTAACTTTTCGGGCCAATTTCTGGATACCTTACGATTTAGAATGTATGGGCATAAGAAATGAAAAATAGAATTTTTCAAGCTTTGGGTAATTTGACAATTTCCATTAACTTTGCAACTGATTTGGAAAATAAAATCATTGATGCAGTCTTAAAAAGATACGAGTCATCCGATTTCGTGCAGAATTCCATTGCCCAATTTCAAAAACAAGCCGATTCAAAAATTCATGCACGAGGTCAATTTGGATCTTCGTTGTCATTTTTGACGACCCAAGTTCTCAAACAATCTGGAAATCCAGTTTTACTGATTCTCGATGATAAGGAAGAAGCAGTCTATGTTTTGAATGAATTGGAAACGCTTTTTAAAAGAGATGAGATTCTATTTTTACCCGCTTCGTATCGAAGACCCTATGAAATTGAGGAAACCAACAATGCCAATGTAGTTCTGAGAACCGAAGTTTTGAATACCCTAAACGGTGCAAAGAAACCACGTATCGTATTGACGTATTCAGAAGGTTTGTTTGAAAAAGTAGTCACTCGAAAAGCGTTGAATAAAAACACTTTACGTATTTCAGAAGGAGATTCTTTGGATATTGATTTTTTGAATGAGATCTTATTTTCGTATGAATTCCATCGGGTTGATTTTGTTTCACAACCGGGTGAGTTTTCAATTCGAGGAGGAATTGTGGATGTTTTTTCCTTTTCAGAAGAACAACCTTTCCGGATTTCCTTGTTTGGAGATGAGGTGGAATCGGTTCGTCGTTTTGATATTGATACCCAATTGTCGGTAGGAAAAGTGAAAAGTTTTACGGTAGTTCCGAATTTGGAAAATAAATTTAGTTCGGAATCTCGGGAAAGTTTCTTCGATTACATTTCCGATAAAACGATTGTTGTTGCAAAAAATATAGCTGTCATTCAAGCGGCGATTCATCGGAATTTTGGTTTGGCGGAAGAAGCGTTTGAACGTTTATCCAAAGATATCAAGCATACGTCACCCAAAGGATTATTTCTGGATGAAGGTGAATTCAAGTCAGAAATCTCGAAATTTCCTGTTATTGAATTTTCATTGAATGCGTATTTTGAGAATTCAGTTTCCTTTGAATTGAATCACAAACCTCAACCTTCTTTCAACAAGCAGTTTGATCTGTTGGCAGATGAATTCAATCAAAAAACCAAAGAAGGTTTCACGAATTATCTTTTTTGTTCGGGTGAAAAACAAGTCGAACGTTTTAAAGCGATTTTTGAAGATATTTCAAAAGATGTCAAATTTGTTCCCATCATCGGTTCCATTCATCAAGGATTTATAGACGAAGATTTAAAAATCACGTGTTATACCGATCATCAAATCTTTGAACGGTACCACAAATACAATCTCCGAAATTCTTTTTCAAAGAAGGAATCGATTACACTCAAGGAATTGACTTCACTTCAAATTGGAGATTATGTGACGCATATTGATCATGGTGTTGGGAAATTTGCGGGATTGGTGAAGATAGATGTGCAAGGAAGTAAACAGGAAGTAATTAAATTATTTTATCAAAACAACGATATTTTATATGTCAGCATCCATTCCCTTCATAAAATAGCCAAATTCACGACCAAGGATGGAGGTGAACCAAAAATCAATCGATTGGGTTCACCTGCTTGGCGGAATTTAAAGAATAAAACCAAAGCAAAAGTCAAGGAAATCGCTTTTGACTTGATTAAGTTGTATGCAAAACGTCGAACTCAAAAAGGATTTCAATTTGAGCCGGATGGCTATTTGCAAAATGAATTGGAAGCCTCGTTCATATATGAAGACACGCCGGATCAGTTGAAGGCGACAAATGACGTGAAGGCAGATATGGAAAGTGAACGTTCCATGGACCGATTGGTTTGTGGAGATGTAGGTTTCGGGAAAACAGATGTTGCGATTCGTGCTGCATTTAAAGCGGCAGTGAATGGAAAACAAACTGCGATTTTGGTTCCCACTACGATTTTAGCTTTTCAGCATTATAAAACGTTTTCAGAACGATTAAGCGAAATGCCGGTTACAGTGGCGTATTTAAATCGTTTTAAAACCACCAAACAAAAGAATGAAATCATTGCTGATTTGGCGAATGGTAAAATTGACATCGTCATCGGAACCCATCAATTGGTAAATAAATCGATTAAATACAAGGATTTAGGCTTGTTGATTGTCGATGAAGAACATAAGTTTGGAGTAAGCGTAAAAGATAAATTGAAAACCCTTCGGTCGAATATTGATACCTTAACATTGACTGCAACGCCGATTCCGAGAACACTTCAGTTTTCTTTGATGGCCGCTCGGGATTTATCGATCATTAAAACACCGCCACCCAACCGTCAGCCAATTGAAACGCATTTGATCGGATTTAACGAAGAACAAATTCGGGATGCGGTTTTCTATGAATTGCAAAGAGGAGGTCAAGTTTTCTTTGTGCATAACCGAATTGATACTTTAAAAGAAGTTGCCGGAATGTTGCAGCGATTAATTCCCGATGCGCGGATTGCAACCGGACATGGACAAATGAAAGGACCTGAATTAGAGAAAGTAGTTCTTGGATTTATGGAGGGGAAATTCGACGTTTTGGTTTCTACTACGATTGTTGAAAACGGAATTGACGTTCCGAATGCGAATACAATTATCATAAGTGATGCTCAGAATTTTGGTTTGGCGGATTTGCACCAAATGCGCGGTAGAGTAGGGCGAAGCAATCGAAAAGCGTTTGCGTATTTGATTTCACCACCCACTTCGACTTTGACCAATGAAGCTAGAAAAAGACTGCAGGCGATTGAACAATTTACAGATTTAGGTTCCGGATTTAATATTGCGATGAAGGATTTGGAAATTCGTGGAGCCGGAAATCTTTTGGGCGGAGAACAATCTGGATTTATGGCAGACATTGGGTTTGATACCTATCAGAAAATTCTAAATGAAGCCATTGAGGAATTGAAAGAAACGGATTTCAAAGATTTATTTGAAGATCAACAACCGGTAGATAAAGTATATGTATCCGATGTCCAAATAGATACAGATTTACAGATATTGATTCCGGATGAATATGTGAACAATGTGGAAGAACGTTTGGCGTTGTACAATGAGTTGGCAGGAATTGAAGAAACAGCTGCACTCAATCAATTTGAAACCAATTTAATCGATCGATTTGGCGACTATCCCAAAGAGGTTTCGAATTTACTGAAAAGTATGAAGCTGAAATGGATGGCAAAAGAATTAGGTTTTGAACGAATTATCTTGAAGAAAGGAGTTTTATTGGCGTATTTCGTGAGTAAACCGACATCGGATTATTACAAATCCGAGCAATTCCAACACATCATTTCTACCCTGCATCAAAACCCACGATTGGCGAGTTTCAAAGAAAGACCGTCCAAAATTGAAGGAGTTGATAAAACATTGATGCTTCGTTTTGAAGGTGTTAAGAATGTAGAAACAGCCATTGAGAAATTGGGTGTTTTGGAAAGAAAGGAATCGATCGCATCTGAATAAAACGTTAGTAAATCAGTTTTAATCCAAAAAAAAACCGTCCAATCCATTGATTAAACGGTTTATTATACCTTAAAAAGGTATTCTATTTTCATTTGTGCTTACAGCATTTTCAGAAAACCAACTTCTTTTTCGGTCAGTTTTCGCCAATCCCCCCGTTTTAAATTTTTCTTTGTCAATCCACCCATCGAAACGCGATCCAGAGCTTCCACTTCAAATCCCATTTTTTCGAAAATTCGGCGAACTACACGGTTCCAACCGATGTGAACTTCAATTCCTACTTCGTCATGCGGTTTTCCTTCGATGAAAGAGATGCTATCTACTACCGCAATTCCTTCGGGAATGAGTCGTACGCCTTTTAGAATCGTATCTAAATCTGCATGCGTTGCTTTTTTATTCAACTTGACATGGTAGATTTTTTTAACGGAATGGCTTGGATGTGTTAATTTTTTAGCTAGATACCCGTCGTTGGTAAAGAGTAAGAGTCCCGTTGTGGCTCTATCCAATCTTCCAACGGGGAAAACCCGTGCTGTAGTTGCATTGGCAATTAAATCCATGACGGTTTTTCGGTCTTTTTCGTCACGGGTTGTGGTAATAAATCCTTTCGGTTTATTCAAAAGGATGTACACGTTTTTTTCTGCGGTAATGGTTCTTCCGTCGAATTTAACGATGTCGCCGGGTTGCACTTTATAGCCCATTTCTGTAATGGTTTTTCCATTGACTTGGGCCAATCCTGTTTTGATTAATTCATCGGCTTCACGTCGAGAACACATGCCTGAGTTAGCGATGTATTTATTGAGTCGAATGGTTCCATCGTCCACCGGTGCCTTTTTCAAACGGGGTTTGTATGGTTTTCCGGGAACTTTTGATTTTGGTTTTGAATTTCCAGTCGGCTTCTCATGGGAAGCATCTCGCCTTTCCTGCTTTTTCTTCATTGTTTACATTTTATAGTGTCTGTTATTCGCGTGAGAGATAGTAGCGAAAAGCCCGGAGTACCGTTGTTTAACGGGACGAGGACTTGTAGCGGATAGCCCGACCTGCTTTAGCAGGGCACGCCCTATCTATTTAAATAAGATTTTGCAAAGTTAAGGGATTTAAATCTATGAATACCATATTAAATATTCCAAATCCAATCAACAGTTTAAAAACCAAATACAATATCTTGTAACTCGTTCGAGTATGGTTGCGATGCAGCGGGAAAAGTAGGATGACCATGAATACGGATGTCAACAAGAAAAAATACCGCATATAGCCTGTGGCGCTGTTGTCCCACATGTAAATGGATAATAGGGCGGTGAGTACCATCAGAATGGTCAGCACCGTTTTGGTTTTTCGTTCGCCGTAAATCAAGGGTAAAGTGCTGTAATTATACAATGCATCTGCGGTGGAAGTGGTTAAATCTTTTAGTATATCGGTGATGAGTAAGAGTAAAAATAGAAATCCCGCGTGAAAAAAGATGATTTTTGAGAAATTTTCATAGTAAAGAAAAAGTGCGAAAAACGGAAAAACCATCAGAACGACGGACCAAATATTATTTAACCAAACCAGTTTATTTATTTTGTGGGAATAAAACCACACTAAAAATTGAAAAGTCAAAAAGAATACAGCGACTCTCCACGAAACTAAATACGCAATGCCAAGTGCTAATAGGTTGAGTGCTAAGTAGGTGTTTAATTTAAAGTTCTGAGATACAAAGCGTTCGATATAATTTTGAAGCGGGCGTTGAATGGCATCTTTTTCTAGATCGTAAAAATTGTTGATAATATACCCGGCCGCTGCACTTAGGGCAGATGAAAAAATGATGAAATTCAGGTTTTTATCGAGCAAAATACTGAGGTGATTTCGGCTGTCGTTGAAAATAAAAAGACTGGCCATGTATTGCGCCAAAACGAGCATTGCGATGTTATATCCTCGAATTACGGTGAATAGAGCAAGTGTTTTTACAAACAATTTTCGCACTCCTAGCGATTTCATGCGTGATAGGATTGGATTACTTTATCGGCAAACCAACACGAAGCGGAAAGGTTAAGTTGATTTTCTTTGGCGTATTCAATCACTTTATCGACCAATTTTTTACCGTAGCCTTTTTCTTGAAATTCTTTTTTGACTAAAGTGTGGTAGATGGAAATGGAGTCTTCTTTTTTCCACTTAAAATCAATCTCTCCAATTCTTATTTCATCGTCGTAAAGAGTAAATCTTGCATTTTGTTCCCCTTCTTCGAATTTGAAATTAAGCATTTTTTAGAATTTATAGATTACTTCGGTATCAAACTCCTTCAAATGATTTTTCGCTTCCTCATAGTCCTTTGTAAACCCTAAAATATACCCTCCGCCTCCTGATCCACAGAGTTTTAGATAATAGGAGTTGGTTTGAATTCCATGTTGCCACGCATCAACTAATCGTTGGGGAATCATGGGTTTAAAGTGTAGGAAAGCCCATGTGGAAAGGTTTTTAAGATTTGCAAACAAGGGATTTACATCGCCTTTTACAAAAGCGTCGATACATGCATTGTTGTATTTTATGAATTCTTCTTTCAGTGTTTTACGGAAGCCTTCTTGTTTTAATTTTTCAAAGAAAATCTGAACCATGGGTGCCGTTTCACCGGGTGAACCTGAGTTAACCAAGAAAATAGCTCCTTTTCCTTCTTTCTGTGCCGGTAATCCAATGGTGGAAATATCGGTTTTGGAATTGATAAGTAAGGGTAAATTCAAATAACAAATCAAAGGATCAATTCCTGAGCTGGTTCCGTGAAAAAACGATTCCATTTTTGAGAAAATTTCTTTTAATTCAGAAATAATCTCTTTTGAAATCTGGGTTGAAGTTTCGATTTTTTGAAGTGCATACCCTTCGTAAATAGCAGCAACCAAAGCGCCAGAGCTACCTACTCCGTATCCTTGTGGAATACTGGAATCGAAGTGCATTCCTTTTTTTATGTCTGCATTTAATCTTTCAAAATCAAATTGATCGTGCAAATTTTCGCTTAAGTAAAGGGCGAACTTTCGGATGCTTTCGTTGGATATTTTGGCTTGACTTCCTTTGTCGAATTTGAGTGAACCTTTGTAGGAGTTATAGGGAATGGTTAATCCTTTGGAATCTTCAATGATTCCATATTCTCCAAAAAGTAGAATTTTTGCATAAAACAAAGGATTTCTCATTCACTGTACTTACAGGGACAAAGATAATGTAAATTTCTGATAAAATGCGTTTGTTTATTTGGTGCTTTGTTAAATAGACGCTTAAAGCAAAAGAGGTTACATATGAATTTGCAACCTCTTTTTAATTATTTAAGATTATTTACTTTAAAAGGATGGTTTCCAAAACGTCCATTTATTTCCATTGAAAACGGCCAAACGCTTGGCGCCGGTTTTGTTGATATATACCATCATTCCTGGCGCAGGTGCTATTACATCATCGGTGTTATCAACCATAGGTAAGACCATGGCTTTATCGGATGATTCTAATACCAAAACTCCATTCGCGGTAGTTGTAGATGCGCCAATAATGACTTTTGCTTCGGGAGCTTCTACTGCAGACGTTAATTGATCTGCTAATGCAGTTGTAACATTCCCTTCATTTCCATTGCTGAGGTCATTCCAACTTCCGTTGTAAAATTCAACTTTTGCTTTGGTTGGATTAGTTGCGTTTAGAATAATTGTTCCTTCCACCAATCCGCTTCCAGATGGTAAAGTGGTTACATAAGGCAAAATAATTCCTTTATTTTGTCCGGCCGCAAATTCCATAAGTACCGATGTTTTATTTGAAGCTGTACCTATGTTATCTCCGATTATAACTTGAGAATAAGTCAACGAAGCAATTGCTATTGTTAGTATTGAAAGTATTGTTTTCATTGTTTTTGATTTTTTAAATTAAGGATAGATTTTTCATGAATTTATGGACAACCTGGAGTGTCAAAGCATTTCCATTGAGCATCTGCATAAATTTTCAGACATTTTTCTGTCGTGTCATACACCATCATTCCCTCTTGCGGATTACTTATATTCCCCAAATTAGCGGTTGGAATTCGGGTAATTACAAATCCTTTGGAATTGGATTCCAGCGCAATAAAACCTGCGTTTCTGATTTTAGGCCATTCTGAATTTTCACCCACCTTATCTGCGCTTCGGCCGAGTAATGAAATTCCGACTTCTGTGTTTTTAATATTCCCTGATAAGACGGGGTCAATTTGGCAGGAACACGTTTCATAATCCGGATCGCCAGGTTGAATCAAAACCACATGAACTTCGGATCCCGGTGGATTGGGACAAGTTCCAGGTTCGTAAAATGCGTAATAGATTCCAGGCCCTACTGCTGTGGGGTCGGGAACTTGCGTTCCAGGAGCTCTGTTTGGAGTTGTGTACCAGGTTAAATGGTCACCCAAGGGCACCGTTCCTAAATGTGCATTGTTTAAATTCGCTGTAGTACTTGGACAAATCCGTAAATCCTTTGTAATGGGTCCTGTAGGTGCTCCACAAAGATTTACGACCGATGTATCTCCAAAATTATAAATGTATTCATTGGTGTTTTGATTGGAACCATCTGCCATACTTCCATAAACTCTATGCCCAACATAACCAAATCGCATACTACAGTCTTTGATTAAAATAGTGGTGTGTCCACCTGTTTCAACGGCCATAATGTTGTCTGTTAGATTTAATTTTGTTTCATCATAAGCTCCGGTTGTTTTACCTGGCATATATGTTGGGTCATAGCTTGTTTCATTGGTTGGAAGCCCCAACATTAAACCGTAATTATTACCCCAAGCCCATAATTTATGGTCATTTGTGAGGACATTGATAGCGGCTGCTTTGCTACTCCCATCATGTTCCTGTGGACTGATCCAAACTACATTCGTTAAAAAATCATTGGTTGAGTTGGATTTTTTTACTTGGACCCAATTTCGATTGTCAGTTGTAGTGAAATCTCCCAATTGTCTGTATCCATTTTCTCCCAAAGCATACAATTTTCCATTGGTCGCCAAAAGATAATATGTGACACCATTCGAATCGTTGGTCGTACTACTTGTCATTCCAATCATTTTTGGAGATATTCCTGTAGGTATAGTCATTTGTGTCGCATAGGTTCGCGAAGAAGAATTTGTATTATTTCCTAAATAGGTTTTGCTTCCCCATGTGTAGACTTTACCTTCCGATGTCAGAGCCATAAACGCCTCAGGGACACCACGAATAGCAACAACTTTGGTTAAATATGGATTTCCTGTAGCGTTGGTTTTAACACGGTGCCATTTTTTGTTGTTTGTGTTATTTTCAGTGGTTCCATCTCCATTTTTATTTCCAATAAAGGATAGAACCCACGCATCCCCTGCACATGTAACAATGGATAAAGTTCGATACGATCCAAACATCATTTTTACATCCTCTGGATTCACACCGGCAGGAAGTCCATCTGCTTTGCCATCCACCGTGATTTTGCTAAACGAATTGGTGTTTTTAATATCAGATGATATTAAAACATTGGGAATTCCCCAAATAAAAAGTCCGTCGGTTGTGAGAACTGCAAATTGTTGAACCACACTTTCAAGCGAGGTTCCTGAGGTGCTTCCCGCTGCAAATTTCAATACTTTTCCTGTAAGTGAAGGGTAGTTGATGTTATTTAGAATTTGAGGTGATAAGACATGGTCTGTATTTGTTCCTGAATTCCCAATTCCTTGTCCCCAGACTTTTATTTTTCCGTCTGCTTCCTTCAACAAAGTGGAGTGAAAGACTGAAACAACATTGTCATATTCAATCGTATTCGGGTCGGTGCTATTTACGTAAGTATTGTCATTGCATCCATTTACGCAAAAGTTTTGAGCTGATGTTGAATTCCAAAAGCCCAAACTGATTAAAGCCAAAAAAATGACTTTAAGGGTATCGGTATATTTCATGTTTTGTAGATTTGGTTGATTTCTTTATGTGATTTCGAAACTAAAGTCGAGAATTGGTAACTCGATTCTTAATTTCTTATATGAAAATAGAAAGAGACAAGGGTGGTGCGCGCTCATTGGATTTTAAAACATTTCTCCCATCTTTCATCGTTTCTAGGTAAGGTATCGTAGGAATTTGGGATAGAATTGTATATTGTAAATTGAAACGAGAGGATGGTTTCAATATTTTATAGGAATTACTAAGTATTGAAACGGCTAAATCATTTCTTAAGTGGGACGTAAAATGTTCTTTGCTTTTTGAAGATGTGAATATTAAGGACGGTCTTTCTGCTTTTTTTCTTAAGATGGGGACCGTTAGGGTTTGAACTTCGTGGGGTATATTTTTCTTTTCTTTTTGAAGAACTTTTTTTGTCGAAACAGATTGATCCAAGTAAAACAGACTAGCGTTTTGTAGGTTATCAGCGTTTATGAGAGTGGTTCCTGATGCAATGTAAATTTTAACGGTTTGTTGTGTGGGGAGGATAGAATCTGATTTCTCCACTATTTCTTTTTTTAAAGAGAGAGAATCTTGAGGATACAATAAGGCATTTTGAATCGATACAATACTGTCGTTTGAAATTGTGATTTTTAAGGGAGTTAAAGTGGTATCAGGAGTTTTCAAACGGGGATTTTCCGTAAGTGAATGGGCGTAAAGATTGGTAAAAAATATAAACGCAAGAAAAATCATTAACCCTCGAAAATAAGTAGGGAAATGAAATCTTATGAAAAGAATTTTCACAGGTAACAGAGAATAAGCTCTCACTTTTAGGTTGGGTTAAAGGTTTTTAGGTTTAAAATTCATTAAAAGTAGGTTAGACTTTTAATGAACATGTAAATATACAATTAATTTTTATTTAATTTAGTTAAATTAATTGAAAGCGAAAGTTAGTTTCAAGGAATTACAACCTCTAATACGCTTAGGTGTTCACTTGGAAGCATTTGGTAATCCGAACAATCAGCTGGTATTAATAAGCTTTCGTATTTTTTCAATTCGATTTCGCAGTCTTTGAATGTAAATTTCCCCTTTCCTTCTGTGCAAATATAAATTCGGAGTTCATTGTTAGAGAATTCTTGGGTTTCATCTCCTGAGAAAATTTTTGTGTCAAAATAGGGTGTTTCAATCAACGTATTGAATTGATTTTCGGTGGTTTCGTAGTCTGATTTTATTTTCTCAATCGGTCTAAAATCAATAACTCGAGAAGCATTTTCTGTATGCAATTCTCGTTTTTTACCGTCTTTGTCAATTCGATTGTAATCATAAATCCGATAGGTAATATCCGATGTTTGTTGGATTTCAGCTAAAACTACGCCTGCACCAATCGCATGCACACGGCCTGGGGGAATATAAAGAGCATCTCCTTTTTGAACCGGAATTTTATTTAATATTTCATCCAACGAATTAGCTTTCAAATGCTTTTGGTATTCTTCTTTTTGAATGCCTTTTTTGAATCCTATAGTTAATTCTGAATTAGGTTCTGCATCCATGATATACCACATTTCGGATTTACCGAAAGAGTTGTGAAGTTCTTTTGCTTGCTGGTCGTTGGGATGAACTTGAACCGATAAATCAGCGGCTGCATCCAGAAATTTAATCAACAACGGAAATTCAGTTCCGAACTTTTCCCATACTTTCTTTCCAATCAATCTTTCTTGGTATTCTTCGATTAATTCTTTTAAATCCTTTCCTTTTAATTCTCCATTTTCAACTACACTTACATTTCCTTCTATACCTGAAATACTCCAAATTTCTCCCAATTTATCCTTTTGCAATTCAGTGGGAACTGCCGAGTTTAATTTCGAACCGCCCCAGATTCTATAGTGGGTAATCGGTGTGAATTTTAAAGGATAGAGTTTCATAAAAACCGAGAATTTAAAAAGGATTGTTCCAAAAGGAGTTTATCCTCATCGTTGTCATAAGTGATACTCACACTAAATTCTTTTTCATTCAATTCAGAAATGTAAGTGTCAGATACATAGATGTATTCCGATTCCAAATGGGTAATCGTAGAGCGAATCAAATAGAAAACATGATTTGAAATTTTCTTTCTTTCCATTTCGACCTTTGCCATGAATTCCGTGTTGTTGTAGGCTTTTTTATATAAATCAACCAAGGAGAAAACATAGATTTCGGTGGTTAATTTCTTCATATTTTGATTTTCACCGTAGGTTACCGATATTTTATTCACGGCATCGGATGGATTTTTATAAACAGAAATTAGCTGATTTGAATTTGAAAGATTTAAAGAATCATTTTCGTAGGTTTCCATCTGAAAATCAAAAGGCACGTCATAGTGCCAAATGCTTTGGTCCAAATGAAAAGTTTGTTGACCAAAAAGGCTATAAAATAAAAAGCCTAAAACTATACTTAAACTCGATTTCATCATTCTAAAAATTCCCAAATTAAGTGTGCGGCAATTTTCGCCGTTCGGTTATCTATGTCGTATTCTGGATTCAATTCCACTACATCAAATAATTTTAATTTTCCGGATTGAATCACGGTTTGAAGAATAGATTTTACTTGAAAAGTACGCAATCCATTCGCCGAAGGAGCGCTAACTCCGGGCGCAAATGCTGCATCCAAAACATCCAAATCCAAGCTCAAATAGATCACGTCCATTTTGTGAATGAAATCTTCGACTTTTCGTAAAGAAAAATTCAAGTCAATGTGGACTTCATCTGCCAAAACGGTTTCTACATGAAGTTCTTGTGCGCGACTAAAAAGAGCAGCTGTATTTCCTGTTTTCTGAATTCCAATGGCAAAATAATTGAAATCTCGATCGTTTTGCTTGCAATAGTGAGCCATTTCGTAAAAAGGAGTTCCCGATGTACTGTTTTCAACGGGAATTCGCAAGTCAAAATGCGCATCAATGTTAATGATTCCTATATTTTCATAGCGTTCTGCCAATCCCAAGAAATTACCCAAAGCCGTTTCGTGACCGCCTCCAAGAACGATTGGGAAATAGTTTCTTCGTATTAAATCGGAAATGCATTCGATTTGTTCTTTTCGTGCTTTTTCTAGATTATCTTCTTCCAAAACGATGTTTCCTAAGTCGAAAATTGATTTTCGGGTTTCTAAATTATACGGAAGATTCGCCAAGGCTTTTCGTAGAATGTCAGGAGCGTTTTTTGCACCGATTCGACCCTTGTTTCTTTTTACTCCTTCGTCGGAACAAAATCCGAGAAGGGCAATATTGGGTTCGGTGTTGAAGGTGAGATCGATGAAGTTTTTAAGCTCCACTTTTTGATGAATGCGAAGACCGAATTCGCCATCTTCATCATCAAACCTTCCTGTCCAAATCGATTTATCTGTAAACTGTAGCATATTTATCCAAATTTAGGAACATTCCATTTATAATACATGGCAAGAAGTCGAGTGACCATAATTAACAAGCCCGAAACTATAAAATTAACTGTTTTGTCCACGCCAAAGTTATGTAAAATCAAAAACAATGCAGCACCAATCAGGCACGCAATTGCATAAATCTCCTTTTTGAAAATTACAGGCGTCTGGTTGGTCAACGTATCTCGAATCACTCCCCCCATGACCGCGGAAAACATACCCATAATGGCGGCTATCACCGGATGAAAGCCTAATTCCAATGTTTTTTGGGTTCCCAAAACCGTGAAAAGTGCAATTCCCATGGTGTCAAAAAGCGCCAATTCCCGGCGATATTTGTCAATGGATTGGTGCAAAGCGCGCATAATTACAATTCCAAAAATAATGGCATAGATGAAATTCACGTCGTTTACCCAAACCAGAGGATAGCTTCCTAGGAGCATATCCCGTAAACTT
>Ga0172382_10003711_pt1 | contig 23947 bp, 19 predicted proteins | sample Leawel138RmetaG_FD_122245 | JGI IMG/M metagenome (GOLD analysis project Ga0172382, IMG submission 122245) | Leachate microbial communities from a municipal landfill in Southern Ontario, Canada - Leachate well 138R metaG | ecosystem: Engineered > Solid waste > Landfill > Unclassified | place... | reverse complement strand
TACTCTGAGCCTGTTAAGCCCTTCGGAGATGTCTTCTATGCAGAAGGGTGAGTTCTCAGAGTGCCCGATTGTTGTGTAGAAGGTGTATGCGCCGTAGTTCCAGAGTGAGTAGACACCACATACTTTTTTAGTCCTTACATTTATTTTTTATTATACAAATCTTGTTAATACCTTTGCATCTTTGATATGTGGCTTTATCAACCATCTTTGATATAAGATAGACCCCCATACCTTCAATTTCTGAACAATACTCTTCATCTTCGTGCTTAACAAGAGGGTTAAACTCTTCTCCTTCTTCAAGTATTTCAACCTCTACGTACTTCTTAAAATCTTTCCATATAAGTTTTAATTCGGTTTCATTATCATTAGAACATATAATTATTGCATTACAAATCTCATCTACTACCAACATCAATTCCCAAGTTCTTTTAAAGTTAAGTTTTGAAGCAAGACTTCTTTCTTGAATAAAATTAGAAATATATTCAAGACTCCCATATTGCTTTTCTATTATTATATAATCGAAGGTATTGTTAGTCATTTATCTTTTTTTTAAAACAACCCTTTTCAATCCTTTCAACAATTTTATGTGCAAAATATAAATCTTCCCCTTCTCTTTACTACACTACGTTTAACCATAATTTTAGTTTTACCAGATTATTCTTAAAGTTAAAAAAGATACTCGTTGAAGAATATCTTCATTTAAATTTCGCTTATACTGGTATCAGGTCCATCCTTTACTCCTGCAAAAATTCTTACACCTTTAATTTGTATATCTATATTGTCAACATCAAAATTATCAGGAAGCACCCTTATGTGGGCTATATTACTATGAGGCACAAGGATAACTCGCCTTTCTTTATCTACATCAGCTGGAGGAATCCCGCCCCTACTAACAAGTATTCCTTTACCATCAAGCATTAACCAATTCTCTGTAAACTTAATAGTTTTACCAATAAAAACCCACAATCTTTGTTCGTTAAAATATTTCTTAAAACGAACCTTAACTATTTTACCTTCTATCATTTATCATCTCCTACATACCCTAAGCGTACTGGTTATCAACTACTTCCCTTTATTCTATTACCTAATGTAACATTCCTTGACATACTTTAACATAATCTGTTTTAATTTTTCAAAACTTTCTTCTGTTAACAGAGGGTATGATAAACATTTTTTATCTATAACAGCATTGGGTACAAAACGTTGTAGGTAATGAATTGGAGAATCCTTTATCAATCTACCTATATCCTCAAAATCTTCATAGTTTAAAAGAGGAAAAAGGACTGTTGTCTTAAACTCATAATCTATTGTGGAATCTTTTAAAATGGAAACACTTGCTTCTATATTTTTTGTATCTACCGCAACCCCTGTAAGTAACCCGTATTTAGTAAGAGGCGCTTTTATATCCATAGCAATATAGTCTACAAGTTTCTCTTTTATCAATAATGAAACCATTTCAGGGTTTGTACCGTTAGTATCAACCTTACAAAAGTAACCCATTTCCTTTGCTTTTTTCAGGAACTCAGGTAGCCCTTCTTGTAAACACGGTTCTCCACCTGTAATAACCACGGCATCCAGATAAGATTTTCTTCTGTTTAAAAAATCTAACACATCTTTCTCAGACATGGGAGGTAGAAATTTTTCGGGTAAAACAAGTTGTGGGTTATGACAAAACGGACAACGAAAATTACAACCCTGAGTAAAGACTATGCAACTTAATTTGCCAGGGTACTCTATCAAAGAAGTCTTTTGCAGGTCTCCTATTTTCATTTCAGAATATAATTTTTTCTCAACTTGAACTCTGCCGTTTTTCCTTTGTTCCATTGGTTTACTGGTCTTAAATATCCTACAACTCGTGAATATATCTCAGTCTCTTTTCTGCACTTATCACAAACATGCATCTCGCCTTTAATATATCCGTGTTCAGGGCATACCGAAAAAGTTGGGGTAATAGTAAAATAGGGTAACTTAAATTTTTCACATATAGTCTTTACAAGTTTCTTGACTCCATCAGTAGAACTTATTGTTTCTCCTGTATAAAGGTGTATTACTGTGCCACCTGTATACATAGACTGCATCTCATCTTGAAGTTCAAGAGACTCAAAAATATCGTCAGTATAGTTGACAGGTAAATGGGTAGAGTTGGTGTAAAAAGGTTCCGCACCATTTTGAAATTCTTCTTCATTAGCACAAATGATTTCAGGGAACTTTGTTTTATCAGTTTTTGCTAACCTATAACTTGTCCCTTCAGCAGGGGTTGCTTCAAGGTTATAAAAATTACCAGTTTCTTCCTGAAACTCAATCAACCGTTTTCTCATATATTGCATAACATCTACAGCAAACCTTAACCCTTTTTCTGTACCTATATCTTCTCCAAAAAGGTTTAGGCATGCCTCGTTCATACCAATAATTCCTATTGTTGAAAAATGGTTCATCCAATATTTACCAAACCTTTCTTTAACATTTCTCAGATAAAACTTTGAGTAAGGGTATAGGTCATCTTCAGTAAGTTTTTCTATTATTTTTCTTTTTATTTCAAGAGATTCTTTAGAAATTTCCATAAGGTGAGCAAGTTTTTGCAAAAACTCTTCTTTATTATTTACTGTATAAGATATTCTGGGTAGGTTGATAGTAACAACCCCTATACTCCCAGTTAAAGGGTTAGCTCCAAAAAGACCTCCGCCCCTTTTTCTTAGTTCCACAGTATCAAGTCTTAATCTACAACACATACTCCTTACATCGTCGGGTTTCATATCAGAATTTATAAAATTGCTAAAATAGGGTATCCCGTACTTCGCTGTAACTTGCCAGAGAAGGTCCATATTTTCGTTATCCCAATCAAAATCTTTGGTAATGTTGTATGTTGGTATAGGAAAAGTAAAGACTCGCCCTTTTGCATCTCCTTCAAGCATTACTTCAAAAAAAGCTTTGTTGAGCATATCCATCTCTTTCTGAAACTCTTTATAAGTTGCATCCTTAATTTCACCACCTACAACAACCTGTTGGTCTTTATAAATTGCAGGGACGGTAAGGTCCATAGTAAGATTTGTAAAAGGAGTTTGAAAACCAACCCTTGTTGGTACATTGATATTAAACAGAAATTCTTGAAGCGCCTGTTTTACTTCTCTGTATCCCAGCCCATCATATTTTATAAAAGGAGCAAGAAGGGTATCAAAATTGGAAAAAGCTTGAGCTCCTGCTGCTTCTCCCTGTAAGGTATAGAAAAAGTTGACAATCTGCCCTAACGCTGTCCTAAAATGTCTTGCAGGTTTACTCTCAACTTTCCCTACCGCTCCCTTAAAACCAACCGTAAGAAGGTCCTGCAAATCCCACCCAACACAATATACAGACAAACACCCCATATCGTGAACGTGTATATCACCATTTATGTAGGACAACCTTATTTCTGGAGGAAATATACTGTTAAGCCAATAAGTTTTAGTAATCTCAGAAGCAACATAATTGTTTAGCCCCTGCAAAGAAAAACTCATATTACTATTTTCGTTAACCCGCCAATCTTTTTTGTTTAAATACTGGTTTACCAAATCAAGATTAGCTTTTGTGGTGATTTCTCTTAATTTGGTATGTTGGTCTCTATAAATAATATAAGCTTTTGCTGTTTTTTTATAAGGAGATGTAATAAGGACATCTTCCACGATATCCTGTATTTCTTCAACTGAAGGAATCTTGTCTCCAATAATATCTATTGCCAAATCAAGCACCCTCAACGCAAGTTTTTTAGCTATATCAAGCTCAAATTCTCCTGTTGCAAGACCTGCTTTATGGATAGCAGCCGATATTTTATTTGCATCAAACTTAACCACTTCTCCATTTCTTTTCTTTATTCTATCAAACATTTTAATAATCCTCCTAACTACTTTTACAAATTATTATAACAAGTGAATTCTAACTTCGTATAAACACCCTTATCTTAAACAATAAGAACGATATCCACTTGACTACTAATATAAGTTAATTGGGCTCCGCTTAAAAACTTTACCACTGTATAACAATTATATTATATATCTAATATATATCAATAAAAAAGCTGAACCTTTAAATTTGTGCCACAAAAGAGTAAAATAAACTTATAAGGTTCAAAAAGCCTATTTTTCTATAATATATTATACCAGAAGCAAAGTTAAAGATAAACGGAACACGTTTTAAATAAAGGAGAAGAACTATCGATAAGAAAATTAAAAAGATTGTTGATATACTGGAATCAAAGAAAGGCGAAGATATTAAAGTTTTATACGTTGGAGACCAGACCTGGATATCAGACTATTTTATTATTGTTTCGGGAAATTCAACAACACACACACAAACTCTTGCTGAAACTATATTGAAAAATATCAAAGAAAAGAGTATTTCTGTGGAAGGATTCGATGAAGGTAAATGGATATTAATAGATTATGCAGAAATCATTATCCATATTTTTTACCCTGAAACAAGAACTCTTTATAACCTCGAAAAACTCTGGGCTAACATTTAACTTACAAACAGTTTACTTAACCACAAACACATTCAATTGCAAAAACCAGTTTTCAACAATTGGGTCAACAATAAGAGAAACCTTAATGGAAAAAAAAGTAAGTTTCGTACAAAAAAGAGATGGTAGAATTGTCCCTTTTGACAAAGATAAGATTTCCAACGCTATATTTAAAGCAGCTCAAAGTCTTGGCGGAGAAGATAAATATCTTGCTGAAGATTTAGCAGAAGTTGTTAGGTTGTATCTTGTAAAAGAGTATAAAAAAGATACCCCTTCGGTAGAAGATATTCAAGATATAGTCGAAAGAGTTCTTATAAAAACAGGGCACGCAAGAACAGCTAAAGCTTATATACTTTATAGAGAAAAACGCGCCAGAATAAGAAGAATGAGGGAAGGGGTGAAACCTGAAGACCTTATTACAAGCGAAAGACAAAGTTTAATAAAAAATATCAACCTTTCTGTAAGAGAGAGTAACGATAATATCAGTCTGTGGGATAAAGAAAGGATTATTGATGCATTAATAAAAGAGACAGGGCTACAAAGAAATATCTCTGAACTCATTGTAGGAGAAGTAGAAGAAGAAGTTGTTACTTCAAAAATAACAGAACTCTCTTCTTCGTTAATAAGAGAACTTGTTAATGCAAAACTGGTTACATACGGTTTTGAAACAGAACGAAACAAACATACAAGACTTGGAGTCCCGGTTTATGATGTAAACCGTTTTCTTAGCCAAGGAACAGATACTCCTGACATTCTTTCTTTAAAACTTGGAAGACATATCAAAAAGGAGTTTGCTCTACTACATGTGTTACCTGAGAAGGCTGTAGAAAAACACCTGACAGGAGAAATCCAGATACATAACCTTGAAGGTATAGATAAGTTCTTTTCTGCAACTGTTCCCATTGAAAATATTACGCCCATAACAGAAAATAAAACTTGCTTAACTTACAATTATTTAAAAAATTTTATTGAAGATAAACTTGTTTTAAGTGTTTCTTCTGAATATATTGGTAATATAAATATACCTTATGCAGACAACCCAACAATAGAAATAGAGCCAAAAAGCACTGCAACAAACATACCAAACCCTTCTATATTGAGAATATGTAATTTAACAGATTTAAACTCAACAGATATTATTTGGAACAGTATCAAATCTATTGGAATAACAACACAGAACAACCTTAACAGAGTTGTTTTAAACAGGGTTACTACCGACTTGGCTTTTACAAAAGATAAAATAGATTTTACAGAAGATATCAAAAACTTTTTACATCTTTGTTACAATATACTGCAGAGGCAAAAAACTTTTATTGATAACATATACGCAGAAAGAGAGTTACCAGAAATTTTCAAAAAGAGTGTAAATACCATTGAGATAAAACTTATAACTAAAGGAGAACCAAACGAAAAAGTAATCAACTGTTTACTACATAACCTTTTTCATTTTCCGCCTGTCTTCTCTTTTAAAATATCTTTTGATAAAACAGCACCTTTAAAACCAGTAAATATTATCAACTTGTTTAAACCGTTTCTTGATAATAGAACTCAAATAAGGCTTTATTATGTATAAAATAGGACTGTTTGGATATTCTTATAGTGGCAAGACCTCTATTTTTAAAGCAATTACTGGGAAAACTGATGATACATACAACCCTTTACGCCCAAATGTTGGTATTGGTAAATTTAAGGACAAAATTCTTGATGAAATTGTCTTAACAGCAAAATCTGAGAAGACAATCTACTCTGAGTTTGAATTTTTTGACTTTAAAGGGATGCCAGAAACAACTGGTTTTTCTGATGATTACCTTAAACAATTGTTAGAAACAGAACTTATAATAGGTGTGGTAAAAAATTATGATGAAAACTCTAAACCTGAACAAGAATCTACCTCACTTATTATGGAACTCGTCTTTTTTGATATTGCAAGAATTGAAAAACTTTTAAGTTCCAATAAAGGGTTACTGCCACAACAAATAAAAATCCTTGAAACAGGCTTAAAATTACTTGAGCAGGAAAAACTTTTAAATACCCTTGATTCAAAAGAAATCAAGATTCTTCAAGGTATTGAGTTGCTCACAATAAAGCCTATCTTAATATTTATAAATGGAGAAGAAAAACCTTATACCTCACAGTTGCAACACATAAAAAATAATATTTTAGAATTTGATGAAGAACAATTCTATGCAAACATCATCCAAAGGTTATCTCTTACAACCTTTTATACAATCAAAGGTAAGATGTCACAAAGTTGGTTAGTTTCTAACACATTAAATGCAAAAGAATCTGCAGGAAAAGTACATAAAGATATAGAAAAAGGGTTTATTAGAGCGGCTGTTGTGAGTTATAAAGATTTTTTGGCAATGGGAGATTGGCAGAAAGTTAAGAGTGCAGGCGGATTGAAGTTTTTAGGACCTAACTCAAAAATATCAGACAAAGATATTGTTGAATTTTATTTTAACTAATATTAAAAAGGGAAACCCTGCCTTACGAAAAGGCAGGGTTTCAGCGTCCCATCCCACAAACCAACTATTAATACTTATAGGGAATGATTAACATAGTTAGGATTATCACCTGAACGTGGCTTTGATATCTTGTCTACCTCGTCCATAATCTCTTGACTAAGTTTTACTTCAACCGCTTTCACATTATCCCTTAAATGTTCTATTAATCTGGGTCCTGCTATAATACTTGTTACCACAGGTCTATGTAAAAGCCACGCAAGAGAAAACTGAGACATTGTTATACCAAGGTCTTTTACTATTGGTTCAAGTTTTTCAAGTATATCAAAAAATCTGTTAGCACTATCACTCTCAAGGTTCACCATACTTTTTCTTGCGCCTCTTGAATCTTCTGGAGGTGGCTGGTTTCTATGGTACTTACCTGATAACCATCCAAACTCGAGCGGACTAAAGATATTTACTCCAATCCCATACTTTTTACATACTGGCAACACTTGCCGTTCAACGTGCCTATCAAGGATATTATATTTCAATTGGTCACAACAGATTTTCTCAAACCCTTCATACCGACCCAACATTTGGCTCTCAACAAGTTTCCAGGACTGGTAACAAGAAGAACCTATATATCTTACCTTACCTTCTTTTACAAGGTCGGTCAGAGCACTCATAGTTTCCTCTGTAGGGGTGGGGTTTTTACCTAAATCAGGTAACACCTCATCAGGACGGTGCATTATAAATAGATCTATATAATCTGTCTTAAGTTTCCTTAAAGACTCTTCAACAGACCTAAAAATATAAGCCCTTGAACTACCTCTATTATTTTTCCCTCCAAACCTGTGTCCACCAGCCCAACATTTCGTGGCAAGAACCAAATCTTCTCTTTTACCTTCAAGCGCTTTACCAACAATCTCTTCAGATTTCCCGTAACAGTCAGCGGTATCTATAAAATTAATACCCATATCGAGTGCTTCATTTATAATGTTTATGCTCTCGGTTTCTACTTCAAATTTATTAAAATTCATAGCACCAAGACAAATTCGAGATACTTTTAACCCAGTACTTCCAAGATTTACATATTGCATTTCCATTTTTTCTCCCTTAATATTATAAATAATGGTTTATATAGTTGTCTCCAAATCCTGTACGAGGAGGCGATATTTTATCTACCTCATCCATTATTTCTTGAGATAGTTTTACGTCAGCAGACTTTACATTATCTCTAAGATGACCAATCAATCTTGGACCAATTATAACGCTTGTTACCACAGGTCTATGTAAAAGCCATGCAAGGGCAAACTGGGACAGTGTAACACCAAGATCTGCCGCTAACACCTCGAGTTTTTCCAGTATATCAAAATATCTCGGGGCACTAGGGGAATCAAAATCAACAAAAACTTTTCTAACTGCTCTTGAATCTGCTGGAGGCGCCTCATTCCTTTTATATTTACCAGACAACCATCCTCCTGCAAGAGGACTAAAAATAGTAGTGCCTATACCATACTTTTTACATACTGGCAAAATCTGCTGCTCAACAAACCTGTTAAGTATGTTATATCTAAGTTGGTCACAACAGATTTTCTCATACCCTTCGTAACGAGCAAGCATCTGGGTCTCTACCAATTTCCACTCTTGGTAACAAGAAGAACCTATATACCTTACCTTGCCTTGTTTTACAAGGTCGGTCAGAGCATCTATGGTCTCTTCTGTAGGGGTGGGGTTTTTACCTAAATCAGGCAACACCTCATCAGGGCGGTGCATTATGAATAAGTCTATATAATCTGTCTGGAGTCTTTTTAGACACCCTTCAACAGACCTTAGGATATTAACCCTTGAACTACCTCTATTGTTTTTCCCTCCTGTATCAGGACTTATTGCCCAACATTTTGTTGCAAGAACAAGGTCTTCCCTTTTACCTTGTAAGGCTTTACCAAGCAACAATTCTGACCTACCTCTTGCATACCCGTTAGCAGTATCTATAAAATTTATACCTGCATCTAAAGCTTCATCAACGATCTGCATATCTTCTTTTTCGTTTTCTGGTTTTACTCCAAGATTCATCGCTCCCAAACAAACACGAGAAACTTTTAACCCCGTGCTTCCTAAATTAATATATTCCATTGCTATTTTCCTCCTTGAAAAATAGTTAAAGATTTGTAAACTACTGTTAAATTAATTACAAAGAGTGATTCTCATAGTTGGGGTTATTACCTGAACGAGGTGGCGCGATTTTATCTACCTCATCCATTATCTCTTGACTAAGTTTTACTTCAACCGCTTTCACATTATCTCTTAGATGTTCTACCAATCTGGGTCCTGCTATAACACTTGTTACCACAGGTCTATGTAAAAGCCAAGCAAGAGCAAACTGAGCCATTGTTATACCAAGGTCTGCTACTATTGGTTCAAGTTTTTCAAGTATATCAAAAAATCTATCAGCACTATCACTCTCAAGATTCACCAACCCTTTCTTTGCACCTCTTGAATCTGCTGGAGGTGGCTGGTTTCTATGGTATTTACCTGATAGCCATCCAAACTCGAGCGGACTAAAGATATTTACTCCAATCCCATACTTTTTACATACTGGCAACACCTGCCGTTCAACGAACCTATCAAGAATATTATATTTTAACTGGTCGCAACAGATCTTCTCAAACCCTTCATAACGAGCAAGCATCTGAGTCTCAACAAGTTTCCAGGACTGGTAACAAGAAGAACCTATATACCTTACCTTACCTTCTTTTACAAGGTCGGTCAGAGCGCTTATGGTTTCTTCTGTGGGGGTAGGGTTTTTACCTAAATCAGGTAACACCTCATCAGGACGGTGCATTATAAATAGGTCTATATAATCTGTCTGAAGCCTTTTTAAACACCCTTCAACAGACTTTAGAATATTAACCCTTGAACTACCTTTATTATTTAGACCACCACCTGTAGGGTTTCCTGCCCAACATTTTGTAGCAAGAACAATATCTTCCCTTTTACCTTTGAGGGCTTTACCAAGTATCTCTTCAGATTTTCCTCTTGCATAACCATTGGCAGTATCAAAGAAATTGATTCCCATATCAAGAGCCTCGTTGACTATCTCAATATCTTTTGATTCTTCTTGATATACTCCAAAATTCATAGCCCCTAAACATATACGTGAAACCTTTAATCCTGTACTTCCCAAATTCTTGTATTGCATCTCCATCTTTCCTCCTTGGGATAATTGTTCAAAAACATTTTTTTAGTTTAAAAACAAATCTACTTTACTCCTCCTTTTAAAATAAGTCAAATATTTTTATAAGATTTCTGAAATTCTGACATAAGGGTTATTGTATAAAAAACAGAGTATAAATTTCTATAAAAATAGATAATGAAAAAACATCCCCCCGTTTATCCATCATAATGGTTTTATTCTTTAGCTTATTTTTTTCCGTCTTGACATAACTAAAAACCCTGGAGGACTAAGCCCTTTACCTTTAAGCCCAAGCCAACCGAATACCTCTTAAGTATCAAAGACACCGAAATATGGCGCACTATAGATTATTATTCCACCAGAGATGGGATAAGTTTTCACCATCCATAAAACCTCTATCTATAACTATCTGCTTTATTTTGTTAAATAAGATGAGTTGCAATCACAGTTATACCAATCTTCTCATTAAGCTATTTTCTTATGTCAGAATTTTAGTAAGATTTTAGATAAAAGTTATTGTTTCTGTTATAATATACAATAAGTTCTTTTTATGTAATTTATTTATAGTAATAAGGTTTGAAATAAAAATATGTTTTCTTACAACTTTTTTCTTGCAAAAAAATTTACAAATAAGAAACAAGGGGATAATTTTCTCTGGTTTATAACCCTTTTTTCAATAGCAGGGGTTGCTATTGGAGTTATAGCTCTTATGCTTGTTATTGGAGTTATGAGCGGATTTTCTAAAGAACTCAAACGCAAAATAATCGGTGCTCACCCAACAATAACTATTGAAGGTAAACCCTACATTTTTGATTATAACAATGTTATTGAAAAAGTTAAAAAAGATATAAAGGATGTAGAAGGAATATCGCCCTATATTACAACTCAGGTTATATACAAATCCCAAAAATATCTTATAGGCGGTATAGTAAAAGGGATAGACCCTGTCACAGAAGAAGAAGTAACAAATTTGAGTAAATTTACAAAAAAAGGTGAGTACACTGACTTAGACAACGGGATACTGCTTGGAAGCGAGTTAGCCAAAGAGCTTGATGTTAGTTTAGGGGATGAACTTTTTGTTATAGCAGGACTTTCTGCAATACAGTTTCCTTTAACAGTTGTGGGTATTGTTGAGTATGGTGTCTATGCTTTTGATTCATCTATGGGATTTACATCGCTTGATACTCTTTCAAAATTTCTTAATATTTCTAATCTGGTACACGGTATAGGTATACGTACTAACAACATCTATGTTACCGAAAAAATTGCAGAAAAGATTAGGGTAACACTCAATTCTGACTATAATGTTACAACCTGGATACAGAGAAATAAGATTCTGTTCGCTGCTATAGCCCTTGAAAAGAAAGCAATGTCTTTCATACTCGCTTTAATAGTACTTGTTGCTTCATTTAACATCTCTGCCACTCTTATGATAACAGTTTACAGAAAAGTTAAAGAGATAGGAATACTCAAAGCTCTTGGTGTCACCTCTGTAGAAATAAAAAAAATATTCATATACCAAGGGTTGATTATAGGTTTAAAAGGACTTGTTACAGGGCTTATTACAGGCGGAATTCTGGCTATGTTGTTAAAAAAATACCAGTTTATAAAACTACCAGATTTTGTATACGATCTATCACGTCTTCCTATTGAAATATCTAAATTTGATATACTCTGGATTTCTGTATTAGTTATCGTTATAGTCTGTTTCGCAAGCGTTTATCCTGCTCAGAGAGCAGCCCGTTTAAACCCAAACCAGGCAATAAGAAATGATTAAATTAACAGGAGAAAATATAACCAAAGAATATCCCGGCGGAGTCAAGGCTCTAAATAATGTTAATATTCAAATCGAAAAAGGAGATATTGCTGTAATCATTGGTCCTTCGGGTTCAGGTAAAACAACCCTTTTAAATATACTTGGGCTCCTTGACAAGCCCACCAAGGGAAGAGTTGTTATGGATGGGAAAGATATAACTCTACTTGACGAAAAACAGGCGGCTCAACTGATGAACCAGCAATTTGGTTTCATTTTTCAATTTTTTTATCTTATACCTGAATTAACAGTAGTTGAAAATGTTTTATTACCGCTCTGGATAAAAGAAAAAACTACCTTAAAAATAAAATTTTATAATGAAGCTGAAAACCTACTTAGCGAGTTTGGGTTATCTAATAGGAAAAACTTTTATCCTTACCAACTTTCTGGTGGCGAACTACAACGGGTTGCTATCTGTAGAAGTCTTATATGTAACCCCAGCGTAGTATTTGCGGACGAACCAACTGGTAGTATTGATAAAAAATCTACTGAAATATTTTTTGAGTTAGTTGAAAAATTGAATAACCAGAAAAACGTTACATTTGTTATATGTACCCATAACGAAAAATTTCTTGATTTTGCAACAAAAACAATATCCCTTAACCAAGGAGAAATAGTAAAGTATGAGAAAAACACAACTTGAAGATTACAGAAAAAAGATTGACGATTACCTTGAAAAGAGTTTACCACCAACAAGCAAAGAACCCGAAATTCTACACAAAGCAATGAGATATAGCGTATTTTCCGGAGGTAAACGGTTAAGGCCTATCATAGTACTTGCAGTAGGAGATATAACAGGGGTGGAACATAAACAACTTTTACCTGTTGCTTGTGGGTTAGAACTCATCCATAATTTTTCATTAATCCACGACGACCTACCATCTATGGATAACGATGACTATAGAAGAGGTAAACTTACCTGCCATAAAAAGTTTGGAGAACCAATCGCTATACTTGCAGGTGACGCTCTTTTGACTCTTGCTTTTGAGATTTTAGCTGAGTCTGACAATTGTTCATTAATAAAAGCAGTTGCAAACGCAACCGGTTCAGTAGGGATGGCAGGCGGACAAGTGTTTGATATGTGTAACAAAGATTTACAAGTTTCGGACTGTTTCAAAAGAAAAATTAACAACTGGAAAACAGGCAAACTATTTCAGATATGTTTTGAAGCACCTTTATATTTTAATGAAATACCAGAGGAAGATAAACATACCATTACAAGAATTTCCCAATATTTTGGTGAAGCGTTTCAATTGAGAGATGATATCGAAGATAAAGAGGGTAATATAACAAATATGAAAAAAGAGACCGAAACCCTCTATAAAAAGATGAAAGAAGAGTTGGTTTATTTCAAAGAGAAAGGAGGTCTTCTCAATTATATAAATGAAAAACTCTTTGAAGTAGAGTAGCCTGTTTCAATATTTTTTGACAGATTTAGAAAAACAAATATAATATAAATTATGTTTTTATGCACTACTTTTATGGTTTAGTTTTAATAAAATATAATAAAAGGGGGTATTTATGCCGCTTATAAAAATAACTAACTTATCCAAGATTTTCCGTTTAGGAAGAAACAGAACTGTTGTTGCTTTAAATAAAGCAAGTTTTGAGGTAAAAGAAGGTGAAATATTTGGTATTATGGGTCCTAATGGTTCAGGTAAAACAACCTGTTTAAAACTTATACTTGGTATACTGTTCCCCACAGATGGGGAAATAGATATTATGGGCAAAAGCCAATACGACATAGAAGCAAAGGAACAGATAGGTTTTTTACCTGAAAACCCATATTATTACGACTACCTATCAGGAACCGAAGTTCTAAATTTTTATGGTCGTCTTTTTGGGATGTCGAAAGGGCTTATAAAAGAGCGGTCAGAATATTTATTAAAACTGGTCGGTCTACAAGATGCAGGTAAACTTTCTTTAAGACATTACTCAAAAGGTATGCTTGAAAGAATAGGGCTTGCCTCAAGTTTGATAAACGACCCTAAAATTCTTATTCTTGATGAGCCAACAACAGGGCTTGACCCTATAGGATGCAGAGAAACAAGAGATTTACTTATACAACTTAAAGAAGCAGGTAAAACAATAATCCTTTCAAGCCATTTTTTATCTGAAGTTGAAAGAGTCTGCAATAGAATAGCCATTTTTCATAGAGGTAGCTTGCTAACTACAGGCGTAATGGAAAACCTGTTTAAAGAATATCAAGCAGAAAATCTTGAAGACCTTTTTGTAAAAACAATAGAAAAGTTTGATTCAACTCTTGAAGAAGAAAAAGTTGCACAGGTTTCATCATAAAATAAATATTGAAATTTTAAAAGGAGAACAAATATGGGTAAAGCGTGGGTTATTGCAACCAATACTTTTAACGAAGCTTTAAGAAAGAAGACTCTGTATATACTTCTGGTTGTTGCTCTTGTAGCAATAGGTGCTTCAAAATTCTTTTCTTTCCTTGCTGCCCAAGACGAACTCAAAATGATAAAAGATGTTAGTTTTGCAACAATTGAGTTTTTCGGGGCAATTCTTGCTATCTTTACGGCTATAGGCGCATTATCAAACGAGATAGACAAAAGAACTATATACACGATTCTTTCAAAACCTATCACCAGAAAACATTTTCTTTTAGGGAAGTTTATCGGACAATCGCTAATCATACTTTTAAACGCTGTTCTTATAAGTCTATTTTTTATAGGGCTTCTACTTTCTAAAAAGGTGGTTCCAGATATTGAAATTTATAAATCTTTAATTCTAATCTATTTAGAACTTCTTATGATAGGTTCAATTACTCTTGCCGTTGCAACATTTGCAACAGACGCATTTAATATCATCCTTTCTTTCTTTCTTTTTATTACTGGTAACCTAACAATCTACTATAAACAGATGTTGGAAAGAACTGAAAACATTGTTTTTAAAGGACTTGGGCAGATGTTCTATACGGTTGTCCCCAACTATGCAAATTTTAATATTAGAGACCAGGTTGTTTTAGGAGTTAACGTTAGTTGGAGATATATTGGGCAGACATCTCTTTACGGAGTTATATATATAATAATAGCTACTCTTGTAGGTATATACTTTTTTCAAAAGAGGGAAGTATGAAAAATAAAAATTGGGTAAATCTTTTTATTGCGATTCTTTTGTTTATTCCTATGGGTTTTTTACAAGTAAATATAGATTATAGAAGAACCCTCGAAGATCTTGAAGCAAAATTGTTGCTTATGCCTGGGCAGGTTGCAGGAAGCCTTGTCCTGGGTGGATTCAGAGGTGTTGCTGCCGACCTTATTTGGCTTAACATAGAAGAGTTTTGGCACCAAGGGCACACCTACAAACTTTTACCTTTGTTTGAATCTGTTGCATGGCTCCAACCACGTTATATTACAGTTTGGGCTGTTGGTGGATGGCATATGGCTTACAACATATATGCTACCATTGACGACCCTGAAGAAAAACATTACTGGTACCAACAGGGTACATCTTTCTTAAAGAAAGGTATAGCCCATAACCCCGAACAGTATGACCTATATTTTGAACTCGGTTGGACGTACTACAATAAAGGGGAAGACTATGCTAACGCTGTTAATTATCTTGAAAAAGCTGTCAAGTTTCCAGGTCCTGACTACGTAAAGAGTCTACTTGCTCACGCTTACGAAAACAATGACCAGGTTGAAGAGGCTGTTTCTCAATGGACAAAAGTTTTGGATACCACCTTTGAACCTATAGCCAAACGAGCATTAAAATCTCTCCAATCAGACGGAGCGTTTACTCCTAAACGACGTACCCGACTTGGATTGGATAAAGAAACTTAATAATTCTTTTGTCCTTAATAAAATGAAAAAGATATTCATTATTTCAGCTCCTTCAGGAACAGGAAAAACCACTATTGCTTTAAGGTTAAAAGAAGAGTTACAAAATATTTATATACCTGTTACCTATACCACAAAAAAACCTCGCACAGAAGAAGTAGAGGGCAAAGATTATAGATTTGTATCTCAAGAAACCTTTTCTTTGATGATAAAAAAAAATAAATTTTTAGAATGGGCAAAGGTGTACGGTAACTACTATGGAACTCCAAAAGACGAGATACTTTTAAATATAAAAAAAGGTAACATAATTGTTATGACTATCGATACTCAAGGAGGGCTTAGTATAAAGAAACTATTCCCTGAATCAGTGTTGATAGGGTTACTTCCACCTTCTGTTGCTGAGCAAGAAAAACGAATAAGAGGGAGGAGTAAATTAGCTGAAAAAGATATAAAAGAGAGAATAAATGCTACAAAAGAAGAAAGAAAAATTCTTTTCTCAAAGTATGATTTTCGGCTTATAAACAAAAATTCTGAAGATACTCTCAAAAAAATTATAAATATCATAACTAAGGGGAAAAAAATATAACAAGCGTCTGATATTTAATTAGTTGTTAATATAGTTACTTAAAAGATATCCTCATTGGAAGAAAAACCTCAAGAAAACAAATAATACTCACAAAAAACCTGTAAGAAAAAGCAAGGTAAAGGAGAAAAGTTTCAATGGATAAAGTAAAAGTAGGTTTTATAGGTGCTGGTGGGCTTGCCACAGGAAAACATTACCCATCAATTGCCAATATCGAAGAAGCAGAAATAGTTGGTATGTCTGACCTTTTACCTGAAAGGATGGACCTAGTTGGAGAAAAGTTCAATATACAGAACAAGTTTGTCAATTATAAAGAACTTATTGAAAAAACCGCGCCTGATGCAGTTTATATTGTTATGCCGCCTCACCATCTTTTTGATATAGCGGCTTATTGTCTTAACCTTGGGTTACATATCTTTATTGAAAAACCTCCAGGACTAACAAAATTTCAGACAAGACAGTTAGCGCTCACAGCTGAAAAGAAAGGCGTTTTAACAATGACAGGTTTTCAGAGAAGGTTCTCTCCTGTTTTAGTTGAAGCAAAGAAGAAGGTAGATGAAACAGGAGGAGTCACTCAATGTCAGGCAAACTTTTTTAAATACTCACCAGGCTCCGGTGCCTATTATCAGGGCGCTATAGATATTCTCACCTGTGATGCAATACATGCCGTTGATATACTTAGATGGATGGGAGGGGACGTAAAAAAGGTTGTTAGCGTTGTTAGTAACCTGTTTTGTGATACTCCTAACAGGTTTTGTGCTTTGATGGAATTTGAAAACGGCGCTGCCGGCTACTTATCTACCAACTGGATATCAGGAAAACGCACATATTCAGTAGAGATGCACGGTAAAGGTATTGTTGCTTATGCAGACCCTGAAGAAGATGCAAAAATCTTTAAAGATGGACAGAAAGAAGTCGATATAATCAAAGCCGAGACTTTCACAGGCGAAACAGACCCTGATTCTTATAAAAATACTGGTTTTTTCCATGAAAACAAACATTTTATTGAGTGTATCAGAACAAAAAGTATGCCTCAAACAAACTTTGCTGACGCTTATAAAACCATGGAACTTGTAGAGAAAATCTATAACAACCAAATTTGAGTCTCTCTTTTATAAAAATGTATCTTTAAGGAACCCTTTAAGTTCAGCAGGAGGAACCCCAAACCTATCGGTAAGTTCTTCAAGAAAAAGGTTGGCTTCTTCTTTTGTTTGAAGGGAAGCCAGTTTTTTATATACATAAAACCTTAAAGCTGGGTTGCTGATATACTCATCAGAAATAAGGGACGATGGAACCTCTACCTCTTTTTTTGTATCTATACTTTCTTGCTCTCTGGTAATTTCTTGCCAGAATTGGCAGTATAGGTTAAACCCTACTTTATCTATAAAACCGTGTTGTTCTTTACCTAAAATGTTTCCAGCGCCCCTAATTTCAAGGTCTTTTAAGGCAATCCTATAACCGCTCCCAGGTTTATTTAATTCCTGTAATGCTTGGAGCCTCTCTTTTGCTGTCTGTGTAACAAAAATATGGTGCGGTATAAGAAAATAAGCATAGGCTCTCCATTTATATCTACCTACCCTGCCTCTCAACTGGTATAGGTCTGCCAAACCGTAACGATGGGCGTTATCTACAATAAGGGTGTTTGCTTTGGGAATATCTATACCGCTCTCTACAATAGTGGTAGCTACAAGAACGTCTATCTGTCCATCAGCAAACCTTTTCATTATATCAGATAACTTCTCAGGATTCATTCTCCCATGAGCCGTTTCTATAATCGCAGAAGGTAACATATTCTGCAGTTTTTTTCTTACCTTCTCTATATCATATATAAAATTATGAAGATAAAAGACCTGCCCTTTCCTGTCAATCTCTCGCTGTAAGGCTTCTTTTACTAATCTTTCATTATACCTACCTACATAGGTTACAACAGAAACTCTACCTTGTGGAGGTGTTTTAATAACACTTATATCTTTCATACCAGAAAGAGCCATATAAAGGGTTCTTGGGATTGGGGTTGCGGTTAAAGTCAAAACATCCACTTTTTTAAACATCGCCCTAATTCTCTCCTTATGCATAACCCCAAACCGTTGCTCTTCATCCACAATAAGTAACCCTAAATTTTTAAATTTAATATCTTTCTGTAAAAGTCTATGGGTACCAATAACAATATCAATGAACCCTTCTGATATATTTTTAACTATTTTTTTCTGTTCAGGTACCCCGACAAGCCGTGAAACCATCTCAATTGTTACAGGAAAATCCGCAAACCTTTCTTTAAAGATTAAAAAATGTTGAAGCGCAAGAACTGTTGTTGGCACAAGAATTACTACCTGTTTACCGCTTAACACAGCCTTAAAACTTGCCCTAATAGCAACTTCAGTTTTACCGTAACCTGCGTCTCCGCAGACGATTCTATCCATTATTTTTGAGGAACTCATATCTTGCCTAACCTCGTTAATCGCTTTCAATTGGTCTTCTGTTTCTTTATAAACGAAACTTTCATCAAACTGTTGTTGCAATTCTTTATCCGACTCAAAAGCAAACCCTTCTTCAATCTTTCTTGTAGCATAAAGTTTATACAAATCAGAAGCAAGGTCTCTTATACCATTCTTTACCTTCTCTTTTACTTTTAACCAACTTTTAGTATTAAGTTTTGATAATTTTGGGTCTTTCTCTCCAATATATTTATGTACAAGAGAAATGTTTCTAACAGGTACATACAATTTATCCCCACCTTCATATCTTATAATGATATACTCTTCCTTTTGATTATCTCCCGATACTATCTTTTTCATCCCTTCAAAGACACCAATACCTTCATTTTGATGAACGATATGGTCACCTTCTCTTATTTCAGAATACCCAAAAAGAGGGATATATTCTCTGTTTTTACGCAAAGGCGGGTACCGTTTAGAGTGTCTGGAGAAGAGTTGATCTTTACTTAAAATAGTTATATTTATATCAGGTACAGAAAAACCCTCTGAAACAACTCTATCGAGGAAAGAGTTTTTAGATATGCTTACCTTCTTTTCTTTCAACACTTCTCTAATTTTCTCTTCTTGCCCTTTAGTTCCTGAAAATATAAATACTTTCTCTTTTTTTACTCTATTCCAGATAAATGTAGGGTTCAACTGGAACCTGTTTTCTACATCAAAAACATTGAAATTGTATATTTTTCTGCCAAAAGCATATTCTGATATATTGTTTTGAAATATGGTAGAGTTGGTAAATATATCTTGTAGCCAACTGTTGTTTATAACACCTTTTGATAGAAGTTGTTTTATCTGGTGTGAAGCAGAAACCCTCTCTGGCTCTACAACAAACGAAATACTCTTCTTAAACTGGCTATATAAATCAATCTTATTCTTATCTACAAAAAACTCGTTTAAAGGTATCAGGTTTAAAGATTCCACCTTTTCAAACGATAGTTGGGTACCAGTTTCAAATTTTCTTAAAGAATTTATTTTATTGGCAGTAAACTCTACCCTTATAGGAAAATCTGAATCTAAGGTATATACATCTATAATACCGCCTCTCCTTGCAAAAAAACCTGTTTCTTCAACAAGAGTTGCCTCTTCAAAGCCGGCATCAAAAAGGTATCTGATTAAAACATCTCGTCGTAAATTTTCCCCTACCTTAATCTTTAACATACTTTTACTAAAACTCTCTAAAGGGGGCACCTGTTGAGCAAAAGCAGAAGGAGTAGAAATAAGAATATAAGGTTTTTTCTTTAATAGTGAAATATTTGTCAAGGTTTTAACTCTTTCAAACATCACTTCTGATACCATATTATCTTTATCTACAAACATATCTGGTAAAGATAGAAAAAAAATATCTTTATTAGACAAAAAAGCAAGAGTGTCTTGATAAAATGTTTCTGCAAACTCTTCTTGTGGCAACAGTATCAAAAAAGGGGTTTTTGTAGAATTAAAAATACCTGATATAAGATACGCAATAAAACTACCTTCAAAACCGCTTATATAAGAACGGTCTCCCTTTAATATAGATTCTTTTAACTTAGAAAATCCTTCAAGTTCTTCTAAAAATTTTAATATTTTCATAATATATAACAACTGCTTAATAAACAGAAGATAGTATTACTATTGAACCAACAGTATCAGACCAAACCTTTTATCAACTGGTGTACTTATAAGAACTATGCATAGTATAAAACTTACAATATTAGTAGAAGCAGAGCAGATAGACCTCGCCAGTAATACCTCCCTTCTGTTCAATTCCAAGAGTACCGCTATACATACATTTTAAAATATTACCCAGACTATTGGTAACTTTTATTACAATTTCATTGTTTCCTTCATTAAGAAAACCCCCTATATCAAAAACATAAGGTTGCCATACTCGTGCCCCAACTTTACTGTTATTGATTATCACCTCAACAGCAGTAAAAGCCGATTCAATCACCAATAAACAAGATTGTGGTACACTCTTTAATTTAATGGTCTGCCTATACACGCCTGTCCCAGCAAAATAAGGGTAACCAAAATCGTTCCACCCTTTATTTCCCATTTCTGTAACAATAGGAGCAAGAGTTACCCTCCCTCCTTTCTCCTCCACCTTAAAATCCCCGCTTATAACCATAGGTTCAATGCTACCTTTCTGGTTAACCCCAGGCAGTTCTCTTTTCCAAGAACGCCAGTAAGAACTCCTCACAAGGAAAACAAACTCATTTTCTCCTTCTTTATAAAAATCTTTTACCTTAAAAACCATATTTTCTTTATCCCATAAAAGATGTTTTTCTGGTTTAATAACCTCTTGCCCATTTACAAAAAGTTTCTCCCACTCTTTAGTATCAACAATAAAAGAGAGGTGAGAAGGCAAAAATTTTAGGTCAAACTTTCCTCGCACCCAATAAAAAGGGGACTCTTCAGAAGTAAAAGCAACCTCAAGTTTCCCGTGAAAAACCTTCTGCCAGGTTGAATCGATAGTTTTCTTATACCATTCCTCTTTTTCGCCTACCAAAAGCGGGTCGGTCTTAACAAACAACTCTGGAAGATAATGGTTCTCTCCTTCCAACACAAACTCCCATTTCTTATTTAAAAGAACTTTTTCACTTGATATACCAGAAAACAATTGGTTCACAACAGGTTTTCTATCATTAGTTAAACAGAAGTTACCAATATTTAATATAATAGACTTACCATCCATAAGCATAAGGTTTACCCTTTCTGCTTGATTGATTTTGTAAGGCGTTACTTTATAAATATTTCCATCATCAACATCCATTATAACAACTTTTCCTTCAATATTATATTCAAGAACCACTTCTCTACTCTTACCTGTGTGGTTTGCAAGAAAAATTAGATACTCTTCTTCTGTCTTCCTTGCAGTTATCCATAACCCTTCTGTTTCTTGTTTATTTACAACCCTCCAACTTTTTGTAGCGTAAGATAAAATAGAATCTACCAACATAGTTTTAAATTCGTCTTCTGTTTCACCTTCTTTAGAAATAAGTTTACCTACCTTATTATGTTGGTAACGCACAACTTTTCCATCCTTATATAACCATTCAGGCACTCTACCCAACCAAATAAGGTTACCACCTGCTTTTGAAAACTCTTTTAGTTTATCAAGACAATCTGAATCCAGCACATAACACCCCGGTACTACAATAGTCTTAAATTCTCCGTTTTTACATTTTAAAACGCCATTCACAATAGTAGATTCTTTTATAATATCTTCAAAAATCATCTCAAAATCTATATGATGATCAAAAAGAGAGTTTATTGATAAAAGAAGCATATCGAGCATCTCTTCTGTTTCTAAAGTTTCTTTCCAGAAGTTACATTCAACCCTTAAGCGGAAAGTTGTTCCTGCAAAAGCTGTTGTAGCAGAATATAACAGAGCAATATCAGTATCAAGAGGAGCCCAAGAAGCAAACAGAGAAACTCTTCGACAATAATCGGCGTAAAATTTATAATATTTCCACCAAGGTTGAGAAAAATGTTTACCTGCAATAGCTCTTTTACGAAAATCTGATATAGAGTATATTAAGGCATTATCGTTTATAAGGTTGAGCCCCATTGAAGCTAGCCAATCGTTATCTTTCTTCTGTTCAGCAAGGGTAGAGTTCCAATCTCTAACACCAAACGCCTCGCACATTGTTCTCTTTGCACCTGAATATCTTCCAGTAGAAGATGTTCTTTTAGCAGTAAGAGCAAGCAATGGGTAATCATAAGGTCTTTTCCAAATATCTATCTGTAAAGGTCTACCGGGCATACACCCAGCAAGCATATCCATTCCCGGCACTTGCAAATGCTTCAAAAACTCGTGTATATCACCGTTTACTTTATTAGAAAAAGAGATAGACTCTTCAGCCATACAATGTCCCGTCACAAAAACATTATGTTTTCCGCACCAATCTGCAACAGTTTTTGCAAAATTGTTAGAAAAAAGAGAGGTTATAAGCGAATAATAATCTATCCTCATCTTTATAGTTTCAGGCAGATTATCTTCTGATAAAAGAAGATGGAAATTGTCTTGCAAACGGTACCCATACCGTTTTTCAAATTCAGGAAAAAGTTTTTCTGTATACGCAAAACTTACGTCTTTATTTATGTTGGCGTAAGGTTCATCAAAAAAGAACCCCCTAAGTGTGGACCCAAAATAATTTTTAAACCTTTTAAGATACTCTTTATAAATATAGGACATCCATGTTTCTACCGCTTCTTTATTTAACATATCCCCATATCCACGTTGTTGCCAAGAGTCTGCCGTACCTGTGCTTGAAAGAAGAACCTTATCAAAAAGTTTCTTTACAAGAACCATCAGTACTACCGGTTTACCAGTCTTGTTGATCCACCTTCTTTCTTGCGGGTTTTTCCACCATAATTTTTTTTCAACAGATACTTTTCTTATATCACCTTCAACATCTTTTATACCAACAAATAGTATCTCAGAATTATCCTGCACCATAGATTCAATATTTACGGTCTCTCTATCTTCTACCTGCACCTCCTTCAACTCCATAGAATAACCACGATATTCTTGTCGTTCTTTAAGAAAATATCCAGCAGCCGTACCACTAGGCCAATTTAGGTCATCATAAAACCATACCTTCATACCCATCTCTTCACATTTTTTTAAAACAAATCCCGCGTACTCCCAGTAACTTTCTTGTAGGAACGAAGGGTACTCAAGCCCGTATAACGCCATAATAAAAAATTCGTTAATACCTTTCTGTTTCATATCTTTCAACTGGTACAACATCTCTTTCTTTGTCATTCTACCTGTCCAGCACCACCAAGGCACAGGTCCAAAATCTCCATTCAGATTAGAAAAAACTTCTAAAAAAGAGCTCTTTTTTTTATTCATTCAACTCTCCTTTATGTATACTCGCTTCTACCAAATTTGGCTATGCGATAATTATGTTTTTATCTGCCGTTTTGTGGCATTGCGAGGAATGCCTTTAATGACGTGGCAACCCTCGTATTTATCCTTGTATTTGTTTTTCTTTCCAGTAAAAAAGTATGTGTCTATTCACGAATTACGAGGTGCTAACCGACGCTTTTTGTCGTTGCGAAGGCATGTCTGCCGAAGCCTTGGCGTAGGTTGAAACGCTTTGTGTGACTGCGGCAATCCTCGTTTTTATCCTATACACTATT
>Ga0172382_10003710_pt1 | contig 23948 bp, 17 predicted proteins | sample Leawel138RmetaG_FD_122245 | JGI IMG/M metagenome (GOLD analysis project Ga0172382, IMG submission 122245) | Leachate microbial communities from a municipal landfill in Southern Ontario, Canada - Leachate well 138R metaG | ecosystem: Engineered > Solid waste > Landfill > Unclassified | place... | reverse complement strand
TTTCTCCTCCTGGAGTGGAATTTTCTGTGGAATAGTGGACCTATTTGAGGAAAATTTCGCTTCAGGAGGTGGAAAATGAACAAGTTTGGTGACCGAAGGCTGAATGTCCACAGGCCCTAGTTCCAGCTGGGGGTGTCGCCCTCGAACTTGGTCTTCTGGTTGCCGCGGCTGAAGTACTCGATATAAAAACGGGGTTTGACTTCCTCGAATTCGTCCCACTTCACTACCACGATGGTTTTCTCACCACCGGCCAGGGGTTCGACTTCTTTGGTCAAGGTGTTGATCTTGCGACGACGGTTGTCGTACAGGTCCACGCTCACCACGATACCGTCCACCGTCACTTCGGCGGCGTTCTTGAGCCAGATGCTCAAGGTTCCCCGCCCACCCCGATCAAATCCCCGGGACTGTCCGTCAATCTTGGCCTTCAAGACCTTGATGGGGTGATCCGAGGGGTTGTCCCGAGCGATCGCTGGTTGGCCCAGCAGTACTGCTGCCAACAGAGTCAAAACGATCGAAAGAAGACCGGTTCCATAGCTTAAAAATTTCATAAAGTACCTCACTGATGCACTCAACCGAACATTGAGGGGTTAGTTGCGATTTGGCGAACTATAACCTCTCCCGGCATGCCTGTAAAGCGAACAAAGGTTTCCTTCAGGGAGCTGTTCTTCTCGGGTCGATAATCCAGGAATCGACGTCATCGCGAAAGCGCTCGAAGTGGGCCACATTGACTGTTACCAATCGATCGGCGGCGGCTTTTCTGGCTGCGATTTCATGCAGGGCATCAAAGATGGCCCCACTCCGAAGTAGACGGGAAGTCACCAAATCCAGGGCCGCTAAATAGTCGGCTTCCAACAGTGGAACGATCTCAAAATGGGTCAGCAGTTCTTCTAACGTTTGGCGAGTTTCAGAGGGTGAAAGCTGCGGCTTCAGGGGCATAGCGGTCATCGTCGCATAGAACTCCGCTAGCGAATGGCTACAGAGTACCCCTTCGTGCAAGCCGTCGCGCACCGCTAATATCCAAGGACGACAGGCGACCTTGTGGGGATGGTCCCGGAGCATGCCTGCCACCAACGTCGAGGTGTCGAGAAGTACCTTCATAGCCCCATAAGGTTGTCGATGCGACTCTGCCTCAGGTCATCCACACTCAGAGGAACTCCCGGGAGTTGACTGCCGACGATAAGCATCCCATCCTCTAGGGCGAGACCCCCACCCTGGGTGCGAGGAACTCTCAGAACTAAGCTGTCCCCGTCCAAGCTTAACTCGAGGATCGTCCCCTTGCTCAGATGCATCAACTCTCGGACAGGCTTGGGAATAACAACCCTGCCAGCCCCATCAATCGGCACGTGGTAGTTCATAATGGTAGAATACCATGGTATCAGGCATCCTTCAATGCCATTGCGGCGAGGTGCATTTCCGGCAAACGACAAGGGGTTTCCTCACTTCGGTGGGCGAATTGTTAGCCAGGAGGGTATGGAATGCTCGCAAACTTCATCAACAATACCTGGGCGGTCCCCGCTGGAGATTCCCTGGAATTGCGTAACCCGGCCACGGCCGAACTGCTGGATAGGGTTCCCTTAACCGGAACGGAGATCGTGGACCAGGCCGTGGAAGCGGCGGCCACCGCCTTGAAGGGCTGGAGTGAGACCCCGGTGACCGACCGGATTCAGTATCTCTTTCGCTTGAAAGCCTTGCTGGAGGAGCACTTCGAGGAGATCGCGGTCATCATCACCGAGGAGTGCGGGAAGACCCTGGCTGAATCTCGAGGAGAGTTGCGCCGTGGCATCGAGAACGTGGAAGTCGCCTGCGGCACTCCCATCTTGATCCAGGGCCACACTAACGAAGACATCGCTCGGGGGATCGACGAATTGATGTTTCGCCAGCCCGTGGGGGTGTGCGCCATCATCACTCCCTTCAACTTCCCCGCCATGATACCGTTCTGGTTTTTGCCCTACGCCATCGCTTGCGGCAATACCGTAGTCTGCAAGCCCTCCGAGAAGGTACCCCGAACCATGCAGCGGATCGTGGCTCTGCTCGAAGAGACCGGCCTGCCCCCCGGGGTGGTCAATATGGTGCACGGGGATCGTCAGGCCGTAGACCGACTGCTGGAGCATCCTGAAGTCAAGGCGGTCAGCTTCGTGGGGTCCACCCCGGTGGCCCGGGCGATTTACGCCAAGGCCTCAGCCCACGGTAAGCGCGTCCAGGCTCAGGGTGGGGCCAAGAACCCCATCATCATTCTGCCCGACGCTGACCCCGAGATGACTGTCAAGATCGTGAGCGATAGCGCCTTCGGCTGTGCCGGGCAGCGCTGCCTGGCCGCTTCTTTAGCCATCACTGTGGGACCGGCCGGAAAGAACTTCCCCGAACTGCTCAAAGAGGCGGCTCTCTCCCGGGTGGTGGGCAACGGACTCAAGGAAGGCGTGCACATGGGGCCCGTTATCAACCACCAGAGCCGAGAAAGGATCGAGGGCCTGATCGAGCAAGGAGTATCGGAAGGTGGCAGACTGGTGCTCGACGGGCGAAACTTTACCATCTCCGGCTGCGAGAAGGGCAGTTTCGTCAAGCCCACGATTTTGGAGGGCTTGACTCCTGAATCTCAACTGTTGGGTACGGAAATTTTTGGACCGGTATTGACCATGCTGAACTTCGACACCATGGATCAGGTGTTGGAGTTCGTGAATGCCGGCCGCTACGGCAACATGGCTTGTCTTTTCACCACCAGCGGGGCCAACGCCAGGCGCTTTCGACACGAAGCGATCGTGGGTAATATCGGTATCAATATCGGAGTGGCCGCCCCCATGGCATTCTTCCCATTTTCCGGTTGGAAAGATAGCTTTTTCGGAGATCTTCACGCCCAGGGCCGCCACGGTATCGAGTTTTATACCCAGACTAAGGTGGTGGTGGAGCGCTGGCCCTCGGAGTGGTCGCGCCAATTCTGATTGATAACCACCCATCCCAGTAGAGCCCGTCCAGGGTAGCGCTTAGCCGACAGGCCCGAGCCGTGACCCCGGCTTCCAGGGCGCGCTCGAAGGCCTCGCTGTAGTGAGGGTCTACCTCGTAAGCCGGGCGTAGCAGGTTTACGTCGGAGCGGCCCACCACATAAAGGAGAATGGCCGTAGCCCCGGAGCGGCTAAGCTCGGCCAGTTCCTCGAGATGGCGCTTGCCCCGGGCCGTCACCGCGTCGGGGAAAGCCGCCCAGCGGGTGGTTCCCTGATCGGCCACCCGCATGCTGACCTGCTTGACCTCGATCACGTAATCTCGGCCGCTGGTATCAGAAAGACCGAAGTCGAATCTGGACTTTCGCCCGGGAATACGCAGTTCGCTACGCAGGGGGGATTCCAGAGGTAGGAGCAGGTCCTCGCGGATCGCCGGCAACCCCAGCAGTCGCCCGGCTACTCGGTTGGCCAGTTGGGTATTGACCACCACCAGTTCGCCCCGCACCTTGGCCAACTCCCAGCGATAATCCAGTTTACGCTTTCCGGGTAACTCCCGGAGGTCGGAGAGATAGACCGTTTCGGCGTGGGGCAAGATGGAGGACATCCGCCCGGGATTGGGACAGTGCACGGTCACCTCGGTCCCGTCTTCCAACCGAACGTCGGTCAGAAAGCGCTTGTAGCGCCTCAAAAATCGAGCCGTCACCAACCGGGGAAAGGATAGGAGAGGTTGCGGAAAAGTCATTCGGCAGCTTGCGGAGGCACGAACTCTTCCTTCCAGCTCAGTTCCCGACTCTTGAGGACCTTTCTCAGCGCGTCGCTGGCGGCATCCAGAGCTTCGTGGTCTCGCGATTCCAGGACCAGCTCCAGGTGCCAGACTTCGGCCAGTTCTTTGGGATACGAGCCCAGGCTCACCGCCGGATACTCCTCGGCGATCGCCCCCAGGGCTGCCGCCAACTCCGTCTCCACCGCGATAAACTCAAAACAGCGCCGACCCGGTCTGTCCACCGCCGGCCACAGGGTCTTGAGTTCCAGAAACTTTTTACGAAAAAGCTCCGGAATTCCGGGCAGAGGATAGACCCTGTCCACCACGAGTTGGGGATACAGAGAGTCCGGGCCGTAGTGGAGGGTGGAGCCTTCGCAGATCCAGGCGAGCCGCTGCTGGGCGGGCGTCAGGTGGTCGGTCTTGTAGTGCTTCTTCAGGATCTTTTCCAGCATGGGTGAGTTTACGATCTTTCGTTCGAGCGCCAGGGCCACCGACTCCAGGGTGATGTCGTCGTGGGTCGGACCCACCCCCCCGGAGGTGAAAACGTGGTCGTACGATGCGTGGAACCTTCTCAGAGTCTCCACGATATGGTCCTGAACGTCTCCTACCACCGAAACTTCCTTGAGTTCCCAGCCCAGGGCGAACAGTTCTCCGGCCAGAAAATGGATGTTCAGGTCGGCGACTTTTCCGGAAAGTATCTCGTTGCCGATCACCAGAAGGGCGGCTGTGGGCGGTCTGGACATGCTCAATACCCCTCGACGTAAGCCGGGCGCCGAGGATCCAGCCCGGCTTCCAGGTGGCCCTCGGGGTCCCGGACGATGGAAAGCACGTGAGCCACGGCGTAGATCGGCTCACACTTGTGCCCCCAAGATTCGAGGAGCTTGATGGAATCCGCCGAGATCCCGAACTCATAACAGATCTCATCGGGATACCACTGGTGGTGAATGCGAGGTGCGCTGACCGAAGTCTGGGCGTTCAATCCGTAGGCCAGTAGATTAAAGACAGCCTGGAACACTCCGGTGATGATCCGGGAACCACCGGGGGCCCCGATCGCGGCGAAAAAGCGCCCGTCTTTGGTGATCAAGGTGGGGGTCATGGAACTCAGAGGTCGCTTGCCGGCTTCCACGTCGTTGGCGGAAGAGCCGATCAAGCCGTAGGCGTTGGGTTCGCCTGGTCGGGCGTTGAAGTCGTCCATTTCGTTGTTGAGTAAAACACCCGTTCCCGGTGCCATAAAGCCGGAGCCGTAAGAAAAATTCAGAGTGTAGGTAAAGCTGACCGCCATCCCATCTTTGTCGACCACATTGAAGTGGGTGGTGTCGGGCGATTCGGGAACTGGATTGTGAAAAAGTTCGGGGGCAAGCTCTTCGCTGTCTCCGGCTTTCTCTTGCGGGATCAATTCGTACTGGGTTTGCAAGTACTCGGGCGAGAGCAGTTCCTCCACCGGGACGTCCACAAAATCGGGATCCCCAAGATGGCGTGCCCGGTCGCGGTAGGCCAGCCGCATCGCCTCGGCTACCAGATGCAGGTGAGCCGCGCTGTTGTGAGTGGCCGGCTTGGAGTCCAGCCGTTCGGTCAACTCCAACATCTGGAGCAGGTGCAGCCCGCCGGAGCTGGGCGGCGGCATAGACCAGACCTGATAACCCCGGAAGTCGCCGCTCAGCGGTTTGCGCCAGACCGCTTTATAGCCGGCCAGATCTTCCCTGGACAACACTCCCCCGGCGGCTTGCACTCCTTCGACCAGCAGCTCGGCCGTTTTGCCGGTATAGAAGTCGCTCGGCCCACGGGACAGCCGTTTCAAGGTCGCACCCAGGTCTCTTTGTCGAAAAAGAGAGCCGATTTTGGGGGGCTCACCAGCGGGCATGAAGATCTTCCTGGTGGCCGGGTACGCACCCAGAAGTTCCTGGCTGGAGGTGACTCCGTCGGCAAGCCAGGCAGAAGTTGGGAAACCCTCTTGAGCCAATCGCCGGGCCGGCTCCACGAGCTTGTTCCAGGGAATGACTCCAAACTTCTGGTGCATCTCCCACAAACCAGCCACCGTGCCGGGGACTCCCACGGCTGAGGCACCCCGGCGAGAGGTGTGGCGCTGATCCAGATAAAATTCCCGGTGGGTGGCGCCGGGAGCGGTCTCACGAAAATCCAGGGCGTGTACCTGACCCTCCTGGTCCAGGATCATGGCAAATCCCCCACCTCCCAGATTGCCCGCTCGCGGCAGGGTCACAGCCAGAGATAGGGCCACCGCCACGGCCGCGTCCACGGCGTTGCCTCCGCCCTGGAGAATGGTGTTTCCGACCTGGGTGGCCAGGGGTTCGCCACTGACCACCATGGCGTGCTCGGCCCGCCGGGAGATGTGCTGATTTTTCTCCAATAACGGTTGGGCCTGTACGGACCAGAGGGTGGAAAGGAAAAGCGCACTCAGCAGGAGTGCCATTCTCCGCCGATGGGATGATTTTCTCATAAGGAGAGATTGACCGCATCCTCTTGATCCCCTGTCGAACCCGATCGCTGCCTTGGAGGATCTCTTGGGAGGCTCGGAAATACGCTCGCAAAAAGGAGTAGGATTTGTTATGAGTACCAGAACAGAAAAAGATTCCATGGGCGAGATGGAGGTGCCGAGCGACGCCCTCTACGGTGCCAGCACCGCCAGAGCGGTCAAGAATTTTCCCATCTCCGGTACCGGCATGAGCCGCCGATTTATTCAGGCAGTAGGAGTCCTGAAGGGTGCCGCGGCTCGGGCCAATGAGTCCCTGGGGAGCCTGGATAAGACCCTCACGGATGCCATCGTGAAAGCCTCCGAAGAGGTGGCTCAGGGGCAATGGGATGACCACTTCGTGGTGGACGTGTTTCAAACCGGTTCGGGTACCAGTACCAACATGAACGCCAACGAGGTGATCGCTAACCGAGCCGGCCAGATTCTGGGCAAAGGAATGGGGAGTCGGGCGGTCCACCCCAACGATCACGTAAACATGGGCCAGTCGTCCAACGACACCATGCCCACTGCCATGCAAGTCTCCGCTCTACTGGGGCTCAATAGCGATCTCATTCCGGCTCTGCAGGGTCTGCAGACGGTGCTGGAGCAAAAATCGATCGATTTCGCCGACATCGTAAAGACCGGACGAACCCACCTGCAAGACGCCACCCCCATCACCCTGGGCCAGGTCTTCAAAGGTTTTTCAGGTCAGATCCAACGGGGGATCAAGAGATTGGAGTTTGCCGTCTCCGAACTGTCGGAACTGCCCCTGGGCGGCACCGCGGTGGGTACGGGAGTCAACACCCATCGTAGCTTTCCCGGCAAGACCATCGCCCTGATGTCAGAACAGCTAGGGGTCAAGCTCGTCGAGACCGACAACCACTTCTGTGGTCAGAACAACATCGACGCCATGATCTCCGCCTCGGGATGCGTCCGGACCGTTGCCGCCAGCCTCTATAAGATCGCCAACGACATTCGTTTTATGGGCTGTGGGCCCCGGGCCGGGTTGGGAGAGCTCTCCCTGCCTGCAGTGCAGCCCGGCTCCTCCATCATGCCGGGCAAGGTGAATCCGGTCATGGCCGAAGCGCTGCTCATGGTGGTGGCCCAGGTCCTGGGCAACGACACCACCGTCTTGCATGGGCTGTACGGCAGCAATTTCGAGCTGAACACCATGTTCCCGGTCACCTCCCGCAACCTCAATGAGAGTATCGACTTACTGACCAACGCGGTCGGTGCTTTTACCGTCGATTGTCTGCAGGGTCTGCAAGCAACCACCGCCGGACCCGATGGAGTGGAGCGGGGGCTTATGCTGGGTACGGCCCTGGCTCCCGTAGTTGGATACGACAAGGCCGCCGCCATCGCCAAGACGGCAGCCGGGGAAGGCAAGACGATTCGGGAGATCGCTTTGCGCGATTCTGAGCTCACCGAAGCCCAGCTTCAAGATCTTCTCGATCCCATCTCCATGACTCAACCTCAGTCCTAAGGGTCTTTTGATAGGAGGCCTTCGGCAGTTGACGAAGGCGCCAGTATGAGTCAGCCGCTTGGTCCAAATCAGGGAAAATCGTTGACCCCTGACGTGGAGACGGATGAGTGTGTCTTACTGGATCTGCTCGGCTGGGGCAAACTACTTTCTACCCTGGTGCAAGTGTTGGACCCGTTTTATCAGGTCGAAGACCTGCTGCAGACCGAGCATCCGCTAGCCGACTCGGAAAAGCCACTGGGTGCCATGGTGCGTCACTTCGGGAAAGGGAGCGTGGGGGCGCCCTTTCTTTGCTGGTGGGTAGGAAACGACGACTCCTTTCCCACGTTCGGCTCCAAGTCGCAGATCGACCCCTTGCTGCCGCTGAGCCTGGCCCGGCGCTGGCGAGCCTCCGAGCTTCAGTCCAGCGCCCTGCGGGGGTTCGAGAAGTTTGATCAAGAGTGGTCGATCGGGGTCGATCGCCTGTCTGCCTCGAGAAACGGAGGAGAAGCGCTCTTTAGCAAGCCTCTTCCCGATTTCGAGTGGACCCAGGTGATCCGCCGACTTTGCGACCGTGCGCCCGCTACCAGGATCGAAGATTCCTCTCGACTTAGTGAAGCCATTGACCGGGTCCGTTCGTACTTTGCACCCCTGGAGTCACCCCTTTTCGGGATGGACAACGAACTGCTGAAGCACCACGTACTAGAAACTATTCCCAGAGAGGGGCCACCCGAAGTCTTGACACCCATTGTACCGCTTTTTGGCAAAGGGCACTTGCAGAAGGCGTTTCCATCAACGGCCCAACTGCCGGCCCACCTGAGAGTCATTCTCCACCGTCTGGTCCGGTCTCAGCATAGCGGCGACCTCGTGACCTCCCTCCTGGCCACTTTAGAAGCGGTGGATTTTTCTATCCGGTTTGCCACGGGAGTTGGACAGGGCGCACTCGCACTGGTTCAGACGAGTGACTTCGCTGGTGATTTTAACCCCACCACCCAGCAGATCATTCGGGATCTAGAGGAGGTCTTGAAGGCCTTGCCCGCCCACTGGGAAGACCCCCGCTGTCACGCCGCCACTCATCTCCTTTTTCAAGGCTCGCAAGTCCATCCGTTCTTGAAATGGGGTGGGGTTGGCACCGACCAGAGACTTCTCGGCTGGATGAAAGAAGCCGAGGAAACCATCCGCCAGGACAATCCGGCCCGGGCCGCTGCTTTGCTGGCCGAAGTCATGGAACTTTTCAACTCCTGGGTGGCGGAACTCACCCTGCTCTGCTCTTCCTGGGATCTGGTCACCCACGTGCGGCAGGATGGCTACCTCCAGATCAGTCTCGGTCGAGGCCCGGTTTGGTTTAGCTGTAAACCGCTGATCGACCCCACTCGCTATTCGGTTTGGTTGGACCGCAGCGAACTGACGCTGGTCAATAAAGGTGGCTCTCTGCGGGACTTGAAGGACGGCCTGGAACCGGTGGAATCTCTGGACCCCCGGATTTCGGTGCACCCGGAAGACCCCTTCTATCTCAAGGAGCAACTGACCGCCCTGGTTAGAGCCCACGGACAAGGCCAGATCCTTCCCCTGGGCCGAGCCCTGTTTTTCGGCCTGGAGTATCTGGTCAGGCTGCACGCCAGCCTGGCCGGCGGCTTCTTGCGCCACTGTTTCGATGAAACGTCCTTGTTAGATCCGGTTTCCGAACCCGGTGGCTCCCTCGAACACATCATTTTTTTTCTCTCCTATAGCCAGCGTCTCTTAGGGCGAACCCGCTCCACCGACGCTGAACTGTTGCGCGACGTTTTCTTTCATCGGGACAAGCCTCGTGATTTTACGGTGTGGCTGGGAGTCGACGGTGGTATTCCCGGTCCGTTGCAGGGACTTCTGGGATGGAGTCTCTCCTTGATGAGGCCTGATGCCAAGACCCGGTTAGACGAAGTTCGGGGCCAGGTGGAGCGACTCAGTGGCCTGTTCGCCGACTTTCTTGAGCAGAGTCGCAATCTGTTCAAGACGGCCAACCTTCAAACCGATGCCACCGGAGAAGGGACCGAGGCCGTGGTTATGAGGTTTCCTTCCGGTTTGCGGATCCGAGGAGTGCCGGACGTAGTCACCGGTCCAAGGATGGAGCCCGGTCGCCGTAACGTGGTGGTGGTAAGAGACGCCGAAGAGCGAGAACAGTTCTCCGATTGGGAAGGGGAGGAGTACGGCTTTTCGACCCTTGAACCGGTCGAGTCTCAAGAGGCAGAAGAGCCCATCTGGCCCAGCTTTTTTGAGGAATCGGACAGTGACGTGGAGCCCTGGGATACCGCCAAGAGCGATGCCATCAGCAGGGTCTGCCAGGCCCGTTCTTTTTCCGGCCCCGACGCCCGGCCTCGCCAGATCGCCGAGGAGATCGCTTCGGTGGTTCTTCGGGGCTCGCCGGACGCGGCCAGCGTGCTGTTTTGCCAGGGAGATCCCGGGACCGGCAAGACCAACCTTTGTCGAACCCTGGCCAATCCAGCTTGCACCCCTCTGCCCGATGACTATCCGGTCCTCTATCTGCGGGTCGATCGATTTCCCCGGACCAGGTTGGCCACCGTGGTGGAACGACTCAACGACCACATCGCCTCCGAGAAAAACTTGCAGCGATTCGAGTGGACCTCCGTCCCGGTGCAGAGCTTGAAAGCGCTGGGCGGTGAAGTGACGCGCATCTCCAGTGAATTGGCCGAACTCGGGGTGACCTCCGAGGCTCTGGCCAATCGCCTGGCGAGTTACCTCAGGCATCTCAAGAAGCTCAACGAAGACCGAAACTTCTTGCTCATTTTGGATGGCTTCGAGGAGGTACCGGCCTCCATCATACCTTCCTCTTTACCGCCCGGCGTCCACGTGTTGATCACCGGATGCAGCTTCCCTGAGATCGTGTGGCCGGCCCACAGCTATCTGGAGTTTCGCAAATGGGAGATGCACAGTACTGCCGGTGAAGCAACCTTCGCTCGCCAACTCCAGGGGTTGCACCTGGATGAATCGGAGAGAGCGCAAGCCTGGAAACGATTCGGTGGCTCTCTCTTTTTGGGACGAGTCTTCCGTGATTTAAGGGTATTGGACGAGTCGGTCCCTCCCAACAACGACGTGCTCGACCATATCTTCGCTTCGGCCAGGGCCAAATTTCCGGACCAATCAAAGTTTGTCACCTTCTTGCGCCTCCTCGCCGTGCTGGGCTTATACGAGCGGCCTGTTCCGTTGAGTACCCTGCAGACCAGGATCGAAGACGCCAGAGTGGTGCTGCGGGCCGTGGAGTTGTATCCGAGCCTATTCTCCTTCTGGGATGAGCCAAAACCCGCCCTGGCTCTGGGGCATCGCAGTGTGCTCGAGTGGGTCCGCCAGAACTCCCTGGAGGTCGAGTGGGTCGCCCACGATCTTTCGGAGAGGTTCCTCGACAACCCCAAACGAGGAGACTTGATGGCAGCCCTTCGCTGGATCGGTCTGAGCGAGCACGCCGCCAGTCTGATGGACCGCTTTTTTTCCGAAGATGGGCCACTGTCTCTGTGGCGGGCTGAACTTGCCCGACTGCAGGACCGGGGCCTTTTCTTTCAACGGGTGGCTCTGCTGGATGCCATCTCCGAACCGCTCGCCTTGGCCGTGGCCGAAGGGGCGGGCAGTCTTCGGGAGGAGCTGGCCTGGGTGTATAATGCTCGGGGTTTGTCACTGCTGGAGTTAGGTTTGGTCAGCGAAGCCGCCGAGGATTTCGAGCAGGCGATCGCGCTTTTCTCGACCCTCTTTCAGCAAGGCGACCTGGGCGTACTGGAGGCCATGGCTTCGGCCTACAGCAGGCGCAGCGAAGCAGCCTTGGAAAGCAGCGAACTAACGACAGCGGTGGAAAGTTCCGTCAACGCCCTGGGTTTGATCGAAGAGCGCTTGCATTCTCACCGACCAGACCCGGGGCTCAGTGAATTGCACAGCCGAGTTCTTTTACAATCGGCCCGCTCCCATCTCGCGTGCGGCTCCTACGAGCAGGTACTAAGCCTTCTGTCGGCGGCCATGGAGGCCCTGGAGCAGATCAAGCCAGAGCGGGCTCGTCGGTTGCAAGGAGAATGCTTTTTGGTAGCCGGGCAGGCTTTGAGTGGTCAGGGTTTCGATATCCGGGCTCTGGAGCAATTCAGTACTGCTCTGGAGCTTCTCATGGCAGGTTCCACCGCTGAACTGGGCTTACAAGCGCTGATCAAGCGAGGTCGCCTTTTTCAGAAACTGGGGCGCTTTCCGGAAGCCGAAAAGGATTATCAGCGGGCTCTTTCGATCATACGCTTCCAGATCGCTCTTGGTCGCTTGGACCTGGAGCCGCTGCTCGCCTACACCGCCGCTCAGTCAAGCCTGGTGAGTGCCGACCGCAGCTTCGGTGGCCACGGTCTGAGTGAATACATCTCCTGGGCCGGTAAGAGGATCCGCCACGAGGGCCGGAGCGACCTGCGTGGGTTGTTGGCATTCCTACTACTCACCCGGGGTGCCCGCTGGAAGGAGATCGGGCATTTCAACCAGGCCGCCTCGGACCTGAGGCGAGCCACCGAGCAGTATGACCTGCTCAGCCGGGAAGTGGCTCAAGACCGGGATGACCCGGTTTGGTCGGCCCTAAAGCAGAGCTTTCGAAACCTCACCGCACTCTACCTCAGTCTCGACGAACCGCACCTGGCTCTGATCTGCGGACGTCGCGCCCTGGATATTGGAAGGCGTCACTCCCAGGAATCATCCGAGGAGCTTGAACTCCCCATAAGCAGCGTACCGGGGGCTTCGGCGGGGGCTGACACGCTCTCCGAGGTGCGGCTCTTTCAAGTGGGCAAGCTCTACTTTCATCTGGGCGAAGCGGCCCGGCGGGTGGGGCTCAAAACTGACGGGAGGGTCTATTTTGAGCGTTCGGCTCGGGCCTTTTCCCAGGCTTGCGGTAGCTTTCAGGAGGTGCCCGAGGCTCTCCTCGTGGAGTACGCCCTGGTCTTGAAGAGTGCCGCCCAGTCGGCTTTTTCCGACAACGACATGGAAGAATTGGGAAGATGGGTCGAACAACTGGCCGATCTGGCGCCTTCCCAGTTGACCGATTTCGACATCTATCGATTCAAGCGCTGGGCCGGCTATACCGCTCAGCACCGGGGCGATCTCAAGGAGAGCTTGCGGTTCTTCGGGGACGCCTTGGAGATGGTGAAGCACTTGCGGGAGCACCCCCGCCAGCGGTCGCTGGAGAGTGAGGCTTTGCTGGACCTGGGCCGGGTACTTTCGCTTCAGGGAAACCATGACGAGGCTCTCGCCAAACTCGAGGCAGCGGCCCGTAAGGCCAACGATTCGGTCTTTGCTGAAGGAGAGGAGAATCGTGAACTCTTAATCCTTTGTGCGCTTCATTCGGCGGTGGCCCAACTGAGGGCCGGACGAGTGGGGCAGGCCCTCGATCAATTGCGCACTTTGATTTCGCTACGCCCGGGCACGCCTCACGAGGTTGAGAGCCTGGCCGACGATTGGGTGAAGGCCTGGTCGAGCGCGAACTCACCCCTGGGGATGGAGCTTCTCAAAACCCTCGGTCAGCTTTCCGAACTTGGAGATTGGCTGCTCTGCACCTCATTGGGTCAATGGTACCGCGAACTGGCAATATCGCTGGTCAACGACCCCCAATTCGACAGCATGATCATGAGTTCCAGTCGGATCGATCGTATTCTGGAAACCTATCTCATCCTCACCTTTGGTAAGCCCGACCGGGATACTCGCCCGGAGTCAAATCCCGAATTGGAGAAACTGCTGGCCGCCAAGTATCGCGCCTTTGAATCGGAGAACCGGGACCTGGAGGCGGAACTGTTGATGGGACACCTGTTGCCCATCCGACTCGATCCGGATTCGGCCCGGTTGCTCTTGCGCCGCTCAGAAATGGCACTTATGCGAGGCGACCGAGGCCTTGCCATCATCGATCTCTTGCGGGCCATCGACGGGGGAGGGGAGACACGACTGCGGGCTCACCTCCGCCTGGCTGAGTTTTTGCAGTCCAGAGGCTTGCAGGCTGCGGCGGTCCACCATCTGTTAAGGGCCATGCAGGCCATCAGTGGGCAGACCGAAGGGCTCAGCTCACTCTGTGGACGGTGCTGCAGGCTGGTCACTCGACTGGCCAAGGACGGTGCCATGCTGGAACTGGATTTTTTCCGAGAGCATTTCCGCTTGCTGAACACCCTTCGAGATGATCATCTCAAACCGGTGCTCGACCTCACCTGGCTGCGACCGGCCCGAGAACAAAAGGACTGGTCAGAGTTACTGGAATTGACCCTCGATGTCCTGAGCGGATGGCAAGCGGGGGGTCATGACAAGCCGGCCGATTGGGCTTTTCTGGAGGAGTTGCTCGACCGCTCGGTCCTCTGCCAGGGCCGTCCGCCACTTCCTCTGATGGAAAAGCTTGGTAAACTTTTGACCCAGGCGCTCTCTACCTACGATCCCCAGAGCCGGGGCAGAGCGAGCACTATTTGGGAACGGTTCGCCAGTTTTTTACCGGGCATCGGAAAACGCAGCGCTCTGGGACTTCTGCAAAGGCTTTTTGACCACGCCCTCAGAACAGATATCGCTTCACCGGATGGGCAGGGCAACGAGTTTCTCCGCAGGCTGGAAGAAGAAAAGCGGATTCTGGTCCAACCTCGCTAACACTGCCTCTTCCGGGCTAGTGCTCTGTCAATCTTTGGAGTTCGGTTGAGGGAGGCCAGACGCAATTTCTATCTAAATCGATTTGAGTGCACGTATCGGGAATACGTAAGCGAAAATCGATGACGATAGAATTGATGGCTGGCCGCCCTCGGCCGAATTTTGAAGTTTGACAGAGCACTAGGTCCTAAGGAGAGAGAATGAACAACCGATACGATCCCGCTTTGATCGAGCCGAAGTGGCAGAAATATTGGGAAGAGAACGACAGCTTTCGTACCCCTGGACCCGGCGATCCGGATTTTCAGCCGGACCGGCCCAAGTACTACGTGCTCGATATGTTTCCGTACCCCAGTGGAGCCGGACTTCATGTGGGCCATCCCGAGGGCTATACGGCCACCGATATTCTGGCCCGCTGGCGTCGCATGTCGGGATACAACGTGCTGCATCCCATGGGCTGGGACGCTTTTGGACTACCGGCCGAGCAGTACGCCGTGGCCACCGGCACCCATCCCTCCATCACCACCAAGAAGAACATCGAAACCTTCAAGGCTCAGATCAAATCCCTCGGTTTTGCCTACGACTGGAATCGGGAAGTTAGCACCGCCGATCCCGATTATTACCGCTGGACCCAGTGGATCTTTAAGCTGCTTTTCGATACCTGGTACGATCACGAGCAGGGTCGGGGGAGACCCATCAGTGAACTGCCCGTCCCTGCGGGTCTGAACGAAAAAGAAGCTCACGATTACATCAACTCCAAGCGTCTGGCCTATCTCGACGAGATCGCCGTCTGGTGGTGCCCGGACCTGGGCACGGTGCTGGCCAACGAAGAGGTCAATGACGGCCGCTCGGAGCGGGGGGGCTACCCCTGCCGGCGGGAGCCCATGCGCCAGTGGATGCTTCGCATCACCGATTACGCCGAGAGGCTCCTGGAAGACCTGGAGACGGTGGAGTGGCCGGACGAAACCAAGAAGCAGCAGGGCGAATGGATCGGAAAGAGTCTGGGAGCGGAGGTCTGGTTTGCCCTTCCTGAAGTGCAGTTGAGTCAGGAGCAAGAAAAGGAGAGTCGGTTCCGACGTTCCGAAAACGGAGTCACGGAATTTTCGGTCTTCACCACCCGGCCCGACACCCTGTTCGGAGCAACCTATATGGTGCTGGCTCCTGAGCACCCCCTGGTCAGTTCGGTAACCATAGCCGAGCGGCAAACTGCAGTTGAGGAGTATCGCCGCCAGGCTGCCAGCCGTTCCGAACGAGAGCGCGCCGCCACTAAAGAGAAAACCGGAGTGTTTACCGGAGGTCACGCGGTCAACCCGGTCAACGGCGATGAACTCCCGATTTACGTAGCCGACTATGTGCTGGATAGCTACGGTACCGGAGCCATCATGGCCGTTCCGGGGCACGACGAGCGGGATTTCGACTTCGCGGTGGAGCACAGCCTGCCCATCGTCAGTGTCTACAAGAGTGAGGAAACACCCGTTCGGGAGCTTACTCGCGATGGCGAGACTTTACTTTGCACGCCGGGTGAGGGACGATCCGAGAACAGCGACTTTCTCAACGGCAAGAGCGTGGAAGAGGCCAAAGCTGCCATCACCGAGCACCTGGAGAAGATCGGAAAAGGTGAGGCCCGGGTCAACTACCGTTTGCGCGATTGGATCTTTAGTCGCCAGCGATACTGGGGCGAACCCTTTCCGATCCTTTTCGATGAGGAGGGGCGACTCAAGGCCGTCGATGAGGATGAGCTTCCGGTCAGCCTGCCCGATCTGCCGGACTTCCAACCCACCGGTCGACCGGAGCCGCTGTTGGCGAAAGCCGAAGAGTGGATGAAGGTGACCGATTCGGATGGGAAGGCCTGGACCCGGGAGACCAACACCATGCCGAACTGGGCCGGCTCATGCTGGTACTATCTGCGATATCTAGACCCCCACAACGACGTGGAAGCCTGGGCCGAAGAGAAAGAGCAGTACTGGATGCCGGTGGATCTCTACGTGGGTGGAAAAGAGCACGCCGTGCTGCATTTGCTGTACGCCAGATTTTGGCACAAGGTACTCTTTGACCGGGGCTACGTGTCCACGCCCGAGCCCTTCAAAAAGCTGTTTCACCAGGGACTGATCACCGCTTTTGCCTATGAGGATCCCGAGACCAGGTTTTTGGTCCCCTCCGATCAAGTGGAGGAGTATGAAGACGGTAAGTTTCGGCACCTCGAAACTCACAAAGAGCTGCGCCAAACCACCGCCAAGATGAGTAAATCTCTGAAGAACGTGGTCAATCCCGACGACGTCATTCGGGAACACGGCGCCGATGCACTGCGGATCTACGAGATGTTCATGGGTCCGCTGGAGGCTTCCAAGCCCTGGAATACCCGGGCGGTGGACGGTGTTACACGCTTTTTGGGGCGGAGCTATCGACTCTACGTGGATGACGATGGGCTGCGCTCGAACCTGCTGGACCGGGAGGCCCAGGGGTCTCTGGAACTGGAGAAAGCGCTTCATCGCTGCATCAAGAAGGTGACCGAAGACCTGGAAGCCATGGCCTTCAACACCGCGGTTTCGGCCATGATGATCTTTGTCAACGACGCCACCGCCGCCAAAGAGGAGCTGAGCCACAGCCAGCTGACTCGTTATACCCAGTTGTTGTCCATCTTCGCCCCCCACCTGGGCGAGGAACTCTGGAACATGCTGGGTCACTCCCCTTCAGTCTCGGCCGGCACCTGGCCCGTTCACAACGAGGAGCTTTGCCGGGCCGACGAACTGGTTTATCCCATTCAGATCAACGGAAAGCTGCGGGTGAAGATCAACCTGGATGCCACGGCAGGGCGGGAGCAAGTGGAAGCCCGGGCTCGGGAAGCGGCCGCCAAATATTTGGAAGGCAAGACGGTGAAAAAAGTCATCGTGGTGCCCCAAAGACTCGTGAATTTCGTGGTGAATTAGTCGTGCTCGAACTCTTCAACGCCCGGACCAGAACTCGCGAGCCCTTCCAGACGATAGAGAAGGGCAAGGTCAAGATGTACTGCTGCGGCCCTACCATCCACGACTTTGCCCACATCGGTAATTTCCGCACCTTCATCTTCGGTGACCTCATGCGTCGCTATCTCCGATACTCAGGTTACGAGGTCTATCAAGTGACCAACCTGACCGACGTAGAAGACAAGATCATCGCCAAGTGCCAGAGTCATGGCAAGAACTTGCGCGAGTTCACTGAGATCTATGAGAAGGCGTTTTTTGAGGATCTGGAAACGCTCAACGTGGAACCCTCGGAAGCCCACCCCCGGGCCACCGATCCCGACGTCATGGACAAGATGGCAGCCATGATCTCAGAGCTTCTGGAAAAAGGTCACGCCTATCGCACCGACGACGGCATCTACTTTTCCATCAAGACCTGGGATCAATACGGGAAATTTGCTCGCATCGAGATCGAAGACCTCAGACCGGGGGAGCGGGTGCAGGATGACGAGTATGAAAAAGGCTCGGCCGCCGATTTTGTGCTCTGGAAGGCCTGGACTGAAAAAGACGGCCCCATCTTCTGGGATCAGTATCCGGAGTTAGGCAAAGGACGACCGGGTTGGCACCTGGAGTGCTCGGCCATGGGGATCCTCTATCTGGGAGAAACCTTCGACCTCCATTTGGGGGGGATCGACCTGCTCTTTCCTCACCACCAAAATGAGATCGCCCAGTCCGAATGCTGCACCGGCAAACGTTTTGTCAACTATTGGGTTCATTCCCAACATCTTTATGTCGAAGGGGAGAAGATGAGTAAGAGTCTCGGAAACTTCTATACCCTTCGGGACCTTCTAGACGGTGACCGCAACACTTCCGGACAAGCCTGGGAGCCCATGGCGATCCGGATGGCTCTGCTCAAAGTTCATCACGGTTCGCGCTTGAACTTCACCTTCGCGGATCTGCGGGCTTCTGAAACCAGCCTGGAGAGATTGAAGGGCTTCATCAGACGGTGTGAGGAGATCGGCGCCGACGCTCAAGCCCCCCAGGCAGCCCATTCCCTCGCTTCCAAAGCCGAGCAAGACTTCAAGCAGGCCATGGATGCCGACCTGAATATCTCCCTGGCCCTGGCCGCGGTTTTTACCCTGGTGACCGAGGCCAACAAGTGCTTCGACGCAGACGGGGAGGACAGCCAGGAGTTGGCCCTCTCCTGCCTTGAACTCCTCAGAGGGTGGGACACCGTTCTGGGGCTCAAGCTTTTTGAATCGGAACTGGAACTAGAATTGACCTCGGAGGAAAAAGAATGGCTGGAGGCTCGAACCCGGGCTCGCGCGGAAAGAAATTGGGCCGAAGCGGACCGACTAAGGGATCTTCTGCTGGAAAGCGGGATCACCGTGGTCGACACCCCCGACGGAGCCAGATGGGAGAAAAAGGCCCGGTTGTCTTCGGCCGACATCCGGTAACCGAGGCTCTGAAAGCTCGCGCACCCGTCCAGCGCATCAGCGTAATGCGCGACGCCCGGGGCCTACCCCGTGAGCTTTTTGAAATGGCAACCGCTCTCGAGATCCCCGTGGTCCGCACGGATAAAGACCGGTTGGACTTCTTGAGCGGGGGCGCCAACCACCAGGGTGTGGTGGCCCAGCTGGGGGAGCGTTCCCTGACTCCGTTTGAAGAGTGGTACGAGATCGTCGATAGAGAATCGGCCGATCTCATCCTGGCTCTGGACCAGGTCCAGGATCCCCAGAACCTGGGTGCTCTACTCCGCTCTGCTGAGGGGGCCGGGTGTCGCCACGTTTTGCTATCCACCGCCAAGACCTGTGGGCTGACCGCGGTAGTCTCGAAATCATCGGCCGGTGCCGACCAGCACCTTAATATTGGCCGTACAGCTAAGCTCGGAGTAGCACTGGAGCGCTTTAGGCAGGCTGGATTTCAAGTGGTCGCTACAGTCCCCGGGGCCCCGGAAGAGTATTTTCAGGTAGATTATACCGGCCCTACGGTTTTACTCTTGGGTGGAGAGGGTAGAGGTCTTCCACCACACTTAAAAAGGGAGTCGACACATGTTGTAAACCTCCCTATGTTGGGTAAGGTACAGTCCTTGAACGTAGCGAGTTCAGGGGCGATTCTGCTCTACGAGACTGTTCGGCAAAGAGTTAGTCAAAATAGATAGCAGGAAAGTTTACTTTAGTAGAGACGCATGATATGATCACCGGGATGAAGAAGAATCCCTGGGCGTCTTGACACAATAGCTAAGTACCAGGGCTTTTTTCTGCCCACATAACCTGGCTTGTCCAGATAGTTCTATTGACTATGAGGGAAACCCTTTTTAGGCTTTAGGGTTTCCAGGGTAGGACAGGCCGAACGGAGGATGCGTTTTTGCTGAAGCTACAACAGAGTTCCTACATGGCGAACTTGCAGAACGAGCCGGACGAAGAGATCGTCAAGCTCGCCAAGAATGGTGATGAGTTTGCCACCGAATACCTGATCAGTAAGTACAAGAATTTCGTGCGCGTAAAGGCGAAATCTTACTTTCTGGTAGGAGCAGACCGGGAAGATATTATTCAGGAGGGAATGATCGGACTCTACAAGAGTATTCGTGACTACCGTGCCGACAAGTTGTCTTCTTTTCGGGCTTTTGCCGAACTGTGTATCACTCGCCAAATTATTACCGCGATCAAAACCGCGACTCGCCAGAAGCACATTCCGCTGAACTCCTACATCTCTCTGAACAAGCCGATCTACGATGAAGACTCGGACCGAACGATGCTCGATATTCTGTCCGGCACCAAGGTCACCGACCCCGAAGAGGTTTTCATCTCTCACGAGTTGAGCGACGATCTTCGCGAGAAGATCCAGCAGAACCTCAGTGAACTGGAGTCCCAGGTCTTGCACTCTTACCTGGAAGGCAAGAGCTATCAAGAGATGGCCAAAGAGCTGAACCGCCACGTGAAATCGATCGACAACGCTCTGCAAAGGGTCAAGCGTAAGATCGAGAAAACATTGGGTGAAAAAAGGCACTAGAAGCGGCTGAGCGGCGAGCAGGGAAACCTGATTCAACTCTCGTAAGCGGGGCTTTGCGCCCGCTCGTGCCTCAGTAGCTCAATTGGTAGAGCACTCGCCTTGTAAGCGAAAGGTTGCCGGTTCGAGTCCGGCCCGAGGCTCCAAGAACAACCAGAGAGGTCCTGTCGTTAAGGTAGGGCCTTTCTTACGTTATAGTCGCCTTGTAAGCTGAAAGGTTGCCGAGCCACTTTTTTATGTTTGCAGGTTCCCGTATAAGGTGCTGGCGTGCGAAATAAAAAGCTTGACAAGCAACTTTCACTTAGCCTATACTCCGTCTGCACCGAAGCCCTAGTGACGGTGCATTTTAATGCGGAGATAGCTCAGTTGGTAGAGCACTAGCCTTCCAAGCTGGATGTCGCGAGTTCGAGCCTCGTTCTCCGCTCCATTCGCTGAGGTAGCTCAGTTGGTAGAGCACGTCCTTGGTAAGGACGAGGTCGGCGGTTCAAGTCCGCTCCTCAGCTCCAAAATTACGACCCGCACTGCGGGTCGTAATTGTTAAGTCGAGTGACTGCAAGTGGCTCGACGGAGATGTCGGACAGTCAGGCAGGTGTACCGGTGACGGTAGCCGGCCCGACTGGACGAGGTCTGAAGTTCCCGCCTCGGTAGGGTTTTGAAATTAACTCTACAGGGTACGAGCAAGGATGGTTCCGCCCATTCCGGATGCGGTGGGAATAAAAAGTTCACAGGAGACCCGATAGATGACGGCCCAAGACGCAACAAAAGCTAGAAAAAACGCTAAGGCGCGTCGCGAGAAGAGAAAAACTGATCCAGGCGAATCCGTTGCGGTCCGTTCGGACAGAGGGGGAGCTACGGTTTCCCCCGGTCCTCGCGGTACCCTGATCGAAAGGCTTGTGAGGTATTGGCGCGGCGTTTGGGCGGAGACCAAGCGCGTTTCCTGGCCCGGCAAACCCGAACTGATCGCCGGTACCATCACGTCCGTGGTTGTTTTGATGGTCTTCGCCAGCTGGCTTGGTGGTATCGACTACATACTGAGGAAGTTATTCGGTTAAGCCACGCAACGGAGAGAGATATGTCTGTGCAAAACGAAAACGAAGTTGAAATATCCGAAGAGGCCGTCGAGCAAGTGGGTGAAGACGCTGTTGCTACTACGGAAGCCGAGCGCGACCCACGAACCGCCTGGTATGTGATCCATACCTACTCAGGTTATGAAAACAAGGTTCGTGACGATATTTTACGACGCGTAAAGTCCATGAATATGGTGGACAAGATTTTCCAGGTCCTGGTACCCACCGAGGAAGAGCTGGAGTTTAAGGACGGTAAGAAAAAGACCGTACAGCGCCGGGTTTATCCGGGATACGTTTTCGTAGAGATGATCATGGGAGACGACTCCTGGTACGTAGTGAGAAACACCAGGGGAGTAACCGGCTTTGTCTCTCCAGGGCAGAAGCCCGTTCCGTTGCCAGAAGACGAAGTTAAGCGGATCAAGCAGATCATGGGTATGGAAGCTCCCACCAGGGTCAAGTTGCACCTCGAGGTTGGACAACAGATTCGGGTGACTCACGGGCCTTTCCAGGACTTCCACGGAGTGGTTGACGAGGTCACCCCCGACAAAGAAAAAGTTCGCGTTCTTATCAGTATCTTCGGTCGGGAAACCCCGGTCGAACTCGACTTCGGACAAGTCGAGAAGATCTAGATTTTTGTAGAAAGGACAGCAGATGGCCAAGAAAGTCAAAGCCCTTATTAAACTGCAAGTACCCGCCGGTAAAGCGAACCCCGCCCCTCCGGTAGGTCCTGCACTCGGTCAGCACGGCGTAAACATCATGGACTTTGTGAAGCAGTACAACGAACGTACTGCAGACCAGATGGGCATGATCGTTCCCGTTGAGATCACGGTTTACGAAGATCGCTCTTTCACCTTCATCACCAAGACCCCGCCGGCCAAGACTCTGCTTCTCAAAGAAGCCGGTCTTGCCAAAGGTTCCGGTGAGCCCAACACTCGCAAAGTTGGCAAAATCACCAAAGAGCAGATCCGTAGAGTCGCCGAGATCAAAATGCCCGACCTGAATGCCACCGATATCGATAACGCCATGCGTATCATCGAAGGCACCGCCCGCAGCATGGGGCTGGTAGTCAGAGGATAGTATTACTCGGAATTTCCTTTACGGATTCCACGACACGGTGGAAGGTTTGATTTTAAGCAAGCCGTTCGACCACTGGAGATAACATGGGAAAGAAACACAAGAAGTACAAATCTGCTTTAGAGCAGTTTGATCGTGAGGAGACTCACGATGTGGCGGATGCGGTGGAAACCGTAAGAAAAGTCGCCTTCGCCAAGTTTGACGAAACCGTCGAGATTCACATCCGCCTGGGCATCGACCCCCGCAAAAGCGATCAGACCGTTCGGGGTACTACGGTTCTACCGCATGGTACCGGCAAAACCCCCAAGGTGATCGTGTTTACCAAGGGTGATAAGATCAAAGCCGCCGAAGATGCCGGAGCAGACTTGGCGGGTGCTGAAGATCTGATCCAAAAGGTCAAAGATGGATTTTCCGACTTTGACATCGCCGTGGCTTCGCCCGATATGATGGGTGAGATCGGTAAGAACCTGGGTCGTATCCTGGGTCCGAAGATGCCGAACCCACGTGCCGGCACGGTAGCTCCCGACCCCGCGAAAGCCGTCTCGGAATTGAAGTCCGGTAAGATCCAGTATCGTGCCGACAAGACCGGGATCGTGCACTGCCCCGTAGGCAAAGTTAGTTTCGGAACCGAAAAGATCGTGGAGAATCTGAAAGTACTCCTGGAGGCCGTGGTTAAAGCCAAGCCTTCCTCTTCCAAAGGAGCCTACTTGAGGTCCATCGCCCTTTCATCCACCATGGGTCCTGCTGTGAAAGTGGATACCACGAGAGCAGCATCCTTCGCTGGTCTAAAGTAACTCAAAAAAAGTCCCGGTCTTCATCCGGCCGGGACTTTTTTTTGGGGTTGACAGGGCAAGAAACGGTCCTTAATATAGCGGCATTGGGTAGGTGGCCGAGTGGTTAAAGGCGACAGACTGTAAATCTGTTCAGGAGACTGTACGGCGGTTCGAATCCGTCCCTGCCCACCAAGACGAGAAGCCTCGCGAAAGTACGAGGCTTCTTGCGTTCTAAGCGACACGCCGTACAGAAGACTGTACGGGGTGTCCTCGGCGCTACGCGCCTGCGGAACGCTAACGCTTGCTTGTGCCATAGAAGCACACATAGAGATGAGGGTAGTCCCCTCGGCTCGCCCATCGGAGGGAGAGTCAAACCACTAGCTGCTGCGAGGAGAGAAATCGAATTGTGGTGAGCGAGCTAGAAAAGGTGGCCATGAGCCATCAGGTGAGGAGAAAGAAGAAGAACGTACAGTGAACCACCTGTGAAGTATCGAAATAGCGTAAATTCCCCATCGAAATCCCTGTCTGTAAGCAACAGGGTGAGCAAGTTGTCACGGCTGTCCGAATTGCTGGTGACGAGGTGGGCGGTATGAGGTGGCTTGAGCTTTCTCTAGGCTCTATATGTGAACTATGGGAACTCGTAGCCAGGATGCTAAGAGAGAACATCAAGGCGGAAGCACCGCCAAGATGCTGAGTATCGATGCCTGGAACGAGGACGGACCTGCTCGTGATAACCAAAGCAGATGGAGGCTCCAGAATTCTGGGGATTCCAACTGTTGAGGACCGCATAGCCCAAGCTGCTGTAAAGATGAAATTGGAGGCCATACTCGAGCCACTATTCCATCCTGACAG
>Ga0172382_10003708_pt1 | contig 23954 bp, 24 predicted proteins | sample Leawel138RmetaG_FD_122245 | JGI IMG/M metagenome (GOLD analysis project Ga0172382, IMG submission 122245) | Leachate microbial communities from a municipal landfill in Southern Ontario, Canada - Leachate well 138R metaG | ecosystem: Engineered > Solid waste > Landfill > Unclassified | place... | reverse complement strand
GCCGACAAACTCAACACCCGACCCCGACCCACCCTCGATCTGGACACACCCGCCCAACGCATGGCCCAACTCCTTAGCCAAGCCGCCTAATGGTTGTCATAGCCACTTGACTTTGAGCGAGTGCAGGTCTGCTGGAATGCAATTTCGGCGGGAGATTCATCCCTTCAGGAACTCCAGCAGGTCGGCATTGACGACGTCGGCGTGCGTGGTGGGCATTCCGTGCGGAAAGTCCTTGTAGGTCTTGAGCACTCCGTTCTTGAGCAGGGCCGCGGACTTCGGGCCCGACGCCACGTAGGGCACGATCTGATCGGCTTCACTGTGCATCACCAACACCGGCACGGTGATCTTCTTGAGGTCCTCGGTGAAGTCGGTCTGGGAGAACGCGACGATGCCGTCGTAGTGCGAGTACGCGTCACCCATCATTCCCTGGCGCCACCAGTTCTCGATGATCGCCTCCTGCGGTTCCACCCCGGGGCGGTTGAACCCGTAGAACGGGCCCGCGGGCAGGCTGCGGTAGAACACCGAACGGTTGGCCGCCAGCTGCGCCTGCAGGTCGTCGAACACCTCCTTCGGAGTGCCCTCCGGGTTGTCCTCGGTGCGGACCATCAGCGGCGGCACCGCGCTGATCAGCGCCGCCTTGGCGACCCGGCTCTCGCCGTGGCGGCCCAGGTAGCGCACCACCTCACCACCACCCGTCGAATGCCCGACGTGGATGGCGTCCCTCAAGTCGAGATGAGCGGTCAGTTCGGCGAGATCGTCGGCGTAGTGGTCGAGGTCGTGCCCGTCGGGCGTCTGGGTCGACCGGCCGTGACCGCGCCGGTCGTGGGCGATGACGCGGTAACCACGCTGCAGGAAGAACAACATCTGGGTGTCCCAGTCGTCAGACGACAGCGGCCAGCCGTGGCTGAACACGATGGGCTGCCCGGAACCCCAGTCCTTGTAAAAGATGTCGGTGCCGTCGGTGGTGGTGAAGATGCTCATGCACCTACCTTGGTTCCCTCGGCCCCACGAAGCAACAGCGCTGACCGCCATCGCGTCTTCCAGCTAGCCCCCAGGAATCGGTTTCTGCCAACCGGCGTTCAAATCCTGCCAGCCGAAATGAATCCGGGCATGACGGCGGTTTAACCGGACATGAACATCACCGTCGCCACCGCCGCAGCAGCAACCCTGACCGGCGCCGTCCTCGGACTGGCCGCCCCCGCAGTCGCCGCACCGTCGGCGGGTGACGCGCAGAGCACGATCAGCCGGCTCGAGGCCGACGGCAACCGCGTCATCGTCAACAACCTCTCCAGCACGCCGCTGTCCCAGGCGACCGTTGTGGCCGTCAATCCGGGCGCCGCCATCCGCTCCACCGTCCAGGGCGATGACAGCGCCTCGCAGCAGGTGATCACGGGCAAGGTGTACTACGTCGACGTTCGCTGAACCACTGGCGCGCAGACCAAAGGGGCACTTCCTCCCCCCGGGAGGTGCCCCTTTTGCACGTCAGGGGATCAGGTGCAGCCGCCTGGCCCGCGACACCGCTTCGTAGCGGGTGCGGGTGCCGAGTTTGGTTGCCGCACTGCGCAGATAGCTCTTGACGGTCTCCGTCTTGAGTGAGAGACGTTGCGCGGCTTCGGCGTTGGTGCAGCCGAGGGCCACCTGGGCGAGCACGTCGAGCTCGCGTCCGGTGAGCGGCGCAACCGTCGCCGGATCGTCGGCCGGGCCGGACAACTTGTCCGCCAGCACCCGCAGCCGCTGCTGCAGTCCGGCCGGCGCGTCGACGGCCAGGCGCCGCAATTCGGCGTGCACCTCACGGACGGACTCGGCGTCCACGGCGCCCTCACCGCTGTTGGCCGATTGCGTGTCCCGCAGCCGCAGCCGGCGGTCCACCTCGTCGCGGATCCGGAACTCCTCGCTGAGCGCACGCGCCGACTCGATCACCAGCTCGGTGACCCGCCCGCCGAACGGGGCGCCGCTGCGGTACGCGCCGTACAGCATCGCCCGGGCCCGGCCGTCGACGAGAACCGGCACCGCCAACACCGACCGGATCCCCTCCGACAGCACCGGGCCGTCGTAGTCGTGGGTGATTCCCGTCGCGTTGCGGTAGTCGGCCACCGACAGCGGCCGCCCGGCCACCATGCTGGCCCCGCCCAGACCGGAGTTCGACCGCACCTCCAGCCCACGCAGGCCGGCGGTCCGCACCCCGTGGTACTCGGTGATCACCAACGTGTCGCCGTGCACCTCGCCGCCGAACATCACCGGGACGTCGCCGAGCAGCGCGACGCGCCGCAGCTCGGCGCGCAGCGCGTCCGAGTCGCGGGGCCGCAGCAGTGGCGACGGGGCGGGCATCGGGCTCCTACCCTCTTTCGGGGGTGGTGGACGGACAACTGTGACCTAGATCCTATGCGGCATGGCGAGCAACACAGATCTCTTCGATACCCTGCGCAGCGCCCGCGACCACCTGGTCGACCTGATGGCCGACTACGACAAGGCCGTGGAGACCTTCCGGTGGCCGCGGATCACCGGGACGTTCAACTGGGCCACCGACTGGTTCGACGCGGTCGCCCGCGACAACGACGGCGTCGCGCTGTGGATCGTCGAGCAGGACGGCACCGAACTGAAGGTGACATTCGACCAGATGGCCCGCCGGTCCGACCAGGTGGCGTCCTGGCTGCGCGGACTCGGGGTGGGCAAGGGCGACCGGGTCATCCTGATGCTGGGCAACCAGGTCGAACTGTGGGAGTCCATGCTCGCGGTCGCCAAGCTGGGCGCGGTCATCATGCCGACCACCGGGGCGCTGGGCTCCGAGGACCTGGCCGACCGGATCGGCCGGGGCCGCGCCGGCTTCGTCATCGCCAACGCCGCCGACGCGGCCAAGTTCGCCGACGTGCCCGGCGACTACGTGCGGATCGCCGTCGGCGACCCGGTGCCGGGCTGGCACCCCTACTCCGACACCGCAGCCGCCGCGGCCGAACCCCACGACCCCCAGACCGCGGCCGACGACCCGCTGCTGGTGTATTTCACCTCCGGCACCACCAGCAAGCCCAAGCTGGTCGAGCACTCCCAGATCAGCTATCCGGTCGGACACCTGACGACGATGGCGTGGATCGGGGTGCGGCCCGGCGACGTCCACCTGGCCATCAGCTCGCCGGGATGGGCCAAGCACGCGTGGAGTTGCTTCTTCGCGCCGTGGCTCGCCGAGGCCACGATCTTCGTCTACAACTACGGCCGGTTCGACGCCGCGGCGCTGCTGCAGCAGATGCGCCGGGCCGGGGTCAGCACGTTCTGCGCGCCCCCGACGGTGTGGCGGATGCTGATCCAGTCCGACCTCGGCGAGCGCCCACCCGGTCTGCGCGAGGTGCTGGGCGCGGGAGAACCGCTCAACCCTGAGGTGATCGGCGCGGTGGAACGCGCGTGGGGCCTGACCATCCGGGACGGGTTCGGGCAGACCGAGACCACCCTGCAGGTCGGCAACACGCCGGGCCAGCCGGTCAAGGCGGGTTCGATGGGCCGGCCGATGCCGGGAGTGCCTGTGGTACTGGTGAACCCGCTGACCGGTGAGCTCGCCGACGAAGGCGAGATCTGCCTGGACCTGAGCCGGACACCGCTGAACCTGATGACCGGCTACCTCGGCGACGACGCCCGCAACGCGCTGGTGATGCGTGACGGCTACTACCACACCGGCGACGTCGCCAGCCGCGACGCCGACGGCTACATCACCTATATCGGCCGCACCGACGACGTGTTCAAGTCCTCGGACTACAAGGTGTCGCCGTTCGAGCTGGAGAGCGTGCTCATCGAGCATCCGGCGGTGGTCGAGGCCGCGGTGGTGCCACAGCCCGACGACACCAGGCTGGCCGTGCCCAAGGCCTATATCAGCCTCGCCGAGGGATGGGCCGCCGACGCCGACACGGCCCGGTCGATCCTGGAACACTCCCGAGACCACCTCGCGCCGTACCTGAAGGTGCGCCGGCTGGAGTTCTACGAGTTGCCGAAGACGATCTCGGGCAAGATCCGCCGGGTGGAGCTGCGCCGCCGGGAGGAAGACGCCCACACCGCGGGGCAACCCATCGACACCGAGTACCGCTACGAGGACCTGGTGCAGCGATGAGCCAGTCCTACGACGCAGGCCCGACGGACACCGCGATCCTGGAAGAGACGATCGGCGCGAACTTCGAACGGATCGCCGCGACCTATCCCGACCACGAGGCACTCGTCGACGTCACCGGCGGCCGGCGCTGGACCTACGCCGAGCTCGATCGCGAAATCGACACGGTGGCAAAGGGTTTGATGTCGCTGGGCACCGAAAGCGGGGACCGCGTCGGCATCTGGGCGCCGAACTGCCCCGAGTGGACGATCGTGCAGTACGCCACGGCGAAGATCGGCGCGATCCTGGTCAACATCAACCCCGCCTACCGGACCCACGAGCTGAGCTACGTGCTCGAGCAGTCCGGCGTCTCGACGTTGATCTCGGCGACGCGGTTCAAGACCTCCGACTACGTCGCGATGGTCGACGAGGTGCGACCGGATGTCCCTGCGCTGCAACGTGTCCTGTTCATCGGCACCGACGACTGGGACAGGTTGCGTTCGCGCGCCGACGTGATCGACGATGCGCTGCTGCGCGAGCGGTCCGCGAGCCTGTCCCACCACGACCCGGTGAACATCCAGTACACCTCGGGCACCACCGGCTTCCCGAAGGGCGCGACGCTGTCGCACCGCAACATCCTCAACAACGGCTTCTTCGTCACCGAACAGATCCGGCTGGGACCCGGCGACCGGCTGTGCATCCCGGTCCCCTTCTACCACTGCTTCGGCATGGTGATGGGCAATCTGGGCTGCACCACCCACGGCGCCACGATGGTGATCCCGGCGCCCGGCTTCGACCCGGGCCAGACCCTGAAGACCATCGAAACCGAAAGGTGCACCGCGGTTTACGGGGTGCCGACGATGTTCATCGCGATGCAGAACCACGCCGACTTCGCCGAGCGGGACCTGTCGTCACTGCGGACCGGCATCATGGCCGGCGCGGTGTGCCCGGTCGAGGTGATGAAGCGCTGCGTCGAAGAGATGAACATGTCGGAGATCTCGATCGCCTACGGCATGACCGAGACGTCACCGGTGTCGTGCCAAACGCTCATCGACGACGATCTGGAACGCCGGACGTCCTCGATCGGCCGGGTGCACCCGCACGTCGAGATCAAGATCGTCGACCCGGACACCGGCCACGTCGTCGAGCGCGGCACCCCCGGGGAGTTCTGCACCCGCGGCTACTCGGTGATGCTCGGGTACTGGAGAGACGAGGAGAAGACGGCCCAGGCCGTCGACGCCGACGGCTGGATGCACACCGGCGACCTGGCCGTGATGCGTCCGGACGGGTACTGCAACATCGTCGGGCGGATCAAGGACGTCGTGATCCGCGGCGGCGAGAACATCTACCCGCGCGAGGTCGAGGAGTTCCTCTACACCCATCCCGACATCGAGGACGCCCAGGTGGTCGGCGTGCCCGACGCCCGGTACGGCGAGGAGATCTGCGCCTGGATCCGGATGCGGCCCGGGCGCAGAGCGCTCGACGCCGCAGCGGTGCGGGAGTTCGCGGCAGGCAAACTCGCCCACTACAAGATCCCGCGCTACGTCCACGTCGTCGACGAGTTCCCCATGACGGTGACCGGCAAGATCCGCAAGGTCGAGATGCGCGAGGTCAGCGCCGGACTGTTCGCGGATTGACCCTTCGCGCGAAACGGGGCGCCCCCACCACCAGGGGCGCCCCATTCGCGCGTCTACACCAGCCGCAAGGCCGGGGCGGACGACGGCATTCGGGATTGAAACGAAGGGTGCCTGCGCATGGCTTCCTGGAATTCGCGGGACCGACGCTCGGCGGACCGGGAGGCGCGATACGAGTCCAGCCGCACCACTGCCGGGGCACTGTCGGCCATGTGAACGCTCCTCCCGCCGATGTCCTGGTCACTTCAGGTTGCCGATCGCACCTGAGCGTTACCGTCGGAGTTGCCCGTGAACCTGCTGAGAATTACCCGGGGGCGACGCCACCTAAACGTCGAAGACTGAGTCACATCTGAAACTCCAACCACACCAGTCACCGCGTGGCTCCCGGATCCGGCCGGGTCGATCGCCTAATCTGCGCACACGATGGCGACCTTACGGACACTGCTGACGCGCTCATCTGCGCTGGTCACGGCCGCGATGCTGATACTGGCGCCGGTCGCTGCGGCCCAACCTCCCGCGGAGGCGAACACCTGCCCGTACCGCGTGACGACGCCGCCCGCGGTCGACGCGTCCGAGGTTCCCAAACCCGGCGACCCGACGCCCGGACCACTGCCGGTGCCCGCCAAACCGATGGGCGGCGACGCGTTGTCGGGGTGCGGGGTGATCACCGCACCCGGCACTCCCCCGGTTCCCGCCGACGTCTCCGCCGAGGCGTGGCTGGTGGCGGACCTGGACAGCGGTGACGTCATCGCCGCCCGCGATCCGCACGGCCGGCACCGCCCGGCGAGCATCATCAAGGTGCTCACCGCGATGCAGGCGATCAACGACCTGCCGCTGCACAAGGTCATCCCCGGCACCGAAGAGGACGCGGCCCAGGAGGGCACCAAGGTCGGCGTCGGGCCGGGCGGGTTCTACTCGATCAACGACCTGCTGCACGGGCTGTTGATGTACTCCGGCAACGACGCCGCGCACGCGCTGGCCATGCAGATGGGCGGCATGCAGACCGCGCTCAACAAGATCAACGCGCTCGCCGGCAAGCTCGGCGCGCGCGACACCAGGGTCGCCACCCCGTCGGGCCTCGACGGCCCCGGCATGAGCACCTCGGCCTACGACATCGGCCTGTTCTATCGGTACGCGTGGCAGAACCCCGTCTTCACCGACATCGTCGCCACCCGCTCGTCGAACTTCCCCGGCCGCGACGGCGCCGGCTACCCCATCGAGAACGACAACAAGCTGCTGGCCAACTATCCCGGCGCCCTCGGCGGCAAGACCGGCTTCACCGACGACGCCGGACAGACGTTCGTCGGCGCCGCCACCCGCGACGGCCGCCGGCTGGTGGCGGTCCTGCTGCGTGGTACCCGGCAACCCATCGCACCGTGGGAACAGGCCGCCCGGCTGCTCGACTACGGTTTCGCCACCGCGCCGGGCACCAAGGTCGGTTCGCTGATCGAACCGGACCCCTCGCTCGGGGTAACCAGAGCCGACCCGGCCGCCGCGACGACCACGACCGCCAACGCGGTACTGCCCGACGTCGATGCGATGCCGGTCCGGATCGGAGTCGGCGTGATCGGCGCCGTCATCGTGTTCAGCCTGATCATGGGCGCCCGCGCGCTCAACCGCAGGCCGGCCCGCTAGCGCCTACGCCATCGCATAAGGCTCAGCGCGCCAAGCGCTCCCGCCGTCGCTGCGGCGACCGCCTGCCACGCCTGCAGTCCCGGCCGGTTGATGATCCGGTTGTTGATGATCGCGGGCGCGGGCGCGGGAATGAGCTCCTCGGCCATGTTCTCCGGCGTCGTCGCCGCCCACGCGGCGGAGAACAGGATCAGCCGGGACGTGATGTAGGCGAACACCATCAGGCCGAGCACCGGGCCGAACGTCGCACCGGCGGGCCCGGTGACCACCGACCGCAGGTACACCGACCCGAAGAACTTGAAGATCTCGAACGCCACGGCCGCGATCATCCCGGCCCGCACACTGCTGCGAAAGCTCACCGACTCACGCGGCAGCCGGGCGATCATCCACGTGAACAGCGACCACGACACCAGCACCGAGACGGCAAAGGACGCCAGCCGCAGCATCAGGCTCAGCCCCGGCGCGTCCTCGATGCCGAGGCGGGCCAACACGCCTGCCATCACCGACGTGTTGCCCAGAGCGGTCAGCGCGAGCGTGACGACGATCGCGGCGAATGCCGACAGCAGGGCCAGCAGATCCGAGAGCTTGGTCCTGACGAAGCCGGGCGATTCCTCGCGGTAGAGACCCCACATCTGGCTGAGCGCCTCCCGCAGGTTCGCCATCCAGCCCAGCCCGGCCCACGCCGCCGTCGCCAGGCCGATGACGCCGACCGTGCCACGCGAATCGATTGCCGAATCCATCAGCTCGATGAGTTGCCGGCCCAGCTCGCCGCTGACTGCGCTGCGGATCCGCTCCACCACCGTGGCGAGCAGTTCGGGCTGGCTGGCCAGCACGAAGCCACCGACCGAGAAGCCGAGCATCAGCAGCGGGAACAGCGCGAAGATCGTGAAGTAGGTGATGCCTGCGGCGTAGAAGTCGCCCTTGGCGTCCTTGTAACGCTCCTGGGCGCGCATCACATGGTCGAACCACGGCATCCGGGCCCGCATCCGGTCCAGAAACCCGGGTTTGTCCTCGGTGTCGGTCGGTGCGGGCTGCGCGGTCATCCGACTCCCTCGGTCAACGGGACGCTAGGAACCCTAGCCGGTCGTATACCCGGCGCAACGTCACTCCAGACACTTCCCGGGCCCGCTGCGCGCCCCTGGCCAGCACGCCTTCGAGCTCCGCGGGGTCGCCGAGCAACTCGTCGACGCGGGCCTTGATCGGGGTGACGAACTCGACGACCGCCTCGGCGGTCTCCTTCTTCAGGTCCCCGTATCCGCGGCCCGCGTAGCCCTCGACGAGCTTGTCGACGTCGACGCCGGTGACCGCCGACTGGATGGTCAGCAGGTTGGACACCCCCGGCTTGGCGTCCCGGTCGAAGCGGATCTCCCGCTCGCTGTCGGTGACCGCCGAGCGGATCTTCTTGGCCGTCTTGGCCGGATCGTCGAGCAGGCTGATCAGCCCGGCGTCACTGTCAGCCGACTTGCTCATCTTCGCCGTCGGATCCTGCAGGTCGTAGATCTTCGCGGTGGCCTTCGGGATCATCGCCTCGGGCACCACGAACGTGCCCGGGAACCGGGCGTTGATCCGCTGGGCGAGGTCGCGCGCGAGCTCGAGGTGCTGGCGTTGATCCTCGCCGACCGGGACCAGCCCGGTGTCGTAGAGCAGCACGTCGGCGGCCATCAGCACCGGATAGGTGAACAACCCGACCGTGGTGGAGTCGGCACCCTGCTTCTGCGACTTGTCCTTGAACTGCGTCATCCGCGACGCCTGCCCGAAGCCGGTGAAACAGCCCAGCACCCAAGCCAATTCGGCGTGGGCAGGGACATGGCTCTGCACGAACACCGTCGCCCGGTCAGGATCCACACCGAGCGCGAGGTACTGCGCGGCCGTGGCCAGCGTGCGTTTACGCAGCGTCTCGGGGTCCTGGGACACCGTGATGGCATGCAGGTCGACGACGCAGAAGTACGCGTCGTTGCCCTCCTGCAGGCCGACCCACTGCGCCACCGCCCCCAGCGCGTTGCCGAGATGCAGGGAGTCAGACGTGGGTTGCGCGCCCGAGAAGACGACGGGCCTGGGTGTGTTGCTCATGGTGGTGTTCATCTTCCCACTGGCGTCGGCCGAGTCATCCCGGGGCCATGCGAGCCAGTGCGCGCAGGAACACCCGACGCTCCTCCTGGGTCAGCTCCCCCAACCACCGCTCTTCGCCGCGCTGGATCTCGTCCTGGACGGCGTCTTTGACGTCGCGGCCTTTGTCGGTGATCGCCAGCAGTCGCACCCTCCGGTCGTCGGGGTCCGGGTGCCGCTCGATGTAGCCGTCGTCCTGCAGGTCATCGAGAGTGCGGATGATGCGCGTCTTGTCGGCGTTGATCGCCTCGGCGAGGGCCGCCTGGGTCCGGAACGCCGACCGGTCCAGCGTCGAGAGCACTGCGTAGCCCCACATCGTGAGTCCATGCTGCGCGAGCACCGACTGCTCGGCGGCGAGCAATTCGCGCATCAGCGGCGCCAGCATCGCCGCGAGGTCCTGTCGCGGCGCCCCCGCCCTCTTACCCACCCGACAAGCGTAAACATTGCGCGACGATACGCGCATGCATACGATATGCATATGCCTATGATCAGGGATCAACACCGCACTGCCGTCCAAGCCTCGATCGACGTGGTCGCCGCCGTCCGACCCGAGCACCTGACGTTGGACACACCATGCGCCGGGTGGAATCTGGCGGATCTGCTCACCCACATGACCGCTCAGCACCACGGGTTCGCCGCCGCCGCCCGCGGCGGTGGTGCCGACCTCTCCGCGTGGCGGACCGAACCCTTCGCCGACGCGGTCGCCGCCGACCCTGCGGGTACCTATGCCGCCGCAGCCCACGCGGTACTCGCGGCCTTCGCCGCCGATGGCATCGACGAAGCGCCGTTCGCGCTGCCTGAGTTCGGGCCCGGCGTCTCGGTACCCGGTTCGACGGCGATGGGGTTCCATTTCGTCGATTACGTGGTGCACGGCTGGGACGTCGCGGCGACACTGCGGACGCCGTACACGCTGCCCCCCGATGTCCTCGCCGCCGCGCTCCCCATCGTGATGACCGTCCCCGACGGGGAGTTCCGCGATGCGGACAACTCACCGTTCGCCCACGCCCTGAGCCTGGACGACACCGACGACGACTTGGCTCGCATCCTGCGTCATCTGGGCCGTAACCCCGAATACTGTTAGCGGCGTGCTCCGGTCGCTGATATGTGTCGTCGTGCTTGTGTTCGCCGCCCTGTTGAATCCCGGAAGCGCCCACAGCGCACCGCAATCCGACGGACGCGCGGTGGTCATCGTGTCCGGCGGCGCCGCGGTGAGCCCGTTCACCACCCCGGAACAGGCGTGCCGATCGGGCCTGGCCGCCGGCAACACCGACACCGCGCTGCGCCAGAATCTGCTGGAGCACGGCCACCGGGTCTTCACCTCCCCGGCGATGGCCGGCCGCGGGCCGGTGGTCGACCAGGACGGGTTCGGCGCGTTCGGCGACTGCCCGATCACGCTACCCGACATCATGACCGTCGACTCCACCGGAAGCATCGACCTCGCCGGCGAGCGCCTGGCCCGGTTCCTCACCCATCTGCACGACGACTACGGCGTTCGGGAGCTCGACGTGGTGGCGCACTCCATGGGCGGGCTGTATTCGCGGGCGGCGTTCCGGATGCTGCAGCACACCGGTTCACCTCTGCGCCTCCGGTCGCTGACCACCATCGGCACGCCGTGGGAGGGCGGATTCCTCGCCGATTACGCCAACGGCACCACCCCACTGTCGGACTGCCTGGGCGACGCCCTGTGCGAGCGCAACATGATCGCGTTCAAGGCCGAGGTGGAGGAACTGATGACCGGGTCGGGCCGGGAGGTCACCCAGCGCTACCTCACGGGCCCGGCCGGCTGGAACGAGTTCCAGGCCGGCGTGCTGGCCGCCCTCCCGGTGGTGCTGATCGCCGGTGACCGGTTCCCCCGCCCCGAGCCCGTCAACCCGATGGTCTGGCCCAACGACGGCCTGGTCGCCCGGCGCAGCGCGCTGGCCGTCGACGTCGGCGACCGGGTACTGCCCCACCGGCGCTGCTTCACCTTCGACGACACCCACAGCATCTTCGTGTCGAACGAGGCCGGCCTGCCGTGGGAGACGGGGCTGACCTGGGACCCGCGGGTGCACGACGTGGTCCGTGGCGCCATCGACGGCACGCTGGGACCGGGATCTGGGTGTAGTCAGTCACGCTGACGTTGACCAACTACACCCGAATCACGCGTAGTGGACCGTCACCGGGCAGTGGTCCGACCAGCGCAGCGCATATGCGGCGGGCCGCTCGGTGGTGACGGCCGCGACCCGTCCGGCCAGGCCGGGCGTGGCCAGCTGGTAGTCGATACGCCAGCCCGCGTCGTTGTCGAACGCCTTGCCGCGCCACGACCACCACGCATACGGGCCCGCGACGTCGGGATGCGCCTGCCGCACCACATCCACCCACCCGGTGCCCAGCAGCTCGGTGAGCCACTGCCGCTCCTGCGGCAGGAAACCGGCCTTCTTGACGTTGCCCTTCCAGTTCTTGATGTCGTTCTCGGTGTGCGCGATGTTCCAGTCGCCCGACAGCACGGCGTGGCGCCCGTCCTCCACCGACCGCTCCAGCAGCACCGCCATCCGCGCCGCCACCGCCGCCATGAACCGTTCCTTCTCCAGCTGACGGTCCGTCTCGGCCTCCCCGGTCGGGACGTACACGCTGCCCACCGTCACCCCGGCGGTGTCGACCTCGATGTAACGCCCGTGTGCCGCGAATTCCTCTGCGCCACAACCGATCCTGACGTCGTCAAACGGGGATCGGGACAGCACCGCCACGCCGTTGCGGCCCTTGACGTGCGGCGCCGCCGACGCCAGATGCCAGCCGTCGGCCAGCACCGGGGCCAGCGCCTCACCGAGCTGCTCGTCGTCGGCACGGGTCTCCTGCAGGCACACCACGTCCGACGCCGTCTCCTTGAACCAGGCCAGCAGGCCGAGGTTCTCCACCGAGCGCTGCTTGACCGCGGCGCGGATGCCGTTGACGTTGATCGTGGTGAGAATCACGGTCGCAGACCCTAACCGAGCACCCCTGCCGCGTCCTTGCGGTACCGCCGGTATCACCTTATCGTCGGGCGCTATGAACCTTCGTGAGCCGATTCACCTCGGATCCGGGGAGCCCGTGCTGCTGCTGCACCCGTTCATGATGTCGCAGAACGTGTGGAAGGACGTCGCGCCGCAGCTGGCCGGCGTTGACGTCGCCAACCCGTCGGCTCCGGCCACGGGCCGCTACGAGGTGCTCGCGCCCACCATGCCCGGACACAACGGCGGGGTGAAGGGACGGTTCTTCCTCGACACCGCCGAGCTGGCCGACGACATGGAACGCCGGATGGACGCCCTGGGCTGGGACACCGCACACGTCGTCGGCAACTCGCTGGGCGGCTGGGTGGCGTTCGAGCTGGAGCGCCGCGGCCGGGTCCGCTCGTTGACGGCGATCGCCCCCGCCGGCGGGTGGCACCGGTGGTCGCTGCCCAAATACGAGATCGTGTTCAAGTTCGTGATGGGGTTCCCGGTCTGGCTGACCGCCAAGGCGCTCGGGCCCCGCGCGGCGCGGCTGCCCGGGGCCCGCGCAGCAGCCAGCGTGCCCGTCAGCGCCACCCCGGACGGCATCAGCGACGCCGACATGCTCGACATCATCGACGACGTCACCCATTGCGCGGCCTACTACCAGCTGCTGGTCAAAGCCCTGCTGCTGCCTGGCCTGATGGAACTCGCCGACACCAGGATCCCGACGCACATGGTGATCTGCGAGAAAGACCGGGTGCTGCCGCACCCGCGGTTCGTCAACCACTTCCGCAAGCACCTGCCCGAGAGCACCCGCTTCACCGCACTCGACGGCGTCGGCCACATCCCGATGTTCGAGGCGCCGGGTCGCATCGCCGACCTCATCCGCGACTTCCTCGACGAGCAGATCGACGGGCAGCGAACGACAGGTTGAAACCGGCAGCCTGACAGCAGGTGGCACCCGTACCGCCGGGTGCGATAGTCTTTGACTCGGTCATGAGTGCCAGCGATAAGCCCCGGCTTGCTGGCCGGCAACCCTCCAACCGCGGTGGGGTGCCCCGGGAGACGACCAGGTTGAGTAGCCGGCCACGGCTATAAGGCAAGCGCGGGTCCGCTGTGAAACGGGCCCCCCGGTTTCACAGAGGAGCACATCGATGACCGATACCACTGCGGCCAATGCATCCTGGGCGTTCGAGACCAAACAGGTCCACGCCGGGCAGACACCCGACATCGCCACCAACGCGCGGGCCCTGCCGATCTACCAGACCACCAGCTACACCTTCAACAGCACCGACCACGCGGCGGCGCTGTTCGGGCTCGCCGAGCCCGGCAACATCTACACCCGGATCATGAACCCGACGACCGACGTCGTCGAGCAGCGCATCGCCGCACTGGAAGGCGGCGTGGCGGCGCTGTTCCTGGCCTCCGGACAGGCGGCGGAGACGTTCGCGATCCTCAACCTCGCCAACCACGGCGACCACATCGTGTCGTCCCCGCGGCTCTACGGCGGCACCTACAACCTCTTCCACTACACGCTGCCGAAGCTGGGCATCGAAGTCAGCTTCGTCGAGAACCCCGACGACCTGGAGTCGTGGCGGGCCGCCGCACGGCCGAACACCAAGGCGTTCTTCGGCGAGACGATCTCCAACCCGCAAATCGACATCCTCGACATCCCCGGTGTCGCCGGCGTCGCGCACGAGGTCGGTGTCCCGCTGATCGTCGACAACACCATCGCCACGCCGTACCTGATCCAGCCGCTGAGCCACGGCGCCGACATCGTCGTGCACTCGGCGACCAAATACCTCGGCGGGCACGGTTCGGCGATCGCCGGTGTGATCGTCGACGGCGGCACCTTCGACTGGACGGCCGGTGGACGGTTCCCTGGGTTTACCAGCCCAGACCCCTCTTACCACGGTGTGGTGTTCGCCGAGCTCGGGCCGCCCGCCTACGCGCTCAAGGCCCGGGTGCAGCTGCTGCGCGATCTGGGAAGTGCCGCCTCCCCCTTCAATGCCTTCCTCATCGCCCAGGGTCTGGAGACGCTGAGCCTGCGCATCGAACGGCACGTGCAGAACGCCCGGCAGGTGGCGGAGTTCCTGGAGGCGCACCCCGACGTGGTGTCGGTGAACTACGCGGGACTGCCCTCGTCGCCGTGGTACGACCTCGGAAAGAAGCTGGCGCCCAAGGGAACCGGCGCGGTGCTGGCATTCGAACTGGCCGGCGGAGTCGAGGCGGGCAAGGCGTTCGTCAACGCGCTGACGCTGCACAGCCATGTCGCCAACATCGGCGACGTGCGGTCGCTGGTGATCCATCCGGCGTCCACGACGCACCAGCAGCTGTCCGCCGAGGAGCAGCTCGCCAGCGGCGTGACGCCCGGGCTGGTGCGCCTCGCGGTCGGCATCGAGGGCATCAGCGACATCCTCACCGACCTGGAGCGGGGGTTCGCCGCCGCCAAACCGTTCAGCGCCGCCGCCGCCGACCCGAACACCGTGGCGTCGTTCTGATGACGATCGTGGACCTGCTCACCGAACGCGTGGCGCTGCCACCCGAAGGCGAGGTCGGCATCGTCGACATCGGCCCGCTGACGCTGGAGAACGGCGAGGTCATCGACGACGTGTCGATCGCCGTGCAGCGCTGGGGTGAGCTCTCGGCTCGGCGGGACAACGTCGTCGTCGTGCTGCACGCACTGACCGGGGATTCGCACATCACCGGACCCGCCGGACCCGACCACCCGACGCCGGGCTGGTGGGACGGCGTGGCAGGGCCTGGCGCTCCGATCGACACCGACCGCTGGTGCGCGATCTCGACGAACGTGTTGGGCGGCTGCCGCGGCTCCACCGGGCCGAGCTCCCTCGCGCCCGACGGAAAAGCCTGGGGCTCAAGGTTTCCGACGATCTCGATCCGCGACCAGGTGGCTGCCGACGTGGCCGCGCTGGAGCGGTTCGGCATCACCGAGGTGGCCGCGGTCATCGGCGGATCCATGGGCGGGGCACGGGCCTTGGAGTGGATGATGCTCCACCCCGACAGCGTGCGCGCCGCGCTGGTGCTGGCCGTCGGCGCCCGCGCCACCGCCGACCAGATCGGCACCCAGTGCACGCAGGTCGCGGCGATCAAGTCCGATCCGAACTGGTGCGGCGGCGACTACCACGGCACCGGCCGCTCCCCCGACCACGGCCTGGAGATCGCGCGGCGCTTCGCCCACCTGACATACCGCGGGGAGACCGAGCTCGACGAGCGGTTCGGCAACGACGCGCAGCCGGGTGAGGATCCGGCCACCGGCGGCCGCTACTCGGTGCAGAGCTACCTGGAGCATCAGGGACGAAAGTTGTTGGCGCGCTTCGACGCCGGCACCTACGTCACCCTCACCGACGCGCTGTCCAGCCACGACATCGGGCGAGGCCGGGGCGGTGTGGCGGCCGCGCTGCAGAGCTGCCCGGTGCCCACGGTCGTCGGCGGCATCACCTCCGACCGGCTGTATCCGCTGCGCCTGCAGGCCGAGCTGGCCGAACTGCTGCCCGGCTGTGACGGGCTCGACGTCGTCGACTCGGCGTGCGGCCACGACGGCTTCCTGGTGGAGACCGACGCGGTGGGCAAGCTGATCCGGCGCACGCTGGAGCTGGCGGCACGGTGACCGAGCGCCCCGATCGCTCACTGTCGTTCGGTGCGGAAGCCGCGGCCTACGAGCGCGGGCGGCCGTCGTATCCGCCGGAGGCGATCGACTGGCTGCTGCCGGAGGACGCGCACGACGTCCTCGATCTCGGCGCGGGCACCGGCAAGCTGACCACCCGGCTGGCCGAACGCGGCCTCGCCGTCGTGGCCGTGGACCCGATCCCAGAGATGCTCGAGCTGCTGAGCACGTCGCTGCCCGATACGCCGGCCCTGCTGGGCACCGCCGAGGAGATTCCGCTCCCGGACGACAGCGTGGATGCGGTACTGGTGGCGCAGGCGTGGCACTGGTTCGACCCGGAGCGCGCGGTCAAGGAGGTGGCCCGCGTGCTGCGGCCCGGCGGGCGCCTCGGCCTGGTCTGGAACAACCGGGACGAACGGCTGGGCTGGGTCAAGGATCTCGGCGAGATCATCGGCCACGAGGTGGACCCGTTCGCCCAGACCGTCGAGCTGCCCGGGCCGTTCACCGACGTCGAACACCATCGGGTCGAGTGGACGAGCTACCTGACCCCGCAGGCGCTGATCGACCTGGTGGCCTCGCGCAGCTACTGCATCACCTCACCGGAGCAGGTGCGGGCCCGCACGCTGGACCGGGTGCGGGAGCTGCTGGCCACCCACCCTGCGCTGGCGAGCAGCAGCGGGCTTGCGCTGCCGTACGTCACGGTGTGCACCCGCGCGACGCTGTCCTGACATTTCGCGAGCGTGCATCCACGGTCGTGATCCCACGCAATTCGCGACCGTGGCTGCACTTTCGCGAGATGGCGTGCCGCGTCAGCTGGTCCCCAGCGGGTCGATGGTCCACGCGATGTAGAGCATCGCCGCGCTGACCGTGGCGGTGGTGAGGAAGTCGACGGTGCGGGTGCGCACTACGAGCAGCCCGGCGCGGTCCTCGGGCAGCGCCAGCCGCAGCCCCGACGCGACAGCGACGCCGATCGCCATCACCAGGGCACCGCGCCGCCAGTAGCCCGCGGCGACCAGGATGAACGCCGCGACCAGGAACAGGCCGACCAGCAGGATCGGCCACTGCCCGGCGAACACCTTGCGTGCGAACTGCTTGACGGTCACGAGCCGGCGAGAGCCTCTGCCCGCTCGACGACGTTGGTCAGCAGGAACGCCCGCGTCAACGGACCCACCCCACCCGGGTTCGGCGACACGTGCCCGGCGACCTCCCACACGTCGGGGTGCACGTCGCCGACGAGCTTGCCCGCCTCGTCGCGGCTGACCCCGACGTCGACGACGGCCGCGCCGGGCCGGACCATCTCGGCGGTCACCATGTGCGGCACCCCGGCCGCGGCGATGATGATGTCGGCCTCGCGGGTGATCTGGGGCAGGTGGCGGGTTGCGGTGTGGCACAACGTGACCGTCGCGTTCTCCGAGCGACGGGTCAGCAGCAGCCCGAGCGGGCGACCGACGGTGACGCCGCGGCCGATGACGACGACGTGCGCGCCCGCGATCTCCACCTGGTAGCGGCGCAGCAGGTGCACGATGCCGCGCGGGGTGCACGGCAGCGCCGCGGGCTCGTTGAGCACCAGCCGGCCCAGGTTCATCGGGTGCAGCCCGTCGGCGTCCTTGCCCGGGTCGATGCGCTCCAGCGCGGCGTTCTCGTTCAGGTGTTTGGGCAGCGGAAGCTGCACGATGTAACCGGTGCACGCCGGGTTGGCGTTGAGCTCGTCGAGGGTCTCCAGCAGGGTTTCCTGGCTGATGTCGGCGGGCAGGTCGCGCCGGATGGATTCGATGCCCACCTTGGCGCAGTCGGCGTGCTTGCCCCGGACGTAAGCCTGCGAACCGGGGTCGTCGCCGACGAGCACCGTGCCGAGTCCGGGCGTGCGCCCTGCCGCCGTCAGCGCCGTTACCCGCTCCTTGAGGTCGACGAAGATCTCGTCGCGCGTGGCCTTGCCGTCCAAAGTTATTGCACCCACGCGCATCATTCTGTCAGGCAGTGTTGTTTCCTACGGAGGGCGTGGCATGCTCTGCGACATGACAGTCGCACCCGATGTGTTCAGTCCGGCCAAGCTGGGCCCGCTGACCCTGCGCAACCGCATCATCAAGGCCGCGACGTTCGAGGCGTCGACTCCGGACGCGCTGGTCACCGAGGACCTGATCACCTACCACCGGCTCCCCGCCGCCGGCGGAGTGGGCATGACGACCGTCGCCTACTGCGCCGTTGCTCCGGGAGGGCGCACCGACGGCTGGCAACTGTGGATGCGACCGGAGGCGGTGCCGGGCCTGCGTCGGCTCACCGACGCGATCCATGCCGAGGGCGCCGCGATCAGCGCGCAGATCGGCCACGCCGGGCCGGTGGCCAATGCGCGTACCAACAAGGCCCAGGCGCTGGCGCCGGTGCGGTTCTTCAACCCGCTGTCGATGCGGTTCGCCAAGAAGGCCACCCGCGAGGACATCGCCGAGGTGACCGAGGCGCACGCCAATGCCGCCCGGCTGGCCATCGACTCCGGCTTCGACGCCGTCGAGATCCATCTCGGCCACAACTACCTGGCCAGCGCGTTCCTGTCGCCGCTGATCAACCGGCGCACCGACGAGTTCGGCGGGTCGCTGGAGAACCGCGCCAAGGTCGCCCGCGGCGTGGTGCTGGCGGTCCGACGCGCCGTCGGGGACCAGATCGCGGTCACCGCGAAGCTCAACATGTCCGACGGGGTGCGCGGCGGCATCCCGCTGGAGGAGTCGTTGCAGACCGCCAAGTGGCTCGAGGAGGACGGCGGCCTCGACGCGCTGGAGCTGACCGCCGGCAGCTCGCTGCTCAACCCGATGTTCCTGTTCCGCGGCGGGGCCCCGGTCAAGGAGTTCGCCGGCGCGTTCAAGCCGCCGCTGTCGTGGGGCATCCGGATGACCGGCAAGAAGTTCATGCGCGAGTACCCGTACCAGGAGGCCTACCTGATGCGGGACGCCAAGAAGTTCCGCGACGAACTCAAGCTGCCGCTGATCCTTCTGGGCGGCATCACCAACCGCGACACGATGGACCGCGCGATGGCCGAGGGCTTCGACTTCGTCGCGATGGGACGGGCGCTGCTCGCCGAGCCGGATCTGCTCAACCGGATCCAGGCCGACAGCAGCGTGAGGTCGATCTGCGACCACTGCAACCTGTGCATGCCGACGATCTACAGCCACACCTACTGCGTGCGCACCGGCTCGCCGTCACCGGTCAGCTCGGGGCGATGAGCGCGCGGGCGCACTCCTCCACGATCGCGTCGGCGACCGAAGGAATGGTCTGACCCGCCCGCAGGTGACGCCGCACGATCGCGGCGGGCACGTCGACGATCGCGGCGTTGACCCGCGCGGTGTCGTCGGACAGGTCGGAGAGCGCCTTACGCAGTTTGCGCTGCAAGCGTTTCCGTCGACTCGTCACCGGCTCTGGCCAGTCGCCCATTCCGAGTTCGGTGGGGCCGGCGAGCATGACCTGCGCCTCGACGGGGTTGTCGCGACACCACTGCACGATCCGAAGCGCGCCGGACACGCAGCGCTGCTGGGCGTCGCCGTCGACTGACAACGCCTCGATCAGCTCCCCCTGGAAGCGCTCCTCGGTGCGCACCCACAGCTCGCCGCACAGTGCCGCGCGCGTCGGGAAGCGGTGGTACACCGAGCCACTCGGCGCGCCGGTGCTGCGCGCGACCGCCGACATCGTCACCGCGGCCGGGCCCTCCTCGGCGAGCAGCTCCGCCGCGGCGTCGAGCAGAACATCGGTGGTGTATCGAGCGGGCCGCGGCATTGCTCCACCCTAAAATAGAGGTTAGTCTCTAAAAAACGAGGAGGGGCCGTGGATACCACCGAAGACGTCGCACGACGGTTCTATCGAGCGCTTTCCCGGAAAGACGCTGACGCGCTATTCGCTTTGCTCGCAGACGATTTCGAAGGTCTCGTGAGCGCAGGCATGCCGCACGGGGTAGGCGGCGAGCACCACGGGCGTGTCGCGATGATCACCGACGTGTGGGGGCGCATCGATGCGCTGTACGACGTCGAGGTCATCCCGCGGGAGTACCTGGCACTCGACACCGCGGACGGGCGCGTGGTCGTCCTCGGCACCTACCGCGGAACGGCGCGCGAACGCCAGGCGCGGGTCGACGCCGCCTTCGCACACGTGATCACCGTGAAGAACGAGCAGATAACAGCGCTGCAACAGATCACCGACACCGTCAGGTGGCACATACCCACCCGACCGGTAACCGCTAGAGTTGCCCGCGATGTCTAATGTCGCCGCCGGAGCGGCTCCGTGAGCCGACCAGCAACCCCCGCGCTGACCGTTCGGTATGACGGTTCCACACGGTCTTTCGCGGCAGGCAACGACGTCGTCGTCGGCCGGGATCTGCGGGCCGACATCCGGATCGCCCACCCCCTGATTTCGCGTGCCCACCTGGTGCTGCGATTCGACCAGGGCCGGTGGCTCGCGATCGACAACGGCAGCCTCAACGGCATGTACGTCAACGGCAGGCGGGTGCCCGCCGCCGAGATCACCGACGGTACGCAGGTCCACATCGGAAACCCGGACGGGCCACTGCTGGTCTTCGAGGTGGGCCGCCACCAGGGCTCTGCGGGTTCGCCGCCCCCGACCGCGGCGGTCCCGGTGGCCGGCCGGCCCAGCGCGACCTGGCCGTCACAACCGCCGCCGTCGCAACCGCCACCCACCGGACGTCCTCCGGCGCAGCGCCCCTACCCGAGTGCGCCGCGCCCGTCCGCGCCGCCGACGTACCCGACGCCTCAGCCGTCCCGGCCCGCGCCGGTCCAGCAGCCACTCTCGTCGCCGGCCATGGAGTCGGCGACCGTGATGGGCCCCGCCGCAGCGCCGCGGTCCGGCGGGGACGGCAACATCGCCACCAGCATGCTCAAGATCCTGCGGCCCGGCAGGCCCGCAGAGGCACCGCCCGGGTCGATCAAGATCGGCCGCTCGACCGACAACGACATCGTCATCCCCGACGTGCTGGCGTCGCGCCATCACGCGACGCTGGTTCACTCCCCCGCGGGCACCGAGATCCGCGACAACCGCAGCATCAACGGCACCTTCGTCAACGGCGCCCGCGTCGACAGCGCGATGCTCACCGAGGGCGACACGGTCACCATCGGCAACGTCGACCTGGTCTTCCGGGACGGCACGCTGGTCCGTCGCACCGAAACCGCCGCGGCCACCGCGACCGGTGGCCTCGACGTCCACGGGATCACCTGGACGATCGAGAACAACAAGACCCTGCTCGACAACATCTCGATGTCGGCGCGCCCGGGCACACTGACCGCCGTGATCGGCCCGTCCGGGGCGGGCAAGTCGACGTTCGCCCGGCTGGTCGCCGGTTACACCCACCCGACGACGGGCCAGGTGTCGTTCGAGGGGCACGACGTGCACGCCGAGTACGCTTCACTGCGCTCCCGGATCGGGATGGTGCCGCAGGACGACGTGGTGCACGGCCAGCTCACCGTCCGCCAGGCGCTGATGTACGCCGCCGAACTGCGGCTGCCGCCCGACACCACCAAGGCCGACCGGGAACAGGTCGTCAACGAGGTGCTCGAAGAGCTCGAGATGACCAAGCACCTCGACACCCGCGTCGACAAGCTGTCCGGCGGCCAGCGCAAGCGTGCGTCGGTGGCGCTGGAGCTGCTGACCGGCCCGTCGCTGCTGATCCTCGACGAGCCGACCTCCGGCCTGGACCCCGCGCTGGACCGCCAGGTCATGACGATGCTGCGCCAGCTGGCCGACGCCGGCCGCGTCGTCCTCGTGGTCACCCACTCGCTGACCTACCTCGACGTGTGCGATCAGGTGCTGCTGCTCGCGCCGGGCGGCAAGACCGCCTTCTACGGCCCGCCCAGCCAGATCGGCCCGTCCATGGGCACGACGAACTGGGCCGACATCTTCAGCGCCGTCGCCGGCGACCCCGATGCCGCAGCGCAGCGCTACCTGGCCCAGAACGGGCCGCCGCCACCCCAACCGCCGGCACTGACGCCGTCGGAGCTGGGCAACCCGACCCGCACCAGCCTGCGACGGCAGCTGTCCACGATCGCGCGGCGTCAGATCCGGTTGGTCATCTCCGACCGCGGTTACTTCGCGTTCCTGATGCTGCTGCCGTTCATCATGGGCGTGCTGTCGTTGTCTGTGCCCGGCGACGTCGGCTTCGGCGTGCCGAAGACCGCGCTGGAGGGCGGTGAGGCGCCCAACGAGCCCGGACAGATCCTGGTGATGCTCAACGTCGGCGCGATCTTCATGGGGACCGCGCTGACGATCCGCGCGCTGATCAGTGAGCGCGCGATCTTCCGGCGCGAGCAGGCGGTCGGCCTGTCGACGTCGGCCTACCTGCTCGCGAAGGTGGTGGTGTTCACCGCGTTCGCGATCGTGCAGGCCGCGATCGTCACCTCGATTGCGATCGCGGGCAAGGGCTGGGGTCCCGGCGCGGTGGAGCGCGGCGCGGTGATCGGTAACCGCAGTGTGGAGTTGTTCACCGACATCGCGGTGACATGTGTGGCCGCGGCGATGGTCGGTCTGGCGCTGTCGGCGCTGGCCAAATCCGCCGAGCAGATCATGCCGCTGCTGGTGGTCGCGATCATGAGCCAGCTGGTGTTCTCCGGCGGCATGATCCCCGTCACCGACCGCATCGTGCTCGATCAGATGTCCTGGTTCACCCCGGCGCGGTGGGGTTTCGCGGCGTCCGCCTCGACCGTCGACCTGATCCGGCTGGTGCCGGGACCGTTGACTCCGCAGGATCGCCACTGGCAACACACCACGGGAGCCTGGCTGTTCGACATGGGCATGCTGCTGGCGATCAGCGTCGGCTACCTCGCGTTCGTGCGGTGGCGGATCCGGCTGAAGTCCGCGTAAATCTGTCGTAGACCGACATATGTTTCCTACTGGTCAGTAGACTCCTGGCGGGTGCAACGAAAACGGCGGAAGTCCTGGCAGATCCCTGCGGGTTCCGTACGCTCGGCACGCAGGCAATCCAGGGGGGAACCACGTGTCCGATGTCGACGCGTCGCAGCGTGCCACGGCGATCGAAGCCGCATTAGCTGAACTTCAGCAATGGGGTGTCGATCGCTTCAGCATCGAGGGCGTCGCCCAACGCTCACGGCTTGACGCCGAGTACCTGCACGAGCAGTGGACCAGCGAACGTCAACTCATCATCGACGCATTGCTCAGCTACAGCGACACGATCATCTCGGTGCCCGACACGGGCTCTCTGCAGGGCGACCTGACCGAGCTCGCAATGGCCATCGCCGCCTACGTCAATCAGCCGATGGGACGCCGCATCGCCCGCATGATGGTCGTCGACACGAAGTCGCACACCGCCGACTACGGCACCCGGTCGCAGTTCTGGACGATGCGTACGGAAGCGATCGAGGTCATCTTCAGCCGGGCCGCCGAGCGCGGTGAGCTTCGCGATGACGTCAGACCGTCGATCGCACTGCAATTGTTGACGTGCCCGCTACACACGTTCGCGCTCTACACTGACCGGTCGGTCGATCCGGGCTACTGCCGCGAGATCGCCGAACTGGTCACTCGAGCCGTCCAGCGCTGAAAAGCGGCTTTTCGGACACCCGGGCCCGTCGACGAAGAAGGGGCGCCCCGGGTCGGGGCGCCCCTTCTGTCGGCCGGGCCGTTCAGCGGACTCATACCGAATTTGTCCGCTTACTGGACGTCGGCCGGATTGTCCGCTTACTTGACGTCGAGGTAGTAGACGCTGCCTGTCACTGTCTGCTGGTAGGTGCGGTCGGTGAAGTCGTCGCGGACGGTGGAGCGGATGTCGCCGCCCTTGTGGATGCCGACGACGCTGGCCTGGCTCAGCGGGGCATCGGAGAGCCGGTTGACCACGACACGGTGGCCCTGGGCTTCGAGCTGGCTGATCGTCGCGTCGGCGTTACCGCCGGTGGGGGCGGCGATCGCGGGGGCGGCCAGGCCGAGTACGGCGGCGCTCAGGCCGG
>Ga0172382_10003707_pt1 | contig 23958 bp, 22 predicted proteins | sample Leawel138RmetaG_FD_122245 | JGI IMG/M metagenome (GOLD analysis project Ga0172382, IMG submission 122245) | Leachate microbial communities from a municipal landfill in Southern Ontario, Canada - Leachate well 138R metaG | ecosystem: Engineered > Solid waste > Landfill > Unclassified | place... | reverse complement strand
TAAATTTTTCCTTCGCTACAAACTCACAGACACAAAGACTTTTCTATCGTATCAAATTCAAAATAAAATCCGGTGCTTTCTAATTTTTCGTTGCTGACTTTTGAACCTTCTAAAAGCATAACCGCCATTTCGCCAAAGAGTAAACGAATGACAAAAGCAGGAGCATTGGGTAAGAAACTTTTCTTTCCAAAAGATTTCAATAAGACTTTTGAGAAATCGTTCATTGTAATTTGTTCAGTGGCAACAGCATTGAAAATTCCTTTAAGTTGAGTGTTAGAAAGAATAAAATCGTACAGTCTTACCAAATCCCGAATGTCTATCCAAGGTAAATATTGTTCGCCAGAACCTAAAGAAACATTTATTCCGAGTTTGGCTAATGGGCTTAGTTTTTTAACCATTCCGCCATCCTTTCCAAGAATAACTCCTTTGCGTAAAATAACAGTACGAACACCTAAATCGTTAAATTTTAAAGCAGCATTTTCCCATTGCTGACAAACAGAAGCTAAAAAATCCTTTCCGCTTTCCGAACTTTCTGCAAATGTCTTATCCGTTGTTACGGCACCATAAAACCCAACAGCAGAAGACGAAATAAAGGTGTTGATGTTGAATTTATTTTCCGAAATATATTGATATAATAAGTTAATGGATTTTATGCGACTGTCAATAATTTCCTTTTTTCGGTCGTTGGTCCATCGTTTTTCGTCAATGTTTGCACCGGTAAGATTAATGAGAATTTCTACTCCTTCAAATGCTTTTTTGTCGATGTATTGTCGTTCAATATCCCATAGAAAAAAACGAATATTTTCTGATGGATTAGCACTTGGTTTTCGGGTTAAAACATGAATTGAATAGCCTTTTCCCACTAAAAAATCAATGAGTTGTTTTCCAACAAAACCTGTTCCTCCTGCTATTAATATTTTCTTCATTTTTTCAATCTCTTTACTAATTCCGATATTTTTCAGCTGCTCTTTATTGAAGGGGAAGTTCGCCCTGTTCATTCAATATAAATACCGACAATGCCCTATGCAGATGATTTTGGTCTTGAGCAACCAACTTTTCCATTTCGCCGATAGGTTTATCATATTCATTGACAAGCAAAACATTGTTTGTTTCAATCATATTTTTTTACGGTTTTGCATATTTTAATCGGTTAATCAATTGTGTGGTGTGATATCCATCTAGCGAAGACCCCACTACAGTTCCGGCCTTTTCTATATCAAGCACACCATCTTCTTGCAAGACATCATCTGGAAAATATACATCTAAGATTTCGCCTATAATTAACAGCGTGTCATTACTTTTTATTGGTAATAGCTCTTTTAGTTCCAAACCAATTTGTATAGAAGACTCTTCAACGAAAGGTGCGATAAAATTATTCTTATAAATTGAAGTAAGGCCAGTTTCGTCAAATTCAGATTGGTGGCGAGCGTAACGTGCGGACGTTTGATGTGCTTTCTTAAAAATATTTTGATTAACGTGATTGATACTGTAATAATTCGTTTCCTGAATATTTTCTAGCGTATGTCTTTCTACCGAATTAGGGCGAGATATAAATCCCATTAATGGCGGATTTGCTCCAATATGAAAAACCGAGTTAAAAATTGTCAAATTGGTTTGCCCTGAATTGCTTTTTGTTCCAATCAAATTAAGGCTTTTAAATCCACTTAATGAATTGATAAAAGCAGTTCTTTTTAATTTTTCCATTTGAGCTATTTGCCCATTAGTATAATGCATCATAATTATAATCTATTTTCACTTTACTGCTTCACCATAAACTTTTAAAGCTCTATCTCTTGCAAAACGATGTTCTACTATCGGTTTTGGATATTTTTCAGTTCCAAATTCGGGTATCCATCTTTTGATGTAGTCAAAATTTTTGTCGAATTTTTCGGTTTGCAATGCAGGATTAAACACCCTGAAATAAGGTGCAGCATCGCAACCACAACCTGCTGCCCATTGCCAGTTTCCATTGTTGGCAGACAAATCGTAATCATTCAACTTTTCAGCGAAATACGCTTCGCCCCAACGCCAATCTATCAGCAAATGTTTACACAAAAAACTGGCAGCAATCATCCGAACCCGATTGTGCATATAACCAGTCTCGTTGAGCTGTCGCATTCCAGCATCTACAATCGGATAGCCTGTATTTCCATTACACCACAACTCAAATTCCTGCTCGTCATTCCGCCATTGTATAAAATCGTATTTTGCCTTGAAAGACTGATTAACCACCTTTGGAAAATGATACAAAATCTGCATAAAAAACTCCCGCCAAATCAATTCGCCTAACCAAGTTTGATTGTGTTGCAAAGCAAAATCCACACATTTACGAATACTGATGGTTCCAAATCTTAACGCAATCCCTAATTGAGTTGTTTTTTGAAGTGCTGGAAAATCTCTGTATTTATCATATTCATCAATGATTTTTGCTTCTAATTTTGGCGTTTCAAAATGAAATTCTGTTTTCTTAAATCCAATATCTTTTAAAGAATGAATTTCGGTAAAATCTTGTTTCAAAAAGTGATTAAAATCTGCTTTGTGAATGTGATAATCTTTTTCGGTTAAAATTTCTTTCCATTTTTTAGAATAAGGCGTATAAACCGTATAAGGCGTTCCGTCATTTTTTACAATCTCGTTTTTATCAAAAATCACCTGGTCTTTAAATGCTTTAAAAGGAATGTTTTGGGTTTTGAAAAAGTTGTAAATTTCGGTATCTCTTTCAATGGTTTGTGGTTCATAATCTCGGTTGCAAAACACCGCTTGAATGTCATATTCTTGGGAAAGTTGTTGAAATATTTCTAAAGGTTTTCCATAAAAGGCATTCAACTTTGAATGATGATTTTTTAATGCTAAGTTAATGTCCGAAAGTGCCTGATGAATATAATCTACTCGCCTATCACTTTTATTTTCTAACGCATCTAAAATAGCTGTATCAAAAATAAAAATCGGCAATACCGGAAATTCCGCAGCCAAAGCCCGACACAATCCAGCATTATCTTCCAATCGCAAATCCCTACGAAACCAGAATATGGAAAGTTTAGTTTTCATTCAAATACGGACTATCTGTTTTATCGTGTTTTACCCAAATCAATTTGGAAGTGTCATAACCGATTTCTTCCGCTATTTTCAAGTACTTTGTTTTTATATCCTCGGGAATAGTTTTTGTGCGGGATAAAATCCATAGATAATCCAAATCTTTTCCGGCAATCAAAGCATATTGGTAATTTTCGTCTAAAGCCACCACATTGTAGCCCGAATAAAAAGGCCCGAAGAAGCTCACTTTTAAAGCGGCTATATTCTTATCTCCTCTAAATTTTGCCAATCCATCGGCTTTGCTCCATTTCTTTTTCACGAAATTGTAACCGCTGTTCAACACAATTACATTTCCTTTTTTATCCAATTCATACTGTGCCGAAGTATTGTCTAAATCCTTTTCAAAACGAAAATCAAATCGAGCAATTTCGTACCAAGTACCTAAATAGCGATTGACATCAAAATTCTCGACTGGTTTTGCATTTTTAGGAATAGATGCGCAAGAATTGAATAATAAAATTCCGCAAGCGATAAAAGCAGTTACTATGATTGGTTTTGTTTTCATTTTATCTTATTTTAAAAGTTATCTCATCTATATAGTTTAATGCTCTTTAGTCTTGCTCTGATCAAACTCATTGATAAATTTCAGCATGGTTTTAATTTGTTTTTCGTCTGAATTTTGAGATTTTATTTCTTCAATTGTTCTTTTTTTTTCGTCCTCAGTCAAACTTTCAAAAACCTCTAAAACACCTGACCGGGAAAAAGTTTCTAAAATTTCATCCTCAGTAATTTGTTCATTTGAAGTCAACAAATAGAGTGTAATTTTTACTTTGTCGCCACCGGTTTTATTAATTGCTTTTCTGATTTTTTCGTTTATGGAAATCAACTTATCTTGTCCTGAAATGGTAAATAGATTGACTTTTTCAAGAGGATAATTGTCAATAGTGCCAGAAGCTTTCAACGAACCCCATCTTCCTACAATGTGCTTTGTATTAGGTATTTGAACATGGTATGTCCACGCACCTTTTCCAGGTTCATACTTCAATTCAAGCTGTTCATCTTTTACTAATAAGTTCATTTTTTACTGTTGATTTTTAAAACAGATTATATTATTTTGAAATACAGAACAACGTATTATCTATGTTTACTTTGCTTTTGATAATTTTTTGAAAAAATAAAGCACTAATAAAAATTGAGAGTATCCATAAACTGCATCTTCAATAGGAATGGTAAACATTCGTATTCCCAAAAAATCTTTTGGATTATAATTAACAATCGGATTTTCAATAAAACTACCGGTTAATACCCCATTAACCGGAAAAAAACCAAGCATAAGAAGCATAAAAACCAAAGATGCTTTCGTAAGCCAATCTACTTTAGCAATAAAATGCAAATAGATCAATGTAAGTATCGTAACTATTGTTGTAATGAGGGTGTAAATTTTGTCTGTATGCAATAAGCCGACAACCGACAAAATAATAATGCTTACAAAAACCAATAAATTATTAAAAGCACTTAAGACTTCCCATTTGTAGTATTTATCAATGGTGTAATAGGTAAAAATGCACGAGAACGGAATACAAATAAAGAATAAAATTTCTTCCAAAGGCAGACCAAAAAACGAAATTCCAAGGGTGTAATCTGTATTAAACCACCATACTCCATGAGCCGTAAACCATATATCCCAAGCGATAAAAGGAACAGCTACTAAAATGGCAGCTTTTAGGAATGAACCAAATTGAAGATTGAATTGAATTCTTTTGTCAAAAGATGCTATAAAGCAAATGATGATCGTGAAAAACAATATGAGTGCGTAAGTATAAGCCATCATGATTTAGCCGATTTAAAATACATTCTAAAATACTTCAACGGCACATATAAAAACCCAAAACATTCGCCTTCTTCTTTTCCTAAATGTTTGTGATGCTGCTTGTGTGCTCTGCGAAGTGCTAAAAAATAAGCGTTTTTAGTGTGTGTGAAAAACTTTATCCGTTGATGAATAAAAATATCATGCACAAAAAAATAAGCCATGCCGTAGAGCATAATTCCCAAGCCAATAAAAAACAAATAATTGAAATTTTCTAATGACCCGAAATACATCAACGCAATAGTGGGCAGTGCAAAAATCACAAAAAACCAGTCGTTTTTTTCTAACTCGCCTTTATTGCTATGATCGTGGTGGTCTTTGTGCAAAAACCATAAAAACCCGTGCATAATATACTTGTGAATAAGCCAAGTAGCTCCTTCCATTAGTATAAAAACAAGTATAACCAGTAGTACTTTCATTTTAATTTTTGTTGAATAAGTTTTCTAAAATTTGAAATCGGTAATTAAATATTTTTTCTAATTTCTTTTTTACAAATAAAGCGTGGGCTATATTTCCTAAAAGTCCGAAAGGCAATTCATAATCAACTTTATCTATCATGAACACACCTTTTTCGTTGGGTATAAATTCGTGGTGATGATTCCATAATTTGTAAGGTCCTTTTTCCTGAAAATCCGTAAAACTCTTATTGGTAATTACCGATGTAATCCTTGTTTTCCATTTTAGCGGAATACCAAGCAAAGGCGAAACCGTGTAATCAATTATCATTCCTTCAAATATTTTATTTGTTTTCTGTTCAGATAACACAGTAAATGCCATATCTTTTGGGGTTATTTTTGGCAAATTCATCGGTGATGAAAAAAACTGCCAAGCGGTTTGTAAATCACAATTCAATTGTTGTTCTCTGTATAATTCATGTTTCATAACTAATTACTTTAAGAGTATTTCAATATTTTTTTGAAGCAAATCTGAATTGATGTTTTTTTTGTTTTTAACAAGAAAATCCCTGTCTTCTTTTAAATGACTGTTATACCCCAAAAAAGAAGGTGCATTTTTCTGAACCGAAAACCGGATATATCTAATTTCAACATTTTCAGGTTCTTTACTAATGGCTAATTCAATGTTTTTCTTTCCTTTCTTAAAAGTAGCAAGTTTACTCAATGGATTGAAAACATGATTTGCCCAGATCGTTTGATAGCCTCCTAGATATGCTAAATATACAGATGATTTTTCATTGTATTGTTCCAATTTTTCCATCATCTTTTTACATATATTTTTATCCTGAACCGCTAAATTAAAGTTTGTTCTAACTTCATTCATATCTGAATTGTTCAAAGAAGTTAATAGCATGGAAGTTAGTAGAAATGATATAAGTATTTTCATCATAAAATGGCAGTTTTAAACTGTACATAACTTTTAAATGCCACAAAAATTTTTTGAAGGTTAGAAACCCGAACCCTATTATTTAATATTTCTGAGGAATTTTTTCGTTTGATTTTTCTAAACAAAGAAATGTAATACTTATACGCCAAATACACACCGAACATAGACGAATTAGGAAGTTTTTTTATACCGATTAATGCTTCTTTAAATTCCTCCTCTATTTCTTTTTCAATTTGGCATTTTATGTGATTATCAAAGACCGCCATATCAACATTAGGGAAATAAGTCCTACCTAAAATTTGATAATCGTCTTTCAAATCTCTTAAAAAATTTATTTTCTGAAATGCAGAACCTAATTTCATAGCATACGGTTTTAACTCTTGAAATTTCTCTTTGTTTCCTTCCGTAAAAACCTGTAAACACATCAAGCCCACTACTTCGGCAGAACCAAAAATGTATTCATTGTACAATGCTGAGTTGTAATCAATTTTTTGCAGATCCATTTCCATGCTATTCAGAAATTGTTCAATTAGCTTAGTGTCAATTTGATAAGTATGCACTGTTTCCTGAAAAGATTGCAAAATTGGATTCAATGAAATCTTTTCTTCTAAGGCGTTTTGAGTTTCAATTTTCAACCTGTTTAACAGTTTTTCTTTGTCGTATTCGTGAAAACTATCTACAATTTCATCTGCTAATCTCACATAGCCGTAAATTGCGTAAATTGCGTTGCGGATAGAAGGCTTTAAAGCCAAAATTCCCAACGAAAAACTCGTGCTGTATTTTTTTGTGGTGATCTTACTTACCGAGTAAGAAAGTTCGTCAAATAGCTGTTTCATATTACTCAGTTTTAGATTTTGGTTATTTCGTTAGCTACTATTTTACCCGATATAATGGACGGTGGAACGCCTGGACCAGGAACGGTCAACTGACCGGTATAAAATAGATTAGTTACTTTTTTATTTCTAATTTTCGGCTTCAAAACCGCAGTTTGTTTGAGGGTATTTGCCAATCCATACGCATTTCCTCCATAGGCGTTGTAATCTTGTAAAAAGTCGTTTACGCAGTAACTTCTTTGATACTCAATTTTTGAAGCCAAACCAATCATTCCAGTATGTTTTTCAATTCTGGAAAGCATTTCTGCCAAGTATTTTTCCCGATTTGTTTCATCGTCTTGAATGCCAATTGCCAAAGGCATCAACAAAAACAGATTTTCTTTTCCTTTTGGGGCAACACTCTTATCTGTTTTAGAAGGACAACAAGCATAGAACAGTGGGTTTTCTGGCCATTTTTTTTCTCCATAAATACAATCAATATGCTCGTCTAAATCGTTTTCAAAAAATAGTGTGTGGTGTTTGAGGTTCGGAATAGTTTGATTTATACCTAAATAAAATATCAAACTTGACGGTGCAAAAGTTCTACTTTGCCAATATTCTTCGGTGTAATTCCTTAATCGTTCCTCTAAAAGTGTTTCGGTGTGATGATAATCTGAAGAAGCGATTACGGTGTCAAATGTTATATTTTCTCCATTTATTTGCAAAGAAGTTATTTTGTTATGGCTCGTATTGATTTTCTCAACCGTTTTATTAAAATGAAAAATTGCTCCTTGTTTTTCTGCAACCTGCTGCATTGCCAATACCAATTGGTAAAATCCGCCTATCGGATAATGCGTGCCTAAAGCGTAGCCGCCATAATTCATCAAACTGTACAATGCTGGAATGTTTTTGGGCGATGCCCCCAAGAAAATCACCGGAAATTCCATCAGCGTTCGTAACTTCTCATCTTTAAAGTAGCTGCCAACATAGCTTCTGAAATTGGTGAGCAAATTTAATTTCAATGCACTTTTCGCAATTTTGGGAGATACAAATTCTAACCAACTGTGGCTAGGTTTTGTAACGAAGTCTTTCATACCTACCTCGTATTTGTACTTTGCCGACTGCATAAATTTTTCTAATTGAACGCCTGCACCTTTTTCTATCGTTTCAAACAGTTTTTTTAAGTCTTCGAAATTTTCAGGAATATTCATTTTCTCATCAGAAAAAATCATTTCAAAATGAGGATTTAAGGAAATTAAATCAAAAAAATCAGAAGTTTTATAGCCGAAATCAGCAAAAAAATTATCCATAATATCAGGCATCCAATACCAGCTTGGTCCCATGTCAAAAACAAAACCTTGCGCTGTGGTAAATTGTCTGGCTCTACCACCCGGCTGATCGTGTTTTTCAAAAACATGAACTTCATGACCCGCTTTTGCCGCATAAGCAGCAGCCGACAATCCAGAAAATCCTGAACCTATTATAGCTACCTTGTTTTTCATTTTTTGATATTTTTAAGTGCTTCTCTTAGTAAATCCTCCGTATCAATATTTTTATCATAAATAGGTTGATGAAAATCATCGAGCTTATTGAGTAAGCGGATTAATTCCATTTTCTCCTTTTGTGATAAATTTCCTGTAACGATTGAGGTCGCTTGTCGTATTTTATCCATTTGGTTCCCCAAGGCTTGAAGACCCGTTTCAGAAATTGAAATCACTTTGCTTCGTTTATCCGTTTTAGAATTCCGCTGTTCAATCCAACCTTGATTGATTAAACGATTGATAATCTGCATTCCAACCGGTTTTTCGTGTACGTTTTTTTTTATCAAATCCATTTTTGACATTTCGCCAAATGCTTTGAGATTTATTAGATAAATAAAATCTTCCTGCGTAGAAAAATCCGACCCAAAAATTGCTGACTTGGAATAGCTTTTTGCATACCTATTCAAATGCACAATCAAGGTGTTAATAACGCTTTCGGCACTTCTTCCGTTTTCTTTCCCTTCCCAATTCGGTTCATTAACGATAGTGTTATTGTTTGTCGAAATCCAATTTTTAAACCCTTCAACAGATGTGTCATATGATGTGCTCCCCTCATTTTGACTCTCAAATTCCTGAACTAAATCTATTACATCTTTTACCAAACGATAATTCATTTTAACTGATTTTAGAATACAAATATACTATTTACTTTTAATTAAAGTACAAAAATGGACTATTTTTTGAGAAATTAGTTTACTTTTGTACCAGTCAATTGGTTTGTAGTATGAAGAAAATACTTTTAGGATTGGTTTTTCTCTTGATTGTAAATAATATTTTTGCCCAAACAATAGGTACTATCAACGGTGTCGTAAAAGACAAAAACACACAAGAAGTTTTAATTGGAGTTGTGCTTAAATTTGCCGGAAAAGACACTATAAATACATTATCCGATGATAACGGAAACTTTTCGGTTCAACTTCCTGTTGGAAAATATAATTTAGAAACTTCGTATATTGGTTACACACCTTTCACGCTTTACAACATTAATTTGACTTCTGGAAATGCCCAAATTCTACAGATAGAATTGGACGAGAAAAGTCAGGAATTACAGGGAGTGGTCATCAATGCTGGAAAATCGGTTAGGGCTTCGGATATGATTACACCTTTGGCTACTCAAAAATTAACAGCCGAAGAAATAAAATCCAACCCCGGTGGGAATTTTGATGTTTCAAAAGTTATTCAAGTATTGCCCGGAGTTGCAGGAGGAACAACACCTAACCGTAACGATATTATTGTGCGTGGTGGCGGCCCGAGTGAGAATGTCTATTATTTGGACGGTATCGAAATCCCTGTTTTAAACCATTTTCAAACACAAGGTGCAAGTGGCGGAGCTACCGGAATTTTGAATGTTTCTTTTATTCAAGATGTACAACTCACTTCATCGGCTTTTAACGCAAAGTATGATAATGCTTTGGCTTCTACGATTGTTATTAAACAACGAAATGGCAATCCTGACAAATTGAGTGGAAACTTTCGTTTGTCGGGAACAGAATTTGCAGCAATGTTAGAAGGTCCATTGGGAAAGAAAACCACATTTATGGCTTCGGCAAGGCGTTCATATCTGCAATTTTTATTCAAATTATTGGATTTACCCATTCGCCCTGACTACTATGATTTTCAATACAAAATCAATCACAAAATCAACAATAAAACCGAATTGACTTTTATAGGAATTGGAGCGATTGACAATTTTAAATTAGCCGTTCCGAAAAAGAGTGATGCCAATACGGAATACATCAATCGGGCAAATCCTTTAATCAATCAATGGAATTATACCGTTGGAGCAACCTTGAAACGATTGGTAAACAATGGTTTTTTTACTATTGCATTAAGCAGAAATATGTTTTTTAATGGTGCTGACCGTTATGAAAACAATGCTTCAAAAAGTGGAAATAAATTGTTTAGTTTGGGAAGTCATGAAACGGAAAGTAAACTTCGTTTTGATATGAATAAATTAAAAAACGGTTGGAAATACAGTTATGGTGTAGATGCACAATATGTAAAATACGATGCCGATATTTTCAATACGATAAAAGAAGAAGTAAAGGATAATAACGGAAACGTCATTAGTCCTGCCGTTAGTTTTTCAAGTAATACAGCAATTGAATTTTTCAAATTTGGTGCGTACGGTCAAGTTGCAAAACGATTTTTTGACGATAAATTCTTAGTGTCGGGAGGTCTTCGTGCAGACATTAATACCTATACAAAAAACGGATTAAATCCATTGAAAACGCTTTCTCCAAGGGTTTCATTTTCTTATGCTTTCAACAATCAATGGAATATTTCTGCATCCGTTGGAAGTTATTACAAACTGCCTGTTTACACCATGCTTGGCTATAAAGACAATAATGGCATACTTGCCAATAAAGAGTTGAAATATACCAATTCTATACACTATACCATCGGAACGGAGTTTGTACCGAAAAACGATTTGAGGGTTACTTTTGAAGCATTTTACAAAGATTACAGAAATTATCCAACTTCCTTAACCAACGGAATTTCTTATGCCAATATCGGCACGGATTATTCGGCAGTTGGTAGCGACAAATACGCATCAACAGGACGAGGACGAGTGTATGGAATCGAAGCATATATTCAACAAAAATTGATTAAAAACCTTTTTTATGTAGCCAGTGCTACGCTTTATAAATCGGAATTTTCGGGAACCGATAATCAATTCAGACCTTCCACTTGGGATTATGGGTTTATTGTTTCGGCTACTTTTGGTTACAAATTCAAAAAGAATTGGGATATCGGCTTGAAATACCGAATTGCCGGAGGACAACCGTACACACCTTTTGATATGAACGCTTCAACAGCGATGTATTTTACAACTGGAACAGGAGTTTACGACTATTCACAACTCAACAGCAAGCGACTACCTATTTTCAACCAATTGGATTTGAGAGTAGATAAAAAGTTCAATTTCAAGGAAGTAAGTTTAGATATATTTGTTGATTTCCAAAATATTTTATTCTACAAAACCCCTTATTTACCCAAATTTACTTTTGAAAGAAACGATGACAATACTGGCTTTAAAACAACAGACGGACAACCAATAAAAGCAGACGGAAGCAATGCCATTCCATTAATTTTAAATCAGCGGTCAGCAACCATTGTACCTTCTATTGGATTTATATTTGAATTTTAAGGAATAATATAACAGACATACACATTGGCAAGCCACACAAGCCACCGCACAGAGCAAAGCTTACCAAAGAGTATGTCTTCCATTCCACACATAAAAATAAAACAAAAACAACTTTACCGAAAGAACGCCAGCCTGTAACAAGCGGTTTGAACGCAAGCAGGGGTGAATCGCACCGTTTCAACTTTTGTGCTATATTTGAAGTTCGGTTCTCGCATCAACAGTAGTGCTAAAATGCCCTGCCTGCGTCAAGCCGCAAAACCGTTACAGGCAAGCGTAGAAAAACGATTTCAAACAATAATCAATGTAAACAGATTTATAAACTTAGCTGTATTTCTGACTTTAAAAATAAGGAATTAAAAAGCTAAAAATTCCACCGCACAAAATAATTTCCCTTTCGCACATTGGCACATTTGTGGCTTTCCTCCCCTACAAATCCAACGCACAAAAGCCGCAAAAGAGCCAATCTTCCAACACCAAAAAGAAAAGACAAGTAAAAAAACAAACTTTTTTTTCGGAAATAGTTGTTTGTTTAAAAAAAGTAGTTACTTTTGCGAGTGAATACTAACTAACATAAAAACAAATTAGACAAGTATGCAAGAATTTACAGACAGACAAATTGAGATAATGGAAGCGGCAACAAACCGTATTTCAAAATATGGTATTCAGAATTTGACCATTAAGACTTTGGCGGAAGATATAGGTTTGTCCGAACCAGCGTTATACAGGCATTTTAAAAGCAAAAACGAAATTTTATTAAGTATTTTAGAGTATTTTAAAATGGAAATGCAAATTCGTATTCAAGCTATTCCATTTAAGAAAGAAGATACTTATCCTGAAAAACTTCGCTTAATTTTCAATTCACAATTACAGGCTTTTACGGATAAACCTGCTATTGTTAGTGTAATTTTTGCAGAAAGTATTTTTCACTTTGATGAGAGATTGAGTAATAAAGTAGCGGAAATAATGGATTTAATGCAAAACTATGTTTCTGAAAATGTAAAAAACGGACAGGAAAATGGACAATACAGCAAAATAGTTAGTGCTTCTACCCTGACAACAATAATTATTGGCGGAATGAGAATGGCAGTTTTAAAATGGAAATTGTCAGGACATAAATCAAACTTAATAAAAGACGGAAAATCTGTTTTAGATGGAATTTTAAAAATGATCGAAAAATGAAAACAAATCGAAAATTCACAGCATTGCACAGGGTTTTACATTGGATAATGGCAATTGCAATGCCCATTTTATTCATTACAGGATTTTTAAGAATGTATTGGATGGGGAAACAAGCAGTCGCTGATGCTATTGCCTCACAAGGTATTGAAGTAACTAAGGAACAAGCCAAAGCCGTCTATAAAGTGTTGAGAGATCCAATGTGGGAGTGGCATTTTGTTTTTGCTCACGTAATGATTTTTGCGTTTTTGGCACGGATTATTTATATGCTTGTAAAAGGCATTCGTTTCCCCAATCCATTTAAAAATAATCAATCCTTAAAAACACGATTACAAGGATTTACTTATGTCTATTTCTATTTTTTCGTTTTTGTTTCTGCAATTACAGGAATATTTTTAGAAAAGGGATTTTTTCCTGAATGGAAAGGGAATATTGAAACCGTTCATAAATTAGGTGTTTATTGGTTTCCAATATTTATTCTGCTGCATTTTTCAGGAATATTGATTGCAGAACTTTCAAACAATAAAGGGATTACTTCAAAAATGATTAGCGGAGATTAAATTTCATCTAAGTAGTTAGCCATAAATATGCTTAATATCATACAGTAATATGCTTAAAGCCATACAATAACAAACATAAATTTCATAACTTTGTACCAATGAAACGTATCATAGCCATATTCTTTTTATTTACTTTTATTTCTGCAAATACCCCATTTGGAGAGGTGATAAAATTGCCGGCATTGATACATCATTATCTGGAACATGAGCAATTGCAGGATAATATTTCTTTTCTGTCTTTTTTAAAGGAGCATTATACTAATCCGGGTTCTCATCCTGATTTACCGCATCACCATCACGACAATCTTCCTTTAAAATCACTCAATGTTCATTCAACTTCTGTTGTAAATTTTTGCTCAAAACCCCAAGTAGTATTTGAACGACATTTTTTTGAAGTTGATAAAACGAATATACCAAGTTATCAAAAGGGAAATTATATCAATAACTATCTCAGCCAGATCTGGCAACCACCCCGTTTGAGTTAATCATTTTATTGGATGAAAGACGCACATTGTCTTTCTATAACTATGTCTGAAATTCAGGCTAATTAAAAAATAATTTAATGATTAATTCAAGAATATGCTTAATAAAATCATCGAGTTTTCCGTAAGGAATAAACTCATCATAGGGCTGTTTACGGCTGCCCTTGTCATCTTTGGTGTGTATGAAACCACCAAACTGCCGATTGATGCCGTTCCCGATATTACCAATAATCAGGTGCAAGTAATCACCGTAGCTCCGGCTTTAGGGGCTACCGACATTGAACGCTTGGTTACTTTTCCTATTGAACAAGCGAGCAGTAATATTGCCGGTATTCACGAAATCAGGAGTTTTTCTCGCTTTGGCTTGTCCTTAGTTACTATTGTTTTTGACGACAATATCGATGTGTATTGGGCAAGGCAACAGGTAAGCGAAAGATTGCAATCTGTAAAAGATGAAATTCCGGAAGGTGTCGGCACACCAGAATTGGGCCCTATTTCTACAGGATTAGGTGAAATTTATCAATATGTGGTTCGTGCAAAATCGGGTTTTGAAAATAAATATGATGTGACTGAACTACGCACGATTCAGGATTGGATTGTAAGAAGACAATTATTGGGGGTAAAAGGCGTGGCAGAAGTCAGCAGTTTTGGTGGCAAGCTAAAGCAATATGAAATTGCGGTGAATGCTCAAAAGTTACAATCCTTCAATCTCACTATCAATGATGTTTTTCAAGCTTTGGAAAACAACAATCAAAATACAGGAGGAGCTTATATTGAAAAAGGACCGACTGTTTTATTTATCCGAAGCGAGGGATTGATTGGAAACAAAGAGGATATTGAAAATATTGCCGTAAAATCTACTTCAGATGGGATTCCTGTTTTGCTGAAAGATGTAGCTACATTGAATATCGGCTATGCTACTCGTTTTGGAGCAATGACCTATAACGATGAAGGCGAAGTAGCCGGAGCCATAGTAATGATGTTGAAAGGAGCGAATAGCAATGATGTCATCAAGAATGTGAAAGAAAGAATTGCTGTCATCGAAAAAACGTTACCTGAAGGTGTAATCATTGAACCATTTTTAGATAGGACAAAAATGGTCAACAATGCCATTCGGACTATTGAAACCAATTTGGCAGAAGGTGCTTTGATAGTCATTTTTGTGCTGGTGTTGTTCTTGGGTAATTTAAGAGCCGGATTGTTGGTAGCATCTGTTATTCCTCTTTCTATGCTCTTTGCCATCATTATGATGAATGTTTTTGGAGTGAGCGGCAATTTGATGAGCTTGGGAGCTTTGGATTTCGGTTTGATTGTAGATGGTGCGGTGATTATTGTTGAAGCCGTTTTGCATCAGTTGCATCACGGTAAAAAATATGAAATCTTGCCCAAAATCAGTCAATCGGAAATGAACAAAGAAGTTCAAAGTTCAGCATCTAAAATGGTGAATAGTGCTGTATTCGGTCAGATAATTATTTTGATTGTTTACTTGCCTATTTTCAGTTTACAAGGTATCGAGGGTAAAATGTTTAAACCGATGGCGCAAACAGTTTCTTTTGCGTTGATTGGGGCTTTTATTCTTTCGCTCACTTATATTCCGATGATGAGCTCTTTGGTATTGAGTAAAAAACTGAAACACAAACCCAATCTGTCGGACAGAGTGATGGATAAAATTGCCAACGCACATCAAAGGTTGTTGAGAAAGGTAATTCATTTTCCCAAAACAGTCATTGCTTCGGTTGCTGTACTTTTTGTAATTGCAGTATTTATCCTTTCAAGATTGGGCGGTGAATTTATTCCCTCATTGGAAGAAGGTGATTTTGCAGTGGACACAAGAGTTTTAACAGGTAGTAATTTAAACACCACCATTGAATACACTCAAAAAGCTGCTCATATTTTGAAATCACAATATCCGGAAGTGGAAAAAGTAGTTACAAAAATCGGAAGTGGTGAAGTTCCCACCGACCCAATGCCGATGGAAGCCAGCGATATGATGGTCATTTTAAAAAACAAAAAAGAATGGACTTCCGCTAAAACATTCCCCGAATTGGCAGAGAAAATGGGTAAATCTTTGGAAGCTGTACCCGGCATCAGCACAGGTTTTCAGTATCCCGTGCAAATGCGTTTTAATGAATTGATGACCGGAGCGCGACAAGATGTGGTTTGTAAGATTTTTGGGGAGGACTTAGACAGCCTCACACATTATGCCACACAATTGGGTACTATCATCAAAACCGTAAAAGGAGCAGAGGATTTGTACATAGAACCTGTAACCGGAATGTCGCAGGTGGTAGTCAAGTACAACCGAGCCGAAATGGCACAGTTTGGACTGAATATTAAAGAGGTCAATAAAGTGGTGAACACCGCCTTTGCAGGTCAAAGTACAGGTAAAGTTTATGAAGGAGAAAAACGGTTTGATTTGGTCGTTCGATTGGATGAAAAGCAAAGAGAGAACCTAAATGACATTCGCAATCTGCTCATACCAACGCCCAAAGGTACTCAAATACCCTTGTACCAAGTAGCGGATGTGGACATCATCACCGGTCCGGCTCAAATACAGAGAGAAGACGCCAAACGAAGAATTGTCATCGGCTTTAATGTGCGGGGCAGAGATGTACAAAGCATCGTGAATGAATTGAGTAAAAAAGCAGAGCAGCAACTACAATTTTCACCTGGGTATTACATCACTTATGGAGGAGCTTTTGAAAATTTAAATCAAGCAAAAGACCGCTTAATGATTGCCGTACCGGTATCCTTGGCTTTGATTTTCATATTGTTGTTTTTTGCCTTCCATTCCATTAAAGAAAGTTTATTGATTTATACTGCTATTCCGCTTTCTGCCATTGGTGGTATTTTTCTGCTGGCACTGCGAGGAATGCCTTTCAGCATCAGTGCCGGCATTGGATTTATTGCTTTGTTTGGCGTTGCAGTTTTAAATGGAATTGTGTTGATAGCAGAATTTAATCGCCTTAAAAAATCAGGAGAACAAGATTTAGAAAAAGTAGTTCTAAACGGCACAAAAACCAGATTACGACCGGTATTGATGACCGCCTTTGTAGCATCATTAGGATTCTTGCCAATGGCATTGAGTAAAGGTGCTGGAGCCGAAGTGCAAAAACCTTTGGCAACGGTGGTGATTGGCGGATTGTTGATTGCTACTTTCCTAACGCTGTTCGTTTTGCCTACCCTATTTATTCAGTTTGAAAAAATCAATTTCAAGAAAATTAAAATGTCTAAAAAATCAATTGCAACGCTCATTGTTTTGTTGTTCCAAATTCCACTTTTTGCCCAAAATATCACTTTGGAACAAGCTTTGGAAATGGCGGATAAAAATAATCTTTCTATCAAAAGCAATGAGCTGTTAGAAAGCTATCAGGATAAGAAGAAAGCATCTTATCTCAATATTCCGCAAACCAATCTCACAACAGAATTAGGTCAAATTAACACGGCTACATTTGATAATAAATTTGGGCTTACACAAAATATCAATTTTCCTGCGGTTTACAGCAATCAAAAAAAAGTATTGGAACAGGAATGGCAAAAAGCAATTACTCAGACAAAGCTTTCCAAAATAGAAACAAGAAAATTGGTTACACAGGTTTTTTATCAGATTTTATTGCTAAATGAACAGAAGACTATTCTTAGCAGAACCGATACGCTCTATGCGGAATTTTTAGAAAAAAGCAAATTGCGGTTTGAAAAAGGGGCTGGAAATATCTTGGAAAAAACGACTGCCGAAATTCAATTTGAGAATATTTCCAATCAATTAAAATGGTTGGAAAATGAAATTGATTTGGCAAAAATTCAGTTGCAATGGTTGTTACATTCAGATATTAAATACAACCCGATGGCAGCTGATTTTATCATTGATTTGGGGCTATTGACCAATGAAATTTTTATTGAAAATCATCCTATAATTCAACTGTCAAATCAAGAAATAGAACAATCAAAACTTCAGGTACGATTGGAAAAATCGAAACTTCTGCCCGATTTATCGCTTTCTTATTACAACCAAAGTTTTAGAGATATTGACGCACACCGTTATAATGTGGTTGCCATTGGCATTGGCATTCCCATTTTTGCAAGCGGACAAAAAGCCAACATAAAAGCCGAACAACAAAAAATTGCATTTTACGAAAACGAGCAACAGGTCAAAAAGGCACAGTTAGAAACGGAATATCGGTCGGCTTTGAATGCCTATCAAACCCAAAAATCCATTGTTGAGAATTTTCAAAACAAGCAACTGCCACAAGCGGAACAGATTTTCAAAACGGCAAAAGAGCAATTTGCCAATGGAGAAATCAACTATTTGGATTGGGTGCTTTTGAATAATCAGGCGACACAAATTCAAACCAACTATTATCAGGCTGTAGCCCAGTTAAATCAAACAGCCATCACTATTCTTTATCTCATTTCAAAATAAAATAACAATGAAAAATATAATTATCGTTCTATTGAGTTTAGTTGTTTTTGGGTGTAAAAACAGCCAACAAGAACAAGAAAAACAGCCCAATTCAGTCAATGAAAATCTCATTTCATTGACCAAAGAGCAACTTCAAAATTTTCAATTAAGTACCACGGAGTTACAAGAAAAAAATATCCATCACACGCTGAAACTGAATGGCACCATAGATGTGCCACCACAAAATTTAGTTTCTGTCAGCAGTGCTTTAGGAGGCAGGGTACAATCCACCAAACTATTGCCAGGGATGCATTTTAGAAAAGGCGAAATATTGGTCACATTAGAAGACAATCAGTATATCCAGTTGCAACAGGATTATCTGACCACGAAAGCACAATTGCAAAATGCAAGAGAAGAATACAACCGTCAAAAGGAGCTTAATCAAAGCAAAGCCAGCAGCGATAAGGTTTTTCAACAAGCACAGGCAGATTATCGGATTTTGGAAGCTTCACTGGCTGCGTTGGAACAAAAACTACAACTCATTCATATCAATCCCAATCAGATAAGCGTCAATAATATCAAGCGAACATCTAATATTTACGCCCCTTTTGATGGATATGTAACCAAAGTAATGGTCAATATTGGTAAGTATGTGAGTCCCTCAGATGTGTTATTTGAATTGGTAGATCCAAGAGATATTCATTTGAATTTGAAAGTTTTTGAAAAAGATTGGGATAAAATTCAAATCGGAATGCCGGTGGTCAGTTACACCAATAACCAACCCGATAAAAAGTATTCCGGAAAAATTATTCTTATTGGTAAAAACATATCAGAAGACAGAGCTGTTGAGGTGCACGCCCATTTTGACAACTATGATGCTCGTTTAATTCCGGGAATGTATATGAATGCGGAAATCGAAATTCCTGAAACACAAAATTTAGCACTGCCCGATGAGTGTATCGTTTCTTTTGAAGGGAAGCATTTCGTTTTTAAACAAAAAGATACTGCCAACTTTGAAATGATAGCGGTAGAAGTGGGAAGCAGCGGAGACGGTTTTACAGAAATCCTCAATGCCGATAATTTGAAAAACAGCAAAATCGTTCAACAAGGAGCCTATACCCTATTGATGGCGATGAAAAATAAGGGAGAAGAATAAGCAATAAATATTCAAGTAATTCATCTTAAAAATTCAAAATAATGAAAAAGTCAATTTTAAAAAAAGCTACGATTATGGTAATCGTTCTTTTGGTAGCTATCCAATTCTTTAAAACCAAAGAAAACAAAAGCATTCAGGTATCTGAAAACGCTATTACACAGCATTATGATGTGCCTGAAAATATTCAAAACATTTTAAAAACAAGTTGTTACGATTGTCATTCCAATAACACCAATTATCCTTGGTACAATAAAATTCAACCTATTAATTGGTGGTTGGCAGACCATATAAACGAAGGAAAAGAAGAGTTGAATTTTGATGAGTTCAACGCTTATTCCACCAAAAAGAAATTGCATAAATTAGATGAGGTAATTGAAACCATCAAAGACAACGAAATGCCATTGAAATCTTATACGATCATTCATAGCAATGCAAAGCTTTCTGATAGTGATAAACAAGAAATTGAAACTTGGGCAAAAAAGATTAAAAACGAAATTCAATAGTGTTTCTAAATTATTCTAAAATATGAAGTATAATTTTCCTAGCCATTTGAAAGGGCTTGATGATAATGAGGTATTTACTTCGCAAAAGCAATATGGCTACAACTCAATAAATACAAATCATAATAATTCATGGTACATTCTGCTATTTGACATTCTAAAAGAACCCATGTTGTTATTGCTGATAGCCGTAACTATTATCTATGTGATTGTTGGCAATTATTCCGAAGCACTGTTTATGCTTGGGGCTATCATAGCTGTTTCTGGAATATCCTTTTATCAGGATAATCGCAGTAAAAAAGCGTTGGAAGCATTAGAAAAACTGAATGAACCACTCAGTACGGTGATTAGAAATTCTAACGCAATACAAATCCCTACGCACGAAATTGCAGTGGGTGATTTGTGCATTATTGAGGAAGGAAAAATGATAAATGCCGATGGGAAAATTGTACACAGCAACGATTTTTCGGTGAATGAAGCATCACTTACAGGAGAAAGTTTTTCGGTGTTTAAAAATTCTGAAACAGACGACAATAAGGTTTACAGCGGCACTTTGGTAGTTTCCGGCTTGGCTGTTTTTGAAGTAGAAACTATCGGTACTAAAACAAAACTCGGAAAAATTGGTCAGTCCATACAAAGTATCAAAGATGAAATTTCGCCATTGCAGTTACAAATTACAAAGTTTGTAAAATGGATGGCATTCATTGGAATAGCAGTTTTCTTGATGGTGTGGGCTTATAGTTTTTGGCAATCAAGAGATATTGTTCAAAGTTTGTTGGCTGGATTAACGCTGGCAATGTCCATTTTACCCGAAGAAATTCCGGTTGCTTTTACCACTTTTATGGCTTTGGGTTCTTGGAAATTGATGAAACAAGGTGTTATCATCAAACGAAGCAGTATTGTAGAAACTTTAGGAAGTACCACCGTAATCTGCACCGACAAAACGGGTACGATTACCGAAAATTCAATGAAACTAAAAGCCCTTTTTGACTTTAAAACCAATCAGGTTTTTGATGATAAAAGTTTTGATAAATCGGAACTCTCTGAACTCATTCAATTTGCCATGTGGAGCAGCGAACCCGTTCCATTTGACCCGATGGAAAAAACCTTGCATAAGGTATATGAGGAAACACAAACTTCTGACCAAAGAAAAGATTTTCAGATGATACACGAATATCCGTTAGAGGGCAAACCACCGATGATGACCCATATTTTTGAAAACAATTCAGGTGAACGAATTATCGCTGCCAAAGGTGCACCGGAAGCTATTCTTGAAGTTGCTCAGCTTTCTGAAGATGAAAAAGAAAATCTTAGACAACAAATTCAGGACTTCGGAAAACAAGGTTACCGGGTATTGGGCGTTGCCAAATGTGATTTTGAAGGAAATGATTTCCCTGAAAAACAACAGGATTTTAAGTTTGATTTTCTTGGGTTTACTGTGTTTTACGACCCACCAAAACAAAACATTCAACAGGTTTTCAATAAAATATACGATGCCGGAATAAAAGTAAAAGTAATTACCGGTGACAATGCCGATACTACAAATGCCATTGCCCAACAAGCCGGCATCAAAAATAATAGCCCTGCTGTAAATGGTTCTGAAATAACGCATCAATCAGAAGCCGAACTGATGGCACTTTCAAACGAAACCACCTTATTTACCCGTATGTTTCCCGAGGCTAAACTGTCTGTGGTGAATGCCTTAAAACAATCGGGAGAAGTTGTGGCAATGTTGGGAGATGGTGTGAATGATGCTCCGGCACTCAAAGCCGCTCATATTGGCGTGGCAATGGGCAATAAAGGAACAGAAATAGCCAAAGCAGCAGCAGCTTTGGTCATTACCAACGATGATTTGGACAAACTCATTCTAGGAATAGAAGCAGGCAGAAGAATTTATACCAATATCAAAAAAGCCATTCAGTATATTATTTCCATTCATATCCCAATCATATTGACGGTTTCTCTACCCTTGTTTTTAGGCTGGATTTATCCTAATATTTTCACACCGGTACATGTGATATTTTTAGAATTAATAATGGGACCAACCTGCTCAATCGTTTATGAAAATGAACCGATAGAAAAGAATGCCATGCAGCAAAAGCCACGAAAGATGACCGAAACCTTTTTGAATTGGAGAGAATTAAGCATCAGCATCATTCAAGGATTGATGATAACTGTAGGTATATTGTTCGCTTATCAATTGGCTGTTCAAAAAGGAGCAAGCGAAGAAACGACAAGAGCAATGGTTTTCACCACACTTATTTTTGCCAATGTGTTTTTAAGTCTAACCAACCGTTCTTTTACTTATAGTTTTTTTGAAAGTTTTAAAAATAGAAATATGCTTTTTCCAATCATCATCAGTGCTACTTTAATTTTACTTTTTGCAATTTTATACATACCGGTCTTTTCAAATTTCTTTCATATAAGCAGCTTGAATTTAAAAGATTTAGGGATTGCAATTTTGATAGCAATGGTGTCTGTATTGTGGTTTGAGGTGTATAAATGGGGAAAAAGAAATTCTAATAAAAAGTAATGCAATCGGAATAGTGAAAATAAGTTTGGAGATTGAATTTAAGAATGGGTACTGACGAGCAGTATTTTTTGACAGATTGATTTTGTTTAGCCCTACGGGCTGTGTTGTATGTTAACCCTTCTTCCACAGGCTGTCGCCTATGGATAACCAAATATAGTCCTACGGACAATTTGTGAATGTTCTCATATTTGCATAATTTGAAAAAAGGTGATTGCATCATCATGCAGGTAAACACACCTGTACTTTTCAAAATAATGTATCAGTTATTAAACTTTACTTCTACCTATAAATTATCTGCAACAAACTGTTTACAATACTCCTTTATTAACTGCCTGACTTTTCTAAATTCTTCACTAATTTCTTCGTCTGTTCCTATCGATTTTGCAGGGTCGGGAAAGTTTTGATGAAACTTTTTTGCTTTGGTTGGAAAGAATGGACAACGCTCTTTTGCATTGTCGCAAACTGTAATTACAAAATCAAAATCTATATTTCGGTATTCGTCAATATTGTTTGAGGTGTGATTAGAAATGTCAATGCCGTCTTCTTGCATTGTGACAATTGCTTTTGGGTTTACTCCGTGCGTTTCCACACCTGAACTGTAAACGTCTGCTTTTTTACCTGCAAAATAGCGTAAATAACCTTCTGCAATTTGGCTTCTGCAACTGTTTCCTGTGCAAAGCACTAAAATTTTCTTTGTCATTTTGTATAATATTTTTGTTTTAGAAATAAACTAATCTTAACCAATAAAATTAGAACTGGAACTTCTACCAATGGTCCGATAACGCCTACAAATGCCTGTGGTGAGTTGATACCAAAAACCGCAATAGCAACAGCAATTGCCAATTCAAAATTGTTGCCTGTGGCTGTAAATGCGATGGAAGCATTTTTGTCGTAAGGGATTTTCATTGCTTTATTGATGAAAAAACTAACAAAAAATATCAGTACAAAATAGATGATTAAAGGAACGGCTATCTTAATTACATCAAAAGGTAATTCTACAATTTTATTCCCTTTTAAGCTGAACATTAATACGATTGTCAACAAAAGTGCAATCAGTGTTATAGGCGAAATCTTCGGAACAAATTTATGATTATACCAATCTTTTCCTTTTTGTTTTATCAGAATATATCGGGTAAGAAAACCAGCTAAAAACGGAATACCCAAATATATCAATACGCTTTCGGTAACCGCACTCATTGAAACACTTACATCAAAATTGCCCAAACCTAAATATTTAGGCAAAACATTGATGAAAAACCAAACAAAAAAGCTATACGATAGAACTTGAAAAATACTATTCAAAGCAACAAGTAAAGCGGTGTATTCTCTGTTCGCTTTGGCTAAATCACTCCAAACTATAACCATTGCGATACATCTTGCCAAACCAATCAAGATAAGTCCTGTCAT
>Ga0172382_10003704_pt1 | contig 23966 bp, 20 predicted proteins | sample Leawel138RmetaG_FD_122245 | JGI IMG/M metagenome (GOLD analysis project Ga0172382, IMG submission 122245) | Leachate microbial communities from a municipal landfill in Southern Ontario, Canada - Leachate well 138R metaG | ecosystem: Engineered > Solid waste > Landfill > Unclassified | place... | reverse complement strand
GCATTTTTGGGAGCAATATCCAGGGCTATTTGCAGGCCGAGACCTTCGAGCTGGGGGCACTTGGATGGGCATCACCAACACAGGTCGCTTTGCCGCAGTAACCAATTTTCGCGAAATAGCCGATCCCCCCGCCGTCACCGTATCTCGCGGGGAACTATGCACTCACTTTTTGTCCTCCAGACTCAAGCCTGAAGAATATCTAGCGCAGCTACATCACAAAAAAGCACGCTATGCAGGATTTAATCTACTGGTAGGCACGCTATCTGGCACCACCCCAAATCTATGGTATTACTCCAATCGCCAACAACAAATCATTAAGCTCCCACCAGGCATCCACGGTTTAAGCAACGGCCTGCTCAATGACCCATGGCCCAAGGTCAACCAAGGTAAACAAGCGCTGGCGAGCCGACTTGAGGACTCATCCACCCCTGAAACACTGCTTACCGTACTAACCGATACGCAACGCCCTGCCGATGACCTGCTTCCCGATACGGGCATTGGGCTTGAGACAGAGCGAATACTATCAAGCCGCTTTATTCAATCAAACGCTTACGGCACCCGCAGTAGCACCATCATGCGCATAGACCAACAGGGGAGAGCCGAGTGGTTGGAACAAGAGTTTGATCATACGGGCGCGATAGGAAAGCCTCGAAGCTACCAAATAGAGCTCCGCCAATAATAACCACCGGATAAACGTCACCAGATTAAAGCCTCAACTCGCTTAATCCGACAGCAATGGCCTGACAACGCGCTGCCCGCCAGCCTCTACTAAGACCTGCTCCATAAATTCGCGTACGTCATAAGCACTATCCATACCCATGGCGTGCTGTAAAATCTCTTTGCCACGGCTCATAGCGATATTGCGGATCACCGACTTTACCTTGGGCAAATTGGCAGCGTTCATCGATAGTACGTCATAACCCATGGCCATAAGTAAAATAGCCGCCGCAGGGTCGCCCGCTAACTCGCCACAAATACCGACATTACGCCCCTCAGTGTGGCCATCATCCACCACCTTTTGCAGCGCTTGTAGCACAGCCGGATGGTAGGCCTGATACATATCAGCTACGCGGGCATTATTACGGTCAACCGCCAACAAGTACTGAGTCAAATCATTGGAACCAACCGATAGAAAATCAACGCGCTTAGCCAGCGCTCTGGCCTGGTAAACAGCCGCTGGCACCTCAACCATCACCCCGATTTTGGGTAGCACCAGCTCTACATCCAGCTCATCTTCTAACTCGTCATGGGCGCGATAAATCAACTCCAAGGCCTCATCCAGCTCCGGCACACTGCTAATCATCGGCAACATAATCCGCAGGTTACCCAAACCCACGTTTGCCTTCATCATCGCCCGCACCTGTACCAAAAATATCTCCGGGTGATCAAGGGTAACTCGAATGCCACGCCAGCCAAGAAAGGGGTTGTCTTCTTCAATTGGAAAATAAGACAGTGACTTATCCCCACCAACATCCAAGGTACGCATCGTAACTGGCATCGGCGCAAAGGCCTCTAGCTGGCTGCGATATATTTGCCGCTGCTCCTCCTCACTGGGAAAGCGTTCTCGCAGCAAAAACGGCACCTCCGTACGATACAAACCCACCCCCTCAGCGCCCCGGTCTATCGAACGAATAATATCGGCCTGTAAGCCGGTATTCACCCACAAAGGCAATCGGTGACCATCCGTTGTCACACAGGGTAAGTCTTTTAGCGCCTCCAACTCTTGGGAGAGATGCAACTCTTCTTCATACACCGCCTGAAACCGGCTTAACAACTCAGTTGAAGGATTAAAATGCACATGGCCGTTATAGCCATCAATAATAATTTCAGAGTCGTCCATCTGCGTGTAAGGCAAGCTCATTGCGCCCATCACCGTAGGTATTCCCATTGAGCGCGCCAATATCGCTACGTGAGAATTACCCGAACCCCGCACCGAAACCAAACCCACTAACTTGTCGGTAGGCACCTCACCCAGCATCGACGCGGTAAGCTCTTCACCCACTAAAATTGTTCGCTCGGGGTAATCTACCGGACCACTGTTTTCTGCTTGCAGATAAGCCAAAACTCTACGACCCAGATCTTTTACATCGGTGGCTCGCTCTTTAAGATACGCATCATCCATCATCTCAAAGGTACGTACATGCTTGAGAATGACTTTACTCAGCGCCCCCTGAGCCCACTCCCCCCGACGAATGCGATCACTTACCTCGGAGGCTAGTGCGCTGTCATCCAACATCCGCAGATAAACATCAAACAATGCCATTTCTTGTGGCGCCAAGCGCGTGGATAGGCTTTCCCCCAGATCCGTAATATCCTTGCGCACGGATTCCAAGCAACAATGAAAAAACGCCAGCTCAGTATCGATATCCTTACAAGCACGCCTTGGTACTGCGTATAAATCAGCTGGTGGCGCCACCACCCTAGCTTGACCAATAGCAATGCCTGGCGCGCCAGCAGCACCCCTAAATGTAGCCCCTACGCGCTTCGTACTACCAGGCTCCAGCGCGACGATTGAGCCGGTCGCTTGTGCGTGGGTAATAACCCCCGCCAACTGCGCAGAGATGGTGACAAGAAACGCCTCATCATCCTCATCAAAACGCCGCCGCTCTTGCTGCTGGATGATTAACACCCCCAACACTTCCCGCTTGTGAATTATGGGCACACCAAGAAATGAGCTGAAGCGCTCCTCGCCGATACCCGGCATAAAGATAAAGTTGGGGTGGGCCTCAGCGTTATCGAGATTAAGCGGCTCCTCTCTGGAAGCCACCTGACCAACCAGCCCCTCGTTAGGAGCCATGGAAATTTTTCCTACATACTCTCGATTTAAACCCTCGGTTGCGCTAAATATATAGCGCCCGAGGTTAGCTTCGCGTAGATATATAGAGCACACCTCGGTGCCCATAGCATCTCGAACCTTGGCCACAGTGACATCCAGCACTGCCTGCAAATCGTCGGCGCCGTTTACCTCCTGAACGATACTGCGCAGGGACTCGAGCATGTTTTTTTGCATGTAACTTCCTTCAATCCAATTATTATGCGCTCTTTCCCTGAACGCTTTTTAACCGGCGTGATCAATCACTAACCGGCTATGCTTAGCCGCGAGTTCCTTTAAGGCGCGGCGATATACTTCTCGCTTAAACGGTATCACCTGTCCCAACGGATACCAGTAACTCACCCAACGCCAGCTATCAAACTCGGGCTTTTGGTCACTATCGAAACAAACATCACTGTCATCGGCCAACATCCGCAACAGATACCATTTTTGTTTTTGGCCAACGCATAACGGCTTGCTGTCACGGCGCAACAGCCGCTGCGGCAACCGGTAACGTAACCAGCCTCGGGTGCAGGCAACCACCTCAACATCTTGCTCCGTTAAGCCGACTTCTTCTTTTAGCTCCCGAAACAAGGCTTGTTGCGGGGTTTCACCCTGCTGAATACCACCCTGTGGAAATTGCCAGGCATCTTGCCCTACCCGCCGCGCCCACAATAATTCTCCCTGCGCATTTGCAATCATAATGCCGATGTTGGCGCGAAACCCCTCTGAATCAATCACGAAACTATCCCTCAATACTTGCTGCAATTCCCCGGCAATATTCTAATTTCGGACGACAGGGTTAGCCTTTTTGGCTGCATGCTATTACTACCATTGTTCCACAAATATTGATTATTGAGAAATAATCTCACTCAATCACCGTAACAATAAAAGCTTTATCCGCAAAAGATAAGCCAAAGACAGTGCAAAAAATGGGTCTGCTAGTTATGCTGTAGGGCTGATTGGCTATGCAAGTTTTAGCTAAAACTTTTCCCTATATTTCTTACTTAAACACTGGAGTAACTATCGTGAGCCTTGCTATTTTCGACTTAGACAACACGCTACTTGGGGGAGATAGCGACCACGCATGGGGAGAGTTCCTGGTCAAACATCAGCTCGTCGACAGAGATGCCTATGAACAGGCTAACGACTATTTTTTACAACAATACCAACAGGGCGGCCTCGATATTGATGAGTTTCTCGCCTTTGCATTAAAACCCTTAGCGCAACATCCTAAGCAACAGCTAGATCAATGGCATCAGCAATTTATGCAGGAGTCGATAGCACCTCTGCGCTTGGCCAAAGCCGATCAGCTACTGCAGCAACACCGCAACAAAGGCGACTACCTGCTGATTATCACCGCAACCAACCTATTCGTCACCGAACCAATTGCCAAAAGCCTTGGAGTAGATCATATCCTCGCCACGGTGCCAGAGTTCATCGACGGCGCTTATACTGGAAAAGTATCAGGCACGCCCTGCTTTCAAGCGGGTAAAGTGGAGCGCCTACAACAGTGGCTGACAGAGACCGACATGGAGCTCGAAGATAGTTATTTTTATAGCGATTCACACAACGACCTACCCTTACTGGAACTGGTCACCCATCCTTTCGCGGTCGATCCTGATCCTATTTTAAGCAAACATGCCCAGCAACAACAGTGGCCGATCATCAGTCTGCGCGATGATTAGAGTGAACCAATACCCGCTCATCACCTTTCAACACCAGAGTAGAGGTAAGCAGAAAAGCTATAATTCTCGCCCAATAAAAAAGCCCCATGGTTTAGATGGGGCCTTTTTAACGCTCAAGCTCGCGGCTAATCTTCTTCGCACTCAGCGTCATACTCATCAGCACTCAGCAGGTTTTCTAATTCAGACAAATCTGCAGGCTGTAATCTAAAGAACCAACCGTCGTTATAAGGATCGCTATTAACGGTTTCCGGGGCATCTTCCAACGCCTCATTAATCTCGATAACTTCGCCACCAATCGGCGCATAAATATCGGATGCCGCTTTGACTGACTCAACTACACCAGCCTCGTCACCCGCCGCTAGTATTGCACCAACATCAGGGCTTTCTACAAAAACCACATCGCCAAGCGCAATCTGGGCATGGTCACTGATACCGACGGTAACTGTACCGTCTTCTTCCAAGCGAACCCACTCATGGCTGCTGGCATATTTTAATTCGCTGGGGGTGCTGCTCATTGGGGAAGCCCTCTGCTACACAGATTAAAGGATGTATTACGTTGATATTGTTACTCAATTAATGCGCGCATTCTACCGCTGAGATCAATAATTACAAGCAGCCATCGTCAAGATCAACATCATCGTAGAGCATGCCCAGTGATAACCGGCCAGACAATAGCCGTTATTTTTCTGCCAAACTCTTAGTATCAGTGGCACTTAACGAATATTCACAAACCCATCGCTTCACGCATTACACGGCGTTTTAAAGTCGTTGTCCGATCCAACCAGCGCATACCCGCATTCCTAGCCCAACGCACAGGCAAAGCAGGCTGAGCAAATAAGCGCTTGAAGCCCTCCATCCCCGCCATCATACCCAGATTCGCAGCTTTACGGCGGCGCTGATATCGACTCAATACCGCCATACTACCTAAATCGATCTCACGGCGGTGGGCTCGCAACAACTCTTCGCTTAGCACTTGCACATCCATCAAGCCCAGATTGACACCTTGGCCAGCTAATGGGTGGATGGTATGCGCAGCATCACCCACTAAAGCCAAACCAGGCTTGATATAATCAACCGCATGGCGTTGTCGTAACGGTACTTCAACCCGCCGGCTAACTGCGGCCACCTCTCCGAGCCGATATTCAAACGCCTGCGCCAACGCGAGACAAAAGTCCTCGTCACTCAACTGCATCAGGTTATCGGCATAACCCGGTAACGCCGACCAAACAATCGAGCAAAACTGCTGGTCACCAGCTGCTGTAGTCAAAGGTAAAAACGCCAATGGACCTTCAGGTAAAAACCGCTGCCATGCAGTTTGCTGATGCGGGAGCTGTGTTTTTACTGTGCAGACAATAGCGTGATGATGGTAATCCCACTCGCGGGTTTCAAAACCAGCCAAGCTGCGGATATTAGAATTAGCTCCATCGGCGGCAACCAACAGCGATGTAGTCAACCGGCGACCGTCATCTAACAGCAGTCGATAGCCGTGACCGTCATCAACGGGCTCAATCGATTGCAGTTTAAGCGGAGCCAATAGCTGCACGTTACCATGCTGCTGCATTTGCTTTAATAACGCTGTCGAGGTGATGCGATTTTCGACAATATGACCCAACACCGACTGATTCACATCGGCGGCATTAAAGGTAATATTACCGGTGCCATCCGCATCCCACACATGCATCTGCGTATAAGCACTGGCTCTGCGCTCGATCAACTCAGGCCAAATATGCAGGCTTTGCAAAAAATGCTGCGACGCCAGGGTTAATGCACTAACCCGCAAATCATAACCGTCAATTGCCGCAGCCTGCTCCGGCCACTCACCACTAAATACTTGCGACTCGACCACTGCGACACGCAAGCGACTGCCACCCAAAGCACAGGCCAGGGCACTGCCAACGATGCCTGCGCCGACAATAATGACATCAAATTGATGCGTCATAACCAACAATCCTTATTAAGCAAATACCGCCCCATCATGCAGACCGGCACTGTGATGAATAAATGACGATTTGGCTGCGGGCGTTATATCGAGAAGACCTAAACCAAGGCCGCGCAATACGCTAAGAGGCCATTGCTTGTTACCAAAGAGTGCAGGGAGTTGGTCAGAAAAACCAATTGTTTTCTGCTGATCAAAATGCTGCTGCTCAACATAACGCTGCAGCAACGCCAATTCCCCCAGAGGCTGCCCCTGCCGCGAGGCTTGCGCCAACAGCTGCGCCAGTCGCCCGCAGTCACGCAGCGCTAAATTAAAACCCTGACCCGCAACCGGATGCAGGGAGTGCGCGGCATTCCCCATGACGACAAGGTTAGACCGAACCTGCTCGCGCGCCTGCAGCAATTGTAACGGGTAAGTAAAACGCTGCCCTACTCGGGTAAACTCGCCTTGGCGATGACCAAACCGGCGTTGCAATGTTTGTAAAAACTGCTCGCCACTAGCGTTGCATAATTGCTCAGCCTGCGGCTCTGGCATACACCACACTAAGGCGCTTCGAAATTCGTTCGGCAACGTAGATGTTAACGGCAGCAAGGCCATCGGCCCCTGATCGGTAAACCGCTCGAAAGCACAGCCGAGGTGCGGCTCACGAAAACCAACATTGCTAATCAGTGCAGTTTGCTGATAATCGTTGCAAATCGTATCTATGCCTAGCTTTTCTCGCAAATTTGAATTGGCACCATCGGCAATCACCGCAAGCTGAGCAGAACATGTGCTGTCTTTATCACCCAGCCGATAAGTAACGTTAATGCCATCAGCGCTATGCTGAATCGCAGCCACTGATGCTGGAGCGATAAAATCTATATTGGGCTTTGTTGCCAACTCACCCATTAACACTTTACCCAACCACGCGTTTTCAACCACATAGCCTAATGCGGGCCAATTTACCTCCTCACAATGCATCATCGCCGAACCAAAATGTCCGCGATCAGACACATGTATCTGTGTTATATCGGCAAGGTGTTGAGATAATTTTTGCCACAAACCTAATGGCTCTAAAAGCAGACGGCTACCATAAGATAAGGCGGTAGAGCGCGCATCAAAACTGGGGGTGTATTCAGTGTTCGCCGTATCTGACTTACTCGCAGTGACAGAAAAACTCTCCAGCACCAGAACTTTCAGCTGATCAGCGCTGCGGCTGGCTAACTGTAGCGCCAGACTAATACCCACCATGCCACCACCAGCGATAACAATATCGTAATCGACCGCCGTATTAGCTGATCCCGCCGCAGTCATCAGGCAGTAGCCCCACTAGCACCGGTTAACATCAAGGCTTCAATATCCTCAACGGATTTAGGCACATCCTTCGTCAGTACATCACAGCCATTTTTGGTCACGACCACATCATCCTCGATCCGAATACCAATGCCACGCCATTTTTTAGCCACTTTATTATTATCAGGCGCAACGTAAATACCCGGCTCAACCGTCATCACCATCCCTTCTTCAAGTACGCGCCACTCATCACCTACTTTATAATCACCGACATCATGTACGTCCATCCCCAGCCAATGGCCGGCACGATGCATATAAAAATCTCTGTACGCACCCTTTTCAATTAATTTTTTAACACTACCTTTGAGCAAGCCTAAATCAACCAAACCCTGGGTAATAATTTTGACGGTAATATCGTGTGACTCGTTCCAATGGCTGCCGGGCTTAATCACATCAATAGCTGCCAATTGCGCTTTGAGCACAACGTTATATAACGCTTTTTGTTCTTTAGAAAACTTACCGTTAGCAGGAAAAGTGCGTGTAATATCCGCCGCATAATGTTCCAGCTCGCAACCCGCATCAATCAACACCAGATCACCGTCTTTGATGGTATCTTTATTTTCTACATAATGAAGAATGCAGCCATTGTCTCCCGCGCCAACAATAGAGTTGTACGCAGGAAAGCGAGCACCGTTACGACCAAACTCATACTGGATCTCTGCCTCTAACTGATACTCCGCCACACCCGGTTTACACACCTGCATGGCTCGCACATGAGCTGCAGCCGAAATCTTCCCAGCCTTAGCCATGACCCGAAGCTCTGCAGCACTTTTATACAAACGCAAATCATGCAACAAATGATCAAGATCTAAAAACTCACCCGGTGGATGCGCGCCAGTACGAACTTGCGAGCGAATAACATTCACCCACTGCATAACTTTCCGATCGAAATCTTCATGCCGGCCCATAGCACTGTAAACACGCTCGCGCCCTTCCAACAAGCCCGGCAAAATATCATCAATATCATTAATGGGAAAAGCATCATCAGCGCCATAATCTGCACAAGCCCCTTCAGGCCCTGAACGATACCCGTTCCATAATTCCATCGCTGGATCGCGCTCACGGCAAAACATAATATACTGTCCATGCTTACGCCCCGGCATTAACACCAGCACCGCATCAGGCTCAGCAAACCCGCTGAGATAATAAAAGTCACTATCTTGGCGAAAGGGATAGTCGGCATCTCGATTACGTATTTTTTCGCGAGCAGCGGGCACGATAGCAATGCTATTGGGCTCCAACTGGGCCATTAAATTTTTACGGCGACGGGCAAATTCTTGTTTACTGATTTTCATAAAAGACTGACGTATATAATAATGAATCGAAGGGTTATTTTAGTACTCAATACAGATATCAATAAATTAATTAACGCTACAACCTAGAATAGCTCCCCAACCCTAACCCGGTATTGATGCAGAGCTACTAATGTAACGTCTTGGTTTTATTGGTGAACAGCTTACTTGTTGAACCAAGCGACACTGCTGCCGGGCTTTGCACGACCACCCCAGCATCCGCTGCTTGCTGCTGATGGCACTCAAGATAAATGGTCATCGCCGCAATACGCAAGTACTCAGCCACTTCAAAAATATTTTGCTCGCGCTGTTGCGCGTCTTCATCTTCATCGCTCAGACTAATCTGGCTGATGGCGACCATATCACCCAAAGCCTCTGAAACCTCTTTCGAGTATTGCTGCTGGCCCTTTTGCTCCTGCACAACCTTGCCCCCCTGAGCAAAACCAGCCATAAATCCCTGGCACCACTGACCGATCGAATCGACCCGCTGAGTAATTTCTACTGCATCGTCCGGAAGCAATAATCGCAACTCCATTTCGCTAGATTTTAATTGCTTGATTGTAGCGCCATACAAAGCCAGCAAAGTTTTAGCATCCTCTTCATTAGGCGGCTCGATCGCATCAATAAATATCGCTGCCTGCTCAAGCCATTGCGCCGGATCTATCTCCTCTCCGACCGTCAGCAAGCCCACTACATAGCCATGTAATTTGGATGGCGACTGCATACCGCCCAAGCGCCAGTAGATGTCAGCAAGTTGATCAAAATCAGGTAGGGATATTTCGGCGTTCATGGTTGTCTCAGTGTTGGCTGCGTTATGACAGAGTGATTAATGGTTATCTATTGAGCAATTTTTCGCTTGCGTGCATAAGTTTACACTGTCAGAGGAAATGCGGGCATCTTAGCCCCTTGGCACCACAAAATCGACCGGTGGATAAACCGCTGTTTTGTGAGAACCGCATCTCGTCTTGACACCAATTCTTTAAATATCTGCCATGCCATTGATATTTCAGGTATTTATTAAATTGACCGCCAGCCTTTACACAACTATATTTAGTCATAATATTAGACCTCCAAGCGCATTCGGCAGGCAAGAGATGGCAGATACACAATTGAAGGCATTAACCACTAAAATCAACGATCTTATCCAGCTTTGCGGCCAGCTGGATAAAGAAAATCGCGCACTAAAACTAGAGGCGTCCCACTGGGCCGATGAGCGCCTGCAACTGGTCGAAAAAACCGAGCTTGCACGCAATAAAGTGGAGATGATGATCTCGCGCCTGAAGACCATCGAACAAGATTCTTGAATAAGATGTTGTAACACCCCATTTGTACCACCGTGATACCACGGAATATGAGGCAAAAACTGTGAGTAATGAGACTGTTATCGTCAAGCTGCTGGATAAGGAGTATCAAGTTGCTTGCCCCCCAGGGCAACGCGAAGCCTTAACCCAGTCAGCCAGCTATCTGGACAAGCAAATGCGCAATATTCGCGGCAACGGTAAAGTCATTGGACTTGAACGCATTGCGGTGATGGCCGCTCTCAATATTGCCAACGAACTACTGCAAAACAACCACGCTGATGCCAGCGATAACGCCAATAGCAGCCAGTTAAAAAGCCTAAATGATAAAGTCGATGATGCCCTTCAACGCTTTCGCCAACTGGATATCGGTTAATTTTCTCATCACTATCTGCACAGCCCCCCTGTTTTGCCAGCCCAGCTAGGTTATAATCACCCAGCTCCCTGCAGTATTTGCCAGATAACTTAGACCCCTGAGCCGATGCGTATTACCCCGGAGGTTCGTGGTGTTATTGGCGTGCATGTCCGCTAGACGGGAAGCCCGATATAGCACTGGAACCACCACCTTGAACCGTTGGGTTCAAGGGCCATGTTATCAGCGGTATTCTGGGGAGCCCTTATTTTCACACCCTTACGACAGGTAAGCACCCTCCGTGGATAAAACCACACGATCATCACTGCGCCAGCAATTGCGGGCCAAGCGCCGTGCTCTCAGCGCGAACCAACAGCGAGTGGCGGCTCGGCAGGCTCTCCGCCATGTCTGCCAATCCGGTTTATTCAAACGCCATCGCGATATCGCTTTTTACCTCGCCAACGACGGCGAAATCGACCCCAGTGGCTTATTAGCTCTTGCCTGCCAACGGCAGCGACGTTGCTATCTGCCAGTATTAGCCCCCGACAATAGCTTATGGTTTGCTCGCTATCGGCCGGGAGATAAAATGAAAAAAAATCGCTTTGGTATATTAGAGCCCACTGCGCGCAATCAATGCAGAAAACCATGGTCACTGGGGCTGGTATTTTTACCTCTAGTCGGATTTGATCGCCAAGGCGGTCGACTTGGCATGGGGGGAGGGTTTTATGATCGTAGCTTTAAACACATCAAGCGCTCGCCACTCACATCGCAGCCAGAGCTCATAGGATTGGCTCACCAATGCCAACAAGTTACATCACTAACACAAGAAAGCTGGGATATTCCACTCTCAAAAATAGTGACCGATGAAGAGGTTATTCGTGTAATCCGGGATGAACGGACTTAAGCTAACAGCTGCAGCGTACCGGTTATTGCCGTACCCAAACCAAATAAAATAATTGTCACTGTTAACGCATCCACTTTTGTTGTCACCTGTACACTCCCTATAAATTAAAGATAACTTGCCGATATGCGGAGGGAGTCATCGGGCACCCCTCTAGTCACAAGGTTAAAAATATACAATAAAACACTTTCCTGCAAAACCAGATGTTAAAACTGTGACACTACCTATACCGTAAGTGTTATAGGGTTCACAGAGAGGGCCTTTGGCGCTGATAAACCCCGTGATCGACCATGACAAGCCAAGATAAGCTCCTCTCTAGTACGTATCAAAAGCTATATTTATTATTATATTCAATACGTTACATCCATGACTACTGCTGCGACAACCAAGATGCTCGCCACAACAGCAGTCAACTTAAATTAAGCTAGCGCTACACGCCATCTCGACGGCTCAAAAAGAGACGGTAGGCCGGGTTATCTGTTTCATCTTCAAAGGTATATTGTAGCTGTCGGAAAAAGCTCTCCACTTCTTTGCGGCTTGCTTTAGAGGCCTCCAAGCCTAACAGCACCCGGCCGTAGGCAGCGCCGTGATTACGGTAGTGAAACAGCGTAATATTCCAGCGCTGACCTAACTTGGTCAAAAAGTTCATTAACGCACCAGGGCGGTCAGGAAACTCAAACCGGTAGAGTATCTCTTCTTTTAATTCCGCCGGCGCATGACCGCCAACCATATGCCGTAAATGCAATTTAGCCACTTCGTTGTCGGTTAAATCCAGCACTGGGTAGCCTTCACTTTCCAGGCTTTTAATCAGATCGATTCGATCATTACCACCCGCTGCTGTTTGCACACCAACAAATATCTGCGCCTCACCACGACAACTGTAGCGATAATTAAACTCAGTGATACTTCTTCGGCCCAGCATGCTACAAAACTTTCTAAAACTACCCGCCTCTTCAGGGATAGTCACGCTGATGACCGCCTCGCGCTTTTCGCCAATCTCAGTACGTTCAGAAATATACCGCAGACGATCAAAATTAGTATTGGCACCACTGTCGATAGCCAGCAGTGTTTGCCCCGTTAAGCCGTTTTCATCGGCATATTTCTTCAGTCCAGCCAGCGCTAAAGCCCCCGCCGGCTCTGCGATAGAGCGCGTATCGTCAAAGATATCCTTGATCGCCGCACAGATCTCATCCGAGCTAACAGTAACCACATCATCAACCGTCTTGCGTATAACTCTAAACGTCTCTTTGCCGATTTGTGCCACTGCGACACCATCGGCAAAAATACCCACCTGCGGCAAGGTAACCCGACGCCCTTTATCCATCGCGGCTTTCAAGCAAGCAGCATCATCAGGCTCAACCCCAATAACTTTTACTTCAGGGCGGACAAATTTAATAAAAGCAGCCACTCCTGCTAACAAACCACCACCACCAACAGGTACAAATACCGCGTCCAAGGGCCCCGTCCACTGACGAATGATCTCCATACCAATCGTGCCTTGCCCTGCGATAACCTCGGGGTCATCGTAGGGGTGAATGTAAACCAGGCCTTTTTCAGCCACCATGTTTTTAGCGAACGCAGAGGCCTCATCATAGGTATCACCGTGTAAAATCACCTTAGCACCACGACTACGCACGGCATCAACTTTAATTTGCGGCGTAGTTTTTGGCATCACAATGACAGCCTTAACGCCCAGTTTTAGCGCCGCCAGCGCCAAACCTTGAGCGTGGTTTCCCGCCGATGCCGCAATAACACCTTTATCCATCTCCTCTTTGCTAAGGCTCATCATTTTGTTGTAAGCACCGCGGATCTTAAAAGAAAAGACTGGCTGTAAATCTTCTCGTTTCAATAAGATACGATTGTTAAAACGTTTACTCAGCAACGGCACTTCGTCAATAGGTGTCTCGATAGCAACATCGTAAACACGGGCATCGAGAATTCTTTTAATATAACTTTGCGGCATCGTTTTTTGGCATTTAAGGTTGGGAATGAGCGCACATACTAATACCTTGCGCAAAAAAATTCAGTAGAAACTATTGAAAACCTGCTCTCACTGTAGCCGATACAGGCTCAGCAACCTTATAATACTGAGCTTCCCGCCGCCATCAAAGACACGAGCCATTGACGACTATGACCCAAGATGAATTGAAACAAGCCGTTGCCCGCGCCGCCTTAAATTATATTAAGCCTAAAATTTACCCAAATAGCGTTATAGGAATAGGCACAGGCTCCACTGCCAATTATTTCATCGACTATTTAGCTGAAATGAAAGACCAAATTAAAGCTACCGTTGCCAGCTCTGAAGCATCGGCGCAGCGCCTGCAACAACACGGTATTCCAGTGCTAGAGCTCAATTGTGTCGATGAAGTAACGTTTTATATCGATGGCGCCGATGAGGCCGACCCACAACTGGCACTGATCAAGGGTGGCGGCGCCGCCCTAACTCGCGAGAAAATTGTTGCAGCCGTCGCCAAAGAGTTCATCTGCATTGCTGACGACAGCAAATATGTAGAGCAACTTGGCGGTTTTCCTTTACCAGTAGAGGTCATCCCGATGGCCCGCAGCTACGTAGCTCGACAATTAGTAAAACTGGGGGGTACGCCCATTTACCGGGCGGGGGTGCTTACCGATAATGGCAATATCATCCTCGACGTCCATAATTTTATGATACCGAACCCCAAAAAAACCGAGCAGATGATCAATGATATAACTGGCGTTGTCACTAACGGCATTTTCTCACGTAGGCCTGCAGACATTTTACTACTGGCAACACAGCAAGGCGTAAAACAACTGACCGGAAATAAATAAACACAAAGCAATGCTAAAGGGATATAACTCGCTGCCGACATAACTTTTTACCAATTACCTTCTATACTGGTATACCAGCTTAGTGGCTGGGCATTATGGCTGCTACGAGCAACCCTCTATAATAAATTTGCGCGACCTAAATACACGCTCTAAATAGCAAAGGTGAAACAATGAACAAACTTAGCGTCGGACAGCGATTAGCTATTCTTGTGGCTCTGCCACTGGCAATTATTATCCTGCTGGTTATTTTTTCGCTATCCTCCTTCTCCTCCATCAATCAAGGAGTTGGCCGCATCTACGATGACCGCGTAGTACCGCTAACTCAGCTCAAAAGAACCATAGATGGCTACACCACCATCATCCACGCCATCAACAAAGCTGACAATGGTCTAAAAAGCCCCGATGAAGCACTACTGGAGCTACAACAAGGCCAAGCAACAATTAACGAAAACTGGGATCAATACGCCAAAGGCAGCTTAAACGCTGAAGAGCGTGCAGTTGTTGACGCCACCAATGCCTTGCGCCCTGCCGCTGATGCCGTCATCGAATCAGCTTCCAAGGTGCTTTATAGCATGGGCAAGACCCTCCAATATGACGATGACGGTGACACCTTAATCACCAACTATAATGGGGATTTATATGAATACGTTGATCCCATTTCTGAACAAATCGTCAACCTGATCGAATTACAGCTCAGCATCGCCTCAGAGGAGCGTCAGGCGGCGCAAAGCATTTATGACGAATCCTTTAACTGGTCGATTACCGTCGGAGCGCTTGCAGCTGTGATCATGGTGACTTTCGGCATCTGGGTTGGCCGCACTATTTCTGTACCGCTCAATGGCTTGCGTGCCTTGATTGAACAAGTTGACCGCGACAAAAACCTCACTCTGACCGTGGCAATTGATCAAGAAGATGAAATTGGCCAAGTTGCCAATGCGCTACAGCGAATGATAGATCGATTCCGAAACATTATTGCCAACGTGAGCGATACCAGCGAGCAACTACAGCAATATGCCATCACCCTCTCCAATAACACCGAAATGACTCGCGAGGGCGTAGCGGTACAAACCAGAGAAACCGATCAAGTTGCCACAGCCACAACCGAAATGACTCACGCCATCGAAGAGGTCAACCGCAGCGCACAACGGGCAGCAGAGGCCGCTAACGAGGCCAACGACGAAACCAACGAAGGCACCAAGGTACTGGATATTGCGATCCTCTCTATCAATAGCCTTTCGCAACAAATCAACAATGCCAGCGATGTTATTAACCGCGTTGCATCTGACAGCTCTGCGATCGGCTCCGTACTGGATGTTATCCGGGGCATCGCCGAACAAACCAACCTACTCGCGCTCAATGCCGCCATCGAAGCGGCCCGCGCCGGAGAGCAGGGTCGCGGGTTTGCTGTTGTTGCCGATGAAGTACGCTCATTAGCGCAGCGTACTCAAGAATCGACCCAAGAAATCCAGGGCATGATCGAACGCCTGCAAGGAGGCACACAAGACGCTGTGAAAACTATGGCTGAAGGCACCGATGAAATGCAGCGTACCGTCACCGAAGCTGAAAAAGCCGGTGCATCGCTACGAGCCATCTCCATTGCAGTCGCCATGATCAACGATATGAATAATCAAATTGCCTCAGCAACCGACGAACAAATGGCCGTTTCGCAGGAAATATCCCGCAATGTGGTTAATATTTCAGACGTAGCCAAAAGCTCCGAACATTCCGTTGAGGAAGTCGATAAGGCCAGCTCAGAACTAAAAGACGCAGCGAACAAACTCGCCGCCATGGTTCGTGAATTTCGCACCTAATCCCAGACAAGCTAGGCCCAGCCAAAAGGGTAGGAATTTGTAATCTCAGCATTTAGGAACGGACCGAAGCTTAACGATAATAAGGCACTTATATACTGAGGGCCTTATTATCGGTAGCAAAATGCCCGCCCGACGACTGGACTGATCAACAGAAAGCCGCTCAACGTTTAATTACCCAATCCTTCCAAGTAGCGGGCGCCCCCCCAAATTATTACTCAACCACGGTTTCAACCGTCAGGATGTCCCCCAAACCAGCACTTAATTTATCCCCCACCAACAATGGACCGACCCCCGCAGGCGTACCCGTCAACACTACATCACCTGGCAACAGACTAAAGCTCTGGCTGATCTCCACCAATAAATCAACTACTGGAAACAGCATATCCGCGGTGTTACCAGACTGCTGCAATTGATCATTGCGGTAAAGTTGTAAGGATAACTGCTGTAAATCGATACCCTTGGCACTGACAAATGGTGACAACGGACAGGCACCATCAAACGCTTTGGCGCGCTCCCATGGCTGCCCCTGTCGCTTTAAATCATCCTGTACATCGCGCAAGGTCAAATCAAGCGCCAAGCCGATACCGGCAATGGCCGCTTGGGCTTGTTCAGCCGAAGCATGAGTCAGCACACCGCCAATCAATATCGCCATTTCCAGCTCATGATGACAAGCACCCAAGCCCTTAGGAATGGTGATGGGTTGATCCATTGCAACCGCCGCAGTTGCCGGCTTAATAAACAGCAGCGGCTGCTTAGGGATAGGATTATTTAATTCTTTAGCATGATCAGCATAATTACGACCAACACAGACAATTTTCCCCAACGGGCTATTACTCAAGGCATCACTGCTGATAGCCCCAATCAAATGGTGCCGATAAGCTTTTATCATAACGGTCTCTTGCAATTAACAGCGATCAACTTAATCAAAGATTTTACCGGGATTCATCACCCCATTAGGATCAAACGCCTGCTTCACTTGTTTCATCAATGCTATTTCCAAACCACTGCGCGAATAGGGTAAATAGGCCTTTTTCAACAGGCCAACACCATGCTCAGCGGAAACACTGCCGCGATACTTTTGCACAATCTCAAAGACCCACTTACTGACTTTGTTACATTGTTTAAAGAAGTCCTCTTTGGCCAAAGCATCTGGCTTCAAGATATTCAGATGCACGTTGCCATCGCCGATATGCCCAAACCAAATAATTTCAAAATCGGGATAATTGGCGGTAACAATAGCCTCAACCTCAGTTAAGAAATGGGGGATTTTCGAAATGACCGTAGAGATGTCATTTTTATAAGGAGTCCACTGGGAGATGGTTTCTGAAATATCTTCCCGCAGCCGCCACAGATTATTGAGCTGTTCAAGGCTCTGGCTCATCACCCCATCTAATACCCAACCCTGCTCGACACAACGCTCGAATAGCTCCATTGCCTGAGCCTCTATTGACTCGCTGGTGTTTTCAAACTCCAGCAAAGCATAAAACTCAGCAGCGGTATCAAAGGGACGCTGTAGACCGGTATGACTGACCACTTTTTGCAAGGCTTTTTCCGAAAAGAACTCAAACGCAGTTAAATCCATCTCTGCCTGGAAGGTATTTAATACCTCCATAATCGCAGAAAATTGCGGCACGCCTAATACCAGCGCCGTCAAATTTGACGGCTGGCGAGTCAACCGCATCGTCGCCTCAACGACCAGACCCAAGGTACCTTCTGCGCCGATCACTAATTGCCGCAAATCATAGCCGGCATTGTTTTTCATCAGGCCACAATTGAGCTCTAACAACTCTCCCGTACCCGTTACTACGGTTAAACCCGCCACCCAGTCGCGAGTCATGCCGTACTTTATCACCTTGATACCGCCAGCATTAGTACTGATATTACCGCCAATTTGGCTGGAGCCGCTGGAGGCAAAATCAACCGGATAAAATAAACCCTGCTCCTCAGCATACTGCTGTAGCTGCTCGGTAATCACTCCGGCCTGACACTTAACCGAACGATCAATGGGATCGAAGTCATATATTTTATTCATATAATCAAAGGCCACCACAACTTCACCGTTAGCTGCTACCGCACCACCGGATAGCCCAGTGCGACCACCGGAGGGAACTATGGCAAATTGCTGTTCATTGGCCAGACGCACAATAGCCTGAACCTGCTCGGTGGTTTTAGGAAAGACAATAGCTGCAGGACGCGGCTCATAAACCTTGGTCCAGTCCTTGCCAAACGTGCTCAGGGACTCTGCATCCAGACGCACTTTATCTTCACCCACTATTTGCTGTAACGCCTGCACTACTGTATCTGCCAATATGGCCGCATCATTCATGTTGAAGATTTTCCTCGCTGTATAAACCCAAACTAAAAGCACCCTGATGGGTTTATCTATACCGTGAATAAGCCAGCATAATGCCAGCAAATTATATAATTTTACCCGTCACCCCCTTACGAATAGGGTGCAGAAAAACACGATTATGATACCATACGCGCCTTTAGGCTACACACCCTCAGGAGTCATCCAGCTATGGGCCAAACATCACTCAACAAGAGCAAGATAAAATTTCTATTATTAGAGGGTGTAGATCAGTCTGCTGTTGAAACCCTCAAGGCCGCCGGCTACTCCAATATCACTTGGCACCCCAAAGCACTCCCCGAAGAGCAGTTAAAAGCTGAGATCGCCGATGCCCATTTTATCGGACTACGCTCGCGCACTCAGCTCACTAGAGATGTGCTTGATCACGCCAGCAAACTGATAGCCATCGGTTGTTTTTGTATTGGTACCAATCAGGTGGATCTGGATGCAGCTACTGAGAAAGGCATCGTCGTCTTTAATGCTCCTTTCTCCAATACTCGCAGCGTTGCCGAGCTGGTTATTGCGGAATCTATTTTATTATTGCGTGGTGTTGCCGAAAAGAATGCCCTGGCCCACCGCGGTATTTGGAAAAAATCCGCCGCTGGCTCCTACGAAATTCGTGGCAAACAGCTAGGAATTATTGGCTACGGCAGCATTGGTATGCAGCTGGGTGTTATTGCCGAATCGCTAGGCATGCATGTTATCTTCTATGATGTTGTCAGCAAATTACCGTTGGGCAATGCAGCCCAGGTTGGCAGCCTAAGCGAGCTATTAAGTACTTCTGATATCGTCAGCTTGCACGTGCCTGAAACTGACGCAACCAAGAATATGATCGGTGAGCAGGAGTTGGCCCAGTTTAAACAGGGTGCGATTTTAATTAATGCCTCTCGCGGCACGGTTATTGATATCGATGCATTGGCAGCTGCTTTAGAAGCCAGGCATTTAGCTGGCGCTGCTATCGATGTATTCCCCGTTGAGCCTCGTTCAAATGATGAAGAGTTTATCTCACCACTACGCCAATTCGACAACGTCATCCTTACTCCGCATATCGGCGGTAGTACCATGGAAGCACAACAGAATATTGGTTTAGAAGTTGCCGAAAAACTGGCTCGTTTCAGCGATAACGGCACCTCAACCTCTTCGGTTAATTTCCCAGAGGTAGCATTACCTGCACATACTGATATGCACCGATTGCTACACACTCATCGCAACATCCCCGGTGTTATGTCTGCCATCAACCGACTGTTTGCTGACAACAATATCAACATTCGCTCCCAGTACCTGCAAACCAATAAAGATATTGGTTATGTAGTTATTGATATTGACGCAGCATACAGCGGACTAGCACTGGAAAAGTTGAATGAAGTAGAAGGCACTATTCGTTCACGGGTATTGTTCTAGCCACAATAGCTACTAAAACGAAAGGCCGCCCCAAAATATTGGTGCGGCCTTTTTTATACATCACGATACTCGGTTAATCCCGACTATAGACACCGAGGTAAACATCCATCGCCGAAAACATCAGCCGCCGTATTTCTTCACTTTCATTCACCAACTGATGGCGGCCATTTTTAATATAGAAAAATTTAGCCGAATTAAACTTTTCCTTTACAACCGGCATATTATATTGCCAATCGACTGTCTTATCTTCCTGCCCCTGCACCACCAGAGGCACATAAATAATACCGGGCAAGCGCTTAAAATATTTCAACCAACACTTTAACGCAGTAACCCATTGCACTGATAAAACTCGGGACTGCAGCGGATCACTGCTTTCAATAAACTCTAAAAACTTTGTGTCATGGGAGTTAATAGCAAACTCCCGGCGCACGTTTTTTAAAAACCACTTTCCAATACTATGAACCACCCTCGATAACTGCCAATGGCCCGGCCTTACTAACGGCGCTAACAAGACCGTTTTAGTGAAAATATCTTCACCCCCAGACAATAAAAAATCCATCAAGATAGCGGCACCGGTACTTTGACCAATACCATACCAAGGCCGAGGTGCATGATCTTTAAAAAACACCAACACATGCTCTAACACTCGCTGGTACTCGGCAAAATCACCAATACTAGAGCGCTCGCCGGTTGACAAGCCATGGCCTGGCAAATCGTAAATCACTACCGAAAAATTTCGCTTTAAACAATACTCGATCAAATGACCATACAAACCAGAATGGTCAAAATACCCGTGTAAAATAAAACATGTTTCTATCGCATTTTTATGCTCGAAATAATGCGCAACTATCTCAAAACGATCGCAGGGGAAATGCCCAAAATGATGGGTAACATCGTCAAACCGCTCTTCAAAGTCCAGCCCATAATAGCGAAAGTAATCGCGCTCAATATCGCTGGTACCAGAAGGCACGGATGGATCCAAGTGCCGGATATGCCGCTGTAGATTTTCTAGATTCATCTATACTTTCGCAGTTTTAGCCAGTAAAAAATTGTCTGTACTATCTGACAGAATTAGCACAGACCTGAGACAAGCCTCTATGGCAGTCGGGCTTTGGCCCGACCAAGAGCCCTGAGTGAGGTAGCTTGCCGGATTAAAAACCGGCCTACAAAAGTTCGCTGAATATGGCGTAGATCAAGTAAATGTTACGCTGATCTGACCGCCTTTATATACAGGTATACTTAGGGGTAACCTGTCTCTTCAGGATCAATAACAACTTCAAGCACGCGGGAGCTTGCAGCAAAACCACTATGACTAAATATAATTCTACCCTGCCCTTTATAGGCCGCTACAGAACGGGCAACATCTTTAGCACCAAAATTAAATGGCACCCATGCTTTACCGGTTTGATAGGTTGAAGTTCCTGTAGGCTGGCCAATTAGAGCATAAACTTCTTCCATCGACATGCCGACGCGAATATCATCAATCGTTGCCTTAGCAGTAGAGCTGCTACTATTAGCTTGAGTCGATTTTTTGCTAACTGCTTTAGACTTAGCGCCACCTTTACGCAATGCAGCCAAATCAACTGAGCCTTTGGTATATTGCGCCGCACTACTACCCTCTACTTGATCTAAAGCCTGACGAGCATATTTGCGTAATTTTCGGTGAACGTTGCTATCAGCAACTTCTTTTAAGGTATTGTAGTAACGATTATTTTGCGAACTCCCTAGTGCTTTAGCCAGCCATGAAAGTGTATCAATATCACGATCAACTGCCTTGGGGTACTTTTGTAATAATATCTCTGCCGCTACGTCTAAAACTTCAGTATCCCTTTCTCCACCATTATAAATACTCTGAGCCGCCTGTTTAATACTGACATTACCACCACGGGTCATTTGATCAATATACCGCTGACCCACAACATCCGCAGCCTGCACAGTAATCGCGAACATTGCCAACAATGTCGCAAAAATTAAGTGTTTCATTATAATTAACTCCCTATTTATTATTAAGCTTAGTTTATATACGCATTTTATTCTGCCTGACATTTACCAGCGACTCAATATCAACGAAGTATTGATGCCGCCAAAAGCAAAATTATTACTCATTACATGCTGGTGTGACATTTCTTTACCCGCACCCGTTAAATAATCTAATTCTCCACAACGAGAATCAACATGGTCGAGGTTGGCCGTACCGGCATACCAATCGTTATTCATCATCTCGATACTCAACCATGCCTCTAAAGCGCCACAAGCTCCGAGGCTATGTCCGAAATAACTCTTCAATGAGCTGATCGGCATAGTATTGCCAAACACAGTATTAGTCGCATTGGTTTCGGCAATATCACCTTGCTCCGTGGCCGTCCCATGTGCGTTGACATAGCCTATGGCAGCCGCATCCAGATTCGCATTTTTTAGCGCCTGCCGCATGACTACTTCCATAGTTGCCGCCGTCGGCGAAGTAATATGAATACCATCGGAGTTAGTAGCAAAGCCTGTAATCTCGGCATAAATCTTCGCGCCACGAGCCTGCGCATGCTCCAGCTCTTCGAGTATCAATGAGCAAGCACCCTCACCAATAACCAAGCCATCGCGATCACGATCAAACGGTTGCGGTGTTAGTTTAGGTTGATCATTAATCTGGCTAGTGGCAAACAACGTATCAAACACGGCCACCTGAGACGGACATAACTCCTCCGCGCCCCCCGCCACCATCATCAGCTGCTGACCATACTTAATCGCTTCGTAAGCATAACCTATGCCCTGACTACCTGAAGTGCAAGCACTGGCAGTGGGGATTACCCGTCCTTTGAGACCAAAAAACAAACCGGTATTGACTGCGCAGGTATGCGACATCATTTCTACATAGGTTGTGGCAGTGATATTACGTGTATTGCGCTCAATTAACATGCTGGCAAACTTAGCGACGGCATCGGAGCTACCACTACAGGAGCCGTAGGCAATGCCCATACTGCCATTTTTAATTTCCGGGTCATCGAGTAAACCGGCATGCTCCAGGGCATGCTCCGTTGCTACCGTTGACATTAACGCGACTCGCCCCATGCTTCTGATTTGTTTTCGGGAATAATGTTTTGGCCTGACAAAATCTTTAACTGGCCCCCCCAATCGCGTACGCAACCCCTCGATATCTGACCACTCCTCCATAATTGAAATGCCGTTTACACCAGCTCGCATATTTCGAGAAATGCTCGCCCAATCATGGCCTAACGAGCTAATACCACTAAAACCAGTAACCACTACTCGTTTCAAACTATTACTCATCAGTGCAAACCACCATTAACTGAGATTACCTGACGGGTTATATAAGCCGCCTCGTCTGAACAAAGATAACTGGCCAAGCCTGCTACCTCTTCCGCTTTACCCAAACGCCGCATCGGCACCATTTTCATCACCTCATCGATGGGTAAGTCATCCACCATATCAGTTTCAATCAAGCCAGGAGCGATGCAATTCACAGTAATCTTGCGTTTCGCCAATTCTAAAGCCAGTGCTTTAGTCGCCCCAATAATACCGGCTTTTGACGCGGAGTAGTTAACTTGCCCACGATTGCCCATTACCCCCGATACCGACGACAGCGTAATAATACGCCCTCCGCGTTTGGCGCGAATCATCGGCATCATCAATGGATTCAACACGTTATAGAAACTGTCGAGATTAGTGTGAATCACTGCATCCCAATCTTCACCGGAAATAGCCGGAAACGCATTGTCACGGGTAATGCCCGCGTTGCAAACCACGCCATAGTAGACGCCATTGGCTTCAATATCAGCCAGTAGCGCATGGCCTGTGGCCATCCGATCGGCAATATCAAACTGTAAAATACGCGCCTGCCTGCCCAGCGCTTCAATCGCGGTAGCAGTTTCCTGCGCCGCTGCGACACCGCTATGGCAATGCACCGCAATATCAAAACCATCTGCTGCCAGGCGCAGCGCTATTGCACGCCCAATACCTCGGCTGGAGCCGG
>Ga0172382_10003703_pt1 | contig 23973 bp, 29 predicted proteins | sample Leawel138RmetaG_FD_122245 | JGI IMG/M metagenome (GOLD analysis project Ga0172382, IMG submission 122245) | Leachate microbial communities from a municipal landfill in Southern Ontario, Canada - Leachate well 138R metaG | ecosystem: Engineered > Solid waste > Landfill > Unclassified | place... | reverse complement strand
GCTGCCCGGTGACAACATCTCGATCAACGTGAGCCTGATTGCGCCCATCGCGATGGAAGAAGGCCTGCGCTTTGCCATCCGCGAAGGCGGGCGCACCGTCGGTGCCGGCGTCGTCGCCAAGATCATCAAGTAATTGATGTTGCGGCGGGGTACGCCCCGCCGGCTTCGTTCTTTAGGGATTCCCATGAAAAGCCAGAAAATCCGTATTCGCCTCAAGGCCTACGACTACAAGCTGATCGACCAGTCGGCCGCCGAAATCGTCGATACCGCCAAGCGGACCGGCGCCGTCGTGCGCGGGCCTGTGCCCCTGCCCACGCGCATCCGCCGCTACGACGTTCTGCGTTCGCCGCACGTCAACAAGACGTCGCGCGACCAGTTCGAGATGCGCACCCACCAGCGCCTGATGGACATCGTGGACCCCACCGACAAGACAGTCGATGCGCTCATGCGCCTCGACCTGCCGGCGGGCGTCGACGTCGAAATCGCCCTGCAATAGCCGTTCTGCGCGCATCGGCATGCGCACCGGCCGCCTGAACGCCATGCTTCGCGCATGGCGTTTTTGCGTGGTGCGCCGTGGGCGCGCGGCCGACCGGCAGTGCGCCGACCGCCAGCGCGCGAGGGCTCAGGGAGCCGGGCCGGACTTGCGCCCTTCCAGGGCCGCCAGGCGCAGGTGGGGGGCATTGCCCACCAGCACGCGGTTGAGCAGCTGCGCCAGCGTGTCGCGTTCTTCTGCGCTGAGCATGGCCACCAGCTGTTGTTCGACCCGGGCATGGTCGGGCATGGCCCGGTCGGCCAGCGCGCGGCCGGCAGCCGTCAGCCTCACCCGTACCCCCCGGCCGTCGGCCGGGTCGGCCGCGCGCTGCACGAGCCCGCGTTTTTCAAGGCGCTTGAGCAGGTTGGACAGCCCGCCCGAGCTGCACAGCAATCGCGACAGCAGGTACCGTGGCGCCAGCCCGGCGGGTTCGGGGGCCACGCGCAGGGTGGCCAGCACCGCGTATTCGAAATACGTCAGCCCGTGGCTGCGCAGCGCGTGGTTGATGGGCTTGAGCACGATCTCTTCGAGGCGGATCAGGCGCCCGACGATGCGCTTGCCCGAGCTGTCGATGTCTGGGCGGGCGTGGCGCCATTCGGCGATGCCGCGATCGATCAGGTCGTCATCCGCGGCGGGGGGCGCCGCCTGCAGGCGCAGCGGGGCCGGGTGGGCGGGGTGCGGATCGGATGAGGGCTGGGGCTGGGTGGATGTGGGCATGGGCGACAACAAAAAATGAAACCGTCTTTTTTGAGTATGGGGCACGGGCGCTGCCCAGGACACTCAGCGTAAACCCTAGTGGATTTTATCTTTTCAAAAAGATAAATTGCCCACTATTTGCTGCTTTTTCTGCCCGCGGAGGCCCCCATGAAGAAATCCAGCCTTGCCCTGCTCTGCACCGCCTTGTTCGGCCTGTCGGCCCTGGCGCCCGTCCACGCCGAAGAGCTGGTCGTCGGCCTGTTCGGCGGCTCTTTTGCCGATGATTCCAAGACCTGTCACATCGAGCCGTTCGAACAGAAAACGGGCGCCAAGGTGCTCACCAAATTGGGCAATTCGGCGCAATTCGCCGCCGGCGTACGCGCCACCCGCGGCCAGTCCGATTTCGACGTGCTCTACATGGACAACTCGCTGGCCACCCAGCTCAAGAACGAAGGCCTGCTCGAGACCATTGCGGTCGATCAGCTCGCCAACGCGGCCGACGTGGCTCCCATGGCGCTGGATAAAGACAACCAGTACGTGGCCTTCATGACCGGCGCCACCGTCATCGTCTACGACACCACCCGCATGCAGAACCCGCCGCAGGCCTGGGCCGATCTGCTCAAGCCCGAATACCAGAAAAAACTGGCCATCGGCGACATTAGCGGCACCTCGGGCATGCAGTTTCTGCTGGCGCTCAACCGGCTGGAAGGCGGCACGCTGGACAACATGGATCCGGGCTTCGAGGCGATCAAGCCGCTGGCCAAGGCGTCGGCCCAACTGTACACGCAGGCCGATCAGATCATCCCCATGTTCGAGCGCAAAGAGATCGACCTGGCCGTGTGGTATCCGGATCGCGCCGGTTCGGCCATCGACGCCGGGCTGCCGCTGGCCGTGGTCTATCCCAAGGAAGGCGCAGTGGGCATCCTGCCGGTCGTGGTCATCCCCAAGGGCGCGAAACATCCCGAACTGGCCCTGAAATACATCGACGAACTCCTCTCGCGCGAAGGCCAGGCCTGCTTTGCCGAAAAGAAATACGCCGGCCCGGTCAATACCCAGGTCAAGCTCTCCGACAAGGCGGCCGCCATCGTCCCGGTGGGCGAGAACTTCGAGCGGCTCTGGCTGCCCGATCCCACCGAGGTGGCCCGCCACCTGCCCAGCTGGATGAAGCGCTGGCAGCGCGAAGTGGCCCGCTAAGCCTCATGCCGGCCCGTCCGTTGCCCGTCGAGCCCGTCCATGCCTGAACTCACCCTGGAAAACCTGCGCAAGGAATACGGCGGCCACGTGGCGGCCGCCAATATTTCCCTGACGGTCGCGGATGGCGAATTCGTCTCGCTGCTGGGCCCCTCGGGCTGCGGCAAGACCACCGTGCTGCGCATGGTGGCCGGCCTCATCGCCCCCACGTCCGGCCGCATCCTGGTCGACGGGCGCGACATCACCCGCGTGCCCACGCACCAGCGCCAGATCGGCCTGGTCTTCCAGTCGTACGCGCTGTTTCCGCACATGACGGTGTTCGACAACGTCGCTTTTGGCCTGCGGCGCCAGGGGGTGCGCGGCGCCGAACTCCAGCAGCGCGTGCAGCAGGCGCTGGCCAGCGTGCGTCTGCCCGATCATGCCCGGCGCTACCCGCGCCAGCTTTCGGGCGGCCAGCAGCAGCGCGTGGCCCTGGCGCGCTCCATCGCGCCGCAGCCGCAGCTTCTGCTGTTCGACGAACCCTTGTCCAATCTCGATGCGGCCCTGCGCGATGAAATGCAGTTCGAGCTCAAGCGCCTGCAGCGCGAACTGGGCATCACCACCCTGTTCGTCACGCACGACCAAACCGAGGCCATGAGCCTGTCCGATCGCGTGTGTGTCCTGGCCGAAGGGGTCGTGCAGCAATACGACCGCCCGGAAATCATCTACGACCGTCCAGCCACCGCGTTCGTCGCGCGCTTCATTGGCCGCTCGAACCGGCTGGACGCCCGCCTCGAGGCGCGCGACGGGGCGCAGTGCCACCTGCGCCTGGCGCAGGGTGCCCGGCTCGTGAGCCACCACGCCGCCGCGGGCGTGGCGCCCGGCGAATCCGTGGCCGTGGTGGTGCGCCAGGAAGACGTCTTGCTGCTGTCGCAGGCCGGCGAACACACCCATCGGGCGCGCATCCTGCTGCGCTCATTCGTGGGCTCGCGCGTCCAGTATGCGCTGCAGCTGGACGGCGGCCCCGAACTCATCGCCGAAGTCGCCGCCAGTGCCGACCAGGCCCAACTGCAGCCAGGCGATGGGGTTCACGTGGGGTTTCGGCCCGAGCGCGTCTATGTGCACGCCGACGCATCGGGCAGGGCGCCGGCGGCCGTGCCCATGCAGGCGCGCCCATGAGCACGCGCCTGGCCGCCTGGGGCCTGATGTCGCCGCTGGGCGTGGTGTTGCTGCTCATTTTCGTGGCGCCGGTGCTGTTCATGGTGCCGCTCAGCTTCCAGGAATACATCCCCGGCATGGGCACCTCGGGCGCCTGGACGCTCGAGAACTATACCCAGATCGCCACCGATGGCTACTATCGCGAAATCATCGGCCGCACCCTGGTGCTGGGCCTGGGGGTGACGGCCCTCTGCCTGCTGCTCGGCTATCCCCTGGCCTGGTGCATGACCCGGGTCGGGCCGCGCCTGCGCCTGGCCTTGACGCTGCTGGTGATTTTTCCCATGTTGCTCAACCTGGTGGTGCGCGCCTTTGGCTGGATCGCCCTGCTGGCCGACCACGGCCTGATCAACAACCTGCTGATGGACTGGGGCCTGATCGAAGCCCCGGTGCGCATGATGTTCAACCTGAGCGGCCTGCTGGTGGGCATGACCCACATCTACCTGCCCTTCATGGTGTTGATGCTCGTGCCGGCCATCCAGTCCGTGCCCCAGGACGTGCATGATGCGGCCGCCACGCTGGCGGCCGGGCGGGCGCGCATCTTCTGGTCGGTCACCCTGCCCATGACGGCGCCGGGCATCCTGGCGGGCTCCATCCTGGTGTTCGTCCTCTCCATCAGTGCCCTGGTCACGCCGCGTATGCTGGGCGGGGCCACCTACAAGGTCGTGGCCACCCTGATCTACGACGAATTCCTGCTGACCCTGAATTGGCCGTCGGGGGCCGCCCTGGCCTTCGTGCTCACGATCATCGCGCTGGCGGTGGTGGCCCTGTCCAACCGCGTCCTGGGGCGCTGGGGGGGGCTGTCGTGAGCGAGACGCGCCGCTGCCCCTGGCCGGTGGGCCTGGCGGCCGGGGGGGTGATCCTGTTCCTGATGCTGCCGGTGGCAGTCGTGATCCTGGCCGCCTTCAGCGAAACGGCCTACCTCACCATCCTGCCCAAGGGGCTGACGCTCAAGTGGTTCGTCGCCGTACTGCAAGACGACGACTACCTGCGCGCGGCATGGACCAGCCTGTGGCTGGCCAGCGCCGCGACCGCCGCGTCGCTGGTGCTGGGGGTGGCCGCCGCCTGGGCGCTGCACCGCAAGCTGGTGCCCGGCGCGCGGGCCCTGGCCAGTTTCTTCATGGCCCCGCTCATCCTGCCTTCGGTGGTGCTGGGCGTGGCCCTGCTGCAGTATTACGTGGTCACCGGCCTGCGCGGCCATACGGTCAGCCTGTGGCTGGCGCACGTGGTCATCACCGTCCCGTACGTGGTGCGGGCGGCGCTCTCCAGCCTGGCCTCCTGCGACGACAGCCTGGAAGACGCCGCCGCGGTGCTGGGGGCCAACCGGCTGGCCGGGTTCTGGCTGGTCACCCTGCCCATCATACGGCCCGGTCTGACGGCCGCCGGCCTGTTCGCCTTCATCACGTCATTCGACAACGTACCGGTAACGGTGTTCCTGCTCTCCGCCAGCCAGAACACCTTGCCGGTCAAGATTTTCACCAGTGTCGAACAAGGCGTGGATCCGCGCATCGCCGCCGTGTCCGCCTTGCTCATCCTGGCCACGGGGCTGATTCTCCTGGTGGCCGAGCGCTGGGCCGGTTTCCACAAGAATCTCTGAACCAAAAAGGTATGCCCATGTCCGTCACCCGACGCGGTTTTCCCCTGCTGCTCACGTTCGACCTCGATTTCGAGACGATGTGGCTGGCACGCGATCCTGAGTACGCCCGCCGGCCCATCCTCATGTCGCAGGGGGCCTACGGCTGGAAGACGGGTTTGCCGCGCATCCTGCGCCTGCTCGACGAGTTCGATGTGCGCTGCACGTTCTTCGTGCCCGGCCAGATGGCCGAGCAGCATCCCGCGCAGATCCGCGGCCTGGTCGAGGCGGGCCACGAGGTAGCCCACCACAGCTACAGCCACCGCTGGATCGTGAATCTCAGCCACGAAGAAGAGCGCGCGGAGTTCGAAAAAGGCATGGAGGCGCTCACCCGCATCACGGGCGTGCGCCCGCGCGGCTGGCGCTCCCCGGCAGCCGAGTTCAGCGACATCACCTTGCAGCTGATCCGGGAATACGGATTCGATTATTCGTCCAATTTCTTCGATGCCGACACGCCTTATCTGCTCGAGATCGACGGCCAGGTCACGGATATCGTCGAGCTGCCTTTTCGCTGGGTGCTGGACGATGCGCCGTTTTTCCAGTATTCCATCGTGCTGCCCGGGCGCACCATGCAGTCGCCCAGCGCCGTGCTCGATGCCTGGACGCGCGAGTTCGACGTGCTGTACCGCGAACAGGCCATGATGATGCTGGGCATGCACCCGCAGATCATCGGCCAGCCGTCGCGCCTCGAGGTGCTGCGCGGCCTGCTCGAACATGCCCGGCGCCACGAGGGCGTCTGGATCGGGCGCTGCGACGAGATCACCGACGACATGCGCGTGCTGCTCAAGCAGCAGGCGGGGCGGCCATGACGGCCAGCGCGCCGGTCGATCCCGTCCGGCCCCATCACGGGCGCCACTACCTGGTCGTCGGCGGGGCGGGCGGCATCGGCCTGGCGCTTGCGCGCGAGGCAGCGCGCCAGGGGGCCGTGGTCTGCGTGGCCGATGTGGATGAAGCGGCCCTGCGGGCCTGCGCCGCCGAGCCGGGCCTGCAGCGCACGGTGCACTGCGACGTGGGTGATCCGGCCCAGATCGAGCGCATGGTGCAGCAGGCCGCCACGCATCTGGACGGGCGCCTGCACGCGCTCATCGTCACCGCGGGCATCGATCTGCGCGGTCCGCTGCACACCCTGGCCGACGCCGACTGGGAGCGCGTGCTGACCATCAACCTGACGGCCGCCATGCGCCTGAGCCGGGCCTGCCTGCCCATCCTGCGCGCAACGCGCGGCGACCGCAGCATGGTGTTCCTGTCCTCGGCCGCGGGCCTGTCGCCCCTGCCCGAGCGCAGCGCCTACTGCGTGAGCAAGGCCGGCCTGGTCATGCTGGGCAAGTGTCTGGCCCAGGAGCTCGGCCCCGAGGGCATCCGCGTGCTCACGGTGGCCCCGGGCGCCGTCGACACCCCCCTGCTGCATACGTCCTATGCGGGGGTCGCCGACCCGGCGCAAGCCCGCGCCCAGATCCGGGCGCGGTATGCGCTCGAGCGGATCGCGGCACCCGAGGAGGTCGCCTGGGCGGTGCTCTACCTGTGCAGCCCGCTGGCGGCCTACGTGACCGGTACCACGCTGGCCGTCGATGGCGGGCGCAGTTTTCACTGATTCATGGTCTGTCGGGGGGCATGCACGATGTCGGATCGTTTCACGGATCAACTGGTCGTCATCACCGGTGCCGGCCACGGAATCGGCGCAGCCACCGCGCGCCAGTTTGCCGCCTGTGGCGCCCGGCTGGCCCTGATGGATCGCGACGTGGCCGACCTGGCCGACCTGCAGGCCGCCGGCCACCGGGTCGTGGCGGGCGACTGCACCGGGCCGCAGCTGGACCAGTTCTTCGAGGGGGTGCATGCCGACTGCGGCGAGGTCGACGTGCTGTTCAACAACGTGGGCCAGAGCGCCCGCGAACGCGCCTGCCCGTTCGTCGAGTCCGAAGAGGCCACCTGGCGTTTCGTGCTCGAGGTTTCGCTGTTCACGGCGCTGCGCGCCAGCCGCATCGTGGCGCCCCGCATGCGGCGGCGCGGCAGCGGCCGCATCATCAACATGAGCAGCAACGCCGCGTTTGCCGGCGATGTGGGCCTGGCCGACTATGCCGCGGCCAAGATGGGGGTGGTCGGCCTGACCCGGTCCCTGGCGCGCGAGCTCGCGCCCCACGGGATCACCGTCAATGCCGTGTGTCCCGGCGCCATCGCGACCACGGCCCATCGACACCTCAAGCCCGAGATCCTGCAGCGCATCATCGATGGCACGCCGGCGGGCTACGTGGGCACGCCTGACGACGTGGCCGCCGTGGTGCTGTTCCTGGCCAGCCCGGGCGCCCGGTACATCACCGGCCAGACCCTGATGGTCGATGGCGGGCGCTGGATGCTCTGACCACAGCCCGTCCCCTGATTCCGATGCGAGCGAGAAACCCATGACCGATGACTTGAACCTGCCGGCGCGCGCGCTGGCCGCCCTGATCCGCGAGCGCCAGGTCTCGCCTGTCGAAGTGGTGCAGGCCGCCCTGGACCGCATCGACGCGATGCGCCATTTGAATGCCTTCATCACGGTGACCGCGCAAGCCGCGCTGGCGGCCGCACGCCAGGCCGAGCAGGCGGTGCTGCGCGGCGAACCCCTGGGTCCGCTGCATGGCGTGCCCTGGTCGGCCAAGGACCTGATCCTCACGGCCGGCGTGCGCACGACCATGGGCTCGGCCATCTACGAAGACTTCGTGCCCAAGAAAGACGCCGTGGCGGTGGCGCGCACCAAGGCGGCGGGCGGCATTCTCATCGGCAAGACCACCACGCCGGAATTCGGCGCCAAGCAAAGCACCGACGCGCCCCTGTTCGGCCGTACCTTGAACCCCCATGATCCCAGCGTCACCTGCGGCGCATCCAGCGGCGGCGCGGCGGTCGCCGTCGCAGCCGGTCTGGGGGCGCTTGCGTTGGGCACCGACGGCGGCGGCTCGATCCGCATCCCGGCGGCCTGCTGCGGCATCAGCGGCCTCAAGGGCACGCTGGGCACCGTGGCCTATCTGCAACCGGCCGACCGCTTTGCGGCCCATTCGTACGTGGGCCCCATGGCGCGCGACATCGCCGACCTGCGCCTGTTCCATTCGGTGCTCCAGGGCTTCGACCGGCAGGACCCCTGGGGTCAGGCCGGCCTGCTGCATCGTGAACACACCGCGCTCGCCGGCCTGGACACGGGCCGGGGCCTGGACGCGGTGCGCGGCCTGCGCGTGGCCTACCTGCCGTCGGCCGGCAATCCGGTCGATCCGCAGGTCCGCGCCGCCACCGACGCCGTGGCCGTACGCCTGCAGGACGCAGGCGCCGTCGTCCAGACCGTATCGCTGGATTTCGTCGCGTTCGAGCGCTATTTCCTCATCTTGCTCGAGAGCCTGACCGCCGCGCGCGTGCTGCCCCATCTCGAGGCCTACCGGGCGCGCCTGGATCCCGCCCTGGTGGCGCTGGTCGAGCGCGGCCGGCAGCACAGCGCGATCGACCTGCACCGTGCGCAGGCCGCCCGCACGCGCTGCTTCGAATTGCTGCAAGACGTGTTCGCACACCATGACGTGCTGCTCTCGCCCACGGTATCGGCGCCGCCGCTGCCCATCGCCGTGGATCCCAACGGCCCCATCGAGATCGCGGGCAAGCCGGCGGGCACGATACGGGGCGCCTGGTACCCCTATACCTACGCCATGAATCTCAGTGGCCACCCGGCGCTTTCCATGCCTTGCGGCCAGACCGCCGGCGGCTTGCCCATCGGCCTGCAGCTGGCGGGCCCGTGGTATTCGGATGAGCGCCTGCTCGACCTGGCCAGCTTGCTTGAAGACGAATTGCGTAGTAACATGTAGGGCTTTCGTCAAGTGGGTTCACGCTTGGCGAACCTAACAGCCCCGGCCAATCGTAGTCGGGATCCGTATCTGAGGGGAAACACCCCCAGGAGAAAACAATGTCGCAATCGACACCTGCGCCCGCGGCGTACCGCCTTGGGCTCGTGGGGCGCAAGCTTGGCATGACGCGCGTCTTTACCGAGGATGGCGTATCCATTCCGGTCACCGTGCTCGACGTCTCCAACAACCGCGTCGCCCAGGTCAAGACGCCCGAAACAGACGGTTATGCCGCCGTGCAGCTGGCCCATGGCAGCCGTCGCGCCTCGCGCGTCAATCAGGCCCAGGCCGGCCATTACGCCAAGGCCGGCATCGAAGCCGGCAGCCAACTCAAAGAATTCCGCCTCGATCCGGCGCGCATCGCCGAATTCACGGCGGGCGCCGTCATCGCGGTCGACGCGGTCTTCGAGGCCGGCCAGCAGGTCGATGTCACCGGTACCAGCCTGGGCAAGGGCTTTGCCGGCACCATCAAGCGCCACAATTTCGGCGGCCAGCGCAATTCGCATGGCAACTCGCTCTCGCACCGGGTGCCGGGCTCGATCGGCCAGGCGCAGGATCCTGGGCGCGTCTTCAAGGGCAAGAAAATGGCCGGTCACATGGGTGCCGAAACCTGCACCGTACAAAATCTCGACGTCGTGCGGGTTGACGCCGAACGCGGCCTCTTGCTGGTCAAGGGCGCGGTGCCCGGCCACAAGAACGGCGGCATCGTCGTGCGTCCCGCCGTCAAAGCTGCTGCCAAGGGGGCCTGAAGATCATGGAACTCAAGCTCTTGAACGAAAACGGCCAGGCCACGGCCACCGTGCCGGTCGCCGACGCCATTTTCGGGCGCGATTTCAACGAGGCCCTGGTTCACCAGGTCGTGGTCGCCTACCAGGCCAATGCCCGCCAGGGCGACCGCGCCCAGAAAAGCCGCGGCACCGTCAAGCATTCCACCCGCAAACCCTGGCGCCAGAAAGGCACGGGCCGAGCCCGCGCCGGGATGACGTCCTCGCCCTTGTGGCGGGGGGGCGGCCGGGCGTTTCCGGCAAGCCCTGAAGAAAACTTCAGCCAGAAAGTCAACAAGAAGATGTACCGCGCGGGCCTGCGCGCCATCTTTTCGCAGCTGGTGCGCGAAGACCGTATCGCCGTGCTCGAAAGCTTTGCGCTCGATGCCCCCAAGACCAAGCTCGCTGCCAGCCGCCTGAAAGACCTCGGCGTGTCCGAGTCCGTGCTCATCATCACCGACGAGCTCGATGAAAACGTCTACCTGGCCACGCGCAACCTGCCTCATGTGGCGGTGATCGAAACGCACCAAGCCGACCCGCTGTCGCTGATCCACTTCAAGAAAGTGCTCATTACCCGGCCTGCGGTCGCCCAACTCGAGGAGTTGCTGGGATGAATGCCGAACGTCTGATGCAAGTCATATTGGCGCCGGTGGTCACTGAAAAGTCCACCCTGGTCGCCGAAAAGAACAACCAGGTCACCTTCCGGGTCGTGGCCGATGCCACCAAGCCCGAAATCAAGGCAGCCGTCGAGCTGCTCTTCAAGGTCGAAGTCCAGTCCGTCCAGGTGGCCAACCGCCAAGGCAAGCAAAAACGCTTTGGCCGCTTCATGGGCCGTCGCCGCAATGAGCGCAAGGCCTATGTCTGCCTCAAGGCCGGCCACGAAATCGACTTCTCGGAGATCCATTAAATGCCGCTCGTCAAAGTCAAACCCACATCGGCCGGGCGCCGCGGCATGATCAAGGTCGTGCACCCCGAGCTTCACAAGGGCCCCGCCCACGCGCCGCTGCTCGAAAGCCAGCCGCGCGGCTCGGGCCGCAACCACCATGGCCGCATCACCGTGCGCCATCGCGGGGGCGGGCGCAAGCAGCACTACCGCATCGTCGATTTCCGTCGCAACAAAGACGGCATTCCGGCGCGTGTCGAACGCATCGAGTACGACCCCAACCGCACGGCGCACATCGCCTTGCTGTGCTACGCCGATGGCGAGCGCCGGTACATCATTGCACCGCGCGGCCTCGAAGTCGGCGCCACCGTGGTCTCTGGGCTCGAGGCCCCGATCCGCAGCGGCAACACCTTGCCCATCCGCGCGATTCCCGTGGGTGCCACCATCCACTGCATCGAGATGCAGCCGGGCAAGGGCGCCCAGATGGCCCGTTCGGCGGGCGCCGCCGCCGTGCTGCTGGCACGCGAAGGCGTCTATGCCCAGGTCCGCCTGCGTTCCGGTGAAGTCCGCCGCGTGCACATCGACTGCCGGGCCACCATTGGCGAGGTCGGCAACGGCGACCACAGCCTGCGCCAGATCGGCAAGGCCGGCGCCATGCGCTGGCGCGGCGTGCGTCCCACCGTGCGCGGTGTGGCCATGAACCCGGTCGATCACCCGCATGGCGGCGGCGAAGGCCGCACCGGCGAAGGCCGCGAGCCGGTCAGCCCGTGGGGTACGCCCACCAAGGGGTACCGCACGCGTCGAAACAAGCGCACGAGCAATATGATTGTCTCGCGCCGCAAGCGCAAATAAGGGGCGCATACTATGTCACGTTCGATCAAGAAAGGCCCGTTTGTCGATGCGCATCTGATCAAAAAGGTCGATGCGGCCGTCGGGGGCAAAGAAAAGAAGCCGATCAAGACCTGGTCGCGCCGTTCAACCATTTTGCCCGAGTTCATCGGGTTGACCATCGCCGTGCACAACGGGCGCCAGCACGTGCCCGTGTACGTCAGCGAGAACATGGTCGGCCACAAACTCGGCGAGTTTGCCCACACGCGCACCTTCAAGGGGCACGCGGCAGACAAGAAATCCAGGAGGTAAGCCATGGAAACAACCGCCATCATACGCGGCGTCCATATTTCCGCCCAGAAGGCCCGCCTCGTGGCGGACCTGATCCGCGGGAAATCCGTGGCGCACGCACTCAACATCCTGACGTTCAGCCCCAAGAAGGCGGCCGGCATCATCAAGAAGGCGCTCGAATCGGCCATTGCCAATGCCGAGCACAATGATGGTGCAGACATCGACGAGCTCAAGGTCACGACCATCCACGTCGACAAGGCGCAGTCCATGAAGCGGTTCTCGGCACGTGCCAAGGGCCGTGGCAACCGCATCGAAAAACAGACCTGCCACATCGTGGTCAAGGTCGGGGCCTAAGGAGTCACTATGGGACAGAAAATCCACCCGACCGGTTTCCGCCTGGCGGTCAACCGCAATTGGACATCACGCTGGTACGCGAACGACAAGAACTACGGCCCGATGCTGGCCGAAGACATCCGCGTTCGCGAATACCTCAAGAAAAAACTGGGCTCGGCCTCGGTGGGCCGTGTGGTCATCGAGCGCCCGGCCAAGAACGCCCGCATCACTATTTACTCGGCGCGCCCGGGGGTGGTGATCGGTCGCCGCGGCGAGGACATCGAGCATCTCAAGGCCGACCTGCAGCGCCTCATGGGCGTGCCCGTGCACGTCAACATCGAGGAAATCCGCAAGCCCGAAACCGACGCCCAGCTGGTGGCCGACTCGATCGCCCAACAGCTCGAAAAGCGCATCATGTTCCGCCGCGCCATGAAGCGCGCCATGCAGAACGCCATGCGCCTGGGTGCCCAGGGCATCAAGATCATGAGCTCGGGCCGCCTGAACGGCATCGAAATCGCCCGTACCGAATGGTATCGCGAAGGCCGTGTGCCGCTGCACACCCTGCGCGCGCACATCGACTACGGCACGGCCGAAGCGCGCACCACCTATGGCATCATCGGCATCAAGGTGTGGGTCTACAAGGGCGATATGCTGCCCAACGGAGACTTTCCGCCCGAAACCGCCGCCCCGCGCGACGAAGAGCGCCGTGGCCGCCGCGCACCGCGTGGCGACCGTCCGGGCCGCCCCGGCAGCCGTAGCCGTGGCAGCCGCCGGGAAGCCGCCGCCGCCCAGGCCGAAGGAGAATAATCATGTTGTCACCCGCTCGCAGGAAATATCGCAAAGAGCAAAAAGGCCGCAACACCGGTCTGGCCACCCGAGGCACCAACGTGTCCTTTGGCGAGTTCGGCCTCAAGGCCACCGGTCGCGGGCGCCTGACGGCGCGCCAGATCGAGGCCGCCCGTCGGGCCATCAACCGCCACATCAAGCGCGGTGGTCGCATCTGGATCCGCATCTTCCCCGACAAGCCCATTTCGCAGAAACCCGCCGAGGTCCGCATGGGCAAGGGCAAGGGCAATCCCGAATTCTGGGTCGCCGAAATTCAACCGGGCAAGGTCCTGTACGAAATGGAAGGCGTGAGCGAAGAACTCGCCCGCGAAGCGTTCCGTCTGGCCGCTGCCAAACTGCCCATCGGCACGACCTTCGTGTCGCGCCGCGTCGGGGCGTAAGGAATCACCATGAAAGCCAGTGAACTTCGCACCAAGGACAGCACCGAGCTGCAGGCCGAGCTCGAAAGCCTCTTGAAGGCTCAATTCAACCTGCGCATGCAGCGGGCCACCCAGCAGCTGAGCAACACCAGCCAGCTGGGCAAGGTGCGCCGCGACATTGCCCGCGTGCGCACCATCATGACCGAAAACGCAGGTAAGTGAAATGAGCGAAATCGAAACCGCAAGCATCGAAGCCGCGAGCACCGAAGCCGCACCCAAGCGCCAGCGCACCCTGACCGGCAAGGTCGTCAGCAACAAGATGGACAAGACCGTGGTGGTCAGCGTCCAGACCCGTGTCAAACATCCCGTGCTGGGCAAATTCGTCAACCGGTCGGCCCGTTATCAGGCCCACGACGAACACAACCAGTACAACGAGGGCGATACGGTCGAGATCGCCGAAGGCCGGCCCCTGTCGCGCCACAAGTCCTGGACGGTGGTGCGCCTGGTCGAGGCCGTGCGCGTCATCTGATCGGATCGGGTATGGACATCGCCAGCTTCGATGACCTCCTGCAGGCGGCCCGCCTGCAGGACCAGCCCCAGCGCCTGCTGTTCGTGTTCGCGGACAGCAGCGTGCCCGACGACGCCACACCCGCCCAAAAAGAACAATACGCCCGGGGCGAAGGCGGTGAACTCACCCCGATCCTGTGCGTCGACAAAACCCCGGATCAGCTCACCAGCTTCAGCGCGCTGGTGCAAGAATCCACCCTCACCGGCAAGGGCTGGCACGTCGTGTTCGTGGCCGCCATGGCCGACCAGTCGGCCTTCCTGCCCGACAACAAAGACGTCGACCTCGCCTTCCAGCGCATGACGCAAATGATCAAGTACGGCACCATCGGCTCGCTGCTGGCCTTCGATCGCAGCGGTGAGCCGTTGCAGTTTGGCGCGGCCTGATCCCTCCGACACTGTCATGTTGAACCCGATTGCCCGCAGCGCCCTTCTGGCGCTGCTGTTGTCGGGCGCCTGCGCGTGGCCGCCAGCCATTGCCGCGCAGGCCGGCCCGGCCTTGGCGGTGACCGCCGCCGAAGCGCAGACCCAGGCCGTGGCAGTCACCGCCACGGCGGTCACCCGGGCCGCGGCGGCCGCCTACGACGACGGCTATGATATTTTCCATCCGGTGGTGGCCAGCCATGCCATGGTGGCCAGCGAGAGCGCGCCGGCGACCCAGGTGGGCCTGCAAATCCTGCAGGCGGGCGGCAATGCCGTCGATGCGGCCGTCGCTACTGCGTTTGCGCTCGCCGTGGTGCAGCCCTGGGCCGGCAACCTGGGTGGTGGCGGGTTCATGGTGGTGCACGACGCGGCGGGCGGCCAGAATCATGCGGTCGATTTTCGTGAAACGGCGCCCTTGGCGGCCGGCCCCGCGACGTACGTCGATGCGCAGGGCCAGGTCATCCCGGGGCGCTCGCTGCACGGCCCGCTGGCGGCGGGCGTACCCGGTACGGTGGCCGGCCTGGCGCTGGCGCACCGGCAATGGGGCAGCCTGCCCTGGGCCCGGCTCATCGAGCCGGCGATTCAGTGGGCCGAACAGGGGATGGTGGTCAGCCCCACCCTGGCCGACGCGCTGCAGCGCAACCGCGACACCATGGGCCCGTGGCCGGCCACCCGCGCCATCTTCTGGCGCGCCGGCCAGCCCCTGCGCGCCGGCGAGCGCCTGGTTCAGGCCGATCTGGCGCAGTCCCTGCGCTGGCTCGCCCAGCAAGGGGCGGCCGCATTCTATGAAGGCCCTATCGCCGAACGTCTGGTGGCCGAAATGCAGCGCACGGGCGGCTTGATCGATGCCCACGACCTGGCCGCGTATCGCGCGCGCCTGCGCGCCCCGCTGGAAGGCCATTACCGCGGCAAGCGCGTCGTCACCATGCCACCGCCCAGCTCGGGCGGGGTTCATCTGCTGCAGCTGTTGCACATGCTCGAACCGCTGCCACTGGACCAATGGGGCGTGGGCAGCGCGCGCACCATCCACGTCATGGCTGAAGCCATGAAACTGGCCTATGCCGACCGGGCCCGCTACCTGGGAGATCCAGACTTCGTCCAGGTGCCCGTAGCCGGGCTGGTCTCGCGCGCGTATGCCCGCGAGCGGGCGGCCCTCATCGATCCCGGGCATGCGCGTCCGCTGGCCGACTGGCAGGCAGGCGATCCCTGGCCCCACGAAAGCGAGCAAACCACCCATTTCTCGGTGGTCGATGCCCAGGGCAACGCGGTCGCGCTCACCTACACCCTGAACACCGGTTTTGGCAACGGCCAGGTCATCCCCGGCACGGGCATCCTGCTGAACAATGAAATGGATGACTTCGCCCTGCAGCCCGGCGTGCCCAACGTCTACGGCCTGGTCGGCTCGCAGGCCAATGCGGTGGCTGGGGGCAAGCGTCCGCTGTCATCCATGACGCCCACCATCGTGTTGGACGAGCACGATCAGGTCTGGCTGGTAACCGGAACGCCGGGGGGCGCGCGCATCATTACCACCGTGTTGCAGGCGCTGGTCGATGCCATCGACTTCGGCCTGAATCCCGCCGAAGCCGCCGCCCAGCCCCGTTTCCACCACCAGGGCCAGCCCGACGAGCTGCGGGTGGAAAAAGGCTTCAGCCCCGATACGCTGGCCCTGCTGCGCGCCCGGGGCCACTCGGTGGTGGTGCGCCCCACCATGGGCAAGACGCAGACCATCCAACGCCACGATGGCCAATGGTACGGGGCATCCGACCCGCGCAATCCCGATGGCTTGACGCTGGGGTATTGAGCGTCAGGCCGCAACTATATTTTTTGGTGTCAGTTGCTTCAGCGCGATACTCAGTGCCTGATCGTCGAATAAGGCTTTCTTCGCGTTAAGGTTTGGGTAGTGCTTAGCCATCTTGCCCACGCGCCTCATCGCGCAGGTCCTTGCGCAGAATCTTGCCCACCGCGCTGCGTGGCAGGTCGTCGCGAAATTCGACGTATCGGGGGACTTTGTAGCCCGTCAGGTGCTCGCGACAGTATGCAATCACCTGTGCCTCCGTCAGCGACGGATCGCTGCGGATCACGAACAGCTTGACTGCTTCGCCGGCCACCCCGTGCGGCACCCCCACGGCGACCACTTCGTGTACCCCGGGCAGCCCCATCACGACGGACTCGACCTCGTTTGGATAGACGTTGAAGCCCGACACCAGGATCATGTCTTTCTTGCGATCCAGCAGGAATACGTAGCCGCGCTCGTCCATGCGCCCGATGTCGCCGGTCATCAGCCAGCCGTCCGCATCGAACGTGTGCGCGGTTTCGTCGGGCCGCTGCCAGTAGCCCGCCATCACCTGGGGCCCTTTGACGCAGATTTCGCCGACCTCGCCGATTGGCAGGCTCTGGTTGTTCTCGCGGATCGCCACGTCGGTGGACGGCACAGGCAGGCCGATCGAGCCGTTGAATTCCACGGAGTCCAGCGGGCTGATGGTGACGGCCGGCGAGGTTTCCGTCAGCCCGTACGCTTGTGCGATCGGCACCCCCGTGACGGCGAGCCAGCGCCGCGCGACCTCTTCCTGCACGGCCATGCCGCCGCCCAGGGCGAGCGTCAGGGCCGAGAAATCCAGCTGCGCGAAGTCTGGCCGTGCCAGCAGTGCGTTGAACAGCGTATTCACCCCCGTGAGCGCGGTGAAGCGCAGGCGCCGCATCTCGTGCACCAGGGTGTTGGTGTCGCGCGCATCCACCACCAGCAGATTGCTGGCTCCGAGCTTGAAGAACACCAGGCAGTTGGCCGTGAGCGCGAACACGTGATAGAGCGGCAGCGCCGTGACGATGAGCTCGTTTTCGCCGCGACAGAATGGCCGTACCCAGGCGTGGGCCTGATGGACGTTGGCCACCAGGTTGCCGTGCGTGAGCATGGCGCCCTTGGCCACCCCCGTCGTACCGCCTGTATATTGCAGGGCCGCCAGGTCGTCGGGCCCCAAGGCCGGGGGGGTGAAGGACAGGCGCCGCCCCTGCGCCAGCACGCGGTTCAGGCGGAAGCTGCCGGGGATGCGCCAGGTCTTGATTTGCTTGCGCACGTAGCGCACCAGCCCGTTGGCCAGGTGTCCGCGCCAGAACCCCAGCAGGTCGCCCACCGCCGTGACCACCACGCGCTGCACGGCGGAGCCGGGCAAGGCCTGTTGCAGCACGTGCGCGAAATGCTCTGCCACCACCACGGTCGTCGCGCCCGAGTCATTGAGCTGGTGCTGCAGCTCGCCCACGGTGTAGAGGGGATTGGTGTTGACCACCACCGCGCCCGCCAGCCAGGTACCGAACAGGCACACTGGATACTGCATCAGGTTGGGCATCATCAGCAGCACCCGGTCGCCGCGCCCCACCCCCTGCCGTTGCAGCCAGGCGGCAAAGGCATGCGCCTGCCGGTGCAGCCCCGCGTAGTCGAGGGTGGCCCCCAGGCTGTGATAGGCAATGCGCCCGGCGTGCCGGGCGCAGCCTTCTTCGAACAGCGCCGCCAGCGAGGGGCAGGCCTGTACCTGGTCCATGATGTCGGCCGGAACCCCGGGTGGATAATGAGACAGCCAGATGCGCTCCATGGAAATATCCTGAACGACGTGCCGCAGCGGCGCCGCGGCTGCATTCTGAAAGCTTACACCACCGCGCGGGTCCCGCCGCACCCCTGGCCGCTCCGGGGCGGCCAGGGGTGTCTGGGCAGTGGACGGCGCTGGGTCGGGCACCGTCAGGCACCGCGTCCGCGCATGAACTGGCTGAACTTGGGGTGCCCCACGTAGGCGATGTTCAGGCGGGTGGCGGGGCGCGGACTGCAGTGTTCGGGTGTGAACAGATAGCCGGGGGCGATGAAGATATTGCGCTCGGAAGCGTCCTGCACCAGGCGTTCTTCGGTGTCGCCAGCCGGCAGGAAAGCCCACAGATAGAAACAGCCCGTGGGTTCGCAGAAGACCTCCAGCCCCAGCTGGCGGACGATGTCCATGGCCTGGCGGGTGGTCTGCGCGACGCGCGTGCGCAGCCGGCGCAGGTGTTTGAGGTACTGGCCCGAGGCAATGAAATCGTACAGCATGCGCTCGGCGTAGTCGCCCGAGCACGCGATCGTGAGCATCTTCAGGTCGCACAGGGCCTGGGCCAGCCGTGGATGGGCCGCCAGATAGCCGACCCGTAGGCCGGCCGACAAGGTCTTGGAGAATGTGCCCACGTAGATCACCCGTTCGAGCTGATCCAGGCTGGCCAGCCGGGGCGCATCCGGCGACAGGATGTCGGCGAACGGGTCATCTTCGACGATCAGGAAATTGTGCTGTGCCGCCGCGACCAGGATGCGGTGGCCGATCGGCAGGCTGAGCGCGCTGCCGGTTGGGTTGTGGGCCTGCGACTGCGTGAAAAAAATCTTCGGCTTGTGGCGCATCGCCTTGAGGTTCAGATCGTCGATGTCGGGGCCGTTGGCCAGGCGCCGTACGCCGATGATCTGGAGGCCGCCCAGGTGCAGTTTGGCGAACAGGGGGTAGTATCCGGGGCTGTCCACCAGCACCGTGTCGCCCGGTTCGAGCAGCTGGCGTGCGATCAAGTCCAGCGCGTGGTTGGCCCCGAGCGTCGTCAGGATCTGTTCGGGAGCGGCCGCGATCTGCCGGTCGCCCAGGCTCTGCGCCAGGTAGTGGCGCAGCCGCGCAAAGCCCCAGGGGTTGCCATAAGCGTGCACTTCGCCACCCGGTGGTGGGTTGTGCATATGCGGCAGCGGCTTGAATACCGGGCTGCCCACCCAGTCGTGAGGCGGGCGCCCCTCGCCCACGCGCACCTCGTACTGCCGGATCAGCTGCTCGCGCAGCAATGTGGCGGCATCGACTGCCTGTGCCACCGACAAGGCCTTGGGCAGGGGATCCCGGCGGTTGCGGCGGGGTACGTAATAGCCCGAACCCAGCCGCGCCTCGAGCTGACCCATGGCCACCATGCGGTCGTACGCCTCGGCCACGGTGTTCTTCGACACCTGGAAGGCCTGGGCGGCGGCGCGGATCGACAGGATCTTGCTGCCAGGCGCCCAGAGGCCGGCCGTGATCTCGGCTCGCACGTTCTGGATCACGGCTTCGATGCGGGTGGGGGGTGGGCCAGCCACTGTCATGGGTCAAAGAAGGGTACAGAATCACGAATTAATCACAACTGTACCTTTTATTGTACCGGTCTGACTCCTAATATGATCCTACAAGCCCGGGCCACGCGACTCGCAGCGCCGCGTGCATGACGCGCCTGCCTGGTGCCGGGCGATGAACAACAGCACTCAACAGGAGAAGACAATGCAGACAATCAACCGACGCGCCCTGCTCAAGACCCTGGGGGCCGCCTCCGTGGCGGGCGTGGGGCTGGGGCTCGCGACGTCCGCCCGCGCACAGGACAAGGTCAAGTGGCGCATGCAGGCACTCTGGGATGGCGGCACCACGCCGCAGAAGTTCGAAGAGCTCTTCGTCAAGCGCGTCGCGGAACTCACCGATGGGCAGTTCGAGATCGAGCTGTTCTCGGCCGGCCAGCTGGTGCCGCCCAGCCAGGCCTTCGATGCCGTGCGCGGCGGGGCCTTCGAGCTCATGAAAACCTTCGACGGCTACGAGGCCGGCAAGATCCCCGCACTGGCCTTCACCAGCACCGTGCCTTTCGGCTTCACCGAACCCGACCAGTACGAAGCCTGGTTCTACGAGCTGGGCGGCCTGGACATGGCGCGCAAGGCCTATGCGCCCGCCGGGCTGTTCTATATCGCACCCACCGTCTATGGCCCCGAACCCATCCACTCCAAGGTGCCCATCCACAGCGTGGCCGATTTCAAAGACAAGAAAGGCCGCTTCGTGGGCCTGGCCTCGTCCGTCATGGGGGGCCTGGGCGTCGCCGTCGCGCCCCTGGCCACGGCCGACGTGTATTCCGCGCTCGACAAAGGGGTGATCGACATCGCCGACCGGGGCGACCTCACTGCCAATCTCGAGGCCGGCCTGGGCGAGGTGGCCAAGTACATCGTCATGCCCGGCCCGCACCAGCCCACCACCGCCACCAGCTACGTCGCCAATCAAAAAGCGTACGATGCGCTGCCGCCGTCCTACAAAGCCGCGCTCGCAGCCGCGGCCCGCGAGGTCTCCACGGCCTTGCGCCAGCACATCATGGTGTCCGACGGCAAGGCCATCGACGCCTTCAAAGAGCAGGGCGTCGAGGTCAGCGCGCTGGATCCGGCCGACGTCGCCCAGGCGCGCAAGCAGGTGGTCAGCATCTGGCGCGACGCCACCAAGGGCGAGCCACTGGCCACCGAAATGCTCGACAGCCAGGTGGCCTTCATGGAGAAACTCGGCCTGCTGAACTGATGCGGCCCCATCCCGACCCGATCGCTGGCGCCGCGTCCGGCGGTGGCGCCAGCCGGGGCCTGGCCAGGCGTCCTGGGCCGGGGGGCAGGCCATGATGCGCCTCCTGTATCTCTACGTCCACGGCATCACCACGCTGAACCGCTGGCTGTTCTGGCTGGCGGCCGCGCTGATGCTGCTGATCGTGCCCTCCATGATGGCCGAGGTCATCAGCCGCTACGTTTTCCATGCCCCCACGGTCTGGGGCATGGAATTCGCGGTGCTGCTCTTCGGGCCGTATTTCCTGCTGGGCGGACCCTACCTGCTGCACGTGGGCGGGCACGTCAACATGGATCTGGTGCGTGCCCGCATGCGGCCGCGCACCGGCCGCTGGGTGGATACGTTCAACCAGCTGATCATTCTCTTCTTCTGCGTGGTGATGCTGTATTTCGCTACGCCGCTGGTCGTGCAGGCCATCGAATACCGGGAAACCACGTTTTCGGCCTGGAATCCCCCTCTGTGGCCGTATAAGGTGGCCGTGCCGCTGGCCTTCCTGCTGCTGGGCCTGCAGAGCCTGGCCGAACTCATCCGGCTGCATGCCGGCGACCCGGAGCCCGCATGAGCGCCAACATGATTCTCGCGCTCATGTTCGGGGGCCTGACCGCGCTCATGCTCACCGGGCTGCCGATCGCCTTCGTGCTGGGCGGCTTGTCCCTGTTCCTGACGGTCACTCTCTGGAATCCGGACTCGGTCATCATCCTGGTGTTGCAGATTTTCGACACCATGCGTTCCGAGCCCTTGCTGGCCGTGCCGCTGTACATCCTGATGGCGGCCATCCTGCAGCGTTCGGGCGTCATCGAAGACCTGTACCGCGTGATGGGCCTGTGGTTTGGGCGCCTGCGCGGTGGCCTGGCGATCGGCACGGTCATCATCTGCGTGGTCATGGCGGCCATGACCGGGGTGGTGGGGGCGGCGGTCACTTCCATGGGCGTGCTGGCCATGCCCGAAATGCTGCGGCGCAAATACGATGCCTCGCTGGTGGCGGGCACGATCTGCGCCGCAGGCACGCTGGGGGTGCTGATCCCGCCCTCGGTGCTCACCATCGTCTATGCCGTCACGGCCCAGGTCTCGATCGGCAAGATGCTCATTGCCGGCGTCGTGCCTGGCCTGCTGCTGGCCGGCCTGTACATCCTGTATATCCTGTACGTGGCCTATTTCCAGCGCGGGCGGATACCGCCTGCCGCGCAGCAGCCGGTTTCCATGCGCCTCAAGTGGCTCAGCCTGCGCGCGGTCGTCATCCCGGCACTGCTCATCGTGCTGGTGCTGGGCTCCATTTTCCTGGGCATAGCCACGCCCACCGAAGCCGCTGCCGTCGGCGTGGTGGGGGCTGTGCTGGCCAGCCTGGCGCGGCGCAAGTTCTCGTGGGCGGGCCTGGCCGATGCCGGTGTGCAGACGCTCAGGGTCACGGCCATGATTCTCTGGATCACCATCGGCGCCAAGGCGTATGTGGCCATCTTCACCGGCCTGGGCGGCGCCGACACGCTGATCGCCCTGATCCGCGACCTGGACGTCAACGCCTACCTGGTGCTGGCAGTCATGATGCTCATTCTGATCTTCCTCGGGACCTGTCTGGACGAGATCGGCATCATCCTGCTCACCGTGCCGGTCTTTCTGCCCATCGTCAAGCTGCTGGGTTTCGACGAGATCTGGTTTGGCGTGCTCTACGCCATCTCCATTCAAGTGGGCTACATCAGCCCGCCTTTTGGCTACTCGTTGTTCTATATACGGGCCACGCTGCCCGAGGGCATCGGCATCGGCACCGTCTATCGCGGTGTGGTGCCGTTCATGGGCCTGCAGGTGCTGGCGCTGCTGATCTGTGCCGCCTTGCCGGGCATGGTCACCTGGCTGCCCAGGATGATGGGGTGATTATTTCTTGATTGAATGAAAGGTATCTGTCGTGTCGAACAATTCATCGCGTATTTCAGGCTTTCACAAGCTCAGTGTGTCCGAACGGGTGCAGCGGGTGCTGCAGTACGCCGGTCTGCCGGCGGGCGAGCTCGAGCCCCTGTTCCTGAATACGGGCAATCTGCCGGCCGCGCTGGCCGACCAGCTGATCGAAAACGTCGTGGGGACCATGAACATCCCCCTGGGCGTGGCCACCAACCTGCTCATCGACGGCCGGGACTATCTGGTCCCCATGGCCACCGAAGAGTCCTCGGTCGTCGCGGCCGTCTGTAATGCGGCGCGCCAATGCTACGACAGCGGCGGCTTCATCACCTCGATGTCGGGGACGCAGATGATCGCCCAGGTGCAGCTGGTCGGCGTGCCCGACCCGGCCAACGCCCGGCTGGCCATTCTCGAGCACATCGACGACATCCGCCGCCTGTGTGACGCCTGCGACCCTGTCCTGGTAAAGCTGGGCGGCGGCTTCCGGGATCTCGAGGTGCGCCTCATCGAGGCCGCCAGCGGCACCATGGTCGTGACTCACCTGATCGTCGATACCCGCGATGCCATGGGCGCGAATGCCGTCAACACCATGGCCGAAACCCTCGCGCCGCACATCGAATCCTGGGCGGGCGGGCGCGTCCGCCTGCGCATCCTCTCCAACCTGGCCGACCGGCGCCTGGCCCGCGCGCGCTGTGTCTGGCCCGTCGACGCCATCGGCGGCGCCGACGTGCGCGATGGCATGATCCAGGCCTACGAGTTCGCGCAGATGGATCCTTACCGCGCGGCGACGCACAACAAAGGCATCATGAATGGGGTCACCGCCGTGGTCCTGGCCACCGGCAACGACACCCGCGCCATCGAGGCCGGCGCCCATGCGTATGCGGCGCGGCGCGGCTGGTACAGCAGCCTCACGCACTGGGAGGTCACGCGCGAAGGCCACCTCGCGGGTTCCATCGAGATCCCCATGGCCGTGGGGCTGGTCGGCGGGGCCACCCGCCTGCACCCTATGGCCGGCGCCTGCCTGAAGATCATGCGCATCGAGTCGGCCGAACAGCTTGCGCGCGTCATCGCCGCAGTCGGCCTGGCGCAGAATTTTGCGGCCCTCAAGGTCCTGGCCACCGAAGGGGTGCAAAAAGGGCATATGTCGCTGCACTCGCAGAACATCGCGCTCATGGCCGGCGCGCAGGGCGACGAGATCGCGCGCGTCGCGCACCGCCTGGTCGAGCTGGGCACGGTGCGCATCGACGTGGCCGAGCGCGAACTGCGGGCCTTGCGCGCCGGCGGCTGACGGCCCGCCGCGTCAGCAGGCTGCTCGCGCGGCCCGCCGCCATAT
>Ga0172382_10003699_pt1 | contig 23999 bp, 20 predicted proteins | sample Leawel138RmetaG_FD_122245 | JGI IMG/M metagenome (GOLD analysis project Ga0172382, IMG submission 122245) | Leachate microbial communities from a municipal landfill in Southern Ontario, Canada - Leachate well 138R metaG | ecosystem: Engineered > Solid waste > Landfill > Unclassified | place... | reverse complement strand
TCATCATAACAAAAATATCATCATCGCCAACCGGCCACATCGGATCGGTCTCGAATAGGTATTTCTAAAAAATCGGGCATAAAACCGGGTTTAATGAAAATTGTCTGTTGTTCAAAGGTCTCCAAAGGGAAATCTTTTACCGCCTCCTCAAAACTCATATGCGCATTGTCGTTTTTTAGAAGCGCCGCCAGTTCGGCACGCACAATATCATATTTTATCGACATGTTAAAACCTCCTGAGATCGGCAGACTCATTCTTTTTCCGCCTTTTCGGAATTCTCAGCCGCTTTTCACAAGAAAACAGCTTTTCGGACGTTTCCGCCCAACGCCTCTCAGACAGGAACTATTCAGCGAAGGTTCCGCGGCAGCTTAAGAATAAAAAAGGAAAGAAGGGGGTAATATCGCGGTACAGTTATAATTTGACTTATTTATTTATCCGGGTTACGCTGAAAAAACTTTCGCGGTTTCGCAAGAAACGATTACTGCTCTTCATACTTTTGTACCTTGACACGGAATCCGGTATTCCCTACAGCATTCCCGTTTCGCGTAAATGCCTGCGTGTGAACTCATCGGCTTCACTTTAGGACACATGTATTATACTACCACGAACCGTTACGTTTCAATACGGTATTCTGCAGTTCTAAACTCAGACAGCATATCTCTTCTTATTGTCACCTTTATGATTGCGCGGTTGCGCAAAATCTTAGAAAAAACATTTATTTTGCCCTTCAGGGGACATTATAAGGAGGTCATGATGATGCAAAAAAAAGAAAATGGAGTAAGCAGAAGAGATGTAATTAAAGGTGCTGCAGCAGGTGCGGGAATATTGGCCTTTGGCCAGCTGGGAGCCGGAATTTCACGGGCCGCGCAACCTCCCCAAAAATGGGATAAAGAAACCGATGTCGTAGTGATCGGCTATGGTGCGGCCGGTGCAGCTTCCGCTATCGCTGCAAAAGAGGCAGGTGCAAACGTGCTTATCATCGATAAGGCGTCTGTTCCGGGAGGCGCCAGTCAGCTTTCGGGAGGAATTATTTATGCAGCAGATACGGCAATTCAAAAACAGCAAGGAGTAGAAGATTCGGCTGATGCGATGATCAAATATTTTGAAGCGGCAAACAGAGGGCTTATGGATAAGGAAATTCTCAGGACAATGGCAGATAATTCCGCTGATGTAATTAATTGGTTGATGGAATTGGGCATGAAGGAATACCAGCTTCAAATTGCCGGTGCTGAAGATATGCCTGAGTTTGAAAGAGTTACGCCTGCTGTTAAGAGAGCACACGTAATAAAAGGATTGGGCCGGAAAATGATGGAAAAACTCAGGAAAGCCGTATCAGATAGAAATATTGAAGAAAATATGCGTGTAGAAGCAAAAGAGCTCATATCGGATCCGGTTCGTAATATCATGGGGGTGCTGGCGACGGGCCGCGATAAAAAGGATATTGCGATCAAAGCACACAGAGGCGTAATAATATGTGCGGGCGGATACAGTTTCAATAAAGAGCTCGTGAGAAGTTTTGCCGCAATGTTTACTGACGCAGTACCGGTAGGAGACCCTCACTCAACGGGCGACGGAATGATAATTGGAGCCGGTGAAGGCGCAGCACTGACATGCTTCGGAGGACCTGAACTTGCAGTAGGGCTCCCCGGACTGGTCTATGGTCCCGGCAGATCCAGACACATTCGCGCTTTATTTCTTTATGCCAACCCCGTCGTATTCGTCGATCAAACCGGCAACAGGTTTGCAAATGAGAGCAGTTATTATGCTCATCTTACTCCGATGGTGGCCGCGCAGAGGAATGCCAGTATTATTTTCGACAACGAGGTGTACCGAAAGGTAGAGTGGCCCAGCTATATAGTCGGATCGAGTCCGGAGCTGAAAGAAGAGCTTGCATCAGGGGTTATAAAAAAAGCAGACACAATTAAAGGATTAGCCACTATGCTCGATATTGATCCCAATTCTCTTGAAGTAACATTAAATGCCTATAATGAAGCTGCCAAAAATGGGAAAGACCCGCAGTTCGGGAAAACAAAAGCTCTCGGACCTGTAAATGCACCCCCCTTCTACGGTGGCAGTATAGGCGCAACCATGCTTCAATGCTACGGGGGGCTCAAGATAAACAATAAAGCCCAGGTAATAGATGTATTCGGAAATGTAATCCCGAGATTGTATGCGGCAGGTGCAGTGACAGGTACCGTATATACTTACCCGGGCAGCGGCACGCTCTTGAATACCTGTTTTGTGTTCGGCCGTCTCGCAGGAAAACTGGCTGCTGAAGAAAAAACCATTTAATATTTTAAGGGCCGATTTTTATGTCAATGTTGCACCTGAAAATCGGCCCTTCATTTTACTGATTACGGAGATCATCTTCCCACCTTGCAAAAAAACTCTGTTTGCAGCTTGTTCTGCCAATTGATTTACTGTATATGTGTGGTGTGCACAATCTAATGATAAATGGGCTTATTTTACAACCTCCCTCGCATTCGCTCCCAGCGGGTGCCGATATGTTTTCAGGAAGACCTGCATGGAATTAATTTCGGCGAAAAATCTATACAAGGAATACAAGCTAGGGGAGGTCAGCCAGCGCGCATTGGACGATCTGAATTTCAAAATCGAGCCGGCCTCGTTTCTCTCCTTCGTCGGCCCTTCAGGGAGTGGAAAAACCACCCTTTTGAATCTTATCGGCTGTCTCGATGTCCCATCGGGCGGCAGCCTTACCGTCGCCGGCGCCGATGTTCTGAAACTCGACAGAAAAGAGCGGGCTGCCTTCCGGGGCAGACATATGGGATTCATCTTTCAGGATTTCAATCTCATTCCCGTGCTTACCGTTTATGAGAATATCGAATATCCTCTCATACTGGTTCAGAATGTGCCCTCGGAGGAAAGAAGGCGCCGCGTCCTGTCGCTGCTTGAATCAGTCGGAATGATGGCGCACAAGGGCAAGTATCCCGATCAGATCTCCGGGGGACAGAAACAGCGGGTGGCCATAGCAAGAGCCCTGGTGACGGCACCGGAGCTTGTGCTCGCCGATGAACCGACGGCGAATCTCGACAGCAAGACGGCCTATATGATTATCGATCTCATGAAAGCGATGAAGGAGAAGTCGGGCACCGCCTTCATCTTTTCCACTCACGATCAAAAAATAGTCGGGGCAGCGGATATCATCTATTCCCTTGAAGATGGAAAGATCGTCGGCAGGAAGGAAATGAAAAAGCATGGCAGCATTTAATCTCCTCAAAATTGCCCTGAGAAATCTGCTGCGATACAGGCGGCGAACCCTTTTCACGTCGTCCCTGATAATAATCGGCGTCGTCTTTGTGCTTGTATTCGTCGCCGTGACGGGTTCCATCAAGGGCCTTCTCATCGGACAGATTACCGACTCCATGCTGGGACATATTCAAATTCACAAGAAAGGCTATGTGGCGTCCATTGACAACCTGCCCCTTACCGTCATGATGGGACCGAAAGCCGTGGAAACGGTCGAGAATGTCATAAAAACAATCCCCGGAATCGAGGCTTATTCACCGCGGATCAAGTTCGGCGGCCTCTTCAGCAATTATAGGGAGACGACGAATATTCGACTGAATGGTGTCATTCCGGAGAAGGAACTTGACACAGTGCCCCTTCTGCCGGGAAGAATCATCGCCGGCAAATGGGACCTTGCAAAGGGAAACGTCCTTATTCCCGAGCTTCTCGCCAAAGGGATGGATGTGAACGCCGGGGATTCGATCGTGATCATCGCCACCAACAAAGACGGGTCCGTCAACGGAAAGCAGTTCACCGTGTCCGGCATACTGGAAAGCGTCACCGGACCGGGCGGCCGAGACGGATACATCCACATAGACGATGCCGCGGAAATACTGAGGATGGAGGAGGTCGAAATCAGTGAGATCGCCCTGAGGCTCCGGGACATCGAGATGATGCCCGGCGTACACGATGCGCTTACGGAGGCGCTTTCCGAGGAGAGAAATAAGGCAGGAAAGCCGATGTTCGAAGTCCACACATGGGAAAAGCTGTCACCTTTTTACAACATCGCACGGATGATCGACATTATGACTTTTTTCATAAAAATCATGCTCATCGCCATGGTCCTCATCAGCATCATGAATGTCATGATCATGGCGGTGTACGAACGTATGCGCGAGATAGGCACTATCTCTGCGATCGGAACGATGCCGGGCAGGATCCTTTCCATGTTCGTACTTGAAGGACTCAGTATCGGGGTGTTGGGCGCGCTCGCCGGCAATATTTTAGGCTGTGCGATTATTTATATCCTGAATCTCTCTCACATCACCTTCAATTTCGGACGGCAGACGGGGCTTGTGCTCGCCCCCCGCGTACAAGGCGAAGACCTTCTCATAATTACGGTGATCGTCCTTGCCGTATCGGCAGTGGCAAGTCTCCAGCCCGCCTTCAAGGCATCGCGCATGGAGCCTATCGAGGCGCTCAGGCATGTGTAGGAGGAAGGAGAATCGGTAATGAAAAAAATATTTTTTTTCAGCCTTGCGGTTTTTTTTATCTGTGCAGGCGCCGCCGCCGGTGAAACAGTCAGGATTGCCGTTGCCGCAACCGGAAGCACGGCAGAGGCGTCTGTCAGCGCCGAGGCCGCCAGATGCCCGTACTATCTTCTATTTGACGGCGATGGCAGGTTGACGGATGCAATCGACAACCCGCAGAAGAATGTGCGCCGCGGCGCCGGGCCTTCCGCAGCGGCCTTTCTTGTCGAAAGAGGCGTCACCATGGTAATCGCCGAAAAATTCGGGTTGAAAATGGCCGATGCATTGAAAAAGCGAGGCATTGCCCGTTTTGAATATAAGGGCGGCGCCGGCGATGCGGTAAAGAACGCTTTGAAAGGAACGCGGTAGCATGAAAAAATTATTCGTTCTTATGGCTCTATGTTTTCTTTTCCCCTCTCCGGCATCGGCACTGGACGGTAACGACCTTCTTCTCCGGATCGACAGGAACCTGAACCCCGACTCCTACGAGGCGTACAAAAAGCTGATCAATATAGAACCGAGCGGCAAAAAAAAGGAATTCGTGCTGTTTACCGTCAAGAAGGAGAAGGACAAAGTCGCCGCCCTGTTCGTTTCGCCGGCGAGCGAAGAAGGGCGGAGTACGCTCAGGCTGGGCGAAAACATGTGGCTGTATATTCCGAACGTGGGGAAGCCGATCCGCATTACCAGCCTTCAGTCGGTTGTGGGAGGCGTCTTCAACAATTCCGATATTCTCAGGCTCGATTACACCGCCGAATACGACGTGAAAACGGTGGAGGAAGAGGGCGGCAATTATCTCCTTCACCTTAAGGCCAAGACTAAAACCGTCGCCTATGACCAGCTCAAGATGTGGGCCGACAGGAAAGCACTTCTGCCCCTCAGGATCGAATGCATCACCGAAGCGTCCATGCTGGTAAAGACCATATACTTCAAAGAGGTGAAGGATTTCGGCGGGGGGATCGTGCGGCCGTCGGTAATCGAAACGGACAGCCCACTGTACAAAGGATATAAATCAATCATGATCTTTGCGAACATAAAGGAGCGGAAACTGGACGACGAGGTCTTTACGCTGACGTTTATGCCGAATCTCGATTCGCTCCGCTGACGGAATGAAATCGATAGTCCGAATCCTTTCGATCATACTCTTTCTGCCGCTTTGCGCTGTCGCGCAGGACGACTATTCCTTCGATCTTGCGGAGATAGAAAAGAAACCCTATGCCGCGGGGGGTTACCTTGAAGTGACGCCGAGGCTGTTCTATACCGACCCCGATGCGGCATTTTACACGCTCAACTTCTACGACAGGGCGGACAAGGACTGGCTGGACGAATACTTTCTCAAGCTGTCGATGGACGGGCGATACACGAAGGGCCTTTCAGAGATTTACGCCCGCGCGAACATCAACACAACGGAATCGGATGTCGATTCAGATACAAATATCGTACTCGACGAGGGATATCTGTCGCTCAAACCTGCTTCAGGGTTCAATATCAGTCTCGGTAAAAAGGCACTGCGATGGGGAAAGGGATATGCATGGAACCCCGTTGGTTTTGTGGAACGGCCTAAAAAACCCGATGATCCGGAACTGGCCCTCGAAGGCTATTGGGTCGCCACGCTGGATTACATAAAAAGTTTTTCCGGACCCCTCAAAACGGTAGCGGTCACGCCGGTAATTCTTCCCGTCTACGACCATGTCAATACTGATTTCGGCGAGCGCGACACCGTGAACTATGCCGGCAAGCTGTACCTCCTTCTTTATGATACGGATATCGATTTCATGTTTTTGAAGGGAGGAAGCAGGCCGTTCCGGTTCGGAATGGATTTTTCCCGGAATATCACTCCGAACTTCGAGATCCACGGAGAGCTGGCCCGCATAGATAACAGCGTTCACAGAGTTGTCCGAAGCGACGGCACTCTCGCCGCATCAACCGGGGATGCGGAAAGTTTTCTTCTCGGCATCAGATATCTGACCAGAACCGACACCACCTTTATTTTGGAATACTACCGCAACGAAACGGGATTCACCGGCGATGAAATGGATCAATTCTTCGGCCTTGTGCAAGACGGCATCGACCTCTACCGCCAGTCCGCGGATGAAACGCTTCTGAAGAGGGCCCGCGCAGTGACGGAGGGATCCTACGGAAAACAAAATCCGATGAGAGACTATCTTTACCTGCGGGTCTGGCAGAAAGAGCCCTTCGACATTCCCTATTTCATCCCTTCGGTTACCTGCATTTACAATATGGAGGATAAAAGCTTTTCCCTGTCTCCGGAACTCTTCTACACGGGCATCACCAATCTCGAACTGCGGTTGAGGGCCGGTTTTATTTCGGGGCCCGGGAACACCGAGTTCGGCGAGAAGCAGAACGATTTTCGCCTGGAGCTGAGAATGCGCTATTACTTTGATGTTTTGAAATAGCCGGAATCCGGGATACGCATGCACCCTCCTTTTTCCGTTGCACTTTAGAAAACCCGTAAGGAGTCTGCAGCCGTACCGGCCAGCAGCTGCACAATGTAAAAGTACCTTATTATTTTCTTGACCCGGCAGGGCAAAAGTAAGTATATTTCCTTACATCAGACTTCTTTCGCGCCATCAATATTCTTTTCTCAAAGATGACTCACTCATTATGCTATCTCCATGCTGTTTTGAATGTTAGCGTGTCAATAACATCGCCACGGGCTGTCGCCCAAATGCCGCAAAAGGAGGTATCATTATGAAAGACAATGATCGCAAGCCCACAACCAATGACGCGGGTATTCCCGTATCCAGCGACGAGTTTTCTCTTACAGTGGGACCCGACGGCCCTGTTTTACTTCAAGACCACTATCTCGTCGAACAAATGGCCAACTTCAACCGCGAAATGATTCCTGACCGCCAGCCGCACGCAAAAGGCTCGGGTGCCTTCGGACATTTCGAGGTGACCCGCGACATCAGCGCTTACACCAGGGCAGCCGTATTCCAGCCGGGGACGAAGACCGAAGTACTGGCCCGGTTCTCCACAGTAGCCGGCGAGAGCGGAAGCCCCGACACCTGGCGTGACGTGCGTGGTTTTGCACTTAAATTCTACACCACCGAGGGTAACTACGACATGGTGGGAAACAATACGCCGGTGTTCTTCGTGCGCGACCCCATGAAATTCCAGGACTTCATTCATTCGCAGAAACGCCGGGCGGATAACGGTTTGCGCGACAACGACATGCAATGGGATTTTTGGACGCTGTCCCCCGAATCCTCCCATATGGTCACGATTCTGATGGGTGATCGCGGAATTCCGGGGACATACCGGCACATGAACGGGTTTACAAGCCACACCTACATGTGGGTCAATGCCAAAGGCACACGTTTCTGGGTGAAATACCAATTCAAAACCAACCAGGGCATCAAATGCCTCACGCAGGAGGACGCCGACCGGATTGCCGGCGAGGACGCTGACTACCATCGCCGTGATCTGTTTGAGGCCATCAAAAGAGGAGATTATCCCAGCTGGACGCTTAAAGTACAGATCATGACCTTTGAGGAGGCCGAGTCGTACCGGTTTAATCCATTTGATTTGACAAAGGTATGGCCCCATGGCGACTATCCGCTGCACGAGGTCGGCACTCTGACCCTGACCCGCAATCCCACGGACTTTCACACAGAAATAGAGCAGGCGGCCTTTGAACCGAACAATCTTGTACCTGGGATCGGTCCCAGCCCCGACAGGATGCTCCTTGCCCGCCTGATTTCATACGCCGACGCCCACCGGGCCCGCCTAGGTGTCAACTACAAGCAGATCCCGGTCAACAGGCCGAAAGTTCCGGTTCACAGCTACAGCAAGGGCGGGACGATGCGGATGGAGAATGTCTCGGATCCGGTTTACAAGCCGAATTCCAAAGGAGGCCCCAAGGCCGATCCCGAGCGCTATCCAGAACAGGCAATCTGGAGTGCCAGCGGCGAGTTCATTCGCGCTGCATATACCAGGCGCAGGGATGATGACGATTGGGAACAGGCAGGAACCCTGGTACGAACGGTCATGGATGACGGCCAGCGCGAGCGCCTGGTGTCAAATGTGGTTGGACACCTGAAAAACGGTGTATCGGAACCGGTACTTGAGCGCGCATTCGAATATTGGCGCAACATCGACAAAAAGATCGGTGATCGCATTGCCAAAGGGGTAAAGGGCGTCTGATTCGTTTCTGGTCAGGACCGAACCCGTTTCTCTGATCTTACGATGAGGCGGCGCCTCCTGAAATATAAAAAATCACCCCTATTATCACGATTTGTATTACCCAACCGATGGCGCACACGCCTATCGCCCGCATCGTGCTCCGGTAATCGAGCGCTTGCCGTACCGCAATCACCATGGCCGCGAGGCTCCAGATAGCCGCCGCAAAAAGAATAATGCTTGCGGCACCGGGTATGACCGCCAATATTCTTATTAATCCGGGCGAACTTGCAAAACCGATCGTTCTCAGCATCTCGGAGGGATCCGATCTGGTCTGAGGCTCCGGAAGAAGCCTTGTTCCTATAAAATAGGTGAGATATGCCCATATGAACCAGCCTGCAAGAGCGGCAACCGTTCCAACCAGGATTCCCTGCATCCCCATTGTTCCTACTGTTCCTATCCCTGCTGCAAGACCTGAAAGAATAACGACGGAAATCGCATCACGCATTGCTGTTTTATCCGCTTCTACCTCTTCGTACAAGTTGGCATCCAACTTGGCAGCACGATAAATACGGTCAAGAAACTTGTTCATAGCGGCCTCCTCAACGCTTATTTTACTGGATTTCTTATTGACTAGTCGTTTTTACTGCAACGAGTAACGTTGTGAAATCGGTGTATGGCAGTTATGATGGTACAATTAATTTTATTCTCTTTCAAATTTATTTGCGCTTTCTGCCGGATAAAAGTTCAATAATCTTATGGCAGAACAGAAGCATGAGCCCATGGGCTCATGCTTCTGTTCCTGGATGAGTGTATTATATTTATTTTATTTTTCCCCGAGCACATACTCTGCCTGTTCACGGCGCATGTGCCTCAGCCATCGTTCATAGTTACCCGCTTTGTGCCTGAAAAAATCGGCAACCTCCGGGTGTGTCAGTATCAGGAATTCTTCTTTTTCCAATCCTTTTATAACGCAGTCCGCGGCTACTTCGGGAGTTACGGCTGTCTGCATAAGCAAAGTCCCTACCCCTTCTGTTTCTTCGGAAAGCATACCGCTTTTGACTCCCAGAGGACAGAGGCAGCTGACTTTTATTCCCTGATGGGCGTGAGTGATTGAAAGCCATTCCGCAAAAGCAACAGCGGCATGTTTACTGATCGCATAGGGTGCGGCGCCCAAAGTGGTAAGAAGTCCGCCGGCTGAGCCCGTCGGAAGCAGATATCCGCCTCCTCGTTCGATCATGGACGGCAGCACTGCTCTGGCGGCAAATACATGGGACATGACATGCACGTCCCAGCAGCGCTGCCACAAAGCATCCGGCGCCTCAGCACCTCCCGTTGCGGAAATTCCCGCGTTCGAACAAAATAAGTCTATAGGACCATATTTTTTTATGGTCATGTCGACAAGCTTTTTGATGTCCTCTTCCCTGCCTACATCAGCCTGTACCGCAAGACCACCGATCTCGTCCGCTACTCTTACCGCCCCTTCGCCATTATAATCCGATACAACAACTCCTTTCGCCCCTTCTGCTGCAAACCTGCGGCACATCGCCTCTCCAATACCGGATGCACCCCCTGTGACCACTATCACTTTGTCTTTTACATTCATACGATCTCCCTCATTTCTACATTATCATTTATGTACCTGTTAATTACAAAGTATACGATTCGTCAACAGGCGGCATTGTTACATCTTCATATCCGGGTACAGTCCCGTAATGAGGATCATCCTGCCAGCCGTCGACATGCGCAAGGCGTTTAGCGGCTGCTTTGAACTTATTCCAGTCGGCACTGTTGTAAAGGAACATCTGCTGAGCGGCAAGCGATCCTTCCCCGTTTACATGGTCTATCTGAAGGAAATTATGTGTTGCATTTTTGATCGCCCTGAAGACCCTTATCCGGTCCTCGGTTGCCACTCCTGCTTTTGCGCCCAGGTACTTCTCTATATAGGGTTTAAGTTCGGGATTGTTCCAATCCTTATACGTAGGCACCGTCGTAGCCAGACCGCCGGCCACATCGTGGGCGATTTTACACATATCATGGAAATTACTGGCAAATGTATATTTGGCCGCATTGATGCTCATCAGATTGGGAATCTGAATACCTGAAGAAGGTTCGGGTGAACTGTTAATACAGGCCGCATGCCCCAAAGCCTCGACCGTATGAGTAATATACGCCATGCGTGCGAGTTTTTCACGAATATGCCCGACTTTGTCAACACCGTTATATTCAGCAATTAACGCAACCAGCCCAGTCAGGCGCTCGAGTTCCGGAACCATCTTTGAAGCGCCGAAAAGTCGGTGAAAAGTGGCAAACGCATATACGATATCGCGGGAGAACTGCCATTCACCGCACATAAAAACGCGCTCCCAGGGAATGAACACATCATCGAACACGATCATACATTCAGTGGGTTGAATCATATCGGCAAACGGATAATCAAAACGGCCTTCCTCACCGTACACGCGAACCATCGGCTCCACTCCAAGGAGTTTGACCCCTTTCGTATTGAGAGGAACTGCAAATGAGAGTGCATAATCCTTATCATCTTCACCATGCGTACGGCAGGGAACGATTATCGCTTCATCTGCACAGGGTGTAGCACTTATGTGAATTTTCGCACCGCGGACAATGATACCATCTTTTTGGCGTTCGACTATTCGAAGGTAAAAGTCGGGATGCTGAACCTGTTTTGAAGGATGCAGACTCCTGTCGCCTTTCACATCGGTTATTGCCCCGGTAATTCCGAGATCTTCTTTCTGTAAATATTTACGATATGCTTCCACATTATCGCTGTAGCGAGTACCTAAAGCCTTATCCATTTTGCCTGCAGCCACAGTAATCGCCGCCAGCGCATCGATGCCCATGCAGTGAAGCATAACACCGCCTGCGCGCATACCCGTCATATAGCATTCCCTTCTTCGCAGCAAATCCTCGGCGGATCTGGGCGCCGTCAGAAGAAAATTCACTTCTTCGCCTTCTTCATTTTTAGTAACAAAAAGATCTCGGTAACGCGGATCATTGGGTATGACATAATCCATTGCACCGAAACGGATGATAGCGCTCATTGTCGGATGAGTGCGCATATCTCTTACCCTTTCGCCCAGGCAATAGATTTCACGCCCGTCGTTGATCCTCTCCAGATATTGTTCGGCTGTCCTGATCATTTCATTGCCTCCTTTCAAAGGTTCTTGTACCCGAATCCCGCTTACAAAGCGTTCGGGATATTTACTTATTTTAATCTCCCAGAGAAGAAGGCTGCCTCACCTGGTGCGCGGCAGCCTTAAAGAATTGTAAAAAAATGTTTCAGATATCCCAGGCAGCCTGGGCGCCTTCTGTTGTGGCTTCTATTATCCGACGCGGCATCGAAGCATCTCCTATAATGAAGTGCCTTATACCTTTCTCTTCAAGTACCGCCTTGAGTATAGTTCTTGGAGTAACTCCGACAGCAACAATCACCTGATCCACCGGCTCAATTCTGGTTTCACTGCCATCTTTTTCGAGAATAACGGCGCTCTCTTCTATCGCCTTCACTTTCGTGCCAAGAAGGAGTTTAATTCCCTCGCTCTTCAACCGTGTGTGAAGCATGAAGCCATGGGCAGATATCGGCAGTACCGGCGGTTTTTTGAGCACTTCTACCACAGTGATATTTCGAACCCCTTTTTCGCGCAGGAAATCGGCCGTTTCCATCCCCACGAGCCCTCCGCCGATTACGACTACATTATTGCCCGGTGAGACCGAACCGTCCAGGATCTGCCACGCATCACAAACGATTGAAGACGTAACATTTTCAACAGGACACGGCAACTTTTCGGCACCGACAGAGAGAATGACAGCATCAGGCTTTCCCTCTTCGATCATCTGTCCAGTAACTTCCGTACTTGTCTTTATGATCACATTTTGCTTGATGCATTTTGCCGCAAGCGTCCGCACATAGCGGCCGTAGACCGATTTATGGGGCGCCTTTTCCGCAAAGAGCAACTGGCCTCCTGTGCTTATCTCTTTCTCAAAGAGGGTAACCTTGTGGCCGAGACGCGCTGCCTCAAAGGCTGCCGTGAGACCTCCCGGACCGCCGCCGACCACCCAGACATTCTTGCTTTCGGCTGCAGGACCTTCCGGATAAATGAGTTCCTGACCAGTCTGGGGGTTGATTGCACACCGGATAGGCATCTGCTCCAGGGCCAATCGTTCAATACAGCCCTGGTTACATGCGAGGCATTCCAGAGTATCCTCGGGATGTCCCTCACGTGCGTTTTTCAGGAAATCCGGATCGGCTAACTGCTGGCGTCCGACTGCTATCATATCGGCGTCGCCCCTGGCAATTACCTCATCCATGAAAAAAGGATCAGTATAGCGTCCGACTGAAATAACCGGCACCGTTGTGACTTCTTTTACTTTACGCGCCAGGTGCGCCTTGAATCCCGGATCAAACTCGATGGGTGCACTTGGATTCGGCGTATCGATATTGACTTCCGGACTGCCGTGGGTTCCGAAAGAAACATTGATCATATCCGCACCTGCCGTCACAAGGTCCGGAATAATCGTTTGCACATCGGATATGGTATATCCATTCTTTATGCACTCCTCTCCCGAAACCCTGATCGATATGGGAAAATCATCTCCCACCTGTCTGCGGACTTCCTTGAGACAGTCAAGCATAAATCGTGATCTTCCCTTGAAATCACCGCCATACTCATCCGTGCGCCGATTTGAATGCGCGGAGAGAAACTGCATAAGGAGATATCCATGAGCGCCATGTAGTTCCACGGCATCGAATCCCGCTTCCCTCGCCCTTCTGGCACCGGCACCGAAAGCGGCAATTGCCTCCTCGATTTCCTCCGAAGTCATTTCACGAGGCGCACCGAGAAAACCGAAAATGTAACTTGGGATAGCTGAAGGCGCGATTGCTTGTTTCTTTTTCAGGAGGATGTAATTTTCACGCCCCGTATGGTGAAGCTGCAAGGCAATTTTGCTTCCCTGCGAGTGGGCCACATTGGAAAGCTTTTGTAAACCCGGAATGAATTTGTCATCCCAAATTCCAATACAAGTGGGCGAAGAAAGACCCAGAGGATGAACTTCTGTAATTTCCGTGATAATGAGGCTGACGCCGCTTTGCGCCCTGCGTTTCATATACGCAAGATTCGCCTCGCTCACCGTGCTGTCTCTGTTTCCGAGTGATGTTCCCATCGGCGGCATTACAAGACGGTTGGGAAGGGTAAGATTTCTGATCTTTATCGGGGCCAATAAGTGCTCAAGTGTTTTCATATATTCTCTCCTGTTGATTTAGTTTCAGGAATAAACCGGCTTCTTCATCCTCAAACCGCTGCGGGAATTCCCGTCATTTTATTTCAAATTCAAATTTGTTTGTTGTTGCCATTACTGTTTTTATAATTTACAATGTGCGTTGTTATATGATCACCGGAACAGCGTCAAGAAGAATTTTTTTCAATCAGTTGACACTCAAAACCGTTTAATATAAAAATTTCTCATCTCATCCAAAGAACCGGGATTCATGATGAAAAAAAAACAGGGAACCTGCAACGGGCCAATAGCGGAAAAAAACAGTATTCTGTTTAAAACAAGGCGATTTCAGATCATAAAAAAGGCGGCAAAACTTTTTTCAAAAAAAGGATATGCGCAGACATCCATGAGGGAAATTTCCAGGGAAACCGGCATAGATGTAGGGAATCTTTATTATTTTATCGACAGTAAGGAAGATATACTGTTTCGTGTGTTCGAAATGGTTCACGAACCGGAGATACGTCTTTTTGAAAATCAATGCATAACGAGTATTGAAGATCCAGGAAAGCAGTTGCAGACCGTCATACATGAGTTGCTTACATTCGGTTCCAGGCACCGGGATGAAATTCTTTTACTCTACCGTGAATCGAAGCTGCTTCCAAAAGATTTACTGAAGATTATTATGGAAAGAGAAAGCAATTTCGTAAAACAGATAGAAGAAATATTAAAAAAAGGTAAAGAAAAAAAGGTTTTTAATTTTGATGATGCCTCCTTTGCCGCAAATATGATAATTTACGAGCTTTCTCTTTATCCTTTGAGAAGCTGGAACTTAAAGAAATTTCAAAGAGAAGAACTTATGAATCTTATCGAACGGCACATAATGAATGCAGTCATGTAGTATTTTTTCTTTTTGCTTGTCTCCTGCCGGGCATAATTGACAAGTCCGGTACCCTATGGTACGTACCCACAATGTAAATAATGAAGAGCGCCGTAACAAATATGCGCGAGTTTAATTTTCTTCCTGTTATATTGCCAGCGTAGCCGGCATGAGAAGCTTTTAAAGAAGCTGACAGTCATTACATCTTCAGATGTCCGGACATAAAACCCTCCTGCCCGGTGTGAAGGGCTTACGAGGCTTTCCATGATTACGTATGAATCGGTAACCAAGATATTCGGGAGCGGCAGAAATGCAGTTACTGCCCTGGATAATCTTAATCTCACTATACCGAAAGGTGAAATTGTTGTGCTGCTGGGGCCGTCAGGCTGCGGCAAGACAACGACGCTGCGCCTTACAAACAGGCTGGAAGCCATTACTCGAGGCAACATTTACATAGATAATCAAAATATTATGGATGTCAATCCGGTACAATTACGACAGCGGCTCGGGTATGTCATACAGGCGATCGGTCTTTTTCCGAACAAGACAATTGCAGATAATATTTCCATAGTGCCGCGCCTGATGGGATGGGAAAAAAATGAGATAGAAAAAAGAGTGGACGAAATGCTCCAATTGGTCAATCTTGACCCGGGTATCTATCGGAACCGCTATCCAGCGGAACTTTCAGGCGGACAACAGCAACGCATTGGTGTAGCCCGGGGGCTTGCAGCCGATCCTGACATACTCCTCATGGATGAGCCCTTCGGCGCTATTGATCCCATTAACAGAGAGCAGATTCAAAACGAATTTCTCAGGCTTCAGGCAAAACTCAAAAAGACGATTGCCTTTGTATCTCACGACATACACGAAGCAATAAAGGTGGGCGATCGCATAGCCCTTTTTGATAAAGGCAAGTTGGTTCAATACGACATTCCCGAGATTATTCTCACTCAACCGAAGAACAAATTTGTCGCAGACTTTGTCGGAGCCGACCGCGCATTGAAAGTCCTTGGACTGATGAGAGTCTCCGATGTGATGAACCGCCACCCTGAAAACATACTCAGGGCAGATGAACGCACGGAGAACGCCTTACATTTTTTAAAAGAAAAAGGATTCCGCTACGGAATAGTAATCGATGGAACCATGCCTGCAGGATATGTGACACAGGCAACTCTTTCATACGAAAAAGGAATTGTCGCAGGTCTGGCTGAAAAATATCCCTTGTTTCTTAAAGAACGCACATCGCTCAGGGATGTACTCTCATTCATGCTTATGTACGATCTGCCACTTTTCTGTGTACTCGATGATAATGAAAATTTCACCGGAACAGTCACCTACAAAGATATTCAGCAGGCGGTAAAAGAAAGCTATGCCGATTAAACACAATCAGATAATGGAGAACTGTAGATGATATCAGGCGTTTTTCATTTTATTTCTGAAAATTTTTCCCAGGCGCTTTACCTCTCATGGGAACATATGTGGATAGTAGGAGTGGCGCTTCTTATTTCCGCCGCTGCAGGGATTCCTCTGGGTCTGTATGTTGCGGGACATGAGGAAATTGCATCTCCGATTATCAATGGTGCAAATATCATTATGACCATTCCGTCCATCGCATTATTCGGTATCATGCTGCCACTGCTTTCACCGATAAATCTGGGGCTTGGAAAAATTCCCGCGATAATAGCCCTGATTCTTTACAGTCAGCTTCCTATTATTCGAAATACCTTTACGGCCATCAAAAATCTGCCTCCTGACCTTGTTGATGCGGCCGACGGAATGGGCATGACCAGATGGCAGCGGTTAAAAGAAGTAGAAATGCCTTTGGCTGCGCCGGTCATTATTGCCGGATTGAGAACGGCCGCAGTGATGAACATCGGAATTGCAGCTATTGCCGTATACATCGGATCCGGAGGGCTGGGGGTGTATATTCAGCAGGGAATCGATCGTTTCTATCCCGAAATGATCCTGAGCGGCGCCCTGCTCGTATCCGTTCTTGCGCTTATCGTCGACGGAATAATGGCATGGCTGGAGCGTGCGGCAACACCCGAGGGAATAAAAATTCAGAGGAAACTGATGCAATGAGGAAACCGGTGAGCACAATATATCGGGCTCTTCTTATGACTGTACTTTTCATCGCAGGCATACTGGCACAACGAGTGGGTCTGATCACGTATATTACCGACCCTTATGAGTATCCTGTCATACTCGATTTACTCCTGCGCCATCTTTACCTGGTTGCCGTCAGCATGTCATATGCGACGGTTATCGGACTTGCCGCCGGCATTTTATTCACCAGAAAACGGTTTCGCAGATACGCGGGTATCTGCATGTACATACTCGGACTGGGTCAGACGATTCCTTCTCTTGCAATATTAGCCCTATCGATGAGTTTTCTCGGCATAGGAACAAAACCGGCTATTTTCGCTCTGACCATATATTCCATTCTCCCGATAGCACGAAATACGCTTGCAGGTATTTTCGCTGTTCCGGCTTCGATGATTGATGCCGGAAGGGGTATGGGAATGACTTCTCTCGGAATTTTGCTCGAAATCGAAATACCGAATTCGATGAAGATAATTCTCACAGGGTTCAGAGTAGCCCTCATTATAAACATCGGCACAGCTGCGCTATCGTATCTTATCGGCGCAGGAGGCCTCGGGGATTTGATATTTACGGGAATCAGTCTGATGCAGACAGAAAAGCTTCTTGCAGGTGCAATTCCAATCACCCTCATGGCCTTGCTTGCAGATCTCTTGTGCGAGCTGCTGGGATTGATTCTTGTATCAAAGGGGCTGCGACTTTCTCGGGGCGAAAAAGCTGTATGAATCGGCTGAGACCTTTTTCAGGAGATTTAAAATGAAAAAGTATTCTGAATTTCTTTCCATAATGATTATATTTTCGGTGCTCTCTTTTTCATTGCAGGCATATGCAGAAGACAGAGAGATCACTTTAGGAGGTAAAAATTTTACGGAGCAGTATCTTTTAACGGAATTAGCCGGTATCCTTTTGGAAAAATCCGGGTTCAAAGTAAATATGAAAACCGGAGTTGGTTCGGTTATCGCCCGAAAATCATTAGAAAACGGGCAGTTCGATCTGTATTTCGAATATACCGGCACAGCATACACAGTTTATTTTGCACAAAAAGACCGTGAAATAATGGCCGATCCGGATAAAGTATATCAGTGGGTGAAAAAAGCCGACGAAAATAAAGGACTCATATGGCTCGATCCCATTTTGTTAAATAACACCTATACGGTTATGATGAGGCAAAAACAGGCTGAAGCACTGGGGATAAAGACTATATCGGATCTTGCCGCATACGTGAACACTCATCCCGATGAACTGGAATTTGCCCTTGAATCCGAATTCTGGGAACGTCCCGACGGTTTTAAAGAGATGATGAAGCACTATGGATTCAGACTTCCGCCCGGTCAGGTAAAGAAAATGTCCGTAGGACTCACGTATCAGGCATTGAAAAACGGACACGTAAATTCCGCCATGGGGTTTGCCACGGATGGGCGAATCGCTGCATTCGGATTTACAAGCCTCACTGATGACAAGTCTTTCTTCCCGGTCTACAATCCGGCGCCGGTGGTCCGGAAGAAAATCCTGGACACCTATCCTCAAATAAGATCCCTTTTGAAGCCGCTTGCCGCGAGTCTTACTACCTATGAGGTGCGCATTCTGAACTCTAAAATCGATGTCGAGCATGAGCCGGTCCGTAAGACTGCCGAAGCCTGGCTCAGAAGTAAAGACTTGATTAAATGAACAGACCGAACCGATCATAACCCGATTCTCGTCCCGATTTCGTCCTTGACTATTGGAAGCAAAAATGATAGTAATTCCTCAAGTTTGCCCAAAATCAAAATAATCAGTTAAAAGTATCGCCTAAGCAATACCGGATATCTGGACGAAAAAGCCTCATACATAACAGTCGAATCACACATACGCCGGACCCTGTTCGACCGGGGATGTGACGGCCTGCAGAAGGGCATCTGCAGCAAAGGATAATGAAGAAATTCGGTTGCTACCTGCGTGGAAACTTTTTTTCGCCCTGAACTCGGAAGTTCTTTTTTAAGTAATGGTTATTTCAGGCGATACCGATTGAAGAGAGGACAAAATGGGAAACCATACCGTAGAAAAGATCGGCGGCACGTCAATGAGCAAGTTTTCGGACGTGCTGAATACGATATTAATCGGGAATCGAAAAGAAGAAGATCTTTATAACCGTATAATTGTTGTATCAGCATATGGTGGGCTGACCGATATGCTGCTCGAACACAAAAAGTCACAAGAAGCGGGCGTATATGCTCTTTTTTCAGATAATGATTCATCCTGGGCGTGGGGAGATGCCATAACCCGCGTCGGTGAAAGAATGTGCGAAATAAATGCGGCACTTGAATCGCTGGGACTTGATTTATCAATTGCGGACCGCTTCGTGAAAGAACGAATAGAGGGAGTACGCAGTTGTCTGCTCGATTTGACTCGCCTCTGCTCATACGGACATTTTCAGCTTGACGAACATCTGCTGACTGTCCGGGAAATGCTGAGCGCTCTCGGTGAAGCACATAGCGCCCATAACACCTTTCAGATTCTGTCCAAAATGGGAGTCAATGCAAGATTTGTGGACTTGAGCGGATGGATGGAAACGGAAACCCTCCCGTTTGATGAAAAAATACTGCATCATTTCCAGGATATTGACTTGAGCAGCGAGTTGCCGGTAGTTACCGGATATACACATTGTAAAGAAGGAATTATGGGTACTTTCGACAGAGGTTACAGCGAGATCACATTCAGCAAAATCGCTGTGCTTACACAGGCACGGGAAGGAATTATCCATAAGGAATTTCATCTCAGCAGCGGGGATCCGAAACTTATCGGCGCTGATAATGTAAAAACAATAGGACACACCAATTATGATGTTGCAGATCAGCTTTCCGATTTGGGCATGGAAGCAATTCATCCCCAGGCAGCCAAAGGAATGCGCAAAAGCGACATTCCGCTGCGCATAAAGAATGCCTTTGAACCCGAGCATCCCGGCACGCTCATTCAGACTGAATATAAAAATGAATCACCGAAAGTGGAAATTATCGCAGGCCGGAAAAAAGTAACGGCAATTGAATGTTTCGATCAGGATATGGTAGGCCGCTACACCCATGATCAGGAAATGCTGAAACATCTGTCTAAATTTAAAATCCGGTATCTTGCGAAAGACACCAATGCAAATACTTTGACCCATTATGTGGCCGAGCCTCTTACTATTATAAAAAAGCTCGCTGACTGCATCCAGGAATCTTTCCCGTCTGCAGACATAATGATTAAAAAAGTCGCGCTTGTTTCCGCTATCGGAAGCAATATGACCGATCCCGACGTGTTGTTTCGAGCCGTCAATACGCTGACCCATGAAAACATCAAGATACTGGCAGTTCATAAATGTATGCGTGATACCGATATTCAATTCGTTGTCGAAGAAGATGATTTTGAAAAAAGTGTATGCGCGCTTCACAAAGAATTGATTGAAAAAAGCTAAATACTGTAAATGTTCCGCCAGGCGCCCATATAACACTTTCACCCATTGTCCATGGCAGCCTCCGGCTGGATTTCAGAAAGCAGAAGTTAGATGCTCGATACCCGCATCACATACTCTATTCCCTGGAACCTGTTTTTGATTACCGCGGGTTCGGCTGTCATTGCCATTGCCTTAAAGGGAATCGCCTTCACGCATACCTTTATACCGGGAGGAATTTTCGGAATGGCCTCTCTGGTCTATTTTGCCGGGGGCATGGGCAAGATAAGTATATGGTACCTGTTATTCAATGTACCTTTGTTTATTATTGCCTGGAGGTTCATCAGCAGGCGTTTTCTCTGGTATTCACTTTATGCAATGGTTGCCTTTACGGCAATCTACACGTTAACAGATGTACATTTTCAAATAGATACCCAGTTGTATGCGGCAGTTATCTGCGGAGTTATATCAGGTATGGGAGCCGGCATTGTATTGCGTTCACTCGGTTCAAACGGCGGCCTGGATGTAATGGCCATATTATTTTACCAGAAATTCAACATAGGCCTGGGCAAATTTTACTTTTTCTTCAATGCTGCCCTCTATGGCTTATGCTTCATTTATTTTGACAATGACCTTGTCATCGCGTCCATGATTATGCTGTTCTGTACCTCTCTTGCGATGGAGTATGCACTTTCCATGTTCAGTCAAAGAAAAATGGTATTGATTATTTCAGATCAGCCCATAAAAATTTCCGAAACGGTAAATAAAAAATTCAGGATGGGATCAACGCTTTTGAACGCCATCGGCGGCTTTTCCGGGACACAAAAACAAGTGGTTCTTACGGTTATCAATAACATCCAGCTCAAGCGGCTAGAAGAAATCGTCTTCACCATCGATCCCAGGGCTCTCTTCATTGTCGAAAATACCTTCTCCGTCATCGGTTCCAACCTGGCACGCCGCAAGGTCTATTGACGGGTGCATGGTTGCATAAGATCTTAGCACCATCACAGGTTCGCATGTTTTCACCCCGGCGGCGGGGCTTGTCTCCTTCATGAACAAGGAGGAATATCAATCTCTTCCCGTCAAGAATTACCAGTTCGGTTCACATCCTCAGGCGGGCGGCATCTACCGTTCTATGTTCTTGACAACAGGGCCGGTTTATCTTATTGTGCCAAACACTTTTGCCTTTCTCAAAGAGGCAATCGTCTTGCCGCCCAGGATATTGAACGAAGCAGTGAAAGGCACCCTACAATGAAATATTCGCGCTCGTCGCTCAATCATGGATATGCCAATCAAATCCTTACAATAGATTTGAATGAAGGAACTATCGTTGCATCAAAACTCAATCCCCTTGTCAGGGATTTTTTCATAGGCGGTCGAGGGTTGGGCCTCTATATGCTTCACCGGCGGGTGACCGCCGAGATGACCGCCTGTGATCCCGGCAACCCGCTGATTTTTTCGCCCGGACCCCTGGGAGGAGTCCCCCAATTTCCGGGGACAAGCAAGTGCATGGCCGTCTCTTTGTCCCCCATTACCGATATTCCGGGCCTCTCCAATTTCGGCGGATACTTCGGCGCCTATCTCAAGTATGCGGGCTTCGACGCCCTTGAAGTTACGGGCAAATCTCAAGATCACTGCATGATCGTGATCGACGGTTTCAATCGGGAAGTCTCCGTCGCTGCGGCACCGGCCCACGACCATGTGTTCGATCTGGAAAATGCCATTGTCGATACATTCACCCGGCAGGGAGTGCGCAGGAATGACATATCCTTTGTGACGACCGGCATCGGCGCTGCCAATACCACCTTCGGATGCATCAGCAGCCATTATTTCGACACCGCCAAGCCGGCACACGGAAAGAAGGGGCTGTTTCGCACGAAACAGGCAGGAAGAACCGGCCTCGGCACCGTGATGATGGACAAGAAAATCAGGGCAATCGTCGTTCTGGCCCACTACCCGCGCGGAGAAAACCCCTATGGCGCAGCCGAATGGGACAAGGTGAAGCAGGCGGGAACAAAACTCCATCACATCATCAATGAGGTCGATCCTCATTCCCTGAACATGGGTCGCAAGGGTTCGGCGGGGCTTGTCTCCTTCATGAACAAGGAGGAATATCAATCTCTTCCCGTCAAGAATTACCAGTTCGGTTCACATCCTCAGGCGGATCGAATCTGTGGAAAATTTTATGCCGAGAACCTTTTCGATCACCGCGGCAGGGACGGCTGTTTTCCCGGCTGTAATCTTCAATGCACCAAGGGCGGATGGGTGACGTTATCGTCGGGAAAAAGGCGAGGCAGTGCGGTCTGGGTGGATGGCCCGGAATATGAAACGGCTGCCGGATTCGGCTCCAACCTGGGCATCTGGAATCCGGAATTTATCATGGAAGCCAATTGGCATTGCGACAATTACGGCATAGATACGATAACAACGGCCGTATTGATGGCGTTCATCATGGAATGCTTCCAGCGGGGATATTTAGTCAAGGAAGATACGGACGGCCTGGCGCTTACGTGGGGAGATGAAGAGGCGGCCCTGACATTCATTCATCAGATTGCCCGTCAGGATACGTCTTTGGCAAAAGAAACAGGGAAAGGCATGTTGAGCTTGATCGACTGGGTCGCACATCGGTATTCTGCACGAACAGGAGATCCCGATCCCCGCCAGGAGCTGGAAAAATTTGCCATGCACGCCAAAGGCCTGCCCTTTTCTTTGTACCGGACGCATCGCTCCCTGTCGATGCAGGCTTCGTATGCCGCCGCCAGCGATATCGGCGCTCATCACGCCGCCGCGTGGCTGGTCAAGGTGGACTTGCTGGGCGCCTTTCCGACCTTTAAAGAAAAAGCCAGGGCTCTGATCACCTATCCCCGCGTCCGCCTGGGCAACGATAATCTCGGCCTTTGCAAACTGCCCTGGGTGGACGTCTTCAATCCTGAATCCGAGAAGATACACAATACGGACAAATATATTAATCCTGCCTCCCAGCAAATCTATGCCGATTTTTACAACGGCATGCTCGGCGTCGATATGACCTGGGAAAAAATCTTTGAACAGACCGATCGGGACATAAACCTGCAGCGGGTTATGAACGTCATGCGCTACGGCGCCGACACCGCCGCCCATGACTGGATTCCCGACAGGGCCATCGGACCGGTGGACGACTTCCTCTACGAATCGGAGCAAGAATATTACGACAGGGATTTCTCAAGGATGCTCGAAAAGCCTCTCGGGGAAATCCAGGCCATGCCCGTCGGAGAACGGCGTGCCGGCCTTATGAATCTCAAAAAAGAAGAGTTAAAAAAATTGATCCGCGCATATTACGACGAAAGAGGCTGGAGCACCCTGGGCATACCGACCGTCGCCACCCTGCAGAAAATCGGCCTCTGGGAGTTCCTGAATCAGGAAAACCAGGACAAGCTCCTGGAGCTTGACAAATCGGCGCCTGCCCCGAATGACTAGGCATATGGCGTCAGCGCCGCCGCTGCGTACGTGCACATAAAACGGCCGCCTCGGGGCAGCTGCACTTCAGGCTGCGCCTACCCGCAATCGGCACAAATCTCGGCAGGCAGGTTTTTAATGCTGGCAGGCAAACGTCGTCCTCCGGAATCGTAATCTTCAGATCGACATTTCTATGGTCTTATCCTTGCCGCGATCTGATTTCTTTCCCTTATTCACCAGAATATCCTGAAGAATGAATTCCAGGTTGTAGGTGAAGTATCTCTTCGGCAGATGGGTGCCGCGGTTT
>Ga0172382_10003698_pt1 | contig 24010 bp, 23 predicted proteins | sample Leawel138RmetaG_FD_122245 | JGI IMG/M metagenome (GOLD analysis project Ga0172382, IMG submission 122245) | Leachate microbial communities from a municipal landfill in Southern Ontario, Canada - Leachate well 138R metaG | ecosystem: Engineered > Solid waste > Landfill > Unclassified | place... | reverse complement strand
TCGAGATTTCCGCCACCGTGGCCCGCACCAATGATCCCGCGACCGGGCAGCCGATCCTCGACGTCATCACCGATGCCGCCGGGCAGAAGGGCACCGGGCGCTGGACCGCAATCGAGGCCCAGCATCTGGCCGCCCCGGTGCCGGTGATCGAGGCGGCGGTGATGGCGCGCAACGTCTCGGCCCGGCGGTCGGAGCGCGCGGCCGGCGAGGCCCGCTTCGGCCCGGCGCCGCAGCCGGTCGCGATCACGGTCGATGATCTCGAACAGGCGCTGATCGCCGGCAAGATCTTGTGCTATGCGCAGGGCTTCGCGATGATCCGCAGCGCCGGCGCCGCCTTCGGCTGGACGCTCGACCTGCCGGGGATCGCCCGGGTCTGGCGGGCGGGCTGCATCATCCGCTCGGACATGCTGGGCGACATGGCCCGGGCGCTGGACGAGGACGGCGCCCGCAACCTGATCCTCGCCCCGTTCTTCGCCGAACGGATCGAGGCGGCGCTGCCGGCCCTGCGCCGGGTGGTGGCCGGCGGGATCGCGGGGGGCCATGCGCTGCCGGCGCTGGGTGCGGGTCTGGCGTGGTTCGACCTCATGCGCACCGCGCGCGGCACCGCCAACATGATCCAGGGGCAGCGCGATTTCTTCGGCTGGCACGGGTTCGACCGGCTCGACGGCCGCGACATCCACCACGGCCCCTGGGCGGTGCCGGGCTGATCAGTCGCCGATGGCGCGCCCGGCAAGGGCGATGGCCTGCTGGTAGACCGTGGCCGCGTTCCACTGGGCGATGACCGCGAAATTGGGCTCGCCCTCCTGAAAGCCGGCGCCGCGCTGCCAACCCTTCTGCATCAGGAAATTCGCGGTCGAGGCCAGCGCATCGGCCATGTTGTAGAAATCCACCCGCCCGTCGCCGTCGCCGTCGCGCCCGTAGGCCAGCGCATTGCCGGGCAGGAACTGGGTATGGCCGAGCTCGCCGTGGAAGGCCCCGAGCTGGCCGGGGCTGAGCGAGCCGTGATCGACGAGCAGCAGCGCCGCCAGCGCATGGGGCTGGAAGAACTCGGTCCGCCGGCAGTCATAGGCCATGGTGGTGATCGAGTTGATGACATTCTCGGAGCCCATGTTCGAGCCGAACCCGGTCTCCATCCCGTGGATCGCAAGCAGCACCCCCGCCGGCACCCCGTAGATCGCGGTCAGCTGGTCGAAGAAGCTGCGGTTGCGCTCCAGATGCCGGCGGGCCTGGCCGGCAAAGCCGTCCACCGACCCCAGCCGGATGCGGATGAAGTCGCCCAGCGCATAGCGCACCCCGGTCTGGTTGCGGTCGGCATGGATGGTGCGGGTCGCATATTGCGCATTGGCCAGCGCGGCCAGCCCCGCCGCCCCGACCCCGTTGGCCTGCGCCAGTGCCGCGAATTCCGCCTTCCAGTCGGCAAATCCTGACGCATCGTTGCCGCAGGTCAGCGCGGCCGCCGGGGCGGCGGCGCCAAGGGCAAGGGCAAGGGTGATCTGGCGCAGGGAAACACGCATCACGGGCAACTCCTTGAAACGGCACCGGGCCTTTCGCGAGTTGCAGGTTAGCACCCCCCCTCGCACCGGGCGAGGGGCAATGTCGCGGCCGCCTTCACCTTCCGGTCAGCGCGCGGCGGCCCGGGGGCGGCTGGCCGGGGCGGAACCACGGGCGGGACCATGGGCGTCAATGAAGTCGAGCACCAGCGGCCGGATGTTGTTGCGCCAGCTCTTGCCGGCGAAGATGCCGTAATGGCCGGCGCCCGGCTCGAGATGCCGGGCCTTGTCGGCCTCCTTCAGCCCGGTGAGCAGGTCGAGCGCGGCGCTGCACTGGCCGGGGGCCGAGATATCGTCGCGCTCGCCCTCGACCACCATGACCGCGACCTTCTCGATCCGGCCGAAATCCACCCTGTCGCCGCCGAGGGTAAAGGCGTTGCGAGCGATCTCGCGGCCCTTGAAGATGCGCAGCACGGTCGAGAGGTAGAATTCGGCGGTCATGTCCATGACCGCCAGATATTCGTCGTAGAAGGTGTTGTGCTTGTCGTAATCCGCGGCCTGACCGCGGGCCATGCGGAAGATCTGGTCGCGGAACGCCAGCGCATGGGTGCCGGCGTTCATCGAGATGAACGAGGCGAGCTGCAGCAGCCCCGGATAGACCATGCGGCCGACGCCCGGGTATTTGAACCCGACCTGCTGGATGATGAACTGCTCGAGCTGGCCCATGGTGACGCGGCGGCCGAAATCGGTCACCTCGGTCGGATTGGCATCCGGGTCCACCGGCCCGCCGATCAGGGTGAGCGAGCGCGGCTGCGATTCCGGCGCATGTTCGGCCAGCCAGGCGGTGGCGGCCAGCGCCAGCGGCACCGGCTGGCAGATCGCCACCACATGCAGGTCGGGGCCCAGCGCCTGCATGAACTCGACCAGGTAGCTCGTATAGTCCTCGATGTCGAAATGCCCCTCGCTCACCGGGATGTCGCGGGCGTTCTTCCAGTCGGTGACATGGACCTCGCAATCGGGCAGCAGCGAGATCACGGTCTTGCGCAGCAGCGTGGCGTAATGGCCGGACATCGGCGCCACCAGCAGCACCTTGCGCGGGCGCGGCTTGCGGTCGGGCACCCGGAAATGGATGAGATCGCCGAACGGCTTCTCGACCAGGGTCTCGATCTTCACGATCCGGTCGCGGCCGTCGGGGCCGGTGGCGGTGGGGATGCCCCAGTCGGGCTTGGCCACCATGCGCGAGAAGCTGCGCGAGGTGATCGAGCCCCAGGCCTTCATCAGCTCGACCGCCGGATTGCCGAGCGCGCTCATCGCCGGATAGGCCCCCAGCGCCCGCGCCGAGGCACCGAGCCACTGGTTGGTGTTGCGCAGGCTTTCCATGAGGTCGTAGGTGAACATATACTTCAAGTCGCAGCCTCGCCTTTCTCGTGTCCGCGCCCGGGCCCTGTGGCGGGCGGGGGTGCTGCAGGTGCAAACTAGGGGGGGGAGCCGGCGATGACAACACATGATCGGCAACAGGATGAACCGGCCGCCTCCGCTGCGGCCGCGCCCCTGCTCGAGGAGAACCTGCACCGGATCGAGGAGCTTTCCCAGCGGCTTGTCGCCGCGCTCTCGACCCGGCGGCAGGTGCCGGCGGCGCTGCAGGGGCCCTCGCCCGAGCTCTATGCCAATGCCGCGCAGGCATGGATGCAGGAATGGCTCAGCAACCCCGCCCGGCTGATCGGCCAGCAGGTCGAATACTGGGCCGAGACGGTGAAACATTACGCCGAGGCCCAGCAGGCGTTCCTTCAGGGCGGGATGAAGGCGCCCGAGGATCCGGGGCCGAAGGACCGCCGCTTCACCAACCCGCTGTGGGATACCCATCCGTGGTTCAACTTCCTCAAGCAGCAATACCAGAGGAACGCCGCCGCGGTGGCCGAGGCCGTGCAGACCGTGGACGGGCTCGACCCGCGCGAGCGCAAGCGGCTGGAATATTTCGCCGACCAGATCATCAACATGATGAGCCCGGCGAATTTCCTCGGCTCTAATCCCGACGCGCTCGAGAAGGCGGTGGCGACCGGCGGGCAGAGCCTCGTCGACGGGCTGGAAAACTTCGTCCGCGACCTCGAGGAGAACGAGGGCGAGCTGATCGTGACCCTTGCCGACCGCGATGCCTTCGTGGTGGGCCAGAACCTCGGCACCACCCCGGGCGCGGTGGTATGGCGCAACCGGCTGTTCGAGCTGATCCAGTATGCGCCCGCGACGGAAACGGTGCACGAGATCCCGCTGGTGATCTTTCCGCCCTGGATCAACAAGTTCTACATCCTCGACCTCAAGCCGCAGAATTCGCTGATCCGCTGGCTGGTCGAGCAGGGCCATACCGTGTTCGTGGTGAGCTGGCGCAACCCGGGGCCCGAACTGTCGGATGTCTCGATGTCCACCTATGTCGAGGAGGGCTTCCTCGCCGCGATCGAGGAGGTGCGGGCGATCTGCGGCGTGGGGAAGGTGAACGCCGTGGGCTATTGCGTCGCCGGCACGACGCTGGCGCTGACGCTGGGGCTGCTGAAGAAGCGCCGCAGGTCGCCGGTCAATTCCGCCACCTTCTTCACCGCGCTCACCGATTTCTCCGATCCGGGCGAGGTCGGGGTGTTCCTCGACGACGATTTCGTGGACGCGATCGAGGCCGAGGTGCGCGAGAAGGGCATTCTCGACCGCTTCTACATGACCCGGACCTTTTCCTACCTGCGCTCGAACGATCTCGTCTACCGGCCGGCGATCCGCTCCTACATGATGGGCGAGCCGCCCCCGGCCTTCGACCTGCTCTACTGGAACGGCGACGGCACCAACCTGCCGGCGCGGATGGCGGTGGAATATCTGCGCGGCCTCTACCAGCGCAACCTGCTTGCCACCACGGGCTTTCCGGTGGCCGACAAGGTGGTGAAGCTGGCCGACGTGACCGTGCCGCTGTTCGCGGTGGCCTGCGAGACCGACCATATCGCCGGCTGGCAATCGGCGCTGGCCGGGGTGCGGCAGATGGGATCGGCGGACAAGACCTTCATCCTGTCGCAGAGCGGCCATATCGCCGGGATCGTGAACCCGCCGGGGCGCAACAAGTATGACCACTACACCAACGCCGACCTGACCCTCGCGCCCCCCGACTGGCGCGCCGGGGCGGAGCGGCATCGGGGGTCGTGGTGGCCGCGCTGGGACGGCTGGCTCGCCGCCCGGGCCGGGAAGCAGGTGCCCGCCCGCACCCCCGGCGATTCGGCGCATCCGGTGCTCGCCCCCGCGCCCGGCACCTATGTCACCGAGCGGCCGGGCACTTAACCCTGCGTCAGGCCGGCATTTTCGCGGGCGCAGAAAATAATTGCTGCACCGCAGAGAAAATCCTTGAAATGCTGCGCCGCAGCGTTCATATACAGGCCATCGAACGAACCGGGGCGCGCGGCGCCTCCCCAAGCGAAAGGTTGCCCGGATGGCCAGGACCCAGGATCTGAACACGATGATGAAAGACGCGATGTCGGCTTTCCCCGTCGACAACAAGGCGTTTGAAAACTTCTTCAAGTCGCAGTCGGCCTTCGCCGAGAAGTTCTCGGCCGTCGCCATCGACGCCGCCCAGAAGTCGACCGACCTGTCGGCGAAGTGGATGCAGGACACGCTCGGCAAGCTCGCCGCCGTGACCAAGGCCAAGGAAGAAGCCGCCGACTACGCCAAGTCGATGACCGACTTCATCCAGGCCTCGGCCGAGACCACCTCGGAGCATATGGCCGCCTTCGCCGAGATCGCGAAGAAGGTCCAGACCGAGACCGTCGAGCTGATGCTCGCCGCCGGCAAGGACATCAGCGACGAGGCCAGCACCGCCGCCCGCAAGGCCACCACCGAGGTGACCGCCGCGGCGCGCAAGGCCGCCGCCGCCTGAGCGGACCCGATCGCCCGGCCTCTCCTCCCTCCGGCCGGGCCGGCCCGAACCCTCCCTCGGGCGAGGCATGCTGCCAGTGCAGCATGCCTTTTCTTTTGCGGTTTCCTTTCCCGCGGGCGCGGCCTAGGCTCGGAGCACAATCCGGTGGAGGAAGGATCATGGCCGAGACTGCGAAGCCCTTGCTCATCAAGCGCTATGCGAGCCGGCGCCTCTACAACACCGAGACCAGCGATTACGTCACGCTCGACGATATCGCCCGCTCGATCCGCGAGGGGCGCGAGGTCCAGATCGTCGACCTGAAATCGGGCGACGACCTGACCCGGCAATACCTGCTCCAGATCATCGCCGAACACGAGAGCCGCGGCGAGAGCGTGCTGCCGGTCGACGTGCTCACCGAAGTGGTGCGCAGCTATACCAGCCAGGCCGCGAATGTGGTGCCACAGTTCCTCGCCGCCAGTTTCGAGATGCTGCGCCAGGGCCAGAGCGCGGTGATGGACAACCTGCACAAGGCCTCGCCGATGGCGGGGATGCCGGGCTTCGACGCGATGCGCGCCCAGCAGGAGGCCTTCCTCAAGGCGCTGGGCGACTTCATGCCCCAGGCCGGGGCGATGCCGCCCGACCGCGGCGACGAGATCGCGACGATCAGGGCGGAACTGGCCGAGTTGCAGGCCAAGCTGGCAAAGCTGGGGCGGTAGGCGGGGCCCCTGCCCCGGCCCTCAGGCCAGCCCCTCGGCTTCCAGCGCCCGCTGCACCCCGGCATCGGCCTCCATCCGCGCCGCGAGGCGCGCCACCTCGTCAAGACCGGCAAGGTCGATCCCGGTGCCCCGTGCCCAGCGGGTCAGGACATAGAGATAGGGATCGGCAAGCGAGCGGCTGCCGGCGATCCAGTCGCGGCCCCGCAACTGCCGGTCCACGATCCCGAACATCGCCCGCAGCCGCTTGCGCGCATCGGCATGGCTTTTCGCGATCATCTCCTGATCGCCCAGATAGCCGGTGGCGCCGAACAGCGGCTTGAAGGCCGGGTGCATGTCGGAATTGACGAAGCCCAGCCAGCTATGGACCTGCGCCCGCGCCATGGCGCTGCCGTCGCCCTCGAGCCCGGCCTCGGGATAGCGCCCGGCCAGATAGGTGAGGATGCCCGAATTTTCGGTGATGACCCCGCCCTCGGCTTCGAGCGTCGGCACCACGCCGAGCGGGTTGAGGGCCAGATAGCCGGGCGTTTTCAGCTCCTCGCGCGAGAGCCGGACCGCCTCGTAATCCGCGCCGGTCCATTCGAGGACGATATGTGCCGCCAGCGGACAGGCGCCGGGCATGTAGTAGAGTTTCATCGCTTGCTCCTTCTCGGGCCGCGGGACACGGGCCGCGGCCGGGATGACGGCACGGGCCTACCGGCTCGGGGGCGCGGCTTCCAGCGCCCCGCCCGCACAAAGGCGGTGCGGGGCCGCGCCCTCAGCCCGGTTGCAGCGCATAGAGCGCCACCGCGGCCGCGTTCGAGACGTTGAGCGAGCCGAACGCCCCCGCCGCCGGAATCCGCACCAGCGCATCGCAGGCGGCGCGGGTGCCCTGGCGTAGCCCCGGCCCCTCGGCCCCGAGCACGATCGCCGCCGGCCGGTCGCGCAGGTCCTGCGCGGCATCGCCGATGCTCGCCCCGGCCGCGCCGTCGAGGCCGAGCACGGTGAACCCCGCCGCCTGCAGCTCGGCGATGGTGCGGGCAAGGTTCTTCACCCGCAGATAGGGCTGCCGCTCGAGCGCCCCGGAGGCGGCCTTGGCCAGCGCCCCGGTCTCGGGCGCGGCATGGCGCTCGACCCCGATCACCGCATCGGCCCCGAACACCTCGGCCGAGCGCAGGATCGCCCCGACATTATGCGGATCGCTCACCCGGTCGAGCAGCACCAGCCGCGCCGCCGCGCCGCCGATGTGATCGGCCGGCGCCCCCCAGTCCAGCGGCCGCGCCTCGAGCGCCGCGCCCTGATGCACCGAGCCCGGATCGAGCGGCGCCGGAAACCGGCGCGGATCGGCGATCTCGGCCTCGATCCCCGCCGCCGCCACCGCCTCGGCAAGCCGGTCGCGCGCGTTCGGGGTCAGCACCAGCCGCAGCCGCTCGCGGCGCGGATTGAGCAGCGCATCACGCACCGCATGCAGGCCGAACAGCCAGACGGTCTCGGCCGCCCGCGCCCGGCGCGCCTGTTCCTTCCCGATCACCCATTGCGGCTTTTTCATGCGCCCCTCCTGCCGCCCACATGCGCCGGACCGGGGGCGGGGCGCAAGGGCGCCTTCGCTCTTGACGCCCCCCCGCCCCCCGGCTATCCCCCGCCGCCAGAGGGCGACGAGCTGCAAGGTGCGGCAGCGGACTGTAACTCCGCCGGGGAGACCCATGCCTGGTTCGATTCCAGGGTCGCCCACCATCTCCGGGCCATTGCCGCAGGCCGGTGCCGGGGGGCACGGGGCGAAAGCGCCGTGCCGGACCAGACTTCCCCATCCCGTCATTGCGAGCCGCAGGCAAAGCAATCCATGGCCCCGACGTGTGGATTGCCACGGCGGCTGCGCCGCCTCGCAATGACGGGATGTGCGGAAGGCAGCCCCACCCCCGGACCGCAGACGCCCGGCCTCCTGCGAGGCCGGGCGTCCGGGACGGCACGGGGCCGTCCGATCCGGCGGGCGGATCAGGATCCGGGATGCGGACTCATTCCGCCGGAGCGGCGAGCAGCCCCGCGTCCTGCGCGGCGGCGATCTCGTCGGCGCTCAGCACGCCGTCGCCATCGGCATCCATGGCGGCAAAGTCCTCGGCGGTGACATCCGGATAGGCGACCAGCACCTCTTCATAGGTCACCACGCCATCGATGTCGAGATCGGCCTGGGCCCAGGCGGGGGCGGTCATGGCCATGACGGTCGCGGCGGTCAGAAGAAGTCGTTGCATGTCTCTGCTCCATTTCGAGGAAGGCATCGGCGCCTTCAGGGGGCAGACAACACGACCGGAGCGGGGGCCATCCAGTGCTTCGGCCCCCGATGCCGCGGGGCGGCATGTTCCTGCCATTCCGGTCCGTTTCGCGCCCTCGGCGCGGGCGGGTTCCCGCCGGAGGCGCGCCTCACCGGAAATTGCGCGCGGAACCCGCGAATCCCGGGGGCGCCGGGCATGCCTTGCGCGGCCGGAAAAGAGGGGTTCCCGCGCCGGCGCCTCATGCGGCCCCGGCGCGCCCCTCTCCCCCTGAGACCCTCTCTCCCTAGAAGCAGCTCTCCAGCAGCGCGCGGGTGTTCTCGAGCGTCAGCTTCACCGGATTGGTGCCGGTCGAGGGGTCGTCCACCGCCTCCTGCGCCAGCCGGTCGAGATTCTCCCTAGGCACCCCGAGCTCGGTCAGGTTGGCGGGGATGCCCAGTTCGGCCCGCAGCTCCAGCACCCGCGCGTAGAACCCGTCGAAGCCGCCGGGGATGCCCATATAGGCGGCGGCCGCGGCGATCCGGTCCTCGATCTCGGGGCGGTTGAAGAGCAGCACCATCGGCATCACCACGGCGTTGCAGGTGCCGTGATGCTTGCCGTAATGCGCGCCGATCGGATGCGAGAGCGAATGGATCGCGCCCAGCCCCTTCTGGAACGCCACCGCGCCCATGGCCGCGGCCGCCATCATCTGGCCGCGGGCCTCGAGATCGGTGCCGTCGGCATAGGCGCGCGGCAGGTATTCATTCACCAGCCGCAGCCCCTCGAGCGCGATGCCCTGGCTCATCGGATGGAAGACATGCGAGGAGAACGCCTCGAGGCAATGGGCGAAGGCGTCCATGCCGGTGCCGGCGGTGATCATCTTCGGCATGCCCACGGTCAGCTCGGGATCGGCGATGACGGTGGCGGGCAGGATCTTCGGGTGGAAGATGATCTTCTTCACATGGGTGTCGGAATTGGTGAGCACCCCGGCCCGGCCGACCTCGGAGCCGGTGCCGGCGGTGGTCGGCACGGCGATGATCGGGGCGATGCCGGCGGGATCGGCGCGGGTCCACCAGTCGCCGATATCCTCGAAATCCCAGACCGGGCGGGTCTGGCCCGACATGAAGGCGATCAGCTTGCCCAGATCGAGCGCCGAGCCGCCGCCGAAGGCCACCACCCCATCATGGCCGCCGGCGCGGAACACCTCGAGCCCGGCGGCAAGGTTGCGGTCGTTGGGGTTGGGGTCGACCTCGTGGAACGAGGCCCGGCCGAGGCCGGCGGCCTCGAGGATGTCGAGCGCCTGCGCGGTGATCGGCAGGCTCGCCAGCGCCTTGTCGGTGACGAGGAGCGGGCGCGCCATGCCGGCGGCCTTGCAGACCTCGGCAAGTTCGGCGATGCGGCCGGCGCCGAAGCGCACCGCGGTCGGATAGGACCAGTTGGCCTTGAGTGTCATGACTTCACCTTGCGGAAGTGGATGGTGCGCGGGCGCGTGACGGCCCGATAACCCAGAACCGACATCGAGCCGCCGCGGCCGGTGTCCTTGACCCCGGTCCAGCAGCCGGCCGGATCGACGTAATCGGCGCGGTTGAGGAACACGGTGCCGGTCTCGATCCGGGAGCCCAGCGCATAGGCGCGCTCGGGATCGCGGGTCCAGAGCGAGGCGGTCAGCCCGAAGTCGCTGTCGTTCATGAGCTTCAGCGCCTCGTCGTCGTCCTTCACCTTCATGATGCCCACGACCGGGCCGAAGGTCTCCTCGCGCATCACCCGCATGGAGTGGTCGACGCCGGTCAGCACCTGCGGCATGTGATAGGTGCCCTGCCCGTCGTCGGCCGGGAAGAACTGGCGTTCGATCAGCGCCCGGGCGCCGGCGGCCACCGCCTCGGCGGTCTGCTCGCGGGCGAGCTTCGCGAAGCGGACATTGGCCATCGGGCCGATGGTGGTGTCCTCGTCGAACGGATTGCCGAGCACCATGCCCTGGTTCACCCAGTCCACCGCCCGTTCCACGAATTCGTCGTAGTTGCGTTCGTGGACATAGATGCGCTCGATCCCGCAGCAGCTCTGGCCGGCGTTGAACATCGCCCCGTCCATGAGCGTGTCCACCGCCCAGTCGAGATCGGCATCCTCCATCACATAGCCGGGATCCTTGCCGCCCAGTTCCAGCGCCATCTCGGTGAAGGTGCCGGCCGCGGCCCGCTCCATCGCCGCGCCGGCGCCGGTCGAGCCGGTGAAGGCCACGAAGCCGAAGCTGCGCGCGGCGATCAGCGCCTCGGTGGTGGCATGGTCGAGCACCACGTTCTGGAACACGTCCTCGGGGACGCCGCCCTTGTGCATGGCCTCGGCGATCCGCTCGCCGACCAGCAGGGTCTGGCTCGCGTGCTTGAGCATCACCGCATTGCCGGCGATCAGCGACGGCACGATCGAGTTGAGCGCGGTCATGTAGGGGTAGTTCCAGGGCGCGATCACGAAAACCACGCCCTGCGGCAGCCATTCGATGCGGCGCTCGAAGCTGGCGTCGGATTGCGCGACCAGCGGCGCCAGCGCCTCCTCGGCGATCGAGGACATGTAGGCCGCGCGCTCGTTCAGCCCGCCGTATTCGCCGCCGTAGCGCACCGGCCGGCCCATCTGCCAGGCCAGTTCCTCGACCACCTGCGGCTTCATGCCGTTCAGGGCCTCGATGCCCTTCATCACCCGGGCGATACGCTCGGCCAGCGGCAGCGCTGCCCAGCCGGATTGCGCGGCGCCGGCGCGGGCGACGGCAGCCCGCGCGGCATCGAGGGTGAGCGCCTCGCGCTCGGCATAGACCTCGCCGTTGACCGGCGAGATGCAGCGGATCAGTGTCATTGCGGTCTCCTAACAGGCCATGGCCATGACATGGCCCTTTGCGGCGTAATCGAGAATCAGACGGTCGCGGGTCATGATCGGCACCCGCAGCGCGCGCGCCGTGGCGATCATGATCCGGTCGGCGGGGTCGCGCGGGGGCTCGCCGGGGAGGGCCTGACTGGCGGTCAGAACCTCGGCCCCGAGCGGCGCGATCGCCACCCCCGGCAGGGCGGCCAGCGTGTCGAACCATTCGAGCGGGGTGAACGGCATGGCGATCCGCCCGCGCGCGACGAGGACCGCCATCTCCCAGGCCGACATCGGCGAGACATGCACCTGCCCGCGCTTGCGCGGCATGGCGGCAAGCGCCTCGTGCGCCGCCTCGCTGAGGGGCGCGTCGGCGAGGATCCAGATCGCCGCGCAGGTGTCGAGCAGGAGATCAGCCATGCGGCGCAGCATGCTCATGGGGAACGAAGCTCTCGTAACTGCCGTTGCCCCAGTCGGGGTCGGCGGGCGCGGTCAGGTCGGTGTCCGGCCGGATGGTGATCTGCCCCTTCATGGCGCCCAGCAGCGGGTGGCGCGATGCGGGCCGGCTTTCATCCGCGGGATGCGGTCCGGGATCGTGCCGCTCTCCCGCTTCGAAGACCAGCTTCTCGGCCTCGAGATCGACCTCGGCCGACCGATAGCCCGCCGCCCGCCAGGCGAGGGCCGCGACATTGCCGCTCGGATTGTTGGACCACCATGCCCGGTGCCGCCGCGCCGAGGGCGGCAGGCGGGAGCCGAGCACATGCTCCATTTCGGCGAAGGTCATCACGACCCGCCGGGGCGAGCGGGCCGAGAGATAGCTGGTGAGAGGCTCATACTTGCTCATGCCACGAATCTCCTGCGGTAACGCGGGAGCACCATAAGTCATTTGTGTTCATGTTGTAATAGTAACATGCTTACTACGCCCGCTCGAACCCGCGCTGCACCTCCCAGTCGGTGACGTGGAAATCGTGCTGCTCCACTTCCCAGCGGGCATTGTGGACATAGTGATCGACGACCTCGTCGCCCAGCGCGCGGCGCAGGAAATCCGAGCCCTCGAGCAGGTCGGCCGCGTCGCGCAGGGTTCTGGGCACTTCGGGCGCGTCCTTGGCGCCGTAGATGTCGCCCGCGACCTCGGGGCCGAGCTCGAGCCCGCGCTCGATCCCGTCGAGGCCGGCGGCAAGCTGGCTCGCCTGCGCCAGATAGGGGTTGAGGTCGGCGCCGCCGATGCGGTTCTCGATCCGCACCCCCTTCGTGCCCGCGCCGCAGACCCGGAAGGCGGCGGTGCGGTTGTCGGTCGACCAGACCGCCCGCGTCGGCGCGAACAGGCCCACGCAGAAGCGCTTGTAGCTGTTCACATAGGGCGCGAGGAAGATCGTCGTCTCGCGGGCATGTTCCAGCAGCCCGGCAACATACGAGCGCATGAGCGGTGACATGCCGTATTCGGCATCGCGGTCGTGGAAGACGTTCCTGCCGTCCCGGAACAGCGACTGGTGCACATGGCTCGAGGAGCCGGCCTTGCCGTGGCGATACTTGGCCATGAAGGTGGCCGAGATGCCCTGCTGCTGGCAGATTTCCTTGACCGCGCTTTTCACGATCACATGGTTGTCGGCGGTATCGAGCGCGTCGGAATAGAGGATGTTGACCTCCTCCTGCCCGGCATCGGCCTCGCCCTTGGAGCATTCGACCGGGATGCCCGCGTCGTAGAGGCCGTTGCGGATCGCGCGCATCACCGGCTCGTCGCGGCCGGAACCGAAGATCGCATAGTCGATGTTGTAGCGGGTGTTCGGCACCAGATCGCGATAGCCGCGGTCCCACAGGTCGGTGTAGCTGTCGCGGAACAGGAAGAACTCGAGCTCGGTGGCCATCATCGGCGTGAAGCCCATGGCCTCGGCGCGGGCGATCTGGCGCTTGAGCACCGCGCGCGGGCTGATCGCCACCTCCTCGTGGGTATGGTGGTCAAGGACGTCGCACAGCACCATCGCGGTGCCCGGCTGCCAGGGGATGCGCCGCAGGGTCGAGAAGTCGGGCTTGTGCACATAATCGCCATAGCCGGTTTCCCAGGAGGCGGCGGCATAGCCCGGCACGGTGTTCATCTCGAGATCGGTCGAGAGCAGGTAGTTGCAGCCATGGGTCTCGGTCACCTCGTGATCGAGGAAGAACCTGGCATGGAACCGCTTGCCGGTAAGGCGGCCCTGCATGTCCACGATCGCGGTGATCACGGTGTCGATCTCGCCCGCGTCGACGGCGGCCTTCAGTTCGTCAAGGGTCAGGTTGCCAGGCATCTCTCGCTCCGGGTTACGGCAGACGCGGCCCCGGGACGGGGCCGCGCCGGTCGGTTCGCGTCAGGCTCAGTAACGGTAAGGCGCGCCGGCCTTTTCCATCAGGGCGTTGTAGTTCTTGAAGATCTCGACCACGCGGGCCTTGACCTCGGATTCGGAGGCGATCTCTTCCCAGAACTCGGAAGCCGCCTGCTCGACCTCGGCCCATTCCGACGAGGGGATGGTGGTCAGCTCGAGCTTGGGCCCGTTCACGCGCAGGTCGGCCTCGCCGCCCCAATACCACCACTGGCGATAGTAATGCGACTGCTGGGTGCAGACCTGCAGGAGCGCCTTGAGATGGTCGGGGATCTCGTTCCAGCGGTCCTGGTTGGCGAAGAAATGCCCGATCCAGGCGCCCGAGATCGGGTTGGTGAGGTAATACTTGGTCACATCGGCCCAGCCCACCGTATAGTCCTCGGTGATGCCCGACCACGCCACGCCGTCGATGACCCCGGTCTGGAGCGCCACCTGGATGTCCTCGTAGGGCATCTGCACCGGCACCACCCCGAAGCGGTTGAGGAAGCGGCCGGCGGTGGGGAAGGTGTAGATGCGCTTGCCGTCGAGATCGGCGAGCGAGTTGATCGGATCGCGGGTGGCGAAGTTGCACGGATCCCACGAGCCCGAGGAGATGAGCTGCACGCCGTGCTTGGCGTATTCCTCTTCCCAGATCTCCTTGAGGCCATACTGGTTGAACAGCACCGGCACGTCGAGCGAGTAGCGCAGCGCGAGCGGGAAGTAGCCGCCGAACACCGTCACCTCGGTCGGCGAGGCCATCGAGTCGTCGTCCGACTGCACCGCGTCGATCGTGCCCTGCTGCATCGCCCGGAACAGTTCGGACGTCGGGATCAGCTGGTCGGCGTAATAGAGCTCGATCTCCATCTCGCCGTTGGCGGCCTCGTTGAAGAGGTCGATCGCCGGCTTGCAGACATGCTCGCCCAGCGCGACGCCGGCATAGGTCTGCATGCGCCATTTGATCGGCGCCTGCGCCTTGACCACGGCGGGGGCGGCGAGCGCCGCCGCCCCGCCAAGGGCGCCGGCCTTGAGGAATTTGCGTCGAGTGGTCGTCATCATGACCTCCTTGCGGGTGGTGAGGGAAGCGGGGGCGGTTCGGCCGCCCCTCTCGGGGTTATGGGGCCGGGCATCAGGATGGATAGCCATAGACCTGGTGCGGCAGCCAGAGTGCGATTTCGGGCCAGACCATCACGATGACCAGCGTGATGAACATGAGCGTGACGATCGGGAGGATCGAGCGGTAGATGTCCGTCAGGGTCACGTCCTTGGGTGCCATGGCCCGCATCAGGAACAGGTTGTAGCCGAACGGCGGGGTCATGTAGGCGATCTGGCAGGTCATGGTATAGAGGACGCCATACCAGATCAGCACATCGGTCGCCGGCAGCCCGAGGTCGAGCTTGGTCACCAGCGGGATGTAGAGCGGCGCCACGATGATCAGCATCGCGGTGTCGTCGAGGAACATCCCCATGACCAGGAACGAGACCTGCATCATGATCAGCACACCCCAGGGCCCGAGGTTGAGCTGGTTGAGGAACAGCCCCTCGATCGCCCGGACCGCCTGCAACCCGTCGAACACCGCCCCGAAGGCCAGCGCGGCCAGCAGGATCCACATGAACATGCAGGACACGCCCAGCGTCTGGGTCATGCAGGTGTCCATCACCCGCCAGTTGATCCGCCCCCGCACCAGCGCCACCAGCGTCGACAGCAGCGCGCCGATCACCGAAGCCTCGACCAGGCTCGCCCAGCCGTAGATGAAGGGCACGATCATGCCGCCGAAGATGATCACCGGCAGGAAGCCGGCGCCGAGCAGGCGGAACTTCTCGCCCCAGGTGATCTGGGCCCGCTCCTCGCGCGACAGCGCCGGGCCCATCCTGGGATTGATGGTCGAGCGGATCAGCACATAGAGGACGAACACCCCGGCCATCAGCAGCCCCGGCATCACCCCCGCGAGCCACAGATTGCCGACCGGCTGGCGGGCGATCATCGCGTAAAGCACCAGCACCACCGAGGGCGGCACCAGGATCCCGAGGCTTGCCCCGCCCTGGATGATGCCGGTGATCATCACCTTGTCGTAGTTGCGCCGCAGCATTTCCGGCAGGGCGATGGTGGCGCCGATGGCAAGACCCGCGACCGAAAGGCCGTTCATGGCCGCGATCATGATCATCAGGAACACGGTGCCGATCGCGAGGCCGCCGGGCACCGGGCCGAACCAGACGTGGAACATCCGGTATAACTCGTCCGCCATCTTGGTCTCGGACATGATGTAGCCCATCCAGACGAAGGCCGGCAGACAGGCGATCTGATACCAGTTCATGAGCTTGATGGCGGCGCCGAACGGCATGTCGGAGCCGCCGGTGCCCCAGAGCAGCAGCGCCGCGAGCGAGCCGACGAAGCCGATCACGGCGAACACGCGCTGTCCGGTCAGGAACAGCACGATCATGCTGCCGAACATGAACAGGGCGACGTAGTTGTAACCCATCTGGCTTAATCCTCGGCAAGCAGAACGGAGCCCCGCTCCAGCCGCGGCTGCGGCCGGAGGGCGAGGCGGATCGTGGCGATCTCGCGCGGGATCGGGGCCCCGCGCAGGGTGGCGATGTCACGCACCAGGAAGGCGAGGGACTGCATCAGCATCTGGAAGGCGCCGATGCAGATCACGATCTTCACCGGCGCGAGATAGGGCCGCCAGGCCGAGGACGAGCGCTGCCCGATCTCGAGCGCATAGGCCACCGACTCGATGCCGCCGTAGAGGACGACGCCGAGGAAGAACGCCATGAACAGCCCGGTAACGAGGTCGAACCCCGCGCGCCTCCGCGGCGACCACTTGCTGTAGAGCAGGTCCATCCGCACATTGGCGCCCAGCAGCAGCGCATAGGCGCCGCCGAGCAGGTAGTAGCCGACGAACAGGTATTCGGTCAGCTCCATCGACCATAACGGGGGGCGGGTGAACGCCTTGGCGAGGATCGACCACACCAGCACCAGCGCCATGCCGAAGAACAGATACATCGCCAGCCGGCCGATGGCGTAGTTCACCGAATCGACCGTATGGACGAAGCCTCGTAGCCAACGCGGCATCAGGCCGCCCTCCCACTTTCCGGAAGCGCCGCAAGGGCGCGGACAAGGATCGGAGCGAGGCGCGCGGCCATCGCCTCCTGCGCCGCAGCATCGGCGATCAGGTCGCTGCGGATCTCGAGCATGGCATGCGGCAGGTCGTGCGAGGTCGCATGCAGCTTCAGCGTATGGGCCACGCCGTCGGCGCCGGAATAGGGCTCGTTCAGGGCGCTGCGCAGCGGCAGGTCCTGCGCGGCGGCAAGAAGCGCCTGCGCATAGCCCGGGTCGGTGTCGTGGATGATGCCGAATTCCACCTCGCGGCGGACCCCGAACCAGACCGGGGTGAAGCTGTGCACCGTCACCAGCACCGGCCGCCGCCCGCGCGCCAGCATCCGGGCGAGCTGGCCGCCCAGCGCGGCCTGGAACGGCAGGTAGACCGCCTCGGTCCGGGCCAGCCGCGCCGCGGTGTCGATGCCGCGGTTGCCGGGGATGTCATAGCGTTCGGACCGTTCGGGCATCGCGCCCGCGGCATCGGGCGGGCGGTTGCAGTCGTAGATCAGCCGCGAGACCGTGGCCGCGACCAGCGGCGAATCCAGCAGGTCGGCCAGATGCCGCGCCACGCCCAGCGCGCCGGGATCCCAGGCGATATGCGCCTCGCGCGCCGCCGCATCGAGGCCCAGGGTGCCGAATTCCTCGGGAATGGCGTTGGATGCATGTTCGCATACCAGAAGAAATCGCCCTGCGCCCTGCGCGTTGCGTATCTCGGCCTCGCCGATCATGCCGTCCTCCCTTTGGGGGCAAGCTGTCGCGCCGGGGCCGGACTGTCAATATCTTTTCTGTCCGGGAAATGCTGTTACAATCTTTCCGCGGGCCCCTTCGACGCGCTCCTGCCACCGCGGCGCGAGGGCGGCCCCGGGCCGGGAGGACGGGATGATGACGGCCAGCACCATGCTCGAACGCCTGCACGACGCCTCGGCCCAGCTCACCCCGGCCGAGCGGCAGCTTGCCGCGCATCTGCGGCGCAACTATCCGGTGGCCGGCCTTGCCTCGATCACCCGGCTGGCCAAGGCGGCGGGGGTGTCGTCGCCCACGGTGCTGCGGCTGGTGCAGAAACTGTCGTTCCGCGGCTATCCCGAATTCCAGTCGGCGCTGCGCAAGGAACTGGCCGAGCAACTGGTCTCGCCGCTCGCCAAGCACGAGCGCTGGTCGGGCGCCGCGCCGCGCGGCCATATCCTCAACCGCTTCGCCGAGGCGGTGGCCGGCAACCTGCAGGCGACGCTCGGCCAGATCGACCCGGACGAGTTCGACGCCACCGCCCGGCTGCTGGCCGATCCCGGCCGGCGGGTGCTGGCGGTGGGCGGGCGCATCACCCATGCGCTCGCCGATTACCTGACCATCCACCTGTCGCTGATCCGCCCCGGGGTGCAGCTCATCCCCGATGCCGCCACCGGCTGGCCGCCGGCGATCCTCGACATGCAGCCCGGCGACGTGCTGGTGGCCTTCGACATCCGCCGCTACGAGGCCGCGGTCACCGCCCTGGCCGAGATGGCCGCCGACGAGGGCGCGGAGGTGGTGCTGTTCACCGACCAGTGGCTCTCGCCGGCGGCGAGCCACGCCACCCATGTCTTTCCCGCCCATGTCGAGGCGCCCTCGGCCTGGGATTCGAACACCGCGCTGGTGGTGCTGGTCGAGACCCTGCTGGCCGCGGTGCAGGCGCTCACCCACGAGGAGACGCTGTCGCGGATGACCCGGCTCGAGCAGCTCTACAACCGCAGCAACGCCCTGCGGCGGCGGTAGGGGCCGGGGGTCCCGCCGCCACGCTCCGCCGCCCTGCCCGCCCCGATCAGGCGGCCGCCGCGACCTCGCGGCGGCGCGACATCAGCCACAGGATCGCCCGCATCAGGCCCAGCGCCGCCAGCACCACCAGCATGATGCAGACCGAGAAGGCCGCCGCCTGGGTGGAATAGCCGGCCTGGTCGAGGCGCAGGACCGAGACCGCGCCCACGCTCACCGTCGGGCTGATGAGGAAGATCACCGCCGACAGGGTCACCATCCCGCGCATGAACAGGAAGAAGAACACCGTCACCAGCACCGGCGACATCACCGGCAGCACCGCATCGCGCAGCCCGCGCAGCGGACCGCCGCCCATGCAGGTCACGGTTTCCTCGAGCGCGGGCGGCACGGTGCGGATCCCGGTCACCATGGTCAGGAAGCCCTGCGAATGGTAGTGGTAGAAGTTGCACAGCGCGATCAGCAGCGCGGTGCCGTAGAGCATCCCCGGAAAGATCGCCCTGGTGTTGAAGGCCAGCACATAGGACAGGCCCAGCACCAGCCCCGGCACGCCGACCGGGACGATGGCGAGCAGATAGACCGCCTTGGCCATCCCCCGCCCGAGTTGGCGCTGCGCCACGGTCAGCGCGAACAGCAGCGTGGTGCCGATCACCGCGGTGAGCGTCGAGGCATAGAGCGAGGTCCAGAGCGGCTTGTAGCCGTTCTCCTGGGTGATGTTGTAGTTCTGGAAGGTCATCTCGAGCCGGTAGGGCCAGAGGCGCACGAAGCTCGCGAATACCACGGTGGCCACCACCGCGATCACCACCAGCGCCGTGGCCTGCGACAGGGTGCCGAGCACGAGGTCGCGCTTCCAGGCCCGGTCGGGCTGCACCGGGATCGCGCTTTCCGAGGCCCCCTCGCGCCGCGAGGCGAGCTTTTCCAGATAGACCGCAAGCAGGGTCGGGATCAGCAGCATGATGCCGATCACCGCGCCCATGTTGAAATTCATCTGCCCGACGACCTGGGCATAGATCTCGGTCGCCAGCACCCGGTAGTTGCCGCCCACCACCGCCGCATTGCCGAAATCGGTGATGGTGATGGTGAAGCTGACGAAGCCGGCGCTGAGCAGGCCGAAGCGCGCGCCCGGCAGGGTGATGTCGACGAACCGCCGCCACGGCGAGGCGCCGAGCACCCGCGCGGCGTCGTATTGCCTCGTATCCGAATGCCGCAGCGCCGCGCCGATGATCATCACCGCCTGCGGCAGCGCATACATCGTGTTCGAGATCACCAGCCCCGGCAGGCCGTAGATCTGGATGCCCCAGCCGGTCCACTGGTTGATGAGGCCGTTGCGGCCGAACAGGAAGATCAGCCCCAGCGCCTGCACCAGCGACGGCGCGAGCAGCGGCAGCACCAGCGCCAGCGACACCAGCCAGCGCAGCGGCATCCGGGTGCGCTGGAGCGCATAGGCGATGGCGAAGCCCAGGGTGATGCAGATCAGCGTGGTCAGGCCGCTCATCACCAGCGAATTGCCCAGCACCCCCCAGATATGCGACTGGCCGAGGATGCGGATGTAGTTGTCGAGCCCGAGCGAGCCGTCGCCCAGCGTGACGCTGCGGCGCACGACGATCGCCATCGGGTAGAGGAAGAACAGCGCCAGCCCCGCCAGCGGCACCAGCATCGAGGTCCAGAACAGCAGCCGCGCCTGTCCCGAAAGGCGCGGGCGCACCGCCGCGCTCATGCCGAGACCCAGGTGCCCGAGCCCGGGACCAGCGCCAGCGCCACCCGGTCGCCGGGCCGCAGCGCCTGCCCGCGGCCGGCATCGACCAGAAGCGGGGCGCCGTGCCAGTCGAGCGCCACCCGGTTGACATTGCCGAGGAAGGTCACGCCGGCCACCACCCCCTCGCCCGCCGGGTCCGGGGTCAGGAGCACGTCCTCGGGCCGCAGCGCCAGCAGCCGGGCATCCCCCTGCCCCGCCCCGGGCACCTGCCCGAGCCGGGCCGCGGCCTCGGGCCCGAGGAAATTCGAGGTGCCGACGAAATCGGCCACGAACCGGGTGCGCGGCCGGGCATAGACATCCTCGGGCGAGCCGATCTGCTCGATGGTGCCGGCATTCATGCACACCACCTTGTCGGCCATGGTCAGCGCCTCTTCCTGGTCATGGGTCACCATGATCGTCGGAATCCCGAGCCGGCGCTGGACCTCGCGGATCTCGCCGCGCAATTCGGCCCGCACCCGCGCGTCGAGCGCCGAGAGCGGCTCGTCCAGAAGCAGCAGCGACGGCTCGACCGCCAGCGCCCGGGCGATGGCGACCCGCTGCTGCTGGCCGCCCGAAAGCTGCCACGGATGGCGCTCGGCGAACGGGGTCAGATGGACCATGTCCATGAGCTGGGCGACCTTGGCCGCGATCTCGGCCGGCGCCACCTTGCGCACCTTGAGCCCGTAGCCGATGTTCTCGGCCACCGTCATGTGCGGGAACAGCGAATAGGACTGGAAGACGATGCCGAAGCCGCGATGCTGGGCATCGACCGCCGCAAGGTCGCGCCCGCCCAGCTCGAGCGTGCCGCCGTTGAACGGCTCGAGCCCGGCGATGATCCGCAGCAGCGTGGTCTTGCCGCAGCCCGACGGGCCGAGCAGGCAGACGAATTCCTCTCCGCCCACATCGAGGTCGATCCCGGCAAGGGCCTGGAACTGGCCGTAGAGCTTCGACAGGTTGCGGATTTTCAGCTGCATCGACTCTCCCCGTGCGGCTGGCCCGGCAGGCTGCCGGGCCGGAGGGCGCGCCCCCGACCGGGGCGCGCGGCTTTCGTCAGGCGGCGCTCAGCGGCCGACCAGCTCGCGCCAGTGGGCGATGATCGCGTCGCGCTCGGCACCCGAGGCGGCGAAGTTCATCGGGAACAGCACCGCCGAGAGATCCTCGGGGAAGCCCGCGGCCTCGAGCCGCTCGGAACGCGGCACGCCCGGCAGGGTCACGAGGTCCTTGTATTCGGAATAGACCGCGGCCGCGCCCTCGGACAGCGTCCAGTCGAGGAAGCGCTTGGCGTCGTCGGGATTGCGCGCCCCGGCCATGAGGCCGTTGGCCTCGAGCTCGAAGCCGGCATAGTCGCTCGGGATTACCATCTCGATCGGATAGCCCTCGTCGATGCCCTGGATCGCGGTCAGCGACAGCGAGGCGCCGATCGCATATTCCCCGGTCTGCGCCATCCGGCAGGGACGCGAGCCCGAGGTGGTATACTGGGCCATGTTGGTGTCGATCTCCTGGATCAGCGCCCAGCCGGCCTCCTCGCCCATACCCTGGAGGATCGCGGCGATCTGGAGATAGCCGGTCCCCGAGGAGCCGGGATCGGGCATCACCACCTCGCCCTCGTAGGCGGGGTTGGTGAGATCGGCCCAGCTCGTGGGCATCGGCGCGCCCAGCTGCTCGAGCCGCGGCAGGTTCACGCAGAACGCGCCCATGTAGCCCACCGGCGCGAACCAGCGCTCGCCCTCGTCGCGGAACTGTTCGCCCAGCGAATCGACCCCCTCGGCCGCATAGGGCGCAAGCTGGTCGTAGATCGCCGGGTTGAGCATGTTGGTCAGCGCGAAGCCCCAGATCACGTCGGCCTGGGGATTGCCGGCCTCGGCGATGATGCGCGCACCCACGTCGCCGGTCGAGAGGCGCAGCACGTTGAAGGTGATGTCGGGCAGCGCCGCCTGGGCGGCGGCGATATAGGCCTCGACCTCCTGATCCTCGAGCGCGGTGTAGATGGTCACGTCACCCGCGAGCGCGGGCCCGGCAAGTGCGGCCGCAAGCGCCAGAGGGGCGGCGGCACGAAGGAACGGCGTGGTCATGAACTGTCTCCCGTCGGTTGGTGGCTTTGTTGGATCGTTGGCCTTGGCGGAAGCGTAGCGCAGCTTGGCTTTTGTGGCAATCTGTGTTTTTGTGTCGAAAGTAGCCGATAGGGAATCCGGCTCCACCAGCGGAGGTCATCATGTCAGCCGAACGCGCCGTGCCGGGCCAGCCCGATCCTTCCCCGCCGGGCCCGGGATTGTCCGGGCAGGCCCTCGCCGATCTTGCCGGCTTCGCCACCGATATCGCCGCCCGCGCCGGCCGGCTGGGGATGGGCTGGTTCCGCCATCCGCTGCATGTCGAGACCAAGGCCGACGCCAGCCCGGTGACCGAGGCCGACCGCGCGGTCGAAAGCTTCCTGCGCGAGGCCATCGCCACCCGCTTTCCCGGCCATGCCATCCTCGGCGAGGAATTCGGCCGCGAAGGCGCCGACGGCACCGGCACCGCGGCGCCGCTCTGGGTGATCGACCCGATCGACGGCACCCGCAGCTTCATGACCGGCTGGCCGCTCTGGGGGGTGCTGCTGGCGCTGGTGGCCGGGGGGCGGCCGCTGCTGGGGGTGGTGGAACTGCCGGCCCTGGGCGAGCGCCTGCTGGGCATCGCCGGCGAGGGCACCCGCTTCACCGACGCACGGGGCGAGACCCGCCCCTGCCGCACCCGCGACACCGCCCGGCTGGCCGAGGCACGGTTCTACACCACCTCGCCGCGCTATTTCGACCCGGCCGACCGGCCGCTGGTCGAGCGGCTGGTCGATGCCGCCGGCACGGCCCGGTTCGGCGGCGACTGCTACGGCTATGCGATGCTCGCCGCCGGCCATGTCGATCTGGTGGTCGAGGCGCAGCTCGCGCCCTATGACTACATGGCGCTGGTGCCGGTGATCGAGGGCGCGGGCGGCATCGTCACCGACTGGGCGGGCGCGCCGCTCGGCCTCGGCTCGGACGGGCGGGTGGTGGCCGCGGCCACGCCCGCGCTCCATGCCGAGGTGCTGGCGCTGCTCGCGGCCGAAGCGGGGGCCGGTGCGAAGGCCGGTGCGGGCCGGGCCGATGTGGAGGCCTGACCGCCGCCAGCGCATCCGCGCGCTGCTCGGCACCCTCGGCCGGGTCTCGATCGAGCAGGTCGCGACCGAACTCGAGGTCTCGCGCGAGACGGTGCGGCGCGATTTCATGGAGATGGAGGCCGACGGCGAGCTGCGCCGCATCCGCGGCGGCGCGGTGCCGCGGTCCGAGCCGGCCGAGGCCCCCTATGCCGAACGCGCCGGGGTGCGGCTGCGCGAGAAGCGCGCCATCGCCGGCGCCGCGGCCGGGCTGGTCGAGCCCGGGCAGGTGCTGTTCCTCGACGCCGGCAGCACCACCGCCACCCTTGCCAAGGCGCTGGCGCTGCTCGGCGGGCTCACGGTGGTGACCAATTCGGTCGATGTCGCGACCCAGATCGCGGCGCCGCTCTCGGCCGGGCAGCGGCGCAACCGCGCGATCCTGCTCGGCGGCCGGTTCGGCACCGCGCCGCCGGCCAGCTTCGGCGCCTCGACCGTGAACGACATCGCCCGCTATGCCGCCGACATCGCCTTCGTCTCGCCCTTCGGCCTCGATGCGCAGGCCGGCGCCACCAGCTACGACCCCGACGAGGCCGAGGTCGCGCGCGCCATGCTCGCCCATGCCGGACAGCGGGTGCTGCTGGTCGACCACTCCAAGCTCGGCGTGGTCAGCCGGGTCAGCTTCGGCGCGGCCGAGACCTTCGACCGCATCGTGCTCGACCCCCGCGCCGAGGGCAGCGACGCCCTCGCCCGGCTGCGCGCGGTCAATCCCCGCATCCTGATCGCGACGCGCGGATAATCGCCCGGCGGGAATCCGGCCGCCGATCCGGCGCTGCTGGCCGGCATCACCATCTCGCCGC